>WNFM01008647.1_pt1 | contig 25645 bp, 22 predicted proteins | sample 5400271 | NCBI WGS metagenome assembly WNFM01 (sample SAMN13153352, study PRJNA577476) | soil metagenome | isolation source: 60 cm saprolite on Douglas fir-dominated hillslope | place: USA:California | collected 2013-09-17 | reverse complement strand
CTTCAACTGGCCTGGAGCGGCCATCCGTCACCTCCGGAATCGTTGCATGGAAAGCCCCGGAGCGTAGCACCCCGCGGAGATGTCCGTCAAGTTGCGCGTCGGAGAGCGACCCCGCACGAGCCGCCGCCACTGCCCCCGGCGGACGCGGGTCCGGCTCGCTGCGCGAGCCTCCCCTCACCGCGCCTCGCGGCGCTGCGCGCAAGAGCCGCGCGGAGGGGCCCCGGCGCTCGGTCGCTCATGGTCTGCCGGGGGCAGTGGCGGCGGCTCGCGCTACCGCTTGGTGGGGTATAGAATGCTTGGCCATGGATGTGGTGAAGGAACGCCGAGACATCGTCGCGACGGGGTCACCGGTGCCTACGGCCGACGCGGGTTCAGCGCGGGACCCGGTCCCCCCGGTGCGGACGGCGCGGCGGCGGGAGCTGAGATGGAGCGATCGGGCGGTGCGGGCGCCGCTCGGGCTGCTCTGGCTCGGGTTCCTGACGATCCTCAGCCTCCCGGTGATGGTCTGGATGACCCTCCTGCACGCGGTCGTGCGGGGCGTCCAGCGTGTCGCCCGGGCCTTGCGCCCGGGCGCGGAGCGGCGCGAGCCGACGGCCTGACACCGGCCACCGCGCCCCGCGGCGGCCCGCAGCCCCTCCGTTTCGTTTCACCTGCCGGCCCATCGCGCGCCCTGCGGCCGATTTCCGGTTGACAGCCGGCCCCCTTCTGGTACATTACCCGAGCCAATGAATAAATATGCATCGCGCAGCCACGACGGGCGGCCGGTCACCAAGACCCACCGGCAGGGACTGATCCGATCGTTTCTCCGCGGCGCGCCGCCACGCAGCCAGGGCGACATGCTGCGGCGGCTGCGCGGCGCGGGCGTCCGCGTGACGCAGTCGACGTTGTCGCGCGACCTGCGCGATCTCGGGCTCGTGAAGGGTCCGGCCGGCTATCGCGAGCCCGGCGAAACGCGGGACGGGGCCGCGCCCGACGCGCGATCGCACGAGATGGAACGGATGATGCGCAGCTACCTCACCAGCGTCGGGCGGGCGGGAACACTCGTGGTCCTGAAGACCCCTCCCGGGCTGGCGCATGCCCTCGGTCTCGCCCTCGATCGGGCGGAGCTCGCCGAGGTGGTGGGAACGGTGGCGGGCGACGACACGGTCTTCGCCGCCACGCCGGAACCGTCGCACGCCCGGGCCCTGGAGCGCAGGCTCCGCGGCTATCTCGGGCGCCGGTAGCGACGCAGAACACGCGCAGCGGCCGGCCCCGGGAAGGGGGCCGGCCGCTGATTTTTTTTGGGGCCCGCATGATCGAAGGGCTGTCATGAACGAGGTCCGAACGCCTGTCGCCCTGTTCGGCGCGAGCGGCTACACGGGACGGGAGGCGGTCCGTCTGCTGGCGGCCCACCCCGCGTTCCGCCTCGCAGCCGCCTTCGGCGGGCCCGGGCGCGCCGGCGTCCCGCTGTCGACGCTGCATCCGTCGCTGCGTGGCACCACCGATCTGCGCTGCGAGGCGCCGGGCGCGGCGGGCGAGACCGGAACCGTCGGCGTCGCGCTGCGCGATCGGGGGATCGGGCACGCGCTTCTGGCCACCCCCGAGGCGACGTCGATCGATCTCGCCCCGGCGCTGCTCGAGCAGGGGCTGCGCGTCGTCGACCTGAGCGGCGCGTTCCGGCTGCGGCACGCGGCCGCCTACGCCGAATGGTACGGCGGCGACCACGGCGCGCCCCGCCTGCTCGGCCGGGCCGCCTACGGCCTGCCCGAGTGGGCCGGCGACCGCCTGCGCCGCGCCGATCTCGTCGCCAACCCCGGCTGCTACCCGACCGCCGCGCTCCTCGCGCTCCTGCCGCTGCGCCGGGCCGATCTGATCGACCCTGCGGTTCCGATCGTCATCCACGCGATCTCCGGCGCCTCCGGCGCCGGCCGGCGGCTGCGCGACGATCTGCTGTTCTGCGAGGTGGAAGGCTCGATCCGGCCATACGGAGCGCCGCGTCACCGTCACCTCGGAGAAATCACCGAGCAGTGCGGCCCCGATCCGGAGATCGAGATCCAGTTCATCCCCCATCTCGCCCCGATCGAGCGCGGGCTGCTCTGCTCGATCGCGCTCCGTCTGCGGCCCGGCCATGGATCGTCGGCGCTGGCCGAGGCCTACTCGGGCGCCTACGATGCCGCACCGTTCGTGCGGCTTCTCGGCGACGGCCTCCTCCCCTCGACCGCGGAGGTGCGCGGCACCAACGTCTGCGCGATCGGCTGGGCCCTTTCTCCGGGGTCGCGGCAGGCTTCGATCTTCTCGGCCATCGACAACCTGGTGAAAGGGGCCTCGGGTCAGGCGATTCAGAACCTGAACCTCATGACCGGGCGTCCCGAGACCGAAGGGCTGGCGCGATGACGCGGCAGGCGCGACGCGCGCGGCAAGGCGTGACGGTGATCAAGGTCGGTGGCAGCCTGATCGGCGCCGACGGCGGGGCGCCGGTCCTCGATCGGATCGCGGCGGCCTGGAAGGCGGGCGGCCGGATCGTCGTCGTGCACGGCGGCGGCCCCGAGCTGAGCCGCTGGCTCGAGGCGCTGCGGATCCCGAGCCGCTTCGTCCGCGGTCAGAGGGTGACGACCGAGGCGACGCTTCCTGTCGCATTGATGGTCCTCGGCGGCCTGGTGAATCGCCGCATCGTCGAAGGCCTGCTGAAACGCGGCTGCCCGGCGGTCGGTCTGACCGGCGCCGACGGCGAGGGGACGGAGGGAAAGCCGCTGCCGCGCTCGGGGCTCGGAGCGGTCGGACGGATCGCGTCGGTGAACGCACCTTTCTACCGAGGGCTGCTTGCCGCGCGGCGTCTCCCGGTCATCGCCAGCCTCACCCTCGGCCGGCGGTCCGGCTGGCTGAACGTGAACGCCGATCTGATGGCGGGGGCGCTGGCCGCCGGTCTCGGCGCCCGTCGTCTGCTGCTTCTGACCGATGTGGATGGCGTCCGGGACGGCGACGGCGCTTCCCTGCCGATTCTGACGCTCCCCGGGATCGATCGCCTGATCGACTCCGGAGTGGCGCGCGACGGGATGATCCCCAAGCTCGAGGCCTGCCGTCTGGCGCTGCGGGGACTTGTTCCCGAGGTCCGGATCATGAGCGGAGACGGAGCCGGTCTGGGCGCGCTCCTGGGCCCCCGGCGCCGGACGAACGCCGCCGCGGCTGCGGGCACCCGCCTGCTGCCCATGAAGCCGGAAGCGAAGCAGGTTCGCCTCGGGGCGCAACGATGACCGCGCCCGGAAAGACTCGATCGATGACGACCCGGCCCGCCATGGATCATGCTCTGGCGCTCGAGCAGAAGCATCTGTTCCCGACCTACGCGCGGACCTCGCTGCGCGTGGTCTCGGGCTCGGGATGCCGCCTTGTCGACGACACCGGCAGGGAGTACCTCGATCTCCTGGGCGGCATCGCCGTGAACGCCCTGGGTCATGCCCATCCCCGGATCGTGACGGCGATGCGCGAGGCGGCGGACGAGCCGGCCGTGCTGCACTGCTCCAATCTCTACCATCATCCGTATCAGGGTCCGCTGGCGGCGCGTCTCGCCGGCCTTTTCGAGCTGCCGCGCGTCTTTTTCTGCAACAGCGGCTCGGAGGCGGTCGAGGCGGCGCTCAAACTGGCGCGGGCCCGGGCGCGCCGGCTGAAGGGGGCCGCGGCGACCGGTGTCGTGGCGCTGCGCGGGTCGTTCCATGGCCGGACCGGCTACGCCCTCTCGGTCACGGGCCAGGATAAGTACAGGGACCCCTTCGGCCCGCTCGTCGACGGCGTGACGTTCGTTCCGCGCGACGACCCCGACGCGCTGCGGGCCGCGGTCGGCCCCGGCACCGCCGCCGTGATCCTCGAGCCGGTGCAGGGTGAGGGCGGCGTCCGTCCGCTCGATCCGGCGCTGCTTCAGGCGGCCCGCGAGGCCTGCGACGAGAGCGGGGCGCTGCTCGTCTCCGACGAAGTGCAGTGCGGTCTCGGCCGCACCGGCGCCTGGTCGGCCTGTCGCCAGTCGGGGGTGCGGCCCGACCTCGTCGCCCTCGCGAAGCCGCTGGCCGCGGGTCTGCCGCTCGGCGCGCTCCTGGGTCGCGATGAGCTTACGGAAGATTTCGGGCCGGGGACCCACGGCTCGACTTTCGGGGGCGGCCCGCTTCCCTGCCGGCTGGCGCTCGCCTTCCTCGATGCGGTCGAACAGGAGGGGCTGCTCGACGCCGTCGCGCGGCGCGGCGCGCAGCTGCTCGCCGGTCTGCGCGCGGTCGCCGGGCGGAGGCCCGGGCTGATCGAGTCGGTGCGGGGCCGGGGGCTGATGGTCGGCGTGACGCTGCGCATCCCGGCGTCGGACCTGATCGAGGCGCTCTTCGAAGAGGGGATCATCGTCGGCGGCGCGGGCGAATCGGTGCTGCGGTTGCTCCCCCCGTTCATCGTCTCCGCGGCGGAGATCGATTCATTTCTTCGTCTCTTCGACGCTCTTCTCGACCGCCGCGAGCCTGCGCGACGCATCACCGCGGGCCGGCAGGAGACCCGCGCATGATCCGGCGCGCCGTTCTCGCCTATTCGGGCGGGCTCGATACCTCGATCATCATCCCCTGGCTGAAGGAGACCCATCGCTGCGAGGTGGTGGCGATGATCGCCGACGTCGGCCAGGCCGAGGAGATGGACGGTCTGCAGCAGAAGGCCCTGGCCTCGGGCGCCGACCGTTACGTCCGGCGCGACCTGCGCGCCGCCTTCGTCGAGGAGCAGATCTGGCCGGCGCTGCGGGCGGGTGCGGTCTACGAGAACGGCTACCTGCTCGGGACCGCGCTGGCGCGCCCGGTGATCGCGCGCGAGCAGGTGCGCCTCGCGCGACAGGTCGGCGCCGATGCCCTGGTCCATGGCTGCACGGGGAAGGGAAACGACCAGGTCCGCTTCGAGCTGGTCTACCAGGCGTTCGGTCCCGATCTTCGAATCGTCGCCCCCTGGCGGGAGTGGCCGATCCGCTCGCGCGAAGAGGCGATCGATTATGCCGCCGCGCGCGGCATCCCGGTGCCGGCGAGCAAGAGCTCTCCCTACAGCCGCGATCGAAACCTCTGGCACGTCAGCCACGAAGGGGGCCTGCTCGAAGACCCGGCCCGGGAGCCGCCCGAGGATCTCTTCCTGCTGACACGCGATCCCCGGATGGCCCCGGAGCGCGGCGTGGAGGTGCGTCTGCGCTTCGAGCGCGGCGTCCCGGTGGCGCTCGATGGAGCGCAGCTCGACGGCGTGACGCTGATCGAGCGGCTCAACCGGATCGCCGGCGAGCAGGGCGTCGGCCGTCTCGACATGGTGGAGAACCGTCTCGTCGGGATCAAATCGCGCGGCGTGTACGAGACTCCCGCCGGAACCGTACTGTCACGGGCCCACCGCGAGCTCGAGTCGCTCTGCCTGGACCGCGCCACGGCGCACTACAAGCAATTGATCGGCGCGCGCTACGCGGAGCTGGTCTACGACGGACTCTGGTACACGCCGCTGCGGCGCGCGCTCGATGCGTTCGTGACCGCGACGCAGGAGAGCGTCAGCGGCGAGGTGACGCTGCGGCTGCGGCGCGGCACGATCATCGTCTGCGGCCGTCAGGCCGGACGCTCGCTCTACGACGCCGGTCTGTCCAGCTTCGTGATGGGAGACGAGTACGACCCGCGCGACGCCGCCGGATTCATCCGTCTGTTCGGTCTGTCGACCCGGGGCGCGGGCGTCGAGGGAGCGGGTATCGAGGAGACGGCTCTCGACGCTCCTCTTTCCGCCGCGCTGCCGATCCGGACGCGGCCGCGCGAGGCCGGCCGATGAGCGCGAAACGGCGGAGCCCCGAGGGTGTCCCTCCCGGCAATCGGCTCTGGGGAGGCGGTTTCCGCCAGCCGCTCGATCCGGATCTCGATCGGTTCTGCGCTTCGTTCGCCTTCGATCGCCGGCTGCTCGATCCGGAGGTCCGCGCCAACCGCGCCTGGGTGGAGGCGCTCGCCGGTGCGGGCCTGCTGAGCGCCTCCGACGCCGCGGCGATCGACGCCGCGCTCCGGACGATCGGCGCCGAGACGATCCCGCCCGGCGGCGGCGCCGAGGATCTCCATACCTATGTCGAGACCCGGCTGGGCGAGATCGCCGGCGCGGAGATCGCGGGCAGGCTGCGCACCGGCCGCTCGCGCAACGACCTGGTGGCCACCGATCTGCGGCTCTACTGCGCCGACGCGATCGACGCGGCGCGCGTCCGGCTGGCCCGCTGCGTGACCGAGCTCGCGGCGCTGGCCGGTCGGTGCGGCGATCTCGCCGTGCCGGGGTACACGCACCTGCGCCGCGCCCAGCCTGTCTTGTTGTCGCACCAGATCCTGGCGCACGCGCAGCGGCTGATGCGCGACGACGAGCGGCTGGCCGAGGCGGCGCGCCGCGCGCTCGACGCCTGCCCTCTCGGGAGCGGCGCGCTGGCCGGCACCACCGCTCCGGTCGATCGGACCGCGCTGGCCCGCAGGCTCGGGTTCGCCGGGCCGTCGGCCAACAGCCTCGACGCCGTCTCCGATCGCGACTTCGTCGCGGACGCCCTGCATGCGTCGGCGCTTCTGATGATCCACCTGTCGCAATGCGCCGAGGATCTGATCCTCGCGACCGCCGAGGAGTTCGGCTGGCTGGCGCTCGCCGATGCCGCCTCGACCGGCTCGAGCCTGATGCCCCAGAAGAAGAACCCCGACGTCCTCGAGCTGCTGCGCGGCAAGTCGGGGCGGGTGCTCGGCCGGCTGAGCGGATTTCTGGCGACCCTGAAGGGCCTGCCCGCCGCCTACAACCGCGACCTGCAGGAGGACAAGGAGCCGCTCTTCGACGCGCTCGATACGGCGGGCGAATCGCTCGGCGCCCTGGGGACGGTGCTGTCGCACCTGACCCCCGTGCGTGAGCGGGGGCTTCCCGAAGAAGGGGGCGATCTGCTGGCGACCGACCTGGCCGATGCCCTCGCCGCCCGCGGCCTGCCGTTCGCGCGGGCCCATTCGATCGCCGGGGAAGCGGCCGCCCGGGCGCGCGAGCTGGGGGTGCCGCTGGCGGATCTGCCGCGCGGGACGCTGGCGTCCATCTCTCCGATCCTGGCCGAGGCGGCACGGGAGCGTCTCACCGTGAAGATCTCACTGGCGCGGCGCGACCGGATCGGCGGCACCGCTCCGGCGCGCGTGGCGGAGCAGCTGAAGGCCGTGCGCGCCTGGGTCGCCCGGCGCGACGGGAGCCTGCCGCCCGGGCCGGGCGGCCCGACCGGAGCTGCGGGTGGCCCGACGATCATGACGGACGGAACGATCGCGACGACGGGCGGGCCGACGACGACTGCCGGCGGCGGCGCCGCGATCACCGATCGATCGGCGCCGTCCCGCTCGGGGACCGAGGTCGAAATCCATCTCAGGCCGGGGAGCGAGGAGGACCTCGATCTCCTCCAGGAAAAGATCAGCTACTGGTCGAAGCGCGGTGTGCTGCTGCCGCTCGAAGGGCGGGCCCTGCGCTCGGCGCTCCCCGACTTCCGGGTGCTGACGGCCGGCGACCGGCCCGGAGCGGTTCTCGCCTTCGGCGCCCTGCGGCGCTACTCCTCGCGGCTGGCGGAGCTTCGCTCGCTGGTCGTCGGCGACGGTCAGCAGGGGCGCGGGTTCGGCCGGCGGCTGGTGGCGCACCTTCTGGACGAGGCCCGCCGCGAGGGTCTGCGCAAAGTGTTCGTTCTGACCCGCACGCCGCTTTTCTTCGAGCGCATCGGCTTCGTGAAGGTCGAGCGCCAGAGTCTGCCGGAGAAGGTCTTCGTCGACTGCAACCTGTGCGGCCGCCGCGACGCCTGCGACGAGCAGGCGCTGGTGAGGGAGCTCTCATGATCGCGCCGGCGCCGGAGCGGCGATGATCGCGAGCGACCCGTCATGCTGATGCTGAAGCGGCCGAAGCTGCCGCACGGCTTCCGTCTCGCGGGGGTCGCCTGCGGCATCAAGTCGCAGCGATCGACCGGCGCGCGGCGGCCCCTCGACCTCGCGCTGATCGTCGGCGACGCGCGTTGCGCCGCGGCCGGCACCTTCACCACCAACCGATTCGCGGCGGCCCCGGTCGCGGTCTGCCGGGATCACCTGGCCCGCTCGCTCCATCAGAGCCGCGCCGTCGTGATCAACTCCGGCTGCGCCAATGCCGCGACCGGCCGGCAGGGAGAGCGGCGCGCCCGCGCGGTCGCAGCGGCGGCGGCGAGGCGGATCGGTTGCGGTGTCGAGGAGGTCCTGGTCGCCTCGACCGGTCTCATCGGCGCGCCGCTGCCGCACGATCGGATCGTCCGCGCCCTGCCGGGCGCCTGCGACGCCGCATCGGCCGGCGGTCTCGAGGACGCGGCCCGGGCGATCCTGACCACCGACACGCGCGCCAAGGTCCGTTCGGCCCAGGCGGTCATCACGGGGCGGACGATCACCGTCACCGGGTTCGCCAAGGGTTCCGGGATGATCCACCCGAACATGGCCACCATGCTGGCATTTCTGATGACCGACGCCGCGGTGCATCCGTACCTGCTCGGCCGGCTGCTGCGCCAGGCGGTCGACGAGTCGTTCAACGCCATCTCGGTCGACGGCGATTGCTCCACCAACGACTCGGTCCTGCTTCTGGCGAGCGGCGCGGCGGGAAACCGGGCGCTCCTCCAGGCCGGCCGGAGCGAGCGGCCGTTCGTCGAGGCGCTTCGGGCCGTCTGCCGGGCGCTGGCGCTCGATATCGTGATGGACGGCGAGGGGGCCCGGAAGATCCTGGAGATCGTCGTCGACGGCGCGCGCACCGACGCCGACGCCGACCGGATCGGCCGCGCCGTCGCCGTCTCTCCGCTGGTCAAGACCGCGCTGGCCGGCGGCGATCCGAACTGGGGCCGGATCCTCTCGGCCGCCGGCGCCGCCGGCGTTCCGTTCCTCCCTTCCGAGGTGTCGCTGCAGGTCGGCGGCCTGCCGGTCGTCCGCCAGGGGTGCGGCACCGGCCGGAGCGGCGCCCGGTTGCGCCGTTTGTTTCAGGCCGCGCGCGTCACCGTCCGGCTCGGGGTCGGCCTCGGCCCCGGCCGCGCCACGCTCTGGACCTGCGATCTGACCAGGCGGTACGTCGACATCAACACCCACTACACGACCTGACGCCGTTTCGTCGTCCCCCGGGTCCCCGACGCCCGGGTTCGTGCTACCCTGCCGCCGCCGTCGTCAGCCTGTCGCGCCGCGCGGAGATCGCCGGGGAGACCTGCTCATGCTTGCCCGAGAGAAACCTCGCCCTTCCGGAAACAACCGAAGCCAGACAGGATGGTCGGTCCCGGTCCGCGGGACGGCCCGGTTCGGGTCGCTCTTCCTGAGGATCGGCGCGGCCGCACTGGCGATCGGCGCGACCGCCCTGGCGACCGGCACGCCCGCACTTGCGACCGACGCGGCCGGCATGGCGACCGGGGCCGAACCCGTCGTCCGCGACAGCGACGGATCCGGACCGCGACCGCGGCTCGGCTTCTTCGCCGGCTTGCGCGCCGCCGAGGCGCGTGCCGAAGGGGTCATGCTCGCCACCCCCACGCCCGAGCGGGAGCGGGCCTGGCTCCGCGCCCTGACGGAAGAGCCTCACGTGGCCGGCACGCCGGAAGACCGCAAGACCGCCGAATATGTCCGCGATCGCCTGGCGGAGCTCGGCCTCAAGACCGAGATGGTCTCCTACGACGTGCTCCTCAACTATCCGAAGTCGGTCTCGCTTCGCCTGCTGAAGCCGGAGCCGGCGGACCTCTCGCTGCGCGAGGCCGGGGTGAGGCGCGACAAGGACTCCTTCAGCGAAACCGCTTTCCCCGCCTTCCATGGGTACGGCGCCTCGGGAAAGGCGGCCGGCCAGGTGGTCTATGTCAACTACGGCACGCGCGAGGATTTCGAGCGGCTCGAGTCGATGGGTCTCTCGGTCGACGGACGGATCGCCCTGGTCCGCTACGGCAAGGTGTTCCGCGGTCTCAAGGTGAAGGAAGCCCAGGCACGCGGGGCGAAGGGCGTCCTGATCTATTCCGACCCGGAGGACGACGGGTACATGAAGGGCGACACCTTCCCCGACGGTCCGATGCGCCCGGCCTCCTCGCTGCAGCGCGGCTCGGTGCAGTTCCTCTCTTCGGGGCCCGGCGACCCGACCACGCCCGGCTACGCCTCGACCAAAGGAGCGCGGCGCCTGGCGCGGGAGCAGGCGGAGGGGATCCCGAAGATCCCCTCCCTGCCGATTTCGTGGGGCGAAGCGCAGAAGATCCTGTCGGCCCTCGCCGGCCGCCGCGTCCCGGACGACTGGCAGGGGGGCCTCCCGTTCGCCTATCACTTCGGACCGGGGCCGGCCGAGATCGAGATGAACGTCGAGATGGATTACGCCCTCCGGCCGATCTGGAACGTCATGGCGACCATTCCGGGCGCCGTCGAGCCGGATCGCGAGGTGATTCTGGGGAACCATCGCGACGCCTGGACCTACGGCGCGGTCGACCCCAACTCGGGCACCGCCTCGCTGCTCGAGACCGCGCGCGCCCTGGCGGCCGCCCTGAAGAGCGGCTGGAAGCCGCGCCGTACGATCCGGCTCGCGTCGTGGGACGCCGAGGAGTACGGCCTGGTCGGCTCGACCGAGTGGGTCGAGGATCGGTTCGCGGCGCTTCAGGAGAATGCCGTCGCCTACGTGAACCTGGATGTCGCGGTGACCGGAGGCGATCTCGACGTCGACGGCGTCCCCTCGCTGCGCGATCTCGTGATCGAGGCGGCGGGCGATCTGGCCGACCCGCGGCATGGCGGCACGATCCTCGACACCTGGAGATCGCGCAAGGAGCAGGAATGGGCCAAGAGCGAGCCGGCCTGCGGGGCCGACGAGGAGGCGCGCTTCACGCTCGGCCTCAACCCTCTCGGGTCGGGCTCGGACTACACCGCCTTCCTCGACCATGCCGGCGTGGCCAGCCTGAACTTCACCTTCGAGGGGGACTACGGCGTCTACCATTCCATCTACGACGATCTGTTCTGGATGGAGAACTTCGGCGACCCGGAGTTTCTGTACCACGTGGTCGCATCCCGCCTTTACGGGTTGCTGGCGATGCGTCTGGCGGCCGCCGAGATCGTGCCGATCCGCTATGGCGCCTACGGACGCGCGCTGACGCGCGAGCTCGAGCTGCTGCGCCGCGACTCGCTGCGCGATCGGCGCGCCTTCGCGGCCGCGACCGCCGGCGGGGTCTCGATCGGGCCGGGCTCGTCGGCGGCGGTCGAGGCCCATAAGAGGCCGGCGCTCTCTCCCGATTTCGGCCCGCTTGCCAAGGCGATCACCGCCCTGGGCGACGAAGGGGACGCGCTCGACGCCGCGCTGCATCGCATCGAAGAGCAGCCGGACGAGGAGCGCCGGAAATCCTCGGCGGTCGCCGCCCCGACGCTGGCGCGCCTCAACGATGACCTGGTGCAGGTCGAGCGGGCCTTCCTGAGCTCCCAGGGTCTGCCGGGTCGCGCCTGGTTCCGGCACTCCCTCTACGCGCCGGGCCTGACGACCGGATACGCCTCCTGGCCCTTTCCGGGGATCGTCCAGGCGATCAAGGAGCGCAACCCCGAGATGCTCGAGGCGCAGATGCGGATCCTGGTCGAGCGGATCGGCGCCGGCGTCCAGCGGGTCGGCGCGGCGCGCGGCCTGGCCGAAAAGCTGATCGACAACCCCCGCCGCTGAGCGACCGCCCCTCCGCGGGGGAGATCTCAGCTCCGGCGCAGATGCCGCGCGATCTCGGCGAGCGTCGGCCGTCGACCGTACATCAGGAGCCCCAGCCCGAGCAGCCCCGCGGCCAGTCGTATGGAGAGGGCGACTCCGGCGATCAGGGCGACGATCGCGACGGCGATGTCCCAGAGAGGGACGCGGCCGGTCCCGAGCCGCACCATCATCGTCACCGGCGCGGTCGGCGGGAACCACCCGAGCGCCCGCGCCAGCAGGCCGTTCGGCTCGCGCAGCAGCACGAGCCAGGTGACGAGCGGCGGCAGCGAGGCGGCGAGCGACCAGATCATCGCCAGCTGCTGGCTCTCGCGGCTGTTCGACCCCAAAGCGCCGGTGCCGATCATCAGGCTGCCGATCATCAGGAACCCGAGAATGAAAAAAACCAGACAGCCGAGAAAGAGCGCCGGATTGAGATAGGCCAGCGTCCCGGCCGCCAGGACCGCGCCGGCGAACCCGGCCACCGAGCACCAGACCGCGAGCTGCAGCAGGCCCGCCGCGCCGAGGCCCAGAAGCTTGCCGAGCAGCAGCTGGTGCGGCCGCACCGAGGTCAGGATCACCTCGATCACCCTGTTCTCCTTCTCCTCCGTCAGACCCTGCAGCAGGTACCCGGCGTTGGTCATCAACGCCATCAGCAGCACGATGCCGAAGGCGACCGGGATCAGGAGGCGCGCGGTCCGCTCGTCGGGATGGATCGGCTCCAGCCGGCCATCGGAGCGCTGGAGAAACGAGAGCCGCCTCGCCCCGTCGATCGGCGTCTCGATCCGGGCGCGCAGATCCTCGGGCAGTCGGCCGGCAAGAAGCGTGCTGGAGAGGAGCCGCTCGAGGTCTTCTTCGGCGCGCGAGCCGTCGACGCCGGCCGGCGCCCCCTCCGCTTCGTAGCTCTCGATCCCGCCGCGGCGCAGGTAGTCGGCCGGCAATAGAAAGAAGCGCTCGATCGCGCCGCCGCGCAGCGCCTCGAGCGCGGCGCTCCTGTCGGGGAAGCGCCGGAAGCGCGACGGCTCCATCATTTTTTCAAGGAGGGCGCCGGCCAGCCTGGCCTGCGGCTGGCGGCCGAGCCTCTCTCCGAGCGCTCCGATCGGACCCGCGGTCGCGGCCGGGGTCGGGGACGGGCGCGATGCCCCGGCCGTCCCGCTTCCGCCGGCCGATGCGGACGGGGCGCTCGCGAGCCCTCCCGCCTCGTCCACCAGACCGACGGTGGCGCCCCCCTCGCGCGTCATGATGTAGGCCGGCACCAGCGCCAGGAGGCCGAAATAGAGCGTCGCGAAGAACGGCATCCCGAAGGTGACGATCAGATACGAGCGACGCTTCACCGTCGACAGGAACTCGCGACAGGCGACGACACCGACCGGCGTCATGGCGTCCCCCGCCCGTCCCGGATCGTCCGGACGAAGATCTCCTCGAGAGGGGTGCGCGCCACCTCGAAATGATCGATCGCGTGACCTCGCTCGACGAGCAGCGCCAGCAGATCGCGCGGCCGCGCCCCGGTGCGCAATACGACCCGCTTCAGCGCCCCCTCGCGCGTCACCCGGGCGACCAGCGGCAGCGCCTCCAGCTCGCCGTCGGTCAGGACCAGGAGCTCGGTCTCTCCCTGCCGGCGCCGGATCGACTCGAGAGCGCCATACAGGACGATCCGGCCCCGATCGATCATCGCGACCCGATCGCACAGCTCCTCGACCATCGGCATCTGGTGGGTCGACAGGACAACCAGGCGGCCGGCGCGGCTCATCTCCCGCAGCAGCTCCTTGACCAGGACCGCATTGAGCGGGTCGAGCCCCGTGAACGGCTCGTCCAGCACCAGGATCGCCGGGTCATGAAGGAGCGCCCCGGCGATCTGCACCTTCTGCTGCATCCCCTTCGAGAGCATGTCGACCCGAAGGCGGCCCGCTTCGGGCAGCCCGAGGCGCGCCAGCCATTCCACGGTCCGCCGGCGGGCGTCGCGGCGGGCCAGCCCCTTGAGCATGCCGAAATAGATCAGGACATCGTCCACTCTCTCTTTCCGATACAGGCCGCGCTCTTCCGGAAGGTAGCCGACCCGCTCGCGGCCGCCGCGGCCGAATGGCCGGCCGTCGAGCCGGATTTCCCCCGAGTCGGGCGCAAGAAGCCCCATCAGGATCCGGATGAGCGTCGTCTTCCCCGCCCCGTTCGGGCCCAGGAGCCCGAACAGCTCCCCGGAACGGACCTCGAAGTCGACGTCCCGCAGCGCGGCGGTTGCGCCATAGCTCTTGCAGAGGTGGGAGAAGGTCAGCGTCGGCACGGCAGAGAGGATATACCGTCGCGGGACGGCCGGTCCCGGGCCGCCCGACCGTCAGGCTCCGCCGCCCCGGCGCCCCCTCGCGGAGCTTGCGTCGGAGGGGCGGTTCCTGCGACAATAGCCGCGCCCCCGAAACGGCAGTGCGGATGTTGAAATCGCGGCATGCGAGCCATGAAACGCCCGATCGGCCAGAGAGATCGACGATGAGCAAATCGACCCCTTCCGTCAGCCACGTCTCGCGGCCGGTTCGCCCGGCCGACCAGCCGTTCCACTACCCGCCGAAGCGCGAGTGGGCCGAGCCCGACTGGCGCCGCCTGCCCGGCTACCGGGAGGTCTCGCAGGCCGACTGGGAAAGCGCCCTCTGGCAGCGCAAGAACACCGTCAAGAACCTCAAGGAGCTGTCGCAGGTGTTCGGGCCGCTGTTGCCCGAGCCGCTCCTCAAGAGCATCGAGCGCGACCAGACCGAGCGGGCGACGATGTCGCTCTTGATCCCGCCGCAGATGCTGAACACCATGCATGAGAAAGACCTCTGGAACGACCCGGTCAGGCGCTACATGCTGCCGGCGTTCGACGACCGCGACCCCGACTGGCCGAGCCATCCGAAGGCGCAGCGCGACAGCCTGCACGAGGCCGACATGTGGGTGGTCGAGGGGCTGACGCATCGCTACCCGACCAAGGTGCTGGCCGAGCTCCTGTCGACCTGCCCGCAGTACTGCGGCCACTGCACCCGGATGGACCTGGTCGGCAACGACGTGCCCCAGGTCGAGAAACACCGCTTCGAGATCCCCCAGAAAGACCGCTACGCCAAGATCCTGGACCATCTGCGCAAGACGCCGCAGGTGCGCGACGTGGTAGTCTCCGGCGGCGACGTGGCGAACCTGCCGATCGGCGCGCTCGAATCGTTCGTCTCGGCGTTGATGGACATCCCGAACATCCGCGACATCCGCCTGGCGACCAAGGGGCTGATGGGCCTGCCGCAGCATTTCCTGCAGGACGATGTTCTCAAGGGGCTCGAGCGGCTGGCGAAGAAGGCGCGCGAGCGCGAGGTCGACATCGCGATCCACACCCACGTCAACCATGCGAACTCGCTGACGCCGCTGGTCGGCCGCGCCGTCCGCAAGCTCCTCGACATGGGGTACCGCGACGTGCGCAATCAGGGAGTTCTGATGCGCGGCGTGAACAGCAGCTCCGAGGCGCTCCTGGAGCTCTGCTTCACCCTGCTCGACCACGCCAAGATCATGCCGTACTACTTCTACATGTGCGACATGATCCCGAACGCCGAGCACTGGCGCCTGGCCGTCCATGAAGCGCAGCAGCTGCAGCACGACATGATGGGGTACATGCCCGGCTTCGCCACCCCGCGCATCGTCTGCGACGTCCCCTTCGTCGGCAAGCGCTGGGTGCACCAGATCAAGGAGTACGACCGCGAGAAAGGAATCTCGTACTGGACCAAGAACTACAGGACCAGCATCGAGGCGGACGACGCCGAAGCGCTGAAGCGGCTCTACGAATATTACGACCCGATCTACACCCTGCCGGAGGCGGGACAGGCTTACTGGCGCTCACAGCGCGCGCGGGCCTAGAAGGGTCAGGCTCGGCGCGGAACGCCACGCCGGCGTGCGTCGTCCCGCCCGCTGGGCGGACTCGCCTTGTGGTAGACTTTCCGCCCCAAACAGACCGCTGTCCGGGATGTGCGCCCATAGCTCAGCTGGATAGAGCGTCGGACTACGAATCCGAAGGTCGCAAGTTCGAATCTTGCTGGGCGCACCACCTCGCCCCTGATCGAGACGACGATTCATGCTGCGACGGATTCTGAGATCGGTCCGGAGCCGGATCGGGAGCGGCAACACCCGGCCAGCCGGGTTCGCGGACGACGACTTCGACTGGCGGAGTTACAGTCGCGAGTATCGGGGCGAGCTGCAGGCGATCGAGCGTGAGCACACCCTCCGCCTCAGACCCGGCGACTACTCCTTCGAGAACAAATCGCTCCGCTCGCGCTCCGCGATCCTGCCTCTCCATCCGAACCACCGTCTCCTCTACGAGACGCTGCTGCAGCTGGCGCCACGGAGCGTGATGGAAATCGGCTGCGGCGGCGGCGACCATTTGAGCAATCTCGCCCTGCTCGCTCCCGGCATGAAGCTCCACGGGGTGGATCGATCAGAGGACCAGCTCCGGTTCCTGCACGAGCGCTCGCCCGGCCTCCAGGCCGATCTCCGGCAGCTCGACGTGACGCTGCCGTTCTCCGAGTCGCTGCCCCGGGTCGACGTCTGCTACACCCAGGCGGTCACGATGCACATCAAGACCGGGAACGGCCATCTCGTGGCGCTTTCGAACATGTTCAAGATGGCGGGCAGGCAGGTCGTGTTGATGGAGAACTGGCGCGCGCACCCGTACGTGCGGGACATCCGGTTTCTCCACGAGGAGCGGATGATCCCTTGGGAAGAGCTCCACTGCTACTTCCGGCGAGCGCCCGAGCTCGGCAACCGTCCGCACCTGATGGTCCTCTCGGCGGTGCCGCTCGACTATGAGCCGCTCCACGAGCATCGCATTCTCGTCGAGGCGATGGGCGTCTGATCCGCGGGACAAGGGGACCGGCAAGCGAGGCGGGACCACGGTCGGAGCGGCGGCCGGCCCTCTCTTACCGGATATCGCTCTTCTGAATCCAGCCGGGCCACTGGATGAACTCGCCGTTCGAGAAGACGATGTCGCAGTCGAACGAGTCGGTCGGGCCGACCTTGCCGAGACCGTCGTCCAGTCCGTCGGTCGCGAACGAGACCAGGACGTACTGGCTTCCCTCCCGGTCGGTGCGATAGAGCAGTTTGTGGCCCCAGGCGTCGGTCATGCGGACCGCTTCGAGGGACCCTGCCGGGAGCTTCTTCGCCAGGCACGCGCCGAGATCGCTGAACTCGGCGCAGACGGGGTAATGCCCTTCCTGCTGCTTGGCCGCCTGCTCGATCCGCTGTCCGATCTGCTTCATCCCGACCATCGTCATCTTCTGGTTGCCGAGAGCGAACGGCTCGCGCAGCCCCAGCGCGTCGGCCTGCTTCTGGGTCATCGAATCGCCCATCGCGCCGGTGAGCATCAGCATCCGGATGAAGGCGGTCGTCCACCAGAATCCGCTTCAAGAGATCTCCCGCCGCCCCCTCATCCTTGAGGATCCGATCGATCACCGCGACCCGATCGTTCGGCGGCCCGATGAGACGGTCGATCACTTCCTGACGGTAGGCCTGCGAGGAGACCAGGGCCTCGATCACCTCTTTCCGCTTGCCGTCGTCGGAGACGTAGCTTCCCGGTTTCTTCGCGCAGGCCGGCAGCGCCAGGGCGGCCGCGAGCGCGGCGGCGAACAGAACGTTCAAGGCAGGGCGTTGGGACATTTCCATCCTCCCGGTTCATGGATCGGTCCCGCCGCCTGCTTCCGGGCGGGTCGGGCACCGGCGGCCGATCGGCCGGCAGAGGAGAATCTAGTGCGCCCCGCACGAGGGTCAAGTCGGAGGCGTCGTTTCACCTCGCGGCGAGGTGCGGGGGAAACCCCGCTTGCGTCTGCGGTGCCGATTCATCAGGCTCGGCACGACGGTGGTTCGCCGGAGCGGAGGGGCGCCGTACAGTTTTGTCATCAGCTCGACGGGCCGGCCCGGATGAGACTAGGCGACCCGGTCCCGGGCTTCCCCGCACCGGCCGCTCGGGGCCGGGCATCCGGGCCGGCCTCAAGAGGCGCCCCATGGATGAGCCGGACCCTTTCAGCAATCTGATCCTTTCCGTTCCCCGCCCCGATCGGCGGCGGGCCTTCAAGAGAGATCTGGCGATCGGCCTCGCCCTCGCCCTTCATGCGCTCGTCCTGGCCGCGGTCCTGATCGCGCCGTTTCTGGTGCTCGAGATGATCGCGGCGCCGAAGGCCGGTATTCTCACCCCGATCCGGATCGTGCAGCCGCCGCGGCCGCCGGCCGCGACGCATGGCGGCGACGGCCTGCCGGCGCCTCTCGGTCCTAAGGGGGATGGCGGCGGCCGGCAACGTCAGCCGCGACCCATCGCGCCGACGACGGCCCTCGACCGGCCGCTGGCCGCACCTTCTCCTTTGACCCCTCCGGACCCGTCGAGCGCGCCCGACCGGCCGCTCGCCGAGGGAAGCGACCGCCCCGAAGACGGGGAGGCCACCGACCACCCGGGCGACCCGAACGGCTCGGACGTCGGCGTCGGCAATCTTCCCGGAGACTGTATCGGCTGCCCGGGCAAAGGCGTCGAGCGAGGCCCCGGCCCCCCTGGCGGAGACGATCCGGTCTACGCCTGGACGCCGGGCGTCACGCCGCCCGAGCTGATCCCGGCGGGTGGAAGGCTCGGTCATCTTGATGATCCGGATCGACGAGAAAGGGCTCGTCGGCGAGGTGCAGGTGATCCGCTCTGCCGACCAGCGCTGGGGTTTCGACCTCGCCGCGATCGAGGCGGTGAAGCAGTGGCGCTACCGTCCCGCCTCGATGCACGATCGCGCCGTGTCAGTCTGGGGTCAGGTGATCGTCGAGTTCAGCCTCAGCCGCTGAGCAGTGACGTTTTCCGCCACGATCGTCAGAACCTGTCGCTCCGTAATCGTTGGCCCACACAGCTTTGCCGCAGTTTCATTTCCGCAAGTCGCTTGACTCCCCGCACGCGGTCCGCATATTTGGAGGCGATAGGTGCTGCGGCGGCAAGATGGGGCGGACACGCCGCTCCCGTTCCTGCAGGCCTAGTGAGGAGGGAGCCATGCGGATGTTGAGAACGTCACTCCTGGCGGTCGCTGCCCTGACGGTCGCTGTCGCGACGGTTCGTGCGGGCGAGCCTCAGGCAACGAAGGGCAGCCAGACCCGGGGCGGCGCGGTGGCGGCCAAGTCGGTCGCGCCGGGCGAGACGAAGAAGTTCCACGTCACCGCCTTCGAGAACAAGATCGCTCCCAGCACCCTGCGGGTGAAAAAGGGCGAGAAGGTGCGGATCACTTTCGTGAGCCGCGACGGGAACTACGGGATCAAGTTCAAGGACTTCGAGATCAGCGAGAAGGTGACCCCCGAGAAGCCGGCGGTGGTCGAGTTCACGCCGGGCGAGAAGGGGTCGTTCGAGTTCCGGTGCACGAAGACATGGGGCTTCAAGCACTGGAGCAAGAACGGAACGCTGGTGGTGGAATAGCCCGGCACTCGCCGGGCGGGGTCTCCGGGGGATCTTTCCGGGGATCACTACGACGACGGCCCCTCCGGGGGCCGTCGTTTTCTTTTAGCCCCGCAGGAAAACCGCGCTAGACTCCGGCCGACCCGCGCGCGGGCCGGAGAGCCGGTGTGGCCGACGACACGATCTGGATGGAACGGGCGCTCCGCCTTGCCCGCTCGGCCGCCTCCCGCGGCGAGGTGCCGGTCGGCGCTCTGGCGGTTCGCGATGGCCGGATCGTCGGCCGCGGCGCGAACCGGCCCATCGCCGCGCATGACCCGACCGCCCATGCCGAGATCGTCGCGCTGCGGCGCGCCGCCCGCCGCCTGCGGAACTACCGGCTGTCGAACGTCACCCTCTACGTCACCCTCGAGCCCTGCCTGATGTGCCTCGGCGCCATGGTCCACGCCCGGATCGCCCGGCTGGTCTACGGCGCCCGCGACCCGCGCGTCGGCGCCACCTCTCTTCTGCGCCGCCGTCGCGGCGGCCTGAACCATCGCTTCGAGGTGCAGGGAGGCGTCGGCGCCGCCGAGAGCTCCGCCTTGCTCCGAGCCTTCTTCCGCGGGCGTCGCTGAGGCTCCTGGGGTACAATTCCCGGCGGAGAGGTACCGAAGTGGTCATAACGGGCCCGCCTCGAAAGCGGGTTGGGGGCTAAACACTCCCACGTGGGTTCGAATCCCACCCTCTCCGCCAACTCGTCCCACCTCTACGGTTCTTCGCTCCCTCCGGTGATCAGCCGCGCCCCCCGATCGTAAGTCCAGTAGGCCCAGACCCATTCGAACAGGACCCGGAGCCGGTTCCGGAACCCGATCAGAAAAAAAATATGGACGAGCAGCCAGGCGAGCCAGGCGATCGGGCCCGACAGGCGCAACCGGCCGAAATCGGCGACCGCGGAGGCCCGTCCGATCGTGGCCAACGATCCCTTGTCGTGGTACCGGAATGGCAAGGTCGGCTTCCCCCGGAGGATCCGGGCGATGTTGCGGGCGGCGTGCGATCCTTCCTGGATCGCGGCCGGTGCGACGCCCGGGACCGGACGGCCGTCCTGCTGGAGCGCGGCCAGGTCGCCGACGACGAAGATGTTCGGGCTGCCGGGAAGCGACAGATCGGGCGCGACCGGGACCCGGCCGGTGCGGTCGAGCGACACACCGAGGGACCGCGCGATCGGGGAGGCGGCCACTCCGGCGGCCCAGAGGACGGTTCGCGCCGCGACCCGCCGCTCGCCCAACGTCACCCCCTCCGGGTCGATCGACGTGACCGGCGAGCCGGTCAACACCTCCGCGCCCAGCCGGGCAAGCTGGGCCACGGCGCTCTGCGACAGCGTCTCGGGAAGGCCGGGCAGGATCCGGGGACCCGCTTCGATCAGGATGACGCGGGCCCGGCGCGGATCGATCCGGCGGAAATCATCCCGGAGACCCTGCCGCGCGATCTCCGCCAGCGCTCCCGCCAGCTCGACGCCGGTCGGCCCGCCGCCGACCACCACGAAGGTCAGCCAGGCGCTCTGCCGCGCCTCATCGGTCTCGCGCTCGGCCGCTTCATAAGCCAGAAGGACGCGGCGCCGGATCGCCAGCGCATCCTCGAGCGTCTTCAGACCGGGGGCGTGGCGCTCCCATTCGGGATGGCCGAAATACGAGTGGGTCGCGCCGGTCGCCACGATCAGGAAGTCGAACGGAAGCTCTCCGTCGGCGAGGGTCACCACCTTGCGGGCCGGGTCGATCGCCCGCGCCTCGGCGAGCGCGACGCCGGCGTTCCGCTGCGTCCTGAGAATCTTCCGGATCGGCTGGGCGATGTCGCTCGGGTTGAGCGTCGCGGTCGCCACCTGGTACAGGAGCGGCTGGAAGAGATGGTGGTTGCGGCGGTCGATCAGCACGACCTCGACCGGCTCGCGGCGCAGAGCCCGGGCCGCGTTCAGGCCGGCGAAGCCGCCGCCGAGAATCACGACGCGCGGCGCGATGGCCCGGCCTCCGCGTAGATCGACTCGATCTGGTCGGCGTATCTTTCCGCGATCACCCGCCGCTTGACCTTGAGGGTCGGCGTCAGCTCCCCCGCCTCCTGCGTCAGCTCGCGCGGCAGCAGGCGGAACGCCTTGACCGTCTCGTAGGACGGGAGCCCCGTCATCTTCGTCTCGATCCGCCTGCGGTAGAAATCGACGATGCGCGGATCCGCGAGCAGCGCGGCGCGGTCGGCGAACGGAATCCCCTTGTGCCGGGCATACGACTCGAGCCAGATCGGGTCTGGCACGATCAGCGCCGAGATGAACTTGCGCCGATCGCCGATCAGGACCGCCTGGGCGATGAACCGATCGGTCTTGAGCAGATTCTCGATCGGCTGCGGGGCGATCATCTTGCCGCCCGAGGTCTTCAGAACCTCTTTCTTCCGATCGGTGATCATCAGGAAGCCTTCCGGGTCGAGCCGGCCGATGTCGCCGGTGTGGAACCAGCCATCCTGGATCGCCTCGCGCGTCGCCAACTCGTTCCGGAAGTATCCCTTCATGATGTTCGGCCCGCGCACCAGGATCTCGCCGTCCTCGGCGATCCGGACCTCGACCCCCGGTACCACCGGGCCGACGGTACCGATCCGTGTCCGCGCGAGCGTGTTGACGGCGATGACCGGAGATGTCTCGGTCAACCCGTACCCTTCGAGAATACGGATTCCGGCGGCATGGAAGAAGAGCGCGATCTCGGCGCCGAGGGGCGCGCCGCCCGAGATGAAGAAGCGGACCCGCCCTCCGAGCCGTTCGCGCAGCCTCGCGAAGACCAGCCGATCGGCCAGGGGGTGAAGCGCGCGCACCCACCAGGCGGGCCGGCGGCCATCCAGGTAGACCCGCGCCATGCGCCGCCCGATCTTCATCGCCGTGCCGAACATGAGGCGGCGCGGCCAGGGGGCCGCGGCGATCGCCGCCAGGACGCGGGCATGGACTTTTTCGAAGAAGCGCGGCACGCCCGAGGCGACCGTCGGCCGGACCTCGAGCATGTCTTGCGGCACGGTGTCGATCGAGACGGCGTAGGCGATCGTGGCTCCGCCCGCCAGGTAGGCGTATTCGGCCATCCGCTCGAAGACGTGCGTCACCGGCAGGAAGGAGAGGCAAATGTCGTCGGGCGCGAACGGGATCAGGCCGAGCGTCGCGTTCACGTTCGAGGCGAAATTGCCTTGGGTCAGCATCACCCCTTTCGGGTCGGCGGTCGTGCCGGAGGTGTACAGGATGCTGGCGAGGTCGTCCGGCCCGACCGCGCTCTGCAGCGCCGCGAACCGCTCCGGCTCCCGGAGGTCGACCGCCCGGCCGGCGCCGATCAGCTCGGCCAGGGGGCCGATCGCCGGGGGGCCTGTCGCCACCGAGCCCGCCGCCACGGAGACGGCGGGGGCGGATCCTCCCGCGGGCGGGTCGAGGATGACGATCGAAGCGAGATCGGGAAGCGTCGCGAGCAGCGGCCTCACCTTGTCGAGCTGCGCCGGCGTCGAGACGATCAGCAGCCGCGCCTGGCTGTTCTCGAGAATGAAGCGGATCTGTTCCGACAGCAGGGTGGAATAGATCGGAACGCTGACCGCCCCCAGGCCGACGAGCGCGTGGTCGAACGCGGTCCACTCCGGCCGGTTCTCGGAGAGGATGGCGACCCGGTCGCCTTTGCGGATGCCCCGGGCGTCCAGCCCCAGGGCGAGGGCGCGCACCGTCGCCGCGAACTCCGCCGTCGAGATCGATCGCCAGACACCGCCCGACTTATGGCGGAACTGGTCGGGCTTCGGGTAACGCCGGACCAGGTTGGTGAGAATATCGGGGAGGGTCCGGATCTCCACGCGGCTAAAGGCTCCAGCCCGGGCTCGGCGCGGCCATTGGCAGTCTCGTCATGGAACCCTCCCGCGGTTGAAGCCCGGCCCGCGCCAGCCGATCTTCCGATAGACTACCGCAGATCCCGGGCGGCGGCATCGGAGCCTTCCGCTTCGGCTCGCGAGGCGCAACCATGCCGCACTCCCCCGCCCCGGCGCAGCCGGCCGGCCTGCCGCGGCCTCCCGGCCGACCGGCCGCCATCGCGCGCGGTCTCTGCCCCCGCTGTCGACAGGGCCGGGTCTTCCGCAGCCTGATGTCGATGAACGAGACCTGCCCGTCCTGCGGGCATCGCTTCGAGCGCGAGCCGGGGTTCTTTCTCGGCGCGATGTATGTCAGCTACGGTCTCGCGGTGGTGATCTACTTGATGCTGCTCGGGCTCGCCGCGCTGGCGCTTCGAGGGCGGCCGCAGCTGGTCGTCTTCGGCGCGGCGCTTCTGATGCTGCTGCCGTGCGTGCCGTTCCTCTTCCGGTATTCGCGCCTCATCTGGCTGCATCTCGACTGGGCGCTCGACCCCGGAGCGTAGCGGCGGCCCGGGGGCCGAGCGGGGCCGCCTCAGGGGCCGGGCCAGCTCGAGGGGGCCGCCGTCTTCAGGGCCAGCGCATGGATCTCCTTGCCGAGGAGATCGCCGAGCGCCTCGTGCACCAGCCGGTGCTGCTCGACGAGCGTCAGCCCCTCGAACTTCTCGGAGACGATCACCACGTCGAAGTGGCCGCCCCCGCCCCGCGCCCCCGGGTGGCCGGCATGCCGGGCGCTGTCGTCCTCGATCATCAGGTAAACCGGGGCCAGCCTCTGCCGCAGCGCCGCCTCGATCCGCTCCCGCAGCGGGGCTCCGGCGCGCTCCCGCGTCGTCACTTCAAATGCGCGCCGAACCAGGCGAGGTACCGCTCGTACCGATCCTTGATATAGCTCGGCTTCGACAGACCGTGGAACTGTCCCGGGTAGATGATCAGCTGCGTGTCGCGCCCGAGACTCTTAAGCGCCTGGTACATCTGCTCCGAGTTCAGAAGCGGCACGTTGAAATCCTTGTCGCCGCCGAGGAACAGCGTCGGCGTGACGATCTTGTCGGCATGCAGGAACGGGAAGGAGAGACGGGTCCAGACCTCCGGGTTCTTCCAGGGCACCCCCAGCTCCTGCTCGTACTCGCGGATATACATGTCGGTGCCGTAGCCGGCCAGGATGTTCGAAATGCTCGCGCCGCTGGTCGCCGCCTTGAACCGGGTATCCTGGGCGATGACGTAGTTGGTCAGGATGCCGCCGTAGCTCCAGCCGCCGACGCCCAGGTGGTTCGGGTCGGCGATCCCTTTGTCGGTCAGGTGATCGACCGCCGCCAGCACATCCTGGGCATCTTTGTTCCCCCAGTCGGCGTAGATCGCTTTGCAGTACTCCTGGCCGCGGCCCGAGCTGCCGCGCGGGTTGGCGCCGACGACGACGTAACCGTTCGCGGCGAAGAGCTGCCACTCATCCATGAACTCGTTGCCGAACTGTCCGACCGGCCCGCCATGGATTTGCAGGATGGTCGGATACCTCTTCCCCTGCTGCCAGTCCGGCGGCTTGACGTAGAGACCGTCGACGACCGTCCCATCCTTGCTCTTGAAGGAGATCTCCTCGGTCGCGCCGAGCTTCAGCTTCGCGAGCAGCGGATCGTTCTGCCTCGACAACGGGCGCAGGTCGGAGCCTTCCACCGCGAACAGCTCGGTCGGCGCGGAGGGAGTAGAAACCTGAGCGGCGATCCGGCCGTTGCGGGAGAGATCGAACGATTCGAGGATCCGCCGCCCCGATGTCAGCCGCTCGATCTTGCCGCCGGCCGCCGGAATGCGGGCCAGGTGGACCGAGCGATCATCTTCCAGCAAAAAGATGATCGACGCGCCGTCGGCCGAGAAGCGCGGCTTGGTCACGGTGCGATCGAGATCGGCGGTCAGGAGGCGCGGCGCGCCGCCGGCCACCGGGATCACCGCGAGCTTGTCGACGGCGTAGTAGATCAGCTTCTGCGGACCGCCCTGGAGGTAGGCGATCGATTTTCCGTCGGGGCTCCAGGCGGGGCGGCTCTCCCACGAAGGATCATCGTCGGCGACGTCGTTGGTCGTCACAGGCCGCGCCGCGGCCCCCGTCCTGGCATCGATCAGGTAGATGTCCCAGTTGTCGTGCCGGTCGGGGTCGGGGCCCCGCTTGGTGACGAAGGCGATCGACTTGCCGTCGGGCGAGAAGGCCGGCAGCAGCTCGTCGTGGTCCCCCGGCGTCAGGTTCTCCGCCTTGCGGGTCGCCAGATCGAACAGATAAAGATGATGGCGTCGCTTCCCGAGATAGCCGGCGATGTCCTCCTTGAACTGGAACCGATCGATGACGATCGGCGGCGGCGTCTTCTTGTCTTCCTTATCGTCGCCGGGCTTGTCGTCGCCGGCCCCGTGGTCGCCGATCTTGTCATCCTTGGTCTTCGACGCGTCGGCCGCATTGGGGTCGGGGTCGAGCGCGATGACCGCCAGCCGCTTGCCGTCGGGCGACCAGACGTAGTCGGTCACGCCCCCCTTGAAGCTGGTCACCTGCTCCGCCTCGCCGCCGGACCGGTTGAGCAGCCAGATCTGATCTTCTCCCTCGTCGTCTTCGCGCCCCGACAGGAAGGCGAGGTAGATGCCGTCGGGACTGAAGCGCGGTGTGTTCTCCGACTCTTTGCTGGTGGTCAGCCGGAGGTTCTTCTGCCCGTCCCACGAGCTCATCCAGACGTCGTCGTCGAAGGCATCCTGCTT
>WNFM01271117.1_pt2 | contig 25656 bp, 23 predicted proteins | sample 5400271 | NCBI WGS metagenome assembly WNFM01 (sample SAMN13153352, study PRJNA577476) | soil metagenome | isolation source: 60 cm saprolite on Douglas fir-dominated hillslope | place: USA:California | collected 2013-09-17 | reverse complement strand
GGCCCCAGCGCACGTCGATCGCGCCGCGCAGCTTGTCGAGATCGTAGACGTGCAGCGGCCGGCCCAGCTCGAGCATCACGTAGTTGGTGACGTCCACCAATGCCGAGATCGAGCGCTGCCCGGCGCGCTCGAGCCGGTCCTTCATCCATTGCGGCGTGGCCGCCCCGGCATTGACTCCGCGGATCACACGGCCGGCAAAGCGCCCACAGCCTTCGGGATGCGTGATCCTGACGGGGTGTTTCGCGTTGTTTTTCGCCGCAACGGGTTTTACTTCCGACGATCGAAGGGGCGATGCCGTCAATGCCGCAACTTCCCGCGCAACGCCCAGGACCGAAAGGCAATCGGCGCGGTTCGGCGTGAGCTTCAGCGCGAAGACATGATCGTCGAGTCCCAGCGCGGCGCGCGCATCGGTGCCAGGTTTTGAACTTGAAGGCAATTCCAGAAGACCCGAGTGATCCTCCGACAGGCCGAGCTCGCGCGCCGAGCAAAGCATGCCCTCGCTTTCCACGCCCCTCAGGATCGATTTCCCTATTTGCTGAGCGGGCAGCTGTGCGCCGACCCGCGCAAGAGGTGTTTTCATCCCGACGCGAACGTTGGGCGCGCCGCACACGACCTGCAGCCTTTCCTTGCCCGCGTTCACTTTGCAGAGAGTGAGCTTGTCCGCGCCCGGAAGCTTCTCGACCGAAAGAACCTCGCCGACCACCACGCCGCTGAACTGCGGCCCCACCGGCTGATAGGACTCGACCTCCAGCCCGGCCATCGTCAGGCGATCGGCAAGCTCCCGGCCCGAAATGGACGGATTGCAGAAACTGCGCAGCCAGCTCTCCGGAACATTCATGAGAATTGCTCGAGAAAGCGCAGGTCGCCGTCGAAGAACAGGCGCAGGTCGTCGATGCCGTAGCGCAGCATCGTCAGGCGCTCGAGTCCGGAGCCGAACGCGAAGCCCATGTATCTTTCGGGATCGAGGCCGAAGTTCTTCACCACGGTGGGGTGCACCTGCCCGGCGCCCGAGATCTCGAGCCATTTGCCTTTCAGTTTCATATCGATCTCGGCCGAAGGTTCCGTGAAGGGAAAGAACGAGGGCCGGAAACGGACTTCGAGATCGTCGATCTCGAAAAACTGGCGCAGGAAATCCGTATAGACGCCTTTCAGGTCGGCAAAGCTGATGTGTTCGTCGATCCACAGGCCCTCGACCTGATGGAACATCGGCGAATGCGTCGCGTCGGAATCCACCCGGTAGGTTCGTCCCGGCGCTATCACCTTGATGGGAGGCTTGTGCGTGCGTGCATAGCGCACCTGCATCGGGCTCGTATGGGTGCGAAGAACCAGGGGCAGGCCGTCCTTGTCCTTGAGGTCGACATAGAACGTATCCTGCATCGAGCGCGCCGGGTGGTTCTCCGGGTTGTTCAGCGCCGTGAAATTGAACCAGTCGGTCTCGATCTCCGGTCCGTCGGCGACGTCAAAGCCGATCGAGCGCCAGATCTGCTCGACGCGCTGCCAGGTGCGGACAACCGGGTGAATGCCGCCACGGCCGCGTCCGCGGCCGGGAAGGGTTACGTCGAGCGCTCCCTCGGCCAGCCGGGACTGGAGCTTGGCGTCGGCCAGCTCCGAGCGGCGCGCCTCGAGAGCGGCTTCGAGCCGCTGCTTCGCGGCGTTGTACGCAGCACCGGCGGCTTTCCTTTGCTCCGGAGAGCCTTCTGAAGGACGAAAAGCGGAAAGCTCCCCGGCCTTCCCGAGGTAGCGCGCTTTGACATTTTCCAGCGCCGGCGCGTCAGGCGCCTCGCCGAACTCGCGCAGCGCTCGCGCAACCAGGCTTTCGAGCTCCTGCATGCCTTCCCCCAAGGAGGGGATGTTAGTGCGCGAGGCTGGCTTTTACCTGGCTCGCGATTTTTGCGAAAGCGGCCTTGTCCATCACCGCCAGATCCGCGAGCACCTTGCGGTCGATCTCGATGTTGGCGCGTTTCAGGCCGGACATGAACGCGCTGTAGGTCATTCCCAGCTCGCGCACCGCAGCGTTTATCCGGGCGATCCACAGCGAACGGAACTGCCGCTTCCTCTGCCTGCGGTCGCGGTAGGCATACTGCCCCGCCTTCATGACCGCCTGCTTGGCGACCCGGTAGACGTTTCCCCTGCGGCCGCGGAACCCTTTCGCCTGCTTCAGGACCTTCTTGTGGCGCGCACGCGCCGTTACTCCTCGTTTGACTCTTGGCATGTCGCGCTCCTCAGGACGAGTACGGCAACATCGAGCGGATGGCGCGCGTGTTGGTCGAGTCCACCGCGTTCGAGCGGCGAAGCTGACGCTTGCGCTTGGTGCTCTTCTTGGTGAGGATGTGGCGCATATAAGCGCTGGAGCGCTTGATGCTGCCGCTGCCGCGGACCCTGAAACGCTTGGCCGCGCCCTTCTTCGTCTTCATCTTAGGCATAACTGCTTCCTTCTCTCTTGTAGCTTGACGCCGGGCGGCTCTGCAGTTGCGCCTTTTACAGGCGGGTGCGAGCGCTTGAAGCCTCGGCTATCACTTGTGTCCCGCTATGCTTCGGCGGGCTTTGCTGCAACCTTCTTTTCGGGCTTCGGCTTGTCGGCCCTGGGCTTGTCCACCTTTACCTTCGCCTTCACCGGCGGCGCCTTTTTCTTCGGCGCCAGCACCATCACCATCTGCCGGCCCTCGAGCTTCGGAAACTGCTCGACCAGGCCGACGGCGTCGAGATCCTTGCGCACGCGCTCGAGAAGCCGGACGCCGAACTCCTGGTGCGCCATCTCGCGCCCGCGGAACCGCAACGTCACCTTCGCCTTGTCGCCCTCCTCGAGGAAGGCGATCAGCTTGCCGAGCTTGATCTTGTAGTCGCCGTCGTCGGTGCCGGGCCGGAACTTGATTTCCTTGACCTGGATCTGCTTCTGCTTGAGCTTGGCTTCGTGCGCCTTCTTCTGCTCGCGGTAGCGGAACTTGCCGTAGTCCATCAGCTTGCAGACCGGCGGCACCGCGAGCGGCGCAATCTCCACCAGGTCCACGTTCTGCTCTTCGGCCAACCGCAGGGCCTCTTCGACCGGCTTGATGCCGAGCTGGTCACCGTTTTCCGCCACCAGGCGCACCTCCGGGGCGGTGATCTCCCGGTTGATGCGTTGCGATCTTTCGAGTGCGATGAGTGAAAAGCTCCTCTAACCGTTGAAAAAAACAGCCGTGCTACTGCGCTTTCGCCTCGGCTTGGAGGCGGGCGACGAAATCTTTCAGGGGCATGGCCCCGAGATCCTCGCCGCTGCGCGTGCGCACGGCCACCGTATCGGCCTGCATTTCCTTGTCGCCTACGACTAACTGGTAGGGCAGCTTTTGCAGGCTATGTTCCCGAATCTTATAGGAAATTTTCTCGTTTCGCAAATCCGAAAATGCTCTAAACCCCTGTTTCAAGAGCTGTTCTTTGACGCGCTCGGCGTACGCGGCCTGGCGCTCCGTAATGTTCATCACCACGACCTGCTCGGGAGCGAGCCAGAGCGGGAAAGCGCCAGCGTAGCTCTCGATCAGGATGCCGATGAAGCGCTCCATCGAGCCCACGATCGCCCGGTGAAGCATTACCGGGACGTGGCGCGTGTTGTCCTCGCCGACGTATTCCGCGCCGAGCAGTCCGGGCATGCTGAAATCCACCTGCATGGTGCCGCATTGCCAGACCCGGCCGATGCCGTCCTTCAGCGAGTACTCGATCTTCGGCCCGTAGAACGCGCCCTCGCCCGGCGCGATCGAGAACTGCAGCCCTGATTTCTTCAGCGCTTCCTGCAACGCCTTCTCCGCCTTGTCCCAGGAAGCATCCGAGCCGATCCGCTTTGCCGGACGCGTTGCGACCCGGTAGATCACCTCCGTGAAGCCGAAATCGCGATAGACCTTCTGCAATAACGCGGTAAACGCCACGCATTCGCCCAGAATCTGGTCCTCGGTGCAGAAAATATGCCCGTCGTCCTGCACGAAGCCGCGCACGCGCATCAGGCCGTGCAGCGCGCCAGAGGGCTCGTTGCGATGGCAGGAGCCGAATTCGCCGTAGCGCAGCGGCAGGTCCCGGTAGCTGCGTATACCCTTGTTGAAGATCAGGATGTGGCCGGGGCAGTTCATCGGCTTGATCGCGTAGTCGCGGTTCTCCGACGAGGTGACGAACATGCTCTCCTTGAAGTTCGCCCAGTGCCCTGTCTTCTCCCAGATACTGCGGTCGAGGATCTGCGGCCCGCGCACTTCCTGGTAGCCGTTGTCCCGGTACACCCGCCGCATGTACTGCTCGACTGCCTGCCACAGCAGCCAGCCCTTCGGATGCCAGAACACGAGGCCGGGCGCTTCTTCCTGCATGTGGAACAGATCGAGCTGCGTGCCCAGGCGCCGATGATCGCGCTTCTCCGCCTCCTCGAGCATTTTCAGGTAGGCATCCTGGTCCTCCTTCTTCGCCCAGGCGGTGCCGTAGATGCGCTGGAGCATCTCGTTTTTCGAGTCGCCGCGCCAGTAGGCGCCGGCGACCCGCATCAGCTTGAAGACCTTGAGCTTGCCGGTCGAAGGCACGTGCGGACCGCGGCACAAATCGATCCAGTTGCCCTGCCCGTACAGCGAAATAGTCTCGCCTTGCGGGATGGAGGCGATGATCTCCGCTTTGTATTTTTCTCCTATGGAGGAAAAAAATGCGACCGCCTCATCTCGGGACATGGTTTTTCTTTCAACAGCCAAATTCTTATTCGAAATTTCGTGCATCCGCTTCTCTATCGCCGCCAGATCCTCGGGCGTGAAGGGCCGCTTGTAGGAGAAGTCGTAGTAGAAGCCGTTCTCGATCACCGGGCCGATCGTGACCTGGGCATCGGGGAAGAGCTCCTTCACCGCCTGGGCGAGCAGGTGCGCCGCGGAATGGCGCAGGATTTCCAGGCCTTCGGGATCGCGCTCGGTGACGATGGTGAGCTCGGCGTCGGACTCGATGCGAAAGCTGGTGTCGACCAGCCTGCCGTTCACTTTCCCGGCGAGCGCGGCGCGCGCCAGCCCGGCGCCGATCGCCTGCGCGATGTCGGCGACCGTGACGGGCCCTGGAAACGACTTCGATGAGCCGTCTGGGAGACGGATATTGGGCATCGCGCTAGAAGCTTGCATACTATCATGATGAATATTCAGCTCTCGCTCGCCATTGGCGGCTACGACCATGTGCGCGACCTGCTCGACGGCAAGGTCCGCGCGCCGGGCATCGACCTCATCCCCTTCGAACTGCCGATCGAGGAAGTGACCTTTCGCTTCACCCGCTTCGCCGAGTGGGACGTTTCCGAGCTGTCCTTCGGCAAGGCCGTCGCGCTGCTGTCGCAGGACGATCCGCAGATCGTGCCGATCCCGGTGTTCCCTTCGCGGGTGTTTCGGCACTCGGCCATCTATGTCATGGAAGGGTCTTCCATAAGGGAGCCGAAAGATCTGGAAAAGAAGCGCGTGGGGGTCCCCGAGTGGGCGCAGACCGCCGGCATTTATGTCCGCGGCCTGCTGCAGCATGAATATGGCGTCGATTTGCGCGCGATCGACTGGTATCAGGCGGGCCTGCGCCAGCCCGGCCGGACCGAGAAGGTGGCGCTGAAGCTGCCGCAGGGCCTGCGGCTCACGCCGGTGAACGACAAGTCGCTTTCCGAAATGCTGCGTTCGGGCGAGCTCGATGCCGTGATCTCGGCGCGCGCCCCGGCATTCGGAAGGCGACTGTTCGAGGACTACCAGACCCTGGAGCTCGCGTACTTCAAGAAGACGCGCATCTTCCCGATCATGCACGTGGTCGTCCTGCGCAGATCCACGTACGAGCGCGACCGCTGGATCGCGATGAACCTGCTGCAGGCTTTCGAGGCGGCGAAAAACCGCAGTCTTGCCCGCACCGCGGAGCTCGGCGTGTCGCACGTGCCTCTGCCATGGGTCGCCGACAATGCGGCACGCTGGCGCAGCCTCGCAGGCGAGGACTTCTGGCCCTATGGGGCGGAGCCGAATCGTCCGACGCTCGACGCCTACCTGCAATACGCGCTCGAGCAAGGCGTCTGCCACCGGCGCCTGACGGTCGAGGAGCTGTTCGCGCCGGAGACGCGGGAGCAGGCGAAGATCTAGTCGGCCTTGATGCGGCCCTCTTTGATCACTTTTCCGTACTTCGCATAGTCGCGGCGAATCACCGCTGCGAACTCTTCGGGCGTGGTGATGAACGGCTCCAGGCTGCCGCTGCCGAGGAGCTTTTCGCGCACCTCCGGCAGCGCCAGCGTGCGGTTGACTTCCTTTCTTAAAATCATCAGTACTTCACCCGGCAGGCCGGCAGGGCCGAAGAGGCCGAGCCAGATCGAATTCTCGAAGCCGGGATAAAACTCGCCGATCGTAGGCAGCTCGGGAAACGACGGCGAGCGCTTGGCGCCGGCGACCGCGAGGGCGCGCAGGCGGCCCGCCTTGATCTGCGGCGCGGTCGAAGTGCCGGCGAACATCGCCGCCACCTCGCCCGCCACGGTGGCCATGGTCGCGGGCGCGCCGCCGCGGTACGGCACGTGCACCAGATCGATGCCGGCGCGCTGCTTCAGCATCTCCATCGTGAGCTGGTGCTGGCTGCCGTTGCCGCCCGAGGCGTAATTGAGCGGCGGATTGCTCTTCCGCGCGTACTCGATGAATTCCGGGAAGGTCCTAACCGGCAGCGACGGATTGACCGACAGCACGAACTGATTGGTGACCAGGCTCGCGACCGGGGTCAGGTCCTTCAGCGGGTCGAGCGGCATGCGCGCATACAGATGTGGGTTGATCGCGATCAGGCTGTCCGCCGCGAGGAGCAGCAGGTAACCGTCCGCGGGCGCATTGGCGACCATCTCGGCTGCCGTGTTGCCGTTCGCTCCGGGCCGGTTCTCCACGACCACCGGCTGACCGAGCGACTCCGCAAGCTTCTGCCCGACGATCCGCGCGGCGATGTCCGGCGCCCCGCCCGGAGGGATCGTCACCACGATGCGGATCGGACGCGACGGATACTGCGCGCACGCAGCCGCCACGACGAGAGACAGAGCGAGAAAAAGGAGAAACCTGACCTTTATCGCGGCGGGAAGCTTGGTAGGCGCGATTGGACTCGAACCAACGACCCCTACCATGTCAAGGTAGTGCTCTAACCAGCTGAGCTACGCGCCTGTGGTAATGCATGGAGCAGCAATAATTTTACCGTAAACTCCTCGGCCCCATGGACCTGATCCTGTGGCGTCACGCCGAGGCGGAAGAAGGCGGCGCCGATCTAGAGCGGCAACTGACCGCCAAGGGACGCAAGCAGGCGGAGCGAGTCGCGCAATGGCTGCTGCAGCGCCTGCCGGGGAAGTTCGTCGTGGTGGCGAGCCCCGCCGCGCGCGCGCAGCTGACGGCGGAAGCGCTGGGCGTGAAATTCAGGACTGCAAAGAGTCTCGCTCCCGGGGCCCAGGTGAAGGACATCCTCGAGGCTGCAAACTGGCCCGATCATAAAGGCGCCGTCGTGCTCGTCGGCCACCAGCCCGATCTCGGCCACGCCGCCGCCTATCTCGTGTCGGGTCAGGACTCCGATTGGCGGATCAAGAAGGGTGGTTTTTGGTGGGTTTCAAACAAGAATGAATTGATCGTCAGGGCGGTGGTGTCACCTGACCTGCTTTAAAACGGAAACTTTCTTGTCGGACAGGCCGCTCACGTCGAGCTTCATGCCGACCGCTTTCCAGTGATCGGACTCGGACTCAAGCGCCGCCGCCGATAGCGGATTCTCGTCGAGCCAGGATTGCGGCAGGTCGATGGCGAAGCCGCCGGTGTCCGCCGCGACGCGCAGGAACGGCAGCCTGAGGTCGGTGCGGCTGCGCAGGATAAGCGAAGCGGTGCGCAGCGCGAACACCAGCTTCCAGTCCGCGCCCTCGAGGCCGGCGTCCTGCACTTTCGACAGCTTGCCGCGGTGCGCGAGCACGATGCGCGCGAGGCGCGCTTGCTCCATGCGCGAGAAGCCGGGCATGTCGGCGTTCGACAGCACGTACGCAGAATGCTTGTGGTACTGCGCGTGCGCGATCGACAGGCCGGTCTCCGCCAGCCGAGCCGCCCAGTCGAGCATCGTGCGGTCGGCGTCATCTTCGCGCTCGGTGCCCGGCGAAAGCGCGTCATAAATGAGCCATGACAGGTTTCTGATTCTTTCGGCCTGGGCGGCGTCGATGTGGTAGCGGCGCATGAACTGCGCCACGGTCGCCTCGCGCATGTCGCGATGCTGCACGCGTCCGAGCAGGTCGTAGAGCACGCCGTGGCGCAGCGCGCCTTCGGAGACCTTCATCGCGTCGATGCCGAGTTCGTCGAACACCGCGCTCATGATCGCGACGCCGCCGGGCAGCACCGGCGCGCGGTTCGCGCGAAGGCCGGCGATGCGGTCGGGGTCGGCTTTTTCGCTTTTCAATAACAATGTTCTTAAACGCTCCAGACCTTCGCGCGTGATTCCCTCCGCGGCAAAGCCGTTCTCGCGCAGGATGTTCTCCATCGAGCGCGCGGTGCCCGACGAGCCGACCGCCTCCTCCCAGCCCGCTGCGCGGTAGCCGCGCACGATTCCCGCGAGCTCCTGGCGCGCGGCAAGCTCGGCCGCCTTCATGCGCGACTTCTCGATCTTGCCATCGGGAAAATACTTCAGCGAGTAGCTGACGCAGCCCATGTAGAGCGACTCCATGAGCTGCGGCTCGAGGCCGGTGCCGATGACGAACTCGGTCGAGCCGCCGCCGATGTCCACCACCAGCCGCCGCTGCCCAGTCGCCGGCATGGAATGGGCCACGCCCAGATAGATCAGGCGCGCTTCCTCGCGGCCCGAGATCACCTCGATCGGAAAGCCGAGCGCGGCGCGCGCCTCGCGCAGGAACTGCGGCGAGTTCTTGGCGACGCGCAGCGCGTTGGTGCCGACGGCGCGCACCGCCTGGCGCGAGAATCCGCGCAGCCGCTCGGCGAACTTCGCCAGCGCTTCGAGCGCCTTCGCCTGCGTCCCGCGGTCGATGCGTTTCTCCGCAGTGAGCCCGCCGCCGAGGCGCACCACCTCGCGCAGCGCGTCGAGCGGATAGATCTGGCCGTCCACTACCCGCCCGATCTGCAGGTGAAAACTGTTCGATCCCAGGTCGACGGCGGCGAGCGTGTCGTGGCGCGGCATGTCGGCGCAACGCTAGCACGCCGTTTGCCGAAGATCGCGGATTTTATTGCAGAAATATTTCAATTATTACGAAACGGGCCGGGTGGTGGATCAAACGATAAAATGGACCCCTCCCCTGCAACACCATGAACCTCAGAATTCCAACACCCGCGCAGTTCCTCAATCGCGAGCTCGAGATCCTCGAGTTCAACCGGCGGGTTCTGGCGCAGGCCGCCGATGAGGCGGTGCCGCTGCTCGAGCGCCTTCGCTTCATCACCATCGTGTCTTCGAACCTCGACGAGTTCTTCGAGATCCGCGTCGCCGGCCTCAAGGAGCAGATCAAGCTCGGCCTCCCCGAGCCCGGGCCGGACGGCAACGCCCCGGTGGAGGTGTTCGCCGCGGTCAGCGCGGGGGCGCACGCACTTGTTTCCGAGAAGTACAAGCTGCTGAACGAGACGGTGCTGCCGGCGCTCGCTCGCGAAGGCGTCGTATTTCCGCGCCGCGAGGAATGGGGCGCCGCCCAGCGCCAGTGGATTCGCGATTATTTCTTCCGCGAGCTGCTGCCGGTGCTGACGCCGATCGGCCTCGATCCCGCGCACCCGTTTCCGCGGGTGTTCAACAAGAGCCTGAACCTGGCCGTCGAGCTCGAAGGCCGCGATGCCTTCGGTCGCAGCTCGCGCGCCGCGATCGTGCAGGCGCCGCGCGCTCTGCCGCGCGTCATACGCCTGCCCCCGGAGGTCGCCGGCGCGGAGTTCAGCTTCGTGTTCCTGTCGTCGATCCTGCACGCGCACGTCGGCGAGCTCTTCTCGGGCATGCACGTGCAGGGCTGCTACCAGTTCCGCGTGACGCGAAACTCGGACCTGTTCGTCGACGAGGAAGAGATCAAGAACCTGCATACCGCTCTGCAGGGCGAGCTGCTGCACCGGCACTTCGGCGATGCGGTGCGCCTCGAAGTGGCCGACAATTGCTCCGAGCACATGGTCGAATTCCTGCTGCAGCAGTTCGGCCTGCAGCCGGTCGACCTGTACCGCGTCGAGGGCCCGGTGAATCTCTATCGCATGCGCGAGGTGCCCGACCAGGTCGAGCGCCCGGACCTCAAGTACCCGCCCTTCCAGCCCGGCCTGCCCGCGGCACTCGAGGCCGCGGATCTCTTCGAGGTCCTCAAGAAGCAGGACGTGCTGCTGCACCACCCGTTCCAGTCGTTCCTGCCGGTAATCGATTTCATCCGCACCACCGCGAACGATCCCGGAGTCATCGCCATCAAGCAGACGGTGTACCGCACGGGCACCGACTCGGAGCTGATGGAGATCCTGGTCGATGCGGCGCGCAAGGGGAAGGAAGTCACCGTGGTGGTCGAGCTGATGGCGCGGTTCGACGAGGAAGCGAATCTCAACTGGGCGGCGCGCCTGGAAGAGGTCGGCGCGCACGTGGTGTACGGCGTAGTCGGCCACAAGACCCACGCCAAGATGTCGTTGATCGTGCGGCGCGAAGAACACGAGCAAAAGAAGATTTTAAGAAGGTATGTTCATCTCGCAACCGGCAATTACCACCCGCGCACCGCGCGCCTGTACACGGATTTCGGCCTGATGAGCGCGAACGAGGACCTGTGCGCCGACGTGAACGAGGTTTTCAAGCAGCTCACGGGCCTCGGGCGCGCGAGCAAGATGAAGCACGTCTGGCAGTCGCCATTCACCCTGCACAAGAAAATCGTCGCGGCGATCCGCAACGAGGCGAGGCTCGCCGCCGAGGGCAAGCCGGCGCGCATCATCGCCAAGATGAACGCCCTCCTCGAGCCGCAGATCATCGAAGAGCTTTACGCCGCGTCGGGCGCCGGCGTGCGGATCGAGCTCATCGTGCGCGGCGTGTGCGCGCTGAAGCCCGGCATCGAGGGCGTTTCGGACAACATCCGCGTGCGGTCCATCATCGGCCACTTTCTCGAGCACTCGCGGGTGTTCTATTTCAACAACGACGGCGCCGAGGACGTGTACCTCGCCAGCGCCGACTGGATGGACCGCAACTTCTTCCGCCGCATCGAGCTGTGTTTCCCGGTGCTCGACCCGGCGCTCAAGCGGCGCGTGATCCGCGAGGGCCTCCAGCCCTACCTCGACGACAACTGCCAGGCCTGGGTGATGAACGCCGAGGGCGGCTACGAGCTGCTCAAGCCGCGCCGCGGGCGCCGGCGCTCGGCGCAGGAAGAACTGCTTTTCACGTTGGCAACCCCGAGCTAGCCGCGCGCGACCCTGATTACTCCCTTGAGCTGACGCACTACCGCAAAAGCGCGTTTCAGCTGCCCTAGATTCACCACGTCGAAGGTGAAGCGCATGAACGCGAGCTCGTCGCGGCTTTGCGTGCGCACCGCGGTCACGTTGATCTTCTCGCGCGCGAGCGCGTCGCCGATGTCGCGCAGCAGGCCGCGCCGATCGCTCGCCGTGACTGCCATGTCGACCGTGTAGCTGCCCTCGCCCTTTCCCCATTCGGTCTCGATCAGCCGCTCCGGCTGGCGCTCGGCGAGCCGCTTCAGGCTCGGGCAGTCTTCGCGGTGCACCGAGACGCCTTTGCCGCGCGTGACGAAGCCGCGGATCGCGTCCGGCGGCACCGGCTTGCAGCAGCGGGCGAGCTGGGTGAGCAGCCTGTCCATGCCGACGATGAGCACGCCGGCACGGGAAGGCGGGATTTTCTTCTTCTTAACGGCTTCAGGTTTTTCGGGTAAGGGCGCTTCGCCCTTCAGCTCTCGAACAGCAGCTTGCAGCTGGCGCAGATTCACCTCGTCACGCGCCACGGCGACGAAAAGCTCTTCCGGCTTCGCCAGCCCCAGCCGCGCGGCGATGGCGTCGAGGCTGGCATGGGTCGCGCCCTCGCGGCGCAGCTCCTTCTCGACTTTCGCGCGGCCGGCCGTCACGGTCTCGGCGAGCGCCTTGGCGTTGAACCACTGCCGGATCTTCTGCCGCGCCCGCGGGCTTTTCGCGAAGCCGCGCTCGGAATTGAGCCAGTCGCGCGACGGGCCGCCGCTCTTCGCGGCGACGATCTCGACCCGCTGCCCGCTGGCGAGCGGCGTGTCGAGCGTCACGATGTGGCCGTCGACGCGGGCGCCTCGGCAGCGGTGCCCGAGATCGGTGTGCAGCGCGTAGGCGAAATCGACCGGCGTCGAGCCCGCCGGCAGATCGAGCACCCTGCCCTGGGGCGTGAGCACGTACACGGTGTCGTCCAGGTGGGCACGATTCGCGGCCTTCGCCCCGTCCGAGACTTCATCGCGCCACGCAAGCAGCTGCCGCAGCCAGGCGATCTTCTGGTCGAACTTGGCGTCGACCTTGGCCGGCTTGCCCGGTTCCTTGTAGCGCCAGTGCGCGGCGATGCCGAACTCGGCCTGCCGGTGCATTTCCTCGGTGCGGATCTGCACCTCCAGCGTCCTTCCGGCCGGCCCGATCACCGCGGTGTGCAGGGACTGGTACAGGTTGCCTTTCGGCCGCGAGATATAGTCGTCGAATTCCCTGGCGATCGGCTGCCAGAGGTTGTGCACCACGCCGAGCACCGCGTAGCAGTCCTTGACCGAGGGCACGATCACGCGCAGCCCGCGCACGTCGTAGACCTCGGAAAAGTCGACCGCCTTGCTGCGCATCTTGTTCCAGATCGAGTAAATGTGCTTCGGCCGCCCGGTGATTTCCGCATTTATATTCATCGATTCCAATTCATGGGCGAGCGCCGCGATCGCCTGCGCGATGTAGCGCTGGCGCTCGAGGCGCTTCTCGTCGAGCATCTGCGCGATCTTCTTGTAGAGCTCGGGCTCGAGGAAGCGGAACGACAGGTCTTCGAGCTCCCACTTCAACTGCCATACGCCCAGGCGGTTGGCGAGCGGCGCATACAAATCGAGGGTCTCCCGGGCATATTCGGCTTTTTCCTTTTCCAGCTGCTTGTTTTTTGAAAACCAACGCAGCGTCTGGGTGCGGCTGGCAAGCCGGATGAGCACCACGCGCACGTCCTCGACCATGCCGAGCACCATCTTGCGCAGCACCTCGTTCTGCTCGCGCGGATTGCCGCGGGTCGCGACCCTGAGCTGGTAGAGCTTCTCGACGCCGGACGCGAGCCCCGCGATCTCGTCGCCAAAGGTATTTTTCAAATCATCAGGATTCGAAAGATGCTTCGGCGCGGCGAACAAAATCCCGGCCGCACGCCCCGCCGCATCCAGCCCAATCGCGGCCAGATTGGCAGCGAGGCCGAGGGCATGCGGCCACACGGGCTCGCCCGTGGAAAGCGCCTGACCGGCGTAGAGTGGCTCGGCGAACTCCAGCGTCCGAGCAAGCAATGCTCGCTCGGACACACCAAGCCCTTCGGCGATCGGCCCGAGCGCCGCGGCGCTGTTTTGCGGATGCAGTTGGACAACCGTGACCATGCGGGTATTTTACGGCGTGCATGAGCGATCCCTGAGCGAGCGCGGCGCCTACGCCCTGCTGACCGCGGCGGTGCTCTTCTGGTCGGGCAACTGGATCGCCGGCCGCGCGCTCGCCGAGCTGGTGCCGCCGGCCGCGCTGACGTTCTGGCGCTGGGCGATCGCGCTTGTCCTGATTTCGCCGGTCGTGGCGCCGCGGCTGTGGGCGAGCCGCGCGCTGATCAGGCGCCAGTGGCGCCCGATCGTGGTCCTCGGCCTGCTCGGCGGCGGGCTGCACAACGTGCTCCAGTACTGGGGCTTGCAGTACACGAGCGCGATCAACGGCCCGATCCTCAACTCGCTCACGCCGATCTTCATCATCCTGCTGGGCGCGCTCCTGCTGCGCGAGCCGTTCCCGCGCTGGGCGGGCGCGGGCGCCATCGTGTCGCTCGCGGGGGCCCTCGCCATCGTCACCCGGCTGGACCCTCAGGTGCTGCAGAATCTGAAATTCAACCCCGGGGACCTGCTGATCATTCTTTCGCTGGTGATGTTGGCCGGCTACACGCTCGCGCTGCGCTGGCGCCCGCAGGGGCTCGACGCGCTCTCGTTCCTTGCCTGCTTCGCGCTGGTAGCCGAGATTCCGGTCGGGCTGATATACGCCGCCGAGCACGCCGGCGGGGCGCGCGTCGTGCTCAACACCACCTCGGTCCTCGGCCTCGCCTACGTCGCCGTTTTCCCGGCGCTGCTCTCGTACCACTTCTGGAACCTCGGAGTCGCCGCGGTGGGAGCGGCGCGCGCCGGCGTTTTCATGTATCTCCTCCCGTTCTTCGGATCGCTGCTCGGCGTCGGGCTGCTCGGCGAGCACTTCGGCCTGCACCATGCAGTAGGCATGGCGCTCATCATCTCGGGCGTGGCGATCGCCACGCGCCGCGCGGCGAGAGGCGGCTAGTGGGCTGGCTCACGAACTGGCGGCGCAAGCGCGTGCTGCAGCGGCATCGCGTGGAGGACGGGGTTTGGCGTTCTGCTGCCAGAGGCCTTGGATTCATAGAGAAGCTGTCGGAAGCGGAAACCGAAAAACTCAAGCAGCTGGTGATTCTGTTTCTTGCGGAGAAGCAATTTGCCGGTGCTGGCGGCATCGACCTAACCGACCGGATGCGCGTCTGCATCGCTGTGCAGGCCTGCCTGCCGATCCTGGAGCTCGGCCTTGACTGGTACTCCGGCTGGACCGGCATCGTCGTGTACCCGGGCGATTTCCGCGTCCAGCGCTCTGAGGTCGACGAGGCCGGCGTGCTGCACGAATGGGACGACGAGCTCGCGGGCGAGGCGATGCCCGGCGGCCCGGTGGTGCTGTCCTGGGACGCCGCGGCCAACGACCCGTCGATCAACGTCGTCATCCACGAATTCGCGCACAAGCTCGACATGCTCTCGGGCGAGCCAAACGGCGTGCCGCCGCTGCACGCGGGGATGGACCGGCGCGCATGGCTCGTTGCGCTCGACGGGGCCTACCAGGGATTCTGCGACGCGGTCGAGCGCGGCAAGGAGACCTGGCTCGATCCCTACGCCGCCGAGCACCCTTCCGAGTTTTTCGCCGTGATCAGCGAGGCCTTTTTCCAGGAGCCGAAGGAAACGCGGCGACGTTACCCGGATCTTTACGAGCAGCTCAAGCTCTTCTACCGCCAGGACCCCGCGGCCAGGCTCTAGAGGATCAGGGTCGACCCCTCGGCGGGCGCTTCGCATTCGATCTTGGCGTCGAGACGGGCGAGCGCTTCGCGCGCCTCCTTGAGCTTCAGGTCGATCGCGTCGTCGGTCTGGTCGATGTCGTGGTGGAACAGGTGCAGGCGCTTCACCTGCGCGCGCGCGGCCAGCTTGGCGACCTCGCCGACGCAGGAGTGGCCCCAATCGACCTTGGCGGTGTACTCGTGGTCGCGGTAGGTGGTATCGGTGATCAGCACGTCGGCGCCTTTGACGAACTTCGCGAGCGCCTCGACATAGCGCGGGTTGTGGCGCTTGTCCGAGGGAAGATAGAGCTCGTTGTCCGTGATGTAGCAGATGCTGCGCCCGCGCGCGCTGAGCCGGTAGCCGAGACAGTAGCCCGGATGGCTGAGCAGCATGGTCTCGATCTTCACCGGGCCGAAGCTCAGCACCTCCTCGCGCAGGTCGCGGAACACCAGATGCGAGCCGAACTCCCGGATCGTCACCGGGAAATAGACGCTCTCCATCTGCGCGCTGATGGCGCGCTCGATGGTGAGATCGCCCTGGTAGGGTCCGAAGATCTCGATCTCGTTGCCGCGGACGTAGAGCGGGGCGAAGAACGGCACCGTATTGATATGGTCCCAGTGCGTGTGCGTGATGAAGATGCGCGCCGAGAAACGCTGGCTGCCGGTGGTCGCCGCAACATGGTCGGAAAGGCGCTTGATACCCGATCCGCAGTCGAAGATGTAGAGTGGCTCGCCGCCGATCTCCACGCTGACGCAGGGAGTGTTGCCGCCGTAGCGGTTATAGGCGGCGCCCGGGGTCGGCAGCGTGCCGTGCACCCCCCAGTAGGCGACCACCACGCGGCTCGAGACGATCTCCATGATCGACGGCAGCAGCGTGTCGCGCTGGAAGGGCTTCGCTATGTAGCCGTCGGCGCCGAGTTCCTTGGCGCGCCGGCGGTCGAACTCGTAGGTCTTTGCCGACAGCACGATGATCTTCATGTCGGCCAGCTCCGGGCGCCGCCGCAGCTCGCGGGTGAGCTCGAAGCCGTCCATGCCCGGCATCATGATGTCGGTGATGACGCAGTCGGGCTCCGACGCCGGGACGCGCGCGAGCGCTTCGGCCGCCGAGGTGCAGCTCTCGACGCGGTGCCCGGCGCCTTCGAGGACGCGCTCGAGCAGCGATAGAACCTCGGTGTCGTCGTCGACCACGAAGAATTTCATTTAGACTTTGACTCCCTTCCCCCAAGCCGAATGGTAACAGCCCTCTACGACCAGTTGACCGGCGGATGCACGCGCTTCCTGCGCGTCGACGAGCTGTGCCGGCTCGCTGCGCAAGCAGCCCCCGAGCTGCTGCCGAGCGAGAAGGAGCTTCAGGTGGAGGCCGGCCTCGCGCAGCGTGACAAACGCGGACTGGAGAAAAAGCAGGGCGCGTTCCTCGCCCGGGTTCTGGCCGATCCACGGGCCGGAGCGCATCTTTGCCACGCCATGCTCCTACCGCGTGAAGACTCGCGCGGCAGATTGGGTGAATACAAGAGTAAGGGTGAAATCGACCTCGGTACGGTCCACCTGCGACGGCAAGGCAAGGCGTCCATCGTCACGATGCGCAACCCGCGCTATCTCAACGCCGAGGACGAGTCGACGCTCGGGCCGCTGGAGACGGCGATCGATGTTGCGACCCTCGACCCGCAGACCGAGGTGTGCGTGCTGCGCGGCGCCGAGGTGGAGCATCCCAAGTACGCGGGGCGCAAGCTGTTCGGCGCCGGCATCAACCTCACCCACCTCTACCAGGGAAAGATCCGCTACCTCTGGTACATCGTTCGCGACCTCGGACTGGTCAACAAGCTCTATCGTGGAATTGCCTCACCCGATTTACCGCCGGAGGAAGGAGGCGTCGAAAAACCGTGGATCGCAGCGGTAGAGGGCTTTGCTATCGGCGGCCACTGCCAGATCCTGCTCGCCGTGGACTACACCATCGCCGCGCAAGACGCCTACCTGTCGCTGCCGGCGCGAAAGGAAGGCATCGTGCCGGGCGCCGCCAACCTGCGCCTGCCGCGCTTCGTCGGCGACCGCATCGCGCGCCAGGCGATCATGGCGGAGCGGCGCTTCGAGTGCGCAAGTCCGGAGGGACGGCTGATCTGCGACGAAATCGTGCCGCCCGCCGAGATGGATGCGGCAATTTCAAGGATCGTCGAAAAACTGACCGGCTCGGGCGTGGTGAGCGCGGCGAGCAATCGCCGCGCCTTTCGCATCGAGCAGGAGCCGCTCGACGCCTTCCGGCGCTACATGTCCGTCTACGCCCGCGAGCAGGCGCACTGCCACTTCAGCCCGGCGCTGATCGCAAATCTGGAGAAAAACTGGGATGCGGCGAACCGGAAGGCCTGATTTCCAGCCTTTTGCTGTACCGGGACATCGCAAAACAGAACACGAAGTAGACCAGGGCCGCGAAGAGGTAGGCCTCGACGCCGAAGCCGCTCCATGCCGGCTCGTTCAGCGATACCTTGATGGTGGTGAGCAGGTCGAAGACGCCGATGATGGCGACGAGCGAGGTGTCCTTGAAGAGGCCGATGATGGTGTTCACCAGAGGCGGCACTGCGATGCGCAGGGCCTGGGGCAGCACGATGTGAAAAGTTTTTTGAAAATAATTCAGACCCAGAGCTTCGGCCGTCTCGTACTGATGCTTGGGGATAGCCTGCAGCCCGCCGCGCACCACTTCGGCGAGGTAGGCGGCTGCGAAGAGGATGAGCGCGATCTGCGCGCGCAGCAGCTTGTCGATCGAGACGCCCGCGGGCAGGAAGAGCGGCAGCATCACAGACGCCATAAAGAGGACCGAGATGAGCGGCACGCCGCGGATCAGCTCGATATAGGCGACACAGAGCGCTTGTATTGCAGGCAAGTTCGAACGCCTGCCCATGGCGAGCAGGATCGAGAGCGGAAAGGCGAACGCGACACCGAAGGTGGCCAGCAGCAGCGTGAGGACTAGCCCGCCCCAGCGCTCGTTTTCCACGTAGGGCAGGCCAACGACTCCGCCCCACATCAGAGTGCCGATCAGCGCAAGGCCCGCGAGCCAGAGAAGCGCCAGCCACCATCTCCAGAAAATTCTCAGCGATGAAAAAGTCCACAAGCTTATGAGAACGAGCGTGGCGACACCGGGCCGCCAGTGCTGATCGAAGGGATAGGTACCAAACAGGATGAAGCGGTGCTTCTCCGCGATGAAGCCCCAGCAGGCGCCGTGCGCGACGCGGCAGGCCTGCGGATCAGGCCGCCAGACCGCGTCGAGGACGGTCCAGTCGATGAGGCGCGGCAGGGTCCTGAAAAGGAGAAAGAGAACCAGCAGCGTCACGAGCGCGCTGGCCCAATCCGAGAAGAAATTGCGGCGCAGCCAGCTCACGCTTGCCAGCCTTTCAGGGCGACGCGCGCGTTGTACCAGTTCATCAGCGACGAGATGGTGAGGCTGATGGTGAGGTACACCGCCATGATGAGCGCGATGCCTTCGATCGCCTGCCCGGTCTGGTTGATGGTGGTGCCGGCGATCGCCACCAGGTCCGGGTAGCCGATTGCCACCGCAAGCGAGCTGTTTTTGACGAGGTTGAGGTATTGGCTGGTGAGCGGCGGCACGATCACGCGCAGTGACTGCGGCAGCACGACGTGGCGCAGCGTGGCGCCGCGGCCCAGCCCGAGCGCCTGCGCGGCGTCGACCTGGCCGCGCCCGACCGCCAGGATGCCGGCGCGCACGATCTCCGCGACGAACGCGCCGGTGTAGATCACCAGCCCGATAAGCAGCGCCGCGAACTCCGGCGAGAGATGCCCGCCGCCGCTGAAATTAAATCCTTCGAGAACCGGCAGACTGCCTGGCAGCGGAAAATAAATCCCCCGGCTCGAGAGAAACAGCCCGGGGAGCGGCTGCAGCGCCTCGCGCGCCGGCGGCAGCGCTTCGGCGATCACCGCGTACCAGAAGAAAAGCTGCACCAGCAGCGGCACGTTCCGGATGAACTCGACGTAGGCCGCAGCCACGGCCCTCAGAAGAATATTTCCCGATAGACGGGAAATCCCTGCGACCGCACCGAGCGCCGTGGCGAGGACCACGCCGGCGATGGCGACCTTGAAAGTGTTGCTGAGCCCGACGACGAGGGCCCGCAGGTAGCTGTCGGCGGCGCCGTACGCAAGAAACGCCGATTCGCCGATCTCGAAGCCCGCCTCGCGACGCAGAAACGCGAAGCCGCTGGCGATGTTGCGCGCGGCGAGGTTGTCGAGGGTATTGGCGACGAGGTACCAGCCCAGGACAACCGCGCCCCCGAGCGCGATTCCCTGGAAAACGACGCGCTTCACCTACGCTGCGTTCATCTTATCGGCGGCGAGTACATCAGGCCGCCGTCCTTCCACAGCGCGTTCAGGCCGCGCTCGAAGCCGAGCGGCTTCAGGTTCGCGTCGAAGGACTCTCCGTAGTTGCCTACCTGCTTCACGATGTTGAAGGCCCAGCGGTTGTCGAGGCCGAGCATCTTGCCGAAATCGCCGGTCGCGCCGATGAAACGCTGCACCGCCGGATCCTTGCTGGAGGCCGCCTGGTCGATGGTCTTCGAGCTGAGGCCCATCTCCTCCGCTTCGATCATGGCGAACAGCGACCACTTCACGATGTCGAACCAGCGGTCGTCGCCATGGCGCACGAGCGGCCCGAGCGGCTCCTTTGAGATCACCTCCGGCAGGATGACGTGATCGGCCGCGTTCGGCGCACGCGAGCCGCGCACCGACACCAGTCCCGAGACATCGGTGGTAAAGACGTCGCAGCGGCCGCCGAAATAGGCGTTCAGCACCTCCTCCAGCTTATCGATCACCACCGGCTTGAAGGTCATGCGGTTGGCGCGGAAATAGTCGGCGAGGTTGAGCTCGGTGGTGGTGCCCGGTTGCACGCAGATGGTCGCACCGTTCAGCTGCTTCGCGCTCTTCACGTTGAGCTTCTTCCAGACCATGAAGCCCTGGCCGTCGTAGAAGTTGATCCCGGCGAAATTGAACCCGAGCGAGGCATCACGCGAGAACGACCAGGTGGTGTTGCGCGAGAGGAGGTCGACCTCGCCCGACTGCAGCGAGGTAAAGCGCTGCTGGGTGGTGGCGGGAACGTAGCGGACCTTGGCCGCATCGCCGAACACCGCCGCGGCGACCGCGCGGCAGAGGTCGACGTCTATGCCGCGCCAGACGCCCTTCGAATCCGGCTGCGAGAAGCCCGCTAGACCGGTATTGGTGCCGCAGCTCACGAATCCTTTGCTGCGCACCGAATCGAGCGTCGATTGCGCCGCGGCAACTGCGGAAAAAAGAACGAGGAAGATGCCGATTGAGAGTCTCATGTCTGTCCTCCTTCGAGTAGAAAGTCGCGCACGATCGCGATCTGATCGGCGTGCATCAACGTGGGCGCATGGCCGACGCCCGGAATTTCCACGACCTTGGCTTTGGGCCCGCGGCTGGTCATTTCCTGTGTAGTTTTCTTGGAAAGCAGATCCGAATCGGCACCGCGGATGACGAGCGTCGGGCAGCGAATCGCGTCGTAGTGATGCCACAGCTCCATGTCCTTTTCCGGCATCGTGGCGCGAAAGGGTTCGGCGATGCGCGGGTCGTAGTGCGCGCGATAGGTGCCGTCATCGTTCTTGCGCACCCATATCTCGGTAAGGAAGCGCCATTCGGCGTCGCTGTGCCGGCCGAACGGCGCGCATACGGTGCGAATATATTTTTCAGCGTCTTCCAATGTAGGAAAAGCCGGAGCGCGGCCGACATAGCTGCCGATGCGCTCCAGCGCCGCTTTGGCGACCAGCGGCCCGGCGTCGTTGAGCACCAGTCTTTTCACCGGCGTGCCGCTCTGCGCCGCGAGCGCCATTCCGATCAGGCCGCCCATGGAAGTGCCGAGCCAGTTGGCCGTCTCGACGTCGAGGCGCGCGATGAGCGTGACCAGGTCGCATACATACTGCGGCGTCGCATAGAGCATCGGGTCGGCGAGGCGATCCGAATCGCCGCGCCCGGCGACGTCGGGGCACACCACCCTGAACTGGCTGCATAGCGCCCGCGCGAGAGCGTCGAAGTCGCGCGCACAGCGCGTCAGGCCGTGCACGCATACCAGCACGTCGCGGTTGCGCGGATCGCCCCATTCGAGGTAGGCGATGCGATGCAACCCCCTCGGAGAGATGCACTGGACGGAGCGCCGCCTGGGCTCCGGCACGACGCCGGTTTCAGGCATCTTTCTTTTCGATTTCCCGCTCGACGAGCCTGCCCGCCTCGATCACGGCACGGCCGTGCACATCATCCTTGTCCCATTCGGCCTCGACGCGCAGCTCGGGGAAGTCGGCCGAGGCCTGGACGAAGACGGGGAAAGGAATGCCTTGCTTCGGCTCGAAGCGGTACTCGAGCACGCCGTCGGCGTGGTGCTCGCTGTAGTCCTCGGCGTCGATGTCGCGCACCATCAGCCAGCGCAGGCGCTCGCGGAAATCCGCGAGCCGCCCGGCGCCGGTGATGCGCACGACCGCCGTGAACACTGCAACGCCCGTCGACTATCCGATATCAGGCGCCGTACTTGAAGGACAGGGCAAGCCGCGCGCGGAACTGCGTGACCTTGCCATTCTCGATCTTCACATCGAGCTTGCTGATCTCCGCAATGCGCAGGTCGCGCAGTGATTTTGAAGCCGTCTTGACTGCGTTGCGCACCGCGTCTTCCCACGAATTGCCGCTGGTGCCGATGACCTCCGTGACCCGATAGACCGCGTTGTTGCCTTTCGCCATGGCTCGCTCCTCTTCCCTCGGTGATTGGTGGTGATCGCGGGGAATCCCGCACGGCAATTCTATACGGGCAGCGGGGCGCGCCAATAGCGGGGCGTGCTGTGGCGCTCGGTATTCACCTGAACGCCTTTGTTCATCAATCGAATCCGCACTGCACCATCGAGATCGGTACGCAGAATGTGTGCCCCCTCGGCACGGTAGCGCTCGAGCACCTCGCCGCTGGGATGGCCGAAGCGGCTGCGGTAGCCCACCGGCACCACCGCCCAGCGGGGCGCCACGGCGGCGATGAATTCCGGCGTCGACGAAGTGCGGCTGCCATGGTGCGGAACAAGCAGCACGTCAGCCCTGAGGGATTTTGTCTTCTGAATGAGGGCATTTTCCGCCTGGCGCTCGATGTCTCCGGTAAGCAGCATCGAACCCCCTTCGGTAGTCACACGCAATACGCAGCTCAGGTCGTTCCTGCGCACGGCCTTGATTTCCGGATCCGGATGCAGGAATTCGAAGTTCACCCCATCCCATTGCCAGGCGCTCCCGGCGGCACAGCGCCGCGTCGTGCCCGCCAACGCATTCAGCGGATGCCGGTCGGGAAGCGATGAAGCGAGCGCGTCCACCTCAACGCTCTCCAGAACCGTCAACGCGCCGCCGATATGATCCAGGTCCTCGTGGGTAAGGACCATCGCGTCGAGCCGCGACAGGCCCGCGCCGCGCAACGCGGGCAGCACTATGCGCCCGCCGCTATCGGCCTCCGGGCCGAATGCGGGCCCGGCATCGTAGAGCAGCACGCGGTTCGAGGTGCGCACCAGTACTGCGAGCCCCTGGCCGACGTCGAGCGTGGTGATCCACGCCTCGCCCGCCGGCGGCGCGCCGGGGACGAGCGCGAACGCAGGCGCCATGAAGAAAAGCCCGCAGAAGCGCCATGGAAACCCGCGGGGCGCGAGCAGCCAGGCGACGCCGGCGAACGCAAGCAGCACGCTCCAGAGCGCCGGCACATGCTGCTGCCAGAGCGCGCCGGGGAGCGCCGAGCACCATTCGAGAAATTGCAGCAGCCACTCGACCAGCCACGCGCCGAGCTGCAGGAAAAGCTCGAAAGGAAAAACGGCGGCAAGAAGCGAAAGCGGCGTCACCACCGCCGATACGACCGGAATGGCGAGCGCATTCGCCAGCGGCCCCGCGACCGATACCTGGCCGAAAAGCAGCAGCGCCGCGGGAGCGAGGCCGAGTGTGATCGCCCATTGCACGCGGCCCCATTGCGCGATCTTCGGCTCCGCCGCGCTCCAGCCGCTTGCCACGTAGAAGATCAGCAGAACGGCGCCGAACGACAGCCACAGCCCAGGCGCGAGGGGCGCCCAGGGATCGGTGGCGACGACGGCGGCCAGCGCGAGCGCGAGGATCCGCGTCGGCGACGCGATGCGCCCGGACCAGAGCGCGAGCGCCACCACGGTCACCATGTAGAAAGTGCGCTGCGCCGGCACGCCGAAGCCAGCCAAGAGCGTGTAGCCGAGCGCGCCTGCGATCGCCGCCGCCGCGGCCGCCTTGCGCGCCGGCAGGCGCAGCGCGAGCGCGGGTACCCGCCGCCAGAATGCCGCGACCAGCCAGGCGCACAGCCCCGACACGAGCGTCACGTGCAGCCCCGAGATGCTCATGAGGTGCGTCACGCCGGTGCGGTTGAACAGCTGCCATTCCTCGTTGGAGATCGCCCGCTGGTCGCCCACCGCAAGGGCGACAAGAACGCCCGCCGCGGGCGTGAGGCCAAGTACGCGCAGAAAGCGATCGCGCACTGTTTCTCTTGCCTTCTCAATGTAGTCAAAGGGTGAATTTCGAGACCCGAGCAGCCGTTGATTTCCCTTTTGACGAACATATCCCGTCGCGCCTATGCCACGCTCGAGCAGCCAGGCCTCGTAGTCGAAGCCGTTCGGGTTTACATTGCCGTGCGGCCGCCGCAGGCGCACGGTGAAGAGCCAGCGCTCTCCCGGGTGAACCGCTCCGGCCAGCAGCGCCGGCGCCTCCTCGAAGAGCGGGCTGCGATACCAGGAGAGCAGCAGCTTCTTCGGCAGCGGCGCGTCGCCCGACTCCACCTCGAACTCGAAGCGCACGCTTCGCTCGCCCACCGCCGGCAAGCTCGCGACGACACCGACGACTTGCAGATCCCGGCCCTCCAGCCCGGGCGCCAGCCAGTCCGCCATCCGGTAGTGGGCCAGGAGCGCCGCCCACAGGAAGCCGAGCGCGAACGCAAAGGCAAATGCGGTCTTGGGTCTTATGAATGCAACCAAACCCAAAAACGGCAGCAAGAAAACCCAACCAGCGCCGGGAAGCGCGGCCTGCTGCTGCAGCAACGCCGCGCCGCAGGCAAAGGCGAGCGCTGCCAGGGTCATCTACAATCAACGCGCCCGCCCCTCACCGGCTGACGATGCCGCGCAAGATTTTCCGCAAGTACATCCCCGACGCCGACGCCGTACGCTCGCATCGGCTGGTCGCGGCGTTCGGCCGCTGGCTGCACCACCCGAATCTCTGGCATTTCAATCGCAGATCGGTGCCGGGCGCGGTCGCGATCGGCCTGTTCTCGGGGCTGGTGCCCGGGCCGCTGCAGATGCTGACCGCGCTGCTGCTCGCGGTCCCGCTCAGGAAAAATATCCCGGTAGCGCTGCTGGTGACGCTCTATACCAACCCGCTCACCATCGTGCCGCTGTACGTGATCGCCTTCGAGTACGGCAACCTGCTCCTCGGCCGCGATCACGGCCTCGCCGCGATCGAGCCCTTCGAGATGAACTGGTCGGACTGGCTCGGCTCGGCGTACGCCATGGCTCACTGGTGCCTGTCGCTCGGCAAGCCGCTCGCCGTGGGGCTGGTGGCCCTTGCGCTCACGCTCGCGCTGGCCGGATACTTCGTCGTGAGCCTGGGCTGGCGCGCGTATATCGTGTTCGCCTGGCGCAGAAGAAACAAGAACAGACACGGTCGATCCTAGTGCCCGCTTTACATCAATCCGTTGCCGGCCGCGCCTATCTGGCGTTCCGCAATCCGCTGCTCGCCTTCGTGGTCATCATGCTGGTGGGCACTGCGGGGTACTGGCAGGTCAGCGGCGGAACCGCGACGCTGCTCGACTGCGCGTACATGACGTTCATCACCATCGCGACCATCGGTTACGCCGAGGTCATCGATCTCAGCCACAGTCCTGGCGGGCGGGTGTTCACCATGATGATCGGCGCCGTGGGCGTCGCCAATATCTTCTATATGACCTCCAAGATGACGGCCTTCATCGTGGAGAGCGAGCTCAACGAGGGTCTGAGGAGACGCAGGATGCAAAAAAAGATCGACGCGCTCACGAACCATTACATCGTATGCGGCATCGGCCGCGTCGGGACCAACGTCGCGCACGAGCTGGGGGTGACCCTGCACACGTTCGTCGCGCTCGACGAGTCGCAGGCGGCGCTCGAAGCGTTCAGGGAGCGCTATCCGGACGCGCCCTCCCTGCACGGCGAGGGCTCGGACGACGATGTCCTCAGGAACGCCGGCGTGCAGCGCGCGGCGGGCGTTTTCGCGGTCACCGACGACGACGGCAAGAATCTGCTGATTACGCTCACCGCCAAGCAGATGAACCCCGGCGTGCGCGTGGTGGCGCGCTGCCACGAGGTGCGCAACATCGAAAAGCTGAAGCGGGTCGGCGCCGACGCCATCGTCTCGCCCGATTTCACCGGCGGGCTGCGCATCGCCTCCAGCATGCTGCGCCCCACCGTGGTCAGCTTCCTCGACGAGATG
>WNFM01229885.1_pt6 | contig 25660 bp, 25 predicted proteins | sample 5400271 | NCBI WGS metagenome assembly WNFM01 (sample SAMN13153352, study PRJNA577476) | soil metagenome | isolation source: 60 cm saprolite on Douglas fir-dominated hillslope | place: USA:California | collected 2013-09-17 | reverse complement strand
TGGGAGGGTTGCGGCGCGACGATTTCCTCCTTCTGGAGGCGAGGAGGAGCGACGAACCAGCCGCCCCGGAGACGGAATCCGGGCCGGACCGGGCCACGGCGGCAGCGGGAGGACTGGGATGAAAGTCCTCATCTCGGGCGCCTTCAATCCGGCCTTCGAAGCCCTTCCCGAATATTTGATCGAGGCCTTTCGCCGGCTGGGACACGAGGTGGTTGGTTTCGACCACCGGGCGCATCTGCTGCCGGGGCGCCTGCGGGCCCGCTCCACATCCCTCGAGCGGTTCGATCGCGCGATGTTGAATCGCCGGTTCCTGGCCGGCGCCCGTCGTTTCCGCCCCGATTTGATCCTGGTCAACCAGGGGACGGTCCTCGCGCGAGCCACGCTGGACGCGGCTCACGATCTGGGCGCCCGCTGCGTGAACTGGTTCTCCGACTACCCTGCCGAGTTCGAAGCGGGCCTCGAGCTGGCCCCGGCCTACGATGCCTTTTTCTCCGGATCTTCCTATGCGGCGCTGCGTCACCGGGAAGCGGGACATTCCCGCGCCGCCTGGCTGCCGTTCGCCTGCGACCCCGGGATGCATCACCCGGCGGCAACGTCCGACCCCGCCTCCGGAGCCCGGCAGCCGGACCGTGTGGTCTTCGTCGGATCGTGCTATCCGGAACGACAGATCCTGCTTCGTTTCCTGCGAGGACTTCCGGTCGGCATCTGGGGGCCGGGATGGGCGTCGCGCGCCGCCGGCGACCCGCATCTCGGGCCGATGCTGCGCGGGGGCGCGCTCCGCCCCTCCGTCTGGCGCGCCCTGTATCAGAGGGCCGACGTCGCGCTCAACATCCATTATGGAGCGTTCGGCCCGCGCGAGGTCTCGGGGGACATGGCGAACACCCGGCTGTTCGAGATCTTCGGCTGCGGCGCCCTTCAGGTGGTCGATCGCCAGGGAGATCTGCTTCGTCTGTTCAAAGACGGCCAGGAGTTTTGCGGGTTCTCCGGCGGCGAGGAGCTGCGCGCGGTCGTCGAGGAGGCGCTGCGCGATTCGGACCGCCGGCGTGAGGTGGCGGCGCGGGGCCGGCGGGCGGTGCTGGCGGCGCACACCTACGAGCATCGCGCGCGGACTCTTCTCGACCCGGCGGCGGACGGATTCGACCTTCGCGGGATCCCCGACTCCGGGAGCGCCCGGGATCCCGCGGCCATCGAGGCTGCGCGTGGCGCCCGGAGGGTTGCTCGATGAGCCTCCTGCGCATCGCCCACCTCGTCGAAGGGCTCGAGGTCGGCGGGCTCGAGCGGGTGGTGCAGGCCCTGGCGCGTCATGCCGACCGGCGCCGATATCGGGTCGAGGTGATCGCCCTGTCCCGCGGGGGTCCTCTCGTCGAGGAGATCGAAGCCGGAGGAACGCCCGTGCGGGTTCTCGACCTGCGGAGCTATTACCCGGGCGACATCCTGCGCGCCGCCCGCGCGCTCTGCCGCGAGGTCCGGCCCGATCTGGTCCATTCGCACGGACATTTCGCCGGCGCCCTTGGCCGCGCGGCCGCATTCTGGGCCGGAATCCCGGCGGCGATCCATCACCTGCATACGCTCGACACGTCGCTACGGATCCGGCACCGCGGCCTCGAGCGTGCCCTGGCCCGCATCACCCGGCGGATCCTTTGCTGCTCGCACGCGGTCGAGAAGTTCGCCGCCGAGGTGCATGGACTGCCGAGGCCGCTTCTGGTGACGATTCCCAACGGCATCGACCCGGCCCCGGTCATGAACGGCGAGGCCGCCCGCGAGCTGATGGGCGGAGCACCGTTGGAGGCCCCGGTCGTCGGATGCGTCGGGAGTCTGAGGGCGCACAAGGGTCAGGAAGTGTTGCTGCGCGCCTGTGCCCTGCTGGGACCGCGCTTCGTCCCGGGCACATTGGTCGTCGTCGGCGAAGGCCCGGAGCGGGCCCGCCTGGAACGTCTGGCCGCATTGTCGGGTCTGTCCGGCAGGGTCCGTTTCCTCGGCCGGCGCTCCGATGTCCGGCGGCTCCTTCCGGGCTTCGATCTGGTGGTCGTCCCTTCGATCGAACGGGAAGGGCTCGGGCTCGCGGCCCTCGAGGCGATGGATGCCGCCCGCCCGGTGATCGCCAGCCGGGTCGGCGGCCTCGTCGAGGTGATCGAGGACGGGCGGACCGGGATCCTGGTGCCGCCGGGCGACCCCGAGGTGCTTTGCGGCGCGATCCGATCGATTTTCGATCGTCCCGATCGCGGCCGGGGCCTGGGCGAGGCGGCGCGGTGGCGCGTCGAATCAGAATTTCGCGCCAGCCGCATGACCCGGCGCGTGGAAGCGATTTACGAGGAGGCGTTGCATGAACGGCGCGCGGCCTAGGATGCGGGTCGGGCTCCTCAGCGAGCGGGCCGATCTGTTCGGCGGCGGGCAAAGGAGCGTGCGCGATCTGGCGCGGACCCTCTATGACAGCGAGGTCGAGCCCTGGGTCCTCCTGCCCGGCCCGGGCCCGCTGATGCGGGCGCTCGAGGCCGAGCGCCTCCCGTACGCCCTGACGCCCTTCCCCTCCTGGCGCGCCGCCGGCGGGACCGCAGGGCTGCGGGCCCTCCGGGGCCTCGCGGCCCTGATGCGGCGGCTGGGCGTCGACCTGGTGCACTCGGATGCTCCGCGCACCGCGCTCTACGGCGGCCTGGCCGCGCGGCTGACCCGGCGCCGGCATCTCTGGCACCTGCGCGCCTCGCGCCCCTCCTCGGCGCTCGCCGACCGGTTCCTCCTGTCCCTCAGCGATGCGGTGGTGGCGGTGTCGAGCGCGGCGGGGCGGCGCAGCCCGGCGCTGCGCGGATCCCCGAAGCTGTTCGTGATCCCGACCGGCCTGGCTCCCTTCGCTCCTCTCGATCGAAGTGCGGCCCGCGCCGCACTGGGCCTGCCCGCGGAAGGGCTCGTGGCCGGGGTGATCGGCCGGGTCGAGCCGGACAAGGGGGCGGACGACGCCCTCTCGGCCCTGGTTGCCTTGCGCGCCGCGGTGCCGGGAGCCTCGATCGCGTTTCTCGGCCCGGTCGACGCCGATGAGGACTGGGTCGTGCGGCTGAGGCTGCGCGCCGCGACGCTCGGTCTGTCGGAGTCGGTCCGGTTTCTCGGACCGCGCGCCGAGGCGGCGCCGCTCCTTCCCGCGTTCGATCTGATCCTTCATCCCTCACGGCACGAGGCGCTGCCCCGTGTCCTGATCGAGGCGCTGTTCGCTGCGGTCCCGATCGTCGCCACCGCCGTCGGCGGGATCCCCGAGGTGATCGTCTCCGGCGAGTCCGGTCTGCTGGTGCCGCCCGGAGATCCGGTCGCGCTTGGACGCGCCGCGGCCCGTCTGGCCTCCGACCCCGCCCTGCGGGCGAGACTGACCGGCGCGGGACTGGCCCGCGCCCGCGCCCGCTTCACGATCGAGGCGATGCGGATGGCGATCCTGTCGGTCTACGAAAGGCTCGTACCGCGTGGGTTCCAGGACTCCCTCGCGCGTCGTGAGGCATCGTCATGAGTGGTCTGCAGGGTCGAGAGCCGATCCCGGCGCTTCGGCGTCCTTGCCCCCTCTGCGGCGGCGGGTGGACGCGTGGGAGTGCGGGCGGGCCGGTCGCGGCGATGGCCGACGCCCCGCGCCCGGTCCGCTGCGACCGCTGCGGTCTGGTGTTCGTCGATCCCCTGCCCGCTGCCGCATTGTCGCCCTCGACCTACGGAGCGGACTATTACGAACCGTGGCAGGGTCGGGAGGAACGGCCCCGCGTTCGACTCTGGAAGATGCGACTGCGCCAGGTGGAGCGGCGCGCCGCCCGCGGAACGCTCCTCGACGTCGGTTGCGGCGACGGCCTGTTCCTGAGCGTGGCACGCGACGCCGGCTGGATGGTCGACGGCATCGAGTTCTCTCCCGAAGGGGCCCGGCGCGCCGCGATCCGGCTCGGCCGCCCGGTCGCCGTGGGCGATCTCTGGCGGGAGGGCGGGCTGCGCGGCCCGTTCGATGTCATCACTCTCTGGCACGTGCTCGAGCATCTCCCCGACCCCTCCGCCATGCTCGCCGCGGTGCGCGAACGTCTACGCCCGGGAGGATTGCTGGTGGTCGCGGTCCCGAATCTCGACAACGTTCCGATGCAGTGGGCCTATCGCCTCGCCCGGTTCCGGACGCTCCCCCTCTACGAAGCTTCGATGCGCGAGCCGCACCTGAGCCATTTCAGCGCCGCGACCCTCACCCTGGCGCTCACCCGGCACCGATTCGACGCCGTTGAGATTCTCCCGGACCGTTGCGCCCTGACTTTGGTGAAGCGCGGCATCGATGCGTTCGCCTTGTTTCTGTCCCGGCTGACCGGCCGTCTGCTCACCGACGCCATGGTCGCCTTCGCCCGGGCGCCGCGATGAACGGCGAGCGCGTCCGGTTTGCGCTCCGGCCCCCCCCCGATCGGATGGTTCCCGATCGCCTGCGCCGCTTCGCCCGACGCCTGCTGCTCGCGGCGCGCACGCCGGTGCTCCTCGCCTCGGGCCTTTTCAGGCGGCGAAGCTCCGTTCCCCCTCCGCCGGCCAGGGTCGGGCGGATCCTCGTGGTGCGGACCGATCGTCTCGGCGACATGGCGCTGACCGCGGCGGCGCTGCTCGATCTGCGCGAGCATTTCCGGGGGGCCACGATCACGGTGCTGGCCCCCGCCGGACCGCTGGCTTTGCTGGAAAGCCATCCCGCGGTCGATCGACGCGTGGTCCTCGATCGCGGCGGTCTCCCGCGGGAGATGATCGGGGCCTTCGATCTGGCGATCGACTTCACGCCGGACGAGGACCTGCGCGGCGCCTTCCTGGTCGCGCGCACACGGGCCCCGTTGCGGATCGGGTTCGCGGCAGCGGGTCGCCAGGCGCTCTTCTCGCTGCGCGGGCCTCGGGCCGACCCGGGCCGGCACCTGGTCGACCTGCACCGCGACCTTCTCGTGTCGCTCGGGATCGCGCCGCGGGACCGCGGGGTCTCCCTGTTCGTCAGCCCGGACGAGCGCGGCGCCGCCCAGAGCCGCCTGGCGACGCTCGGCGCCGCCCTGCCGCGCGTCGCCGTCCATCCGGGCGGGCATTACGCGACACAGCGCTGGGCGCCCGAGCGGTTCGCCGAGGTGATCGCGCTTCTGACCGAGCGCACCGGAGCGGCCTGCATCGTGCTGCACGGCCCCGGCGAGGAGAAACTGGCGGAGCGGGTCTGCGCCGCCAGCCCCGATGCCCTGCCGGCCGGACCCCAGTCGATCCGTCAGCTTCTGGCCCTCATCTCCTCCTGCGAGCTCTTCCTGGGGAACAACTCCGGACCGCTCCACATAGCGGCGGCGCTCGGCATCCCCACCGTGTCGGTGTCGGGTCCGACCGATCCGGCGCGCTTCGCACCGCGCGGTCCGGCCGATCGGGTGATCCGTCATGAAATCGCCTGCGCGCCCTGCGGACGGGGTCGATGCTGGCATCACACCTGCCTCCGGAGCATCGAGCCGGACGAGGTGGTCGAGGCGGCCGAGGCGGCCGTCCGATCCCTCCGGACCCGCGAGGAGGCGCAATGACCGGCGCGCAGCCGCGGCTCGACAGCCGCCTTGCGGCGCCGGTCCGCCCCGCCCGGGCCCTGGAAGCCGCGCCGCGCCGCCTGTCGATCCTGCATGTCATCACCCGACTCGATCGCGGCGGCTCGAGCGACTGCACGCTGCTCCAGGCGATCGCCGCCGCCCGCCGCGGGCATCGGGTCGTGGTCGCATCGGGCCCCGCTGTGGCGGTCACCCCCCTGTTCCAGGCGGCCGGGAAGGAGCCGGGGCTGCGCTTCGCGCTCATCGCGACACTTCGCCGCGAGGTGAATCCTCTCGATGATCTGCGCTCCCTTCGCGCTCTCCTCCGGTTGCTGCGCGCCACCCGCTTCGACATCATCCACACGCACACGTCGAAAGCGGGGGCCCTGGGGCGGATCGCGGCGGCGCTCGCGGGCCGGCGAACGGCGCTCCTGCATCAGCCGCACGGGCACCTCTTCTACGGATACTACGGACGCTTCGGGACCGCCGCGCTGCTTCTCGCGGAACGTCTCCTCGCCCCCTTGTCGCGGATCATCGTGACGCTTTCCTGGCGCGGCGCCGAGGAGCATCTGAGCCGCGGCGTCGGCCGACCGGATCAGTTCCGGGTGATTCGTTCGGGGATCGATCTGCGCCCGCTGCGCCTGGCGCGCACCGCCCGACCCGGCTGTCGCGCGCGCCTCGGGCTCGCGCCGGAGGAGATCGTGGTCGGCTGCCTGGCCCGCCTGGAGCCGATCAAGGGGGTCGATGAGCTCCTGGAAGGATTCCTGATCGCCGCGCGCAACCGGCCGCGGCTTCGTTTGTTTCTCGGCGGGGACGGCCCGATGCGCGACCGCCTCACGGAGCGGGCGGCCGCCTCGGGGCTGGGCGACCGCGTGACCGTCACCTCCCGCTGGGTGGTGCCGGAGGAAGTCCTACCCGCCTTCGATTGTTTCGTCCTCGCTTCGCGGAACGAAGGGATGGGACGCGCGCTCGTCGAGGCGATGGCCGCCGGACTTCCGGTCATCGCCAGCGCCGTCGGGGGCGTTCCCGAGGTGCTCGAGGAGGGGCGCGATGGTCTTCTGATTCCGCCCGGCGACGCCGAAGCGGTGGCGCTGGCAATCGCCCGTCTCGCGGACGATCCCGCTCTCCGGCTGGAGATGGGCCGGCGGGCGCGGAGGCGGGCCCTCGTCTTCGGGGCGGGCCGGATGGGCCGCGCGCTGCTGCGACTCTATCGCGAGGTGGCGCCATGATCGAGAGGCGCGGCCGGGCCGGCCTGGCGATCGCGCTGGCGGGCGGACTTCTGACGCCCCTCGCCGGCGCCGCGGAGCCGGTCCCCTACTCCGAAATGATCGCCGTCGTCCACCTGCACACCAGCCTGGTCGACGGCGCATCGTCCCCCGGGAGGATGGCGCGCTTGGCGAGCGCCGCCGGGATCGACGCCCTGGTCATCACCGACCATTTTGTCCAGCGGATCTCCTACGGCCCCGTTTCCCTGAGGCCTCTTCTCCAGTTCTCCTGGTCACGGCCTTCAATTCTGTCGTCGGGCGCAGGCGCTTATCTCGCCGCGCTCGAGGCCGCCCGGACCGAAGCGCCGGGGATCGTCATCGTCCCCGGCGTCGAGGTGACTCCTTACGCGCGCTGGCACGAGACTCCCTTCTCGAGGGAGTTCCGCCTCGAAGGGTGGCATCGTCATCTGCTGGTGATCGGGATTGACGATCCGTCCGTCCTGACCGCGCTTCCGGTCACCGGCAACCCCGCCGGCGGCGACTACACGGCGCGCTCCCTGCTCGCCCTGCTTCCGCTGGCGGTCGTCGCGGCGAGCGCCAGGTTTCTGATCCCTCGCGCCAGGCTCGCCCGACGTGCGTCGAGCTGGTCGCCCCTCAAGGGCGCGCGGCCCATGGCCGTCGGCCTCGCCGGCGGGGTGGCGCTCTTTCTGCTTTTCATCGCCTTCCCGTTCCGCGTGGAGCGGTACCCCGCTGCGGGAGACGAGGCGGGCCTTGCGCCCTATCGCGACCTGATCGCCTGGGTGCGTGAGCAGGGTGGCGTGTCGATCTGGGCCCATCCCGAGGCGGAGGCGGACAAGGAAGGCTTTCCGGGAATCGGCATGTTCACGACCTCCTACGCCGGGTTGATCGAGAGCGCTCCGGCCGATGGATTCGGCGCGCTTCCCGAGGGGGTCAAGACGCTGCTGCCGGCCGGCGGTGTCTGGGACCGCAGTCTCGAAGAGGGCCTGCGCGGCCCGCGACCCGGAGCTCCCTTCGCGCTCGCGGAGAGCGATGAGCACGGTGTGGCCCGCGACATCGACTTCGGCGCGCTGCAGACGGTCTTCCTGGTGCGCGACCGCTCGCGCGACGGGATGATGGAAGCGCTGCGATCGGGCCGGTTCTACGGACGCTGGACGCCGAACGGCGAGCCGCCCCTCCGGCTGGCGGCATTTCGCATCGAGGCGGACGGCCGCAGCGCGCTCTCCGGCGGCTCGCTGGATGCCACAGGTCCGGTCGCCATTCACCTGACGGTGGCCGGCGGAGACGGCCGGGCAGTCACGGCGCGTCTGATCCGCGGCGGAGAGGGGATCTGGACCACCCGATCCGCCCCGCCGATCGAGGCGACGATCGAAGACCATCCGGCGCGCACCACCTACTACCGCCTCGACGTCGAGGGCGCCTACCCCTACCGGCTGGTCGGCAACCCGGCGGTCGTCCGCCTGCGGCAGGAGGGCGCATGAAGCTCGCCGCCCACCAGCCGCAGTATCTCCCCTGGCTCGGCTTCTTCGACAAGATGGATCGCGTCGATCTGTTCGTCCTCCTGGACACGGTCCAGTTCAAGAAAAACGAGTGGCAGAACCGCAACCGGATCCGGACCGGCGACGGGTGGCAGTGGCTGACGGTGCCGGTCCATCACCGGTTCCCGATGACCATCCGTGAGGTCGGCGTCGACGAGACGACACCCTGGAGGCGCAAGCACCGGGAGGCGCTTCGGATCCAGTACGCGCGGGCCGGCTGCGGCGCCGCGATCCGGCCGGCCGTGGAGGCGCTGCTCGAGGAGCCGTGCGCCAATCTGGCCGATCTCAATATCCGGACGGTGCGGACGCTCGCCGCGCTCCTGGGGGTGCGGACGCCGATCGTGCTCGCCTCGAGCCTCGAACGGCTGCCGGAGGGGGCGGACGAACGGCTGGTGGAGCTCTGCCGCCGGTTCGGCTGCGGTACCTACCTCGCGGGCGCCGGCGGGAAGGCCTACATGGACCCCGAGCCGTACCGGCGCGCCGAGGTCCGGGTGGAGTTCCAGGAATTCCGGCACCCGATCTATTCCCAGGCGCACAGCGGCTTCACCCCCGATCTCTCGGCGGTGGATCTCTTGAGGCGGCATGAACATCCTCGCGATCGGCGCGCACCCCGACGATATCGAGTTCGGCTGCGGCGGGACGCTGATCAAGTACGCGGGAAAAGGAGCGCGCATCGATCTTCTGGTCATGACCGACGGCGCGCGCGGCGGGAATCCGAAGCGGCGGCGCCGGGAGCAGGCGCGCGCCGCCTCCGTTCTCGGCGCCCTCCGCATTCACTGGGGCGCCTATCGTGACACCCTTCTGCCATCCGTGCGGCACTTGATCGACAGGATGGAGCGGGTGATCCGGGTGGCGCAGCCGGATTTCATCTTCGTCAACTTCCCCGAGGACACCCACCAGGATCACCGCCAGGTGGCCCGCGCCGCGGTCTCGGCCACCCGCTACGCGCGCAACGTGCTGTTCTACGAGGGCCCCACCACGGTCAATTTCAATCCGACCGTCTTCATCGACATCGCCGCCGAGGTGAAGGAAAAGCTCCGCGCCCTGGAGATGCATCAGAGCCAGGTGATGCGGACGCGCATCGAGGCGATGCCGATCTGCGAGATCGCCGAAGCCTCGGCGCATTTCCGCGGCGTCCAGGGACGGGTGCGATGGGCGGAGGGGTTTGCGCCGCTGCGCCTGTTCATCAACGTCGGCGGCGTCCGACCCCAGGGACGCGCGGCGCGCCGGAGCCGGCGATGAGTCTCGCGCGCGGCGCCGTCTCCGGCCGGGCCGTCATTCCGCACGCACGGCCTCGCCTGGGCGGCGACGAAGAGGCGGCGGCGCTCCGGGTGCTGCGCTCGGGACGGTTCGCGCCCGGGGCCGAAGCGGCGCGCCTCGAGGCGATCATGGCGCGGCTCTCGGGAACCGCCGATGCCGTCGCGGTCTCGTCCGGCACGATGGCCTTGACCCTCGCCCTGCGGGCGCTCGGCCTCGGCCCCCGGGACGATGTGGCGATCCCGAGCTACTGCTGCGCGGCGGTGCTGCACGCCGTGCGCGCCGCCGGGAGCCGGCCGCGGATCTGCGACATCGACCCGGAGACCCTGGCGATCGATCCCGAGGATCTGACGCGGCGATCGGGCGGAGCGCCGCGCGCGGTCGTGCTGGTGCATCCGTTCGGGGTGCCGATTCCGATCGAGCCTTTCCGCGCCCGGGGGCTCCTGGTCATCGAGGACTGCTGCCAGGCCCTTGGCGCGGCCGATCGCGGCCATCCGGTCGGCGCGCGCGGCGACGCCGCGGTCTTCTCTTTCGCCCCGACCAAGATGGTCACCGGCGGCGGACCCGGGGGGGCTCTCGCCGCCACCCAGGCCGGCGTCGTCCGGATCGCCCGGGATCTCGCGGGGCATGACGAGAAGGAGGAGGACCGGCCGCGATGGAACGGTCTGATGGGTGACCTGCATGCGGCGATCGTCGCCGTCCAGCTCGGCCGCCTGCGGGAATTCCGGGAGCGGCGGGCCGCCCTGGCCTCCCGCTACGACGCCGCCTTCGCCTCCATGCCGATCGGGAGACCGAGGGTGCCGGCCGGAGTCATGGCCGTCGCCGGCCGTTACCTGATCCGTCTACGCGGCGCACAGGACCTGCGCGAACAGCTCGAGGCCCGGGGAGTGATCGCTCGCCGCCCGGTCTTCCGACCGTTGCATCGGCTGCTCGGGTTGAAGGAGTCGTTCCCCGCCACCGACGCGGCGCACGAAGAGATGCTCTCCCTGCCGATCGGAGCGTCGTTCAGCGACGCGGAGATCGACAGGGTGATCGAGGAGGTGCGTCGATGCCGGCCGTCGCCCTGACCGCCGTGGCGATCTGGGCCCTGATGCGCCCTCTCCATCCCGGGGTCGGACAGCTCGCGGCGGTCGCCTTTCTCACCGCCTTCGGCCTGACCCCGTTTGTCCGGATGCTGGCGGTCCGGACCGGCGCCCTCGATCACCCGGACCAACGCAAACGGCATGCCGAGACGACGCCGAAGCTTGGAGGCGTCGCGGTGATCGCGGCCTTCGTTCTCGCCCTCGGTCAGCGTCCTCTCGTCGACCACGAGCTCCTGGTGATCGCCCTCTGCGCCCTGGTCCTGATGCTGGCCGGCGCTCTGGACGACACACGCGGGCTGTCGGCCCGCCTCAGGCTCGGTCTGCAGATCGCCTGCTCGCTCGCCGCCGTCACCGCGGGCGTGCGGCTCGACCTGGTGCCGGGGCCGGCCGGCAAAGTCGTCAACATCGCCCTCTCGGTCCTCTGGATGGTCGGGATCACCAATGCCTACAACTTCATCGACGGCATCGACGGCCTGGCGACCTCGCTCGGGGCGCTGATCGCGCTTCTGCTCGCACTGTTCGCGCGCGGCGCCGATCAGCCCGCTCTGGTCATCGTCTGCACCGCGCTCGCGGGGGCGCTCCTCGGCTTCCTGCCTCACAATCTGCGCGCCGGCCGGCCGGCCAGCATCTTCCTCGGAGATTCTGGGAGCGCCAGCGTCGGCTTCCTGCTCGCGGCCCTGGCGATCAAGGAGGATTGGGCCGAAGGGGATCCGCTCGTCGCGCTGGCGGCTCCGGTGTTGATTTTCAGCGTGCTGATCTACGACATGATCAGGACGACGGTGGCGCGGATCGCGACCGGGCGCGTGCGCAGCTTTCAGCAGTGGATCACCTTCGTCGGCCGGGACCATATCCATCACCGCTTCAGCGATCTCCTGGGCGGTCCCCGCGCGGCGCTCGTGCTGATTCTGAGCCTGGCGCTCGGCCTGGGCCTGTCCGCCCTCGGGCTCCGGCGCGGCGATTCCGTTCAGGCGGTCCTCTTTCTGGTCCAGGGAGCCCTGGTGCTCCTGGTCGTCGCCGTTCTCGAGGGCGCGGCTGCTCGGACGCCGGGCCGCCGCAAGCCGGGTCGCGAGGATCGCGGATGACGTCGGCGCCTCTCCTGTTCGCGGTGAACGACTTCCCTCCGTTACTCGGCGGCGAGTCGACGCTCTACCACGCGCTGGCGCGCCAGCTTCCGGCCGGCGACGCCATCGTCCTGGCGCCGCGGGCGGAGGGGGATCGGGAGATCGACGCGACGCTCGGCGTGGAGGTGGTGCGGCGCTGGCTGCCGGCGCATGGCGGGCCGGCGAGGCGCATCCTGAGGACCGCCGTCGGCGGCATCCATCTTCTCGCGCTCTTGATGTTCCGGCGGGTGAGGTATCTGCTCTGCGGCCAGATTCTCTCTCTCGGCGTGCCGATGCGTCTCCTGTCGCGGCCGTTCCGGCTGCGTTACGCCGTCTTCGTCCACGGCGCCGATCTCTCCGACTACCATGACCGCCGTTTGTTCCGGGCGCTCCTGCGCTTCGTGATCGTGGGGGCCGACGCGGTGATCGCCAACAGCCGCTTCACCGCCGATCTGGTCGATCGCCTCCTGCCGGGCGCCGCCCGGCGTCTGGTGGTCCTTCCGCTCGGCGTGGAACCTCCTCCTTCGGTCTCCTCCGCGCAAATTCACCGGTTGAAGAGCCGGTACGGTCTCAAGGAGGACCCGGTCCTGCTCACCGTGGCGCGACTCATCGAGATGAAGGGGCACGACGTCGTGATCAAGGCTCTCCCCCTGCTGCTGGCGCGTCATCCGTCCCTCACCTATCTGATCGTCGGGACCGGCCCCTTCCGTCCCTCTCTCGAACGGCTGGCCGCCGACGTCGGCGTGAGCCGGCACGTCGTCTTCGCCGGCCGGGTTCCGTCGGAGGAGCTCTCGGCTCATTACTCCCTCGCGACCCTCTATGTGCAGCTGAGCCGTACGACCGGACTCTACGACGGCCTGGAAGGGTTCGGGCTGTCGTTTCTCGAAGCGGCCAGCCACGGGGTCCCGTGCGTCGCCGGTCGATCGGGAGGCGTCCCGGAGGCGGTGCTCGAGGGAGAGAGCGGTCTGCTTGTGCGGCCCGAGGATCCGGCCGGCTTCGCGGCGGCCGCCGGGCGGCTCCTGTCGAACCCGGCCGAGATCGCGCGGATGTCGGCCGCCTCCCGCGGGTGGGCCGCCGCCCATTCCTGGGAGCGAGCCGGCGCCTGCCTGCGCGAGCTCATGGCGCGGGAGGGCTGACCATGTGCGGCATCGCCGGCGCCCTCAGCTTCGACGGCCGACCGGTGCGCGGCGGCGCGATCCGCGCCATGACCGACGCGCTGGTACATCGCGGCCCGGATGAAGGGGCCGTGCGCCTCCTCGGCGCCTGCGGCGCCCAGAGTCCGCCGGTTCTCGGCCTCGGCCACCGCCGCCTGCGGGTCGTCGATCTCACCCCCGCGGCGGCGCAACCGATGACCGACGCGGCGGGACGCGGCTGGATCAGCTACAACGGCGAAATCTACAACGCTCCGGAGCTGCGCTCCGAGCTCGCGGCGCGGGGCGCCGTGTTCCGTTCGCGCTCCGACACCGAGGTCGTCCTGCAGGCCCTGATTCACTGGGGCACGGACGCTCTGGTCCGCTTCAACGGCATGTTCGCCCTTGCTTTCTGGGACGCCGAGCGCGCGCGTCTGCTGCTGGCGCGCGATCGATTCGGCGAGAAGCCCCTTTATTACGCGCTGCGGCCCGAACGACTGCTCTTCGCCTCGGAACTCGGCGCCCTGCCGTGCCACGGCGGTCTGGGCCTGTCGATCGACGAGGAGGCGGTGGAGCTTTACCTGACCCTCGGCTACGTGCCCGCCCCCTGGAGCATCTACCGCGAGGTGCGCAAGCTCCCCCATGGAGGATTCCTGCTGGCCGAGGCGAACGGCAAGGTTCGCCTGGAACGGTACTACCGTCTCGAGGAGCGCCTGGCGCGGGAGCCGCCCGACGATCCGTCGCGGGCGGTGCGCTCCCTCCTCGAGAATTCGGTGCGCCGCCGGCTGCAGGCGGATGTGCCGCTCGGCGCTTTTCTCTCCGGAGGGATCGACTCGACCGCCGTCGTGACGATGATGGGCGGCGCGGCGCCACCGCCCCTGCGCACGTATACCATGGCGGTCCCCGATCTGGGCTATTTCGACGAATCGTCCCTTGCCCGCGCCACCAGCCGGCGTCTCGGCACCGAGCACACGCAGGTGGACGTCGGCGCGCGCCGGCTGCACGAAGAAATCCCGACGGTCCTCGACGCCCTGGATGAGCCGTTCGCGGACTCCTCTGCGCTGGCCGCTTCGATCATCGCTCGCGAGGCGCGGTGCGATTTGACTGTTGCACTGTCCGGCGATGGCGGCGATGAGGTCTTCGGGGGGTATCGCCTTCTGCGCGCGTTGTCGGCGCATCGCCTGTTGCGGAGGCTCCCTCCCGCTCCGCGGGGTCTGCTCGCGGGGATGCTCCGGCATCTGCCCAGCCGGCACGGGGGAGGCGCGGCCGGTCTGGTCCAGAAGATCCGCAAGCTGCTCGACGGACTGACACCCGAGATCGCCGCGCAGCATGCCGCCTGGGTCTCGATCTGCGACGACTCCGCCCGGCTCATCCTCCGCCCCGGGGTCGCCGACCGCGGCCTGGCCGAGCGCCTTTTCGAGGAGCGGTACCGTCGCTTCTCCGGAGGCACCGGGGCGCGCAGCCTCGCGGTGGAGGTCGACCTGCCGCTTCCCGACGACATGCTCGCCAAGGTCGATCGGACCAGCATGCGCCACGCGCTCGAGGTCCGGGCGCCGTTTCTCGACCCTGAGCTGGTGGAGATGTCGCTGTCGCTGCCGGAGGCCGCCCACGTCTCGATCCTTTCGGGCAAGCGTCTTCTGCGGCGCGCGCTCCGGGGCCTCGTCCCCGGGAAGGTGCTGCGCGCGCCGAAGCGCGGCTTCGAGGTGCCGGTCGGGCACTGGCTGGGCGGCCCGCTCGCCGACCTCTATCGGGAGGTCGCAAGCGCCGAGGCGCTCCGCGGCCTGCCCGGCGCCAACCCTCTCGCGGCCGGCGGATGGTTCGCCGAGCATCGCGCGCGCAGGGCCGATCACGGGCGGGCCCTTTGGGCCCTCTTCGCCTTCTGCTGGTGGCTTCGGGGTCCGCACGCGCGGCACACGCGTGCGGCTCAGTTCTTCGACGACTCGAGCAGCGACGTGACCGTCTTCAAGAGATCCGAGGGCTGAATCGGCTTCGGGATGTAGGCGTTGGCGCCGAGGGCGAGCCCGCGCCGGCGATCCTCCTCGGCCCCCTCCGTCGTCACGATCACGATCGGAATTGATTTGGTCCGCGGGTTTCCGCGCAAATGCGAGACGAGCTTCAGCCCGTCCATCATCGGCATGTTGATGTCGGTGATCACCAGGTCGATCCGGTCGGTGGCCATCTTCTTGAGCGCGTCGACCCCGTCGACCGCCTCCAGGATCCGGCAACCTTGCAACCGGCGCAGGGTGAAGGCGATCAGCTGCCGCATGGTCGGCGAGTCCTCAACGACCAGCAGGGTGAGGACGCTCATGGCGTCGGCGACGTGAGCATATCGATGAAGCCCTGAAGATTGCTCAGTTTCTGCTCGGACTGCTGATACAGCTTCGAGCTGAAAAGCGCCGTCGCCGCATGCCCGGCCAGAAGCGTGAACAGCTCGAAGTCGAGCGGCGTAAAGCGCGGCTTGCGCGTCAGCAGACGGTAGATGGCGATGACGCCGATGGTGCGCGCCCCGATCTTGAGCGGGATGCAGGCGAGCGGGTGCGTCACGTCGACGCGGGAGGGATCGGGCAGCGGATCGGCGTAATACGACTCCCCTTCCGTGGCCTTCGCCAGCGCTCCGCCCTTGAGTCGCACCTCGGCCGGCAGCCCCCCCGCCATCCCCTGGGTCGCCTCGGTCCGCAGATACCCGGCCCGCTCCTCGAGCCAGAAGATCCCGAACGCCTCGGCGCCGATCAGGTTGATCAGGATCTCGCGCACCGTGTCGACCACTTCGCGAAAGCTCAGGGTGGCATGCAGCTGATACGAGGCGACGTAGAGGTTGGCGAGCTGGTTGTTCTGCGTTTCGATCTCTTCGTAGCGCGTGGCGAAGGTGCGGTTCATCTCTTCGACCTCGCGGAACCGGCCGAGGAGCTCGTCGCGCTCGATCTCGAGCTCGCGCAGACGGGCCTGCAGCTGGGCGACATCGCCTTTGCCGGCCACCGGCACGCTCGACCCGCCGGGATCCCCCTGCCCCCGCGTCAAGCCGGCGACCTTGAAGCGGAGCCGCTCGTTCTCCCGCAGGAGCTCCTCGGTGAACAGACGAGCCCGGGTGAACATGTTGCGTAACTCTTCGCCGCGCGCCGCGAGGTCGTCCTTTTCGGCGCCCTCCGGCCCCTCGTCCCTGGTCCGGCTCATGGTTCCGAATATAGGTTCCGCCCGACGGGGGTGCAATCCTGTAATTTCCCGCCGGCCCCCTCCTATCGACACACCCTGGCCAGGAGGGAACGGATCTCAGGGAGCGGCAGGATTTGATCGGCGAGCCCGGCGCGGATGGCCTCGCGGGGCATTCCGAACACCGTCGCGGTCTCCTCCGACTCGGCCACCGTCCGTCCGCGGCGACCCTTGATATCGCGCAGCCCGATGACCCCGTCCGAGCCCATCCCGGTCAGAAGAATCGCCAGGGCGCGGGCGCCGAATAAACGTGCCGCCGAGCCCATCATCAGGTCGGCGGACGGCGCGTACCGCTCGCCTTCGCCGCGTTGCCTCACCCGAAAGACGATGCCACGGGAGGATCGCTCGAGGGTCGTCTGCATTCCCCCCGCCGCGATGTAGATATGGCCGGGGAGAAGCGGCGCGCCGTCGACCGGCTCGATGACAGGGAGCGCGCAGAGGCGGGCCAGCCGTCCCGCGAACAGGCTGGTGAACCTCGCCGGCATGTGCTGCGCCACCAGCGCGGAGGTCGAAGTGCCCCGCGGCAGCGCCGGCAGGACCATCTGCAGAGCCGGAGGCCCGCCGGCGGAGCAGCCGACCACCACCAGATCGGCCGGCGGGATGTCGCCGGCCTCTTTGGCCCGCGCGCGCCGCGGGGCCCGGTCCGGCGGCGGGGTCACGCCTGAGTTCCGGCCGGACCTGGTGCGGGGCGTCGCCGCTCTTCTTCCAGACCCTCCCGCAGCGCCGCCGCCAGGACCTCGATCCGCTCCGGCAGATCGGGGAATCGGTGTTCGATCAGCTCCTTCCCCTTGGTCATCTCCTCGCGGAAGGTCTCGAAGAAGCGGCGCTCGAGAACTGCGCGCTGGTAATTCTCCGGGTGATAGATCTTCAGATCCGAAAGCATGATCCGCGCCAGCCGCCGGATTTCCGCCCGCGGCTCGATCGGCGCCAGGCTCGGGTCGTCGACCGACGGGCCCAGGCCGCCGGCGCCTATCTCGTTGAACGCGGCGTCGAGCCGTTCGGCAAGACCGGCGCTCCCGAGGGTGTCCTCGAGACCGCTGGAGGCGTGCGCCGAGCCGCCTCCCGGGGCTCCGGCCGCGGCGCCCGGCGCCGGCGACCTGCCCCCGCTCCGCTGGCCCTCCCCCGTCCCCGCCGGCCCGATCAGCCTGGAGAGCCTGACACGCAGCTCGTCGCGCGGAATGACGTCCTCGAAATAATCGTCGGCCCCGTACAGGTTTCCCGGGCTGCGGACGAAGCGGTCCGACTTGAAGACCGAGCCGACCAGGGCCACGCGGGTGCCGCGCAGATCGGGGCTTCCCTTGACCCCTTCGCAGACCGCGACACCGAGGAGACGCCGCAGGTAGACGTTCACGATCATCACGGCCGGACGACGCGTCACCGCGAACCGGAAAGCCGCCTCGCCATCGTCGGTCGTCTCGACCCGGCATCCGAGCGACTCCAGCGACCGGGCGACCAGGTCGCGGAATTCGCGATCCTCGTCCGCCACGAGCGCCAGCGGGCCCGCTCCGCCCGGCGCGGCCCCGGCCTGCGCCGGCCTCTTTCCGGAGGGAGAACTCTCCGCCGCCGACCTCGACCCCGGCACCGGCGGGGCGGACGCCGTCTCGATCGCGGAGCCCGCCGCGAAGACCTTGCCGCAGCCGCTGCAGCGGACCTTTCGACCCGCGGCGCCGAGGCGTTGCTCATCGATCCGGTAACGGCGACCGCAGTCGGGACAGACCAGGGTCATCGCGTATCCCCCAGGATCAGGGACGGGTCGAACGGAGCGGCGCCGCGCTGCCCGGCGGCCGACACCGCCCCCACGCGGCGGACCCCATCCACGCGCAGCCCCACCCACTCATTGCCGTCGCGCAGAACGATCAGACGCGCCTCGCCCCCGGTCCCCGCGCCCGGAAGACCCAGGCAGCTTCGTCCGTCGATGACCGTCACCATCTTCCCGCGCAGCGGCAGGATGCCGAGGATCCCCGGACGCGCGCCGGGCACGGCGGTCGGCGGACGGTAGCCGGCCACTTCGACGACGGCGTCGATCGGCAGGGCATATTCCCTCCCGTCGATCAGGAAGATCAGCATCGTCGCCGACATGCCCGCGGAGGGCGTGGCGACCGGATCGGCGGCTTCAAACGGCGGCAGCGGCACCGAGTCCCCCCGCCATCTCCCAGATCGGTCGCCCCCGCCAGTCCCGGCAGGTCGCGCAGGCGGCGTCCGATCGGCTTGATCACCACATCCTGCTGCCCCCCGAAGGCGTCGACGAGGATCCCGATGGCGCGGCCGGCCGGTCCGGCGACCACCGCGAAGCGGGCCTCACCCTCACCGATCGTGGCGTTCGCGGAGACCAGCGTCTCGAGACGCACCAAGGGCAGCAGCCCGCGGGCGTGCCGGTAGACCGTCCGTCCGGATTCGCTCTTCAGAAGAGAGCGGTCAATCCTGACATTTTCCTGAATGGAGGTGATCGGGATCGCGAAGCGCTGTCCCCCGGCCTTCACGATCAGCGCCGGCACCAGGGACATCGTGATCGGCACGGTGATCGTGAAGGTGGTCCCCTGGCCTCGAACCGAGCGGACCTCGATCGATCCCTTCAGCCGCCGGATCGCCCTGCGAACCACCGATAAGCCAACGCCCCGACCGGAGAGCTGGCTGACTTGCCCCGAGGTGCTGAAGCCTTCCGCGAAGATCAGGCCGGCCGCTTCGTCGGCCCCGATGGCGCGTTCCGGCTCGATCAGCCCCGCCGCCGCGGCCGCGGTCCGCACCGCTTCGACATCGATCCCCCGACCGTCGTCGATGATCTCGATCACCACCTCCCGACCGCGCGGTATGGCGGTCAGGACCAGCCGTCCGCGGCGGGGCTTGCCTCCCTGGAGCCGATCCTGGGGAGACTCGATGCCGTGATCGAGGGCGTTGCGCAGGATATGAACCAGCGGGCTCGCCAGCTCATCCATCATCGCCTTGTCGAGCTCGGTCTCGCCGCCCAGCGTGTGAAAGTCCACCTCCTTGCCCGCAGCGCGCGCGGCGCGCGACACCATCCGGCCCACGCGGCCGAAGACCTGTTGGAGCGGGACCAGACGCACATCGATGGTGCCGCGCTGCAGGCCCCGGAGCCGCGGCTGAAGCGCGCGGACCTGCCGCCCGAGCTCGCGGACATCCCTGTCGGACGGATGGTTGTCGCCGACCCGCCGCGCGGCGCGCTCGAGCGCCAGAAGGACGATCGAAAGATCGCCGACCTGCGTCAGCAATGCGTCAAGCCGCGCCACCGGAACCCGCAGCGTCTCCGAGACGCCTCGGATCTCCTCACCCTGGTCGTCCCCGCGGGCCGGAGGCGGGGCCCCGGCTCCCGAGGCGCCGCCGATCCGAAGGGTGTCGATCTCGAGGGGCAGACCGCCGGCCGCGGCCGCGATCGCCGCCCGATCGAGGCTGCCGAATACGATGATCTGAAATGGCATTCCGGAGGTCGTGTCGTCCCCGAACAGCGGCACCGTCGCGATCACCTCGGAGCGCTCCTCGAGGCGGCGGATCAGGGCGCGCAGCGGTACGTCGAAGTTTTCCGGGTCGAGGCGGAAGCGCAGCAGGAAGAGAGAACCCGCCTCCCGGGCCGAAAGCTTCAGACGCCGCTCTTCGTATTCGCTCAGCGAGGCACGCACGCGCGGATCGAGCGCCAGATCGTCCGCGGAGGCGGACCGGTCCGGATCGGCCTCGCCGGCCACCACCCGCAGCCGCCGGCGCAGATCCTCCGCAGACTCCGGCTCGGTCCCCTCGGACAGCCGCCGGGTCAACCCGACCAGCGCATCGTGAGCCTCGTGGATCAGGTCGATCTCGATCGCCGACGGCGCCGCACCGTTCAGGCGCAGGTGCTGCAGCAGCTCCTCGAGGTCATGCGCCAGATCGACAATCGGCGGGAGCCCCTGAAGCCCCGCCAGCCCCTTGAGAGAATGCACCTCCCGGAACAGGCCGTTCAGGAGGGCCGGCTTCCCTTCGCGGGTCGCCGAGCGGGCCTCGAGCTCCCGCATCAGTTCGGCCAGAGACTCGAAGATCGCTTCGGCCTCCGGCAGGAACTCCCTCTCCAGCCGATCGCGGTCGATCCCTTTGCCTTCAGGCATGCGGCACCGATCCCCGATGACTGCCCCCTCCCGCCAGCGTCGCGATCCTCCGCTGCAGGAAGGCGTTCTCCAGCGCGATTCCCGCCTGGCTCAGGAAGATCTCCAGCGCGCGCAGGTCTCCGACCGGCCGTCCCGAACCGGCGTTGTCCCCATAGAGAATCCCGAACACGTGCCGCCCGGCGAGCAGAGGAAGCAAAGCCGCCTCACGCGGCGCTGGGGCGCCGAGCTTCTCCAGCAGCATGGCGTTCGGATCGGTCTGCGCCACCGGACCCACATAAGTCTCGCGTTCCTGCACGCTCTGCTGCAGCACCGACCCGCGCTGCAGCGGAAGAGCGACCCCCCGGACCCGCGTGTCGAGCCCTCCCGCCCGCGGGTCGTCCGATCCACCGAAGGCGCCCGTCCCGAAGACTTCGCCTTCGCGGACGGCGAACAGGATGCCGCGCTCGAAATACTCCGCCGCCAGCCGGAGGACCAGGAGCGGGATCCCGCTCTCCTGCTCCCCGCGCATCTCGCCGATCAGCCCGCGCAGCAGGGAAAGCGGGTCGCCGACCCTGATCGGACCGGCGCCATCGTGATCCGGCATGGCCGACAGGAGATCCGGGTCCTCCAGCGCCCGACGAACCCTCTCGCTCGCTTCCTTCAACGTCGCTCCGATTTCGCCCCACGATGCTCCCGTGATACTCGGCAGCGCCAGGTAGCCGTCCGCTCCGGCGGAGCGCGCCTGCTCTGCCGCGGCCTTATCCGGCGCTTCGCCCAGGAGAACCGCGCTGACCTCGGGATCGAGCGCCCGCAGGCTCCGGACCAGATCCAGGCCCCCCTCCCAGCCGCCGCGCCGTTCGTCGGCCAGCAGCAGATCGGCGATGAGGATGAACGGCCTTCCCGATTCCGACATGCTTCTGCCCCGGGCCAGCCCTTCCGTCGCCGTCCCCACGGCGTCGACCCGGTACCCGTGAGCCGAGAGATCCTCCTGCAGGGCCCGGCGGAAGGCCGAGCGCTCGATGACCAGAAGGACCGGACGGTGCGGCGTCCGTCCCGCTCGCGACGCCGTGGCGCGGGCCCGTCCGATGCGCGCACCGGTCCGCCGCGGCATGCCCTCGAGGATCGACTCCGGCGCCAGACCGACCCGGACTCCCAGCTCGGTCGAATCGGCCGCGGCCTCGCGATCGTCCACCTCGAACCGGAACTCTCCTTCGTGGAGCAGGACCAGCGAACGCAGCAAGGCGCGCAGCTCCTCGCGCACGACATCTTCCAGGGTCGTCTGCGCCACGGCGCCGATCGCGACCAGCACCCCCGGCAGCGGCTCGCCGGTGCGCGCCGATCGCTCGCGCGCCATGCGCAGCGGCGACGCCTTCACCAGACCGCGCTGCACGAGGAGATCTTCCAGCTCCGGACCGCCGGGCCCCAGGGTCGCGCCGCAGACGAGTCCGCCGCGAAACCGGACCCGGCGCTCTCCGCCCGGTCCGACCAGCACCAGAGTGCCGGACTGCTTGCTGACATGGACGACCTGGAGGATGTCAGGGAACGACAGATCCTCGAGACTGCCGATGACCGTCACGGATCCCCCATGACACACAGATCGAGCGCGTCACCACCCGCGCCGTTCGCGGGCGGCGGCCTCGATACCGGGTAAAATCTAGGCAGATTTGGCCGTTCGGCCACCCGGAGGGAGAGATGACGAATCCGTGATCGGCAGGGTCAAACCGCCCCGGCAGGGTCGTCCGGGGGTCTTTCGTCCTCCGGGACAGCGGTGCCCGGCTCGAGCTTCTTGCGCAGCGCGTCGAGAATGCCGTTGACGAACTGTCCGGAATCCTCCCCTCCGAACCTCTTCGCCAGCTCGATCGCTTCATCGATCACCACGATGGGGGGGGTGCCCACCTCCCGCAGCAGCTCGAAGACCGCCAGCCGCAGGACGTTCCGGTCGACCAGGGCGAGGCGCTCCAGGCGCCAGTTGTCCAAGCACTGGGAGAGGAGGCCGTCGATCTCGCCGCGCGCCTCCTCCGCTCCGCAGGCGAGCCGCTGCGCGAACTGACGCACCTCGTCGGGCACCTTCACATCGCGCCAGAAGTGGGGCAGAACTTCATTCATCGGGACGCCCGAGGCCTCGGCTTCGTAGAGCATCTGAAGCGCATACTCCCGCGCCTTGTGACGAGCGCTCATCGCGCCCCCGGAGGGGCATCGAGAGCCCGAAACAGCGACACCATCTCGATCGCCGCCAGGGCCGCGTCCCAGCCCTTGTTGCCCGCCTTGGACCCGGCCCGTTCGATCGCCTGCTGCAGCGTCTCGGTGGTGACGATGCCGAACGTAACAGGAAGACCCGATGCGAGCGCGACTGTGGCGACGCCGCGCGCCACCTCGGCGCAGACCTGGTCGTAATGGGTGGTCTCGCCGCGTATCACGCACCCGAGACAGATCACGGCGTCATGGCGCTTCGAGCCGGCCATCCGGCGCGCGGTCACCGGGATTTCGAAAGCGCCCGGGACGCGCGCCACCGTGACGTCGGACTCCCTGACACCGTGCCGGAGCAGGCAGTCGAGCGCTCCCTGCAGGAGCCGCTCCGAGATGAAGTCGTTGAAGCGGCTGACGACGATGGCGATCTTCAGCCCCGCGCCGTCCAGTCCACCGCTCACGATGCGCGCAGTCACTCGTCCAATCTCCTTGAGCATCAAGCTCTTTCGGGAATCTTAGCGGCGCGTGATCCGGACTGTCAAGATTGGCTCAAACAGGCCCGCAAGAGAGTCGCCCAGCGCGGCGCGCAGAGCGTTTTGAGGACGACGTCCGCGACGAGCAATGCCGCGGCGGTGCGATAGAAGGCCGCTCCGGGCGGGTCGGGGAGCCTTCGTCCCGCGAAACGCTCCAGGAGAGGACGCGTGAGCGCCACCCCGAGCAGGACATACGCGACGACACGCAGCACCGCATACGGGGGCCAGCCGAGAAGAACGGCGGTCCAGGGCGCGCCCCCGGCCGCCGCCAGGGCGCCGACGTAGTACGACATGTAGCCGATCAGCACGGCGCCGAGCACGATACCGAAAAGACCGGCGCTCGCGAGCGACAGCAGCACGAACGCCGCGAGGTGAAGGGCATGCTGCGGGACGAAGCGGGAGGGGTCGGCCTCCCTCCCCTTCCCGGTGGCGATGAAGGAGAACATCTCATCGCGGTAAGCGGCTCCGTGCGCCACCCAGCTCGCGGCGGCGTCCGGGTCGTGCGCCGTCATCGCGATGAGGCTGCCCGACAGCGTGAGGGACCAGAGGAGGACCGCTCCGACCGCGGCCAGCGGACGGCCTCGCAGCAGGAGCAGGACCAGCACGGGATAACATGCGGCGGCCGCCCCGATCGGCAGAACAAACGGCTCCTTCAAGACCGAAGCCGCCAGGACGACCAGGGGAGCGAGCAGCGCCGGCAGGAGCGGAAGGGCGCGGCGTGTCACCGCGGCCGGCCGCCCGGCTCGTCGAGACTCAGGAACTCCTTCAGCTCGCGGACCCTGCCCCCGATCTCGGCGGGCGTGATCGCGATCAGACGCTTCAGACTGAAATCCTCGACGCAGAAAGAGGCCAGCACGCTGCCGTGCAGCATCGCCTCGCGCAGGGTCGTTCCGTTCGTCTCGCCGCTGCGCGCCAGGTGACCCATGAACCCGCCGGCGAAACTGTCGCCCGCGCCGGTCGGATCGACCGGCCGCTCGACCGGGTAGGCGGGAACGGCGAAATAATGGCCGCCGCTGAACAGGGCGGCGCCATACTCCCCGCGCTTGATGACCAGAAACCGGAGACCCAGGCCGAGCAGGCGGCGGGCCGCCACCACGGTGTTGAGCTCTCCCGCCAGAAGTCTCGCCTCCGCGTCGTTGATCACCAGGCCGTCGACGCCGGAGAGCAATCGCTTCAGGCTGTCGCTCTTCCCCTCGATCCAGAAGTTCATCGTATCGCAGGCGGAGAATTTCGGCTTGACCTGACCGAGCACCCGGCGCTGCAGATCGGGATCGATGTTCCCGAGGAAGAGGTGGGAGGCGCCGACGTCCGCGGGACGGATTTTCGGATCGAACCGCTCGAACACATTCAGATGGGTGGCGATCGTGGTTCGATCGTTGAGGTCCTCGGAATACTCTCCCTCCCACCGGAAGGAGGGGCCCCGGCCCACCTCGAGCCCGGTGACGTCGATGCCGCGGGCCCGCAGGAGGCCCATCGGCTCGTCTCCGAAATCGTCTCCGACCACCGCGACCATGCGCACCTTGGTGAAGTACGAGGCGGCCACGGCGCAGTAGACCGCCGAACCGCCGAGCACCTCCTGCGCCCGCCCGTACGGGGTGCGCACCGTGTCGAAGGCGACCGAGCCGACCACCAGGAGAGACATCGGAGTGTCTCCTACTCCCCGTCCAGGTAACGACCGACGATCGGGCGGAGACGCTCCCTGGTCGCGGGCGGGATGGAGGCGCGATCGGTCAGGATGGCGTTGGCGAGCGAGGTGGAGCAGGCGCAGCCGCGCTTCTCCGGCAGGATCGTCACGGCGCCGGTCAGGATCGCCTGGGCGGTCCGGGCGTTGTCGTGCAGCCGGGCCACGACCTCCTGCACCGTCACCGGTTCGTCCTCCTGGCGCCAGCAGTCGAAGTCGGTCACCATCGCCATGGTGGCGTAGCAGATCTCCGCCTCGCGCGCCAGCTTCACTTCCTGGACGTTGGTCATGCCGATCACGTCGACCCCGAACGATCCCTCGATGCAGAGGTAGCCCCCGCCGCGATGCAGCCGTACACCGGAAGCCTCGCCCGCGCCGGCCAGCGCGCCCGCGAGCGTCGGACAGACCGGATCCGCGAGCGACACATGGGCGACCAGACCGGCGCCGAAGAAGGTCGAGGGGCGGTTGCGGGTCCAGTCGATGAACTGATCGGGCAGGACGACGTCGAGGGGACGCAACCCTTCCTTCATGCTCCCGACGGCGCTCACCGAGACCAGACGGGTGACGCCCAGCTTTTTGAATCCATAGATATTGGCGCGGAAGTTGATCTCGGAGGGGAGAAGCCGGTGCCCCCGGCCGTGGCGCGCGAGAAAGACCACGTCGCGGCCGGCGAGGCGGCCTCGAAGATAGGCGTCCGAAGGATCGCCGAACGGGGTGCTGATCCGCTCCTCGCTCAGGCCCTCCACCCCGGACATCTGGTAGAGGCCGCTGCCGCCGATGATCCCGAGTGCCCCCATGACCCCGCTCCCCCGTGGCGCTGCAACGGGGAGGGCATGCTAGCACCCGCCAGGATGAGGGTCAAGAAACGGTCGACCGGGAGCGGCCCCGAGAACATGGACGACTCTCGAAGCGCGCCTCACTGCCATCCGAGCACGGTCCTGAGCGCTTCGCCCTCGAGCGCCTGCTCGCCCGCCGCGACGAGAGCGTCCAGATCGCCGCGCCGCGGCAGCATGGTCCCGGTCCCGCGGAAAGCCGGACGCAGGACAACAAGCCGATCGCCGCAGGCCTCCTGGAGCCCTTCCCAGTAGGCGCGGCCCGCCTGGCGGAGACAGGTCCGCAGACCGAGGTCCACCGCGAGCACCCGA
>WNFM01036561.1_pt2 | contig 25663 bp, 21 predicted proteins | sample 5400271 | NCBI WGS metagenome assembly WNFM01 (sample SAMN13153352, study PRJNA577476) | soil metagenome | isolation source: 60 cm saprolite on Douglas fir-dominated hillslope | place: USA:California | collected 2013-09-17 | reverse complement strand
GCCGAGCCTCTGCAAGCTGACCGAGGCGGCCGTGGCCGGGTATGGGCAAGCGGTCAAGCGACCGGCGGCGGACGTCGTTCGCGACCTGGAGTCCTTCCTCCTCGATCGCCTGCGCTACGTGTTCACCGCGCGTGGCTTTGCCGCGGACGAAGTCGAAGCCGTCCTGGGCGCGCGCGAGCCCGACGCGCTCGACGACCCGCGCGAGGCCTGGAAGCGCCTGCAGGCCCTGCACCGAGTCCGGCTGGAGGCCACCGAGGACTTCGAGGCCCTGGCCGTGGCCTTCAAGCGCGCGAAGAACATCATCGGTGACCGCCCGCCGGCCGAAGTCGACACCGGCTTGTTGCAGGAAGGGGCGGAGCGTGACCTGCACCACGCGGTGGCGGAGCTCCAGCCACCCGCCCCCGGTGGTGGGCGCCAGGGGCGTGGCGTGGATGGTGGATACGAATCGCGGCTGCGCTCGCTCAGCAGCCTGCGCGGGCCCGTGGACCGCTTCTTCGACGACGTGCTGGTGATGGCGGAGGATCCGCGGCTCCGCGCGAACCGGCTCGGCCTGCTCTCGCAGGCCCTCTCGCTGTTCTATCGGATTGCGGACATCTCGAAACTTGGAGGCTAAGGCTTTGGCTCAATACGTGTATTTCTTCGGCGGCGGCAAGGCGGACGGCAACAAGGACATGAAGGACACCCTGGGCGGCAAGGGCGCCGGCCTGGCCGAGATGACGAACGCCGGGCTGCCCGTTCCTCCCGGCTTCACCATCTCGACCGCCGCCTGCAACCTCTACCAGCAGCGCAGGGGCAGCCTCACGCCCGAGATCGAGACGGAGATCGAGAAGGCGCTGGGCCGGCTCGAGTCCCTGATGGCCAAGAAGCTCGGCGACGCCGCGGATCCGCTCCTCGTCTCCGTGCGCAGCGGGGCCAAGTTCTCCATGCCCGGGATGATGGACACCATCCTGAACCTCGGCCTCAACGACCGCTCGGTCGAGGGCCTGAAGAGCAAGACGAGCAATGGCCGCTTCGCCAAGGACTCGTACCGCCGCTTCATCCAGATAAGGAGCGCTTCGACCACGAGCTCAACGCGGTCAAGAAGAAGGTGCGGGCCAAGGCGGACCTCGACCTCGACGAGAAGGCCTTCGACGAGGTCATCCAGCGCTACAAGGGCGTGGTCCAGAAGGAGACGGGCAAGCCCTTCCCCCAGGAGCCGCGCGAGCAGCTCCGGGGCGCGCGCGACGCCGTGTTCCGCTCCTGGATGAACCCGCGCGCGGTCACCTACCGCAAGCTCAACGACATCCCGCACGACCTCGGCACCGCCGTCAACGTGCAGAGCATGGTCTTCGGGAACATGGGCGAGACGTCGGCCACCGGCGTCGGCTTCACCCGCAATCCCTCGACGGGGGAGAAGGAGTTCTACGGCGAGTTCCTGCAGAACGCGCAGGGCGAGGACGTGGTGGCCGGCATCCGCACGCCCCATCCCATCGCGGACCTCGAGAAGGTGATGCCGAAGGCCTACAAGCAGCTTCGCGACATCACCACGCGCCTGGAGCGCCACTACAAGGACGTGCAGGACTTCGAGTTCACCATCCAGGACAACACGCTCTACATGCTGCAGACGCGCAACGGCAAGCGCACGGGCGTGGCCGCGGTGCACATCGCGGTGGACATGGTGGAGGAGGGGATCCTCACGCCGAAGGAAGCGGTGGGGAAGGTCGAGCCGCAGTCCCTCGACCAGCTCCTGCATCCGATCTTCGACCTCAAGGCGCGCGCCAAGGCCGCCATCGCGGCCAAGGGCCTGCCCGCGTCACCGGGCGCGGCCACGGGCGCGGTCGTCTTCACCGCGGACGACGCCGTCGCGCAGGCCGCCAAGGGCAAGCGCGTGGTGCTCGTGCGCATGGAGACCGTGCCCGACGACATCCACGGCATGAGCGTGGCCCAGGGCATCCTCACCGCGACGGGCGGGATGACGTCGCATGCGGCCGTGGTCGGACGGCAGATGGGCAAGCCCTCCGTGGTCGGCGCCGGCTCGCTCCACATCGACGCCAAGAGCAAGACGCTCAAGGTCGCCGGCCAGACGCTCAAGGAAGGCGCTCCCATCTCGATCGACGGGTCCACGGGCGAGGTGATCCTCCAGGAGCTGCCCACCAGCCCTTCCGAGGTCCTGCAAGTCGTCAACGGCACGCTCAAGGCGGCGAAGTCGCCGCTCTTCCGGAAGTTCGAGAAGCTGCTGGGCTGGGCGGACGAGATCCGGCGCCTGGGGATCCGCGCCAACGCCGACATCCCGCGCGACGCCAAGGTGGCCTTCGCCTTCGGGGCACGGGGCATCGGCCTGTGCCGCACCGAGCACATGTTCTTCGCGGAGGACCGGCTGCCGCACGTCGTGAAGATGATCATGTCCGCCGCGCGCGGCCAGAAGGGGCTCGACCTCACGCAGCGCCTCAAGGAGCGTCTCGCGGAAGCGAAGGGCACGCAGGCGGGGGAGATCCGCAAGGAGATGGCCCGCGTCCAGAAGGAATACGGCCGCTACATGAAGGACTACCGGGACGCGCTCAAGAAGCTGCTGCCCATGCAGCGCGCGGACTTCGCCGGGCTCTTCAAGGAGATGCACGGGACGCCCGTCACCATCCGCACCCTCGACCCGCCGCTGCACGAGTTCCTGCCCAAGCGCGAGGACCTCATGGTCCAGGTGGCGACGCTGCGCGCGCAGGGAGAGAAGAAGAACCGCACGAAGATCGCGAAGCTGTCGGAGACGCTCCGCGCGGTCGAGGAGCTGCACGAGTTCAACCCCATGCTCGGCCACCGTGGCTGCCGCCTGGGCATCACCTACCCCGACCTCACGCGCATGCAGGCGCGCGCGATCTTCGAGGCCGCGGCCCAGGTGGCCAAGAAGGGCACGCCGGTCAAGCCGGAGGTCATGATCCCGCTCGTGGGCCACGTCGAGGAGCTGCGGCGCCAGAAGAAGATCGTCCTCGACACCGCCAAGGAGGTGCTGGGCGACAACCCGTCCGGCGTCGAGTTCCTGGTGGGCACGATGATCGAAGTCCCGCGCGGAGCGCTCACCGCCGACGAGATCGCGACGGAGGCGGACTTCTTCTCCTTCGGGACGAACGACCTCACCCAGATGGGCTTCGGGCTCAGCCGCGACGACGCCGGCAAGTTCCTCGGCTACTACCAGGAGCACGGGATCCTGGAGAAGGACCCGTTCGTCTCCCTCGACGCCGGCGGCATCGGCCAGCTCGTCGACATCGGGGTCAAGAAGGGCCGGGGAGTGAAGTCCGGCCTGAAGATCGGGGTGTGCGGCGAGCACGGCGGCGATCCCTCCTCGATCCGCTTCTTCCACTCCGCGGGGCTCGACTACGTATCGTGCTCCCCCTACCGCGTGCCCATCGCGCGGCTGGCCGCCGCCCAGGCCCAGCTCGAGAAGCCCGTGGGGGACTGACCCCATGATCGCGGCGGAGATCGAACAGGACCTGGCCAAGCTCGCGCACGCCGGCCAGGTCGCGGAGCTCAAGCAGCGCCTCCAGCACATCCACCCCGCGGACGTGGCCGAAGCCGTCATCGACCTCCCCGGCCAGGAGGAGGCGCTCGTCTTCCGGGCCCTGCCGAAGGAGAAGGCGGGGCTCGTCTTCGCCTATCTGCCGACTCCGCACCAGGAGGCGCTCGTGAAGGCCCTCTCCGCGGAGGAGGTGCGCAACGCGGTGGCGGGAATGGCCCCCGACGACCGCGCGCGGCTCCTCGAAGAGATGCCGGCCGAAGTGGCCAAGCGTCTCATGGAGACCCTCGGCCCGGAGGAGCTCGAGAAGAGCCGCGCCCTGCTCGGCTATCCCGAGAACACCGCGGGCCGCTACATGACGCCCAACTACGCCGCCATCGCGCCGGAGATGACGGCGGAGCAGGCCCTTCGTCACATCCGGAGCACGGGACGGGGGAAGGAGACACTCAACGTCGTCTACATCGTCGATCGCGAGGGCTACCTCGTCGAGGACGTGCGCCTGGGCGCGCTCGTGCTGGCCGATCCCGCCACGCCCGTCACCGAGATCCCCGATCCGGGGCTGATCTGCCTCCCCGTGCACGCCGACCGCGCCGAAGTCTTGCGTGAGTTCGAGAAGTACGATCGCGTCGCTCTTCCCGTCGTGGACGACGACCGGCGCATGCTCGGCATCATCACCCTGGACGACGTCCTCGACGTGGCGGAGCAGACCGCCACTGAAGAGTTCCAGAAGATGGGCGGCACGGAGGCCCTCGACGCCCCCTACAACGAGGTCGGCTTCTGGGCCATGGTGCGCAAGCGTGGAGGCTGGCTCTCCGCGCTCTTCCTGGGCGAGATGCTGACCGCCACCGCCATGGGCTACTACGAGCGCGAGATCGAGCGCGCGGTGGTGCTGGCCCTCTTCGTGCCCCTCATCATCAGCAGCGGCGGCAACTCGGGGTCGCAAGCGACGTCCTTGATCATCCGCGCCCTGGCCTTGAAGGAGCTGCGCCTGAAGGACTGGTGGAAGGTCATGGGCCGCGAGGTGGGCGCGGGCTTGACCCTCGGGTTCCTCCTCGGGTCCATAGGTTTCCTCCGCATCATCCTGTGGCAGCACCTCCACTGGAAGGACTACGGCCCGCACTACCTCCTGGTGGCGCTGACCGTCTGGGCCAGCCTCGTCGGCGTCGTCACCTTCGGCACCCTGGCCGGGAGCATGCTCCCGTTCCTCCTGCGCCGGATCGGGTTCGATCCCGCCACCAGCTCCGCGCCGTTCGTGGCCACCCTCGTCGACGTCACCGGCCTCGTCATCTACTTCACGGTGGGCTCCATCATCCTCCGCGGCGCGTTGCTGTGAGACGCGCCCGCCGCTCTTGCTGACCTACTTCCGGTGCGTCGGCGGACACATCGAGCGCGCGGGCGAGTTCACCCCCGAGAACCTGCGCGGTGCCCCGGAAGGGACGCTGCACCCGTTCCACTTCCACCCGCTCGCCATTGAAGACACCCTGGCCGAGCTCCACCATCCGAAGCTGGACGACTACGACACGTACATCTACCTGATCGTCCACGGGATGCGCTTCGACGCGCCCACCGATCAGTTCATCACGCGCGAGCTGGACGTCTTCCTCGGCCCCAACTACCTCGTCACCCACCACAACGGGCCCATGCGGTCGATCAGCTCCGAAAACCTGTACCGGATCGTGGCGTCGTCGTCGTCGTACCACGACATGGTCCAGAGCACGATGGAGGCCTACCTGAGCGCGGTCAGCAACCGCCTCAACGAGACCATGAAGAGGCTGACCGTGATCGGCGCCATCATGGCGGCCCTCACCGTGATCACCGGCGTGTACGGGATGAACTTCGAGTTCATGCCCGAGCTGCACTGGCGGCTGGGCTACCTCTTCGTGTGGCTGATCATGATCGTGGTGACCGGCGGCCTCTGGTGGGTGTTTCGCAAGAAGCAATGGATTTGAGGATCGAGCGGCTCCCGGACGATCTCGTCAACAAGATCGCGGCGGGAGAAGTCGTGGAGCGGCCGGCCTCGGTCGTCAAGGAGCTGGTCGAGAACGCCCTCGACGCGCAGGCCACGACCGTCACCGTCGAGATCGAAGGGGGCGGCAAGGAGACGATCCGCGTCCGCGACGACGGACACGGCATGGGTCCGGAGGATGCCCGCCGCGCGCTGGAGCGTCACGCGACCTCGAAGCTGCGCGAGCTGGCCGACCTCGAGCGCATGGCCACCCACGGATTCCGTGGCGAGGCCTTGCCTTCGATCGCCAGCGTCTCCAGCCTCGTCCTGCGCACGTGCGAGGCGGGCGCGCCCGGCGGCACCGAGGTCGAAGTGCGCCACGGGCGTCTCCTACACGCGCGCGACACCGGCCATCCGCGGGGCACCAGCGTCGAGGTCCGCGACCTGTTCGGCGCCGTGCCCGCTCGCCGCAAGTTCCTGCGCGCGGAGAGCACGGAGGCCTCGCACGTGGCGGAGGCGCTCACCCTGCTCGCCCTCGGGAGGCCGGATGTCGGCTTCTTCCTGTCCTCCGGTGGTCGCCGCCTGATCCAGGCCCCGCCCGTGGACGGCCTCTTCGCCCGCGTGCACCAGGTCTTCGGCGCGACCTATGCGGACGATCTCGTCCCCGTCGAAGGCGGTCAGGCCTGGGTCACGGTGCGGGGATTCGCGCGCCCCGCGTCGTCCTCGGCCGCCCGCCCGTCGCAGCGGCTGTTCGTGAACGGCCGGGCCGTGCGCGACCGGGCCATCGCCCGCGCGGTCACCGAGGCCTACCGCGCCACGGGCGTGCGCGATCCGCGGCCCGAGGTCCTGCTCTTCGTGAACGTGCCCTTGCACATGGTCGACGTCAACGTCCATCCCGCGAAGACGGAGGTGCGCTTCGCGGAGCCCCGCACGGTCTGGTCCGCGGTCGAGCAGGCCGTGCGGCAGGCCCTGGGCGCGGGGGCGCGCAGCGCCGCTCCGCGCGTCGCGCTGTCCGCGGATATTGGCCCTCGGCCCGGCGGAGTCTCACTGGCCGCGGACGCGGAATGGCCGACGGAGCCGATGATCGGCGAGCCCGAGCCCGCGCGCGCGCAGCCGCCCGCCCTGCTCGAAACCGCCCCCCCGACCGTCCTCGGCCAGCATCGCAACACCTACGTCGTGGTCACGGATGGCGAGGACCTGATCCTGGTGGACCAGCACACTGCCCACGAGCGCGTGCGCTTCGAAGCGATCGTCGACGGGCTGGATCGGCACGCCGTGGAGTCGCAGATCCTGCTCGTGCCGCTGGTGGTGACGCTTCCGCCGCGCCTGCGTCCCGGGCTCGAGGACCATCAGGCGACGCTGCGCGACCTCGGATTCGACGCGGAGCCCTTCGGCGGTGAGGCCGTGCGCGTGAGCGCCGTGCCCGCCGTCCTCGGCGGGCGGGATCCGGGCACGGCGTTGGAGACGCTCCTGGCCGAGCTCATCGATCGCGAGTCCGCGGAGTGGGCCGTCTCGTCCGCGCGCGACCGCATGGCCGCCACCCTGGCCTGCTACTCGGCCGCGCGGGCGGGGCAACCTCTCGCCCTCGACGCCATGCGCGCCATCGTCACCGGGCTGTGGTCTGCGCGGCAGCCCGCATCGTGCCCGCACGGCCGCCCCACGCGCGTGCGCGTCCCCCGGGACGACGTGAGTCGCTGGTTCCGCCGCACGGGATGGGCGCGCGATTGAAGGAATGCGCGTGCGCTCGCGTCTGAACCCGCGCCGGGAGAAGCGCTCGGCCTGGCCCTGGATTCGTTACGGGGTGGGCCGAGTCCTCCAGGTCACCGGCCTCGTCGTGACCCTGGTCGCGGCCACAGCGTTCTTCGGGACGCCGTCGACGATCGCGATGCTGCGCATGATGCTCGCCGGGGTGCTTCTCTTCCTGCCGGGATGGCTGCTGGCGCGCAAGAACCCAAGGCAGGAGTAATGCGGTGTGCTGGCTCCGGAGCGAGTACCCGGCAACTGCTTGTTAGGCGGGTACTCGAATGCGCTCGTACAGGAACTCGGGCGCGAGATCGGCTCCATTCGGCCAAGCGATCGTGTGGAGCTCAGGATGAAGGACGAAGGAACGGAAATAGGCAGCGTCGTGAAGCGGCTCGAAGACGCGGCCGTCGAGGTCGCCAGCGAGGTCCACTTCGCCCTCGACACCATCGCTGAAACGCAGCCAGATGACGAAGTCTCGGACGTATCGCGCTGCAACGAGTCTCGGCATGACTACTCCAGTGGTGCGATAGGGTTCAACGGCTGCCGTCCCCTGGCCCGCTCCCAATCATCCTCTAATTCGGCCAGGTGCGCTTGCCTCCACTCCTGCACGTGAGCGAGCGCACGGCCCGGCAGGCTCCCCCAGAGAACCTCTCCGTCTCGAATGGCTATCGCGACCTCGTGCTCGCCTTGGGTGGCGTGGAAGTGCGGAGGATTGTGATCCTTGTAGTACATCCCGATCACGAGGCCTCGAAACCGACTGATCTCCGGCACGAAGTCACTCTACGTCGCTCCGCTGCCATGCCGGGACTCCGCCCAATCAATAACACTGGGATCAGCTGCAAGCGGCGCCTCAACGAAGTGCGCGCGGAGCGCGCCCGGCCGCGGCCTTGTCGGCTGCATCCCTGGTTAGGCCGCACTCAAGCACACCGAGCGGAGGCGGTGGCGTGAGCAGTCTCGCGGTGCGGTCCAATGTGGAAGCGCATGCCAGTCATTGTGGCATCCAGATACATGAGCGGTCTGTAGAGGTAGTAGAGCCAAGGAGAGCCCGGAGGAATGATGAGATAGGATCGCCCGTCGCGGACCCACACTTCCATGTAGCGGACGCGTAAGAGGAGATAGGAACCAGCGTACAGGGCCAGCACAGCCACGACGACCCAGATCGAACGCTTCGTCTTCACAGCCGTGGTGGTTCAGTCATGGTCGTAAGGCTCGGTCTCACGGTCGGCCCAACACTGCGCTAGCTGCTCCAAGCCGAACCATCGTGCCACGTGAGGCTTGTCAGCTTCGACGCTTCGTTGTGCCGTGGTGTTCAGGACGAGGGGTGACGGTTACCTGATGCAGTGCCCGGCTCTGTGGCCCACGCTGCCAGGAAGACCGCAGCGAGCGCGCTTGCAAAGGAAACGACCGCACCGTCCGCCTATCGTTCCGCGGTGCGAGGGCCGCGGCGGCTGTTAGCCATCGGGGACCTTGTCAGCTGCACCCGCTTGTTGGACGGCGCCCTCAATGCACTAATTCCTTCGACCGAAAGCACGGCCCATCTTCGGTGAACGCCTGGCCTCCCGCCATGGCCGTTTCAAGGACCTTTCGGGCTTCGGACGATGACTGCGGGCTCTCTGGAAAGACTTCGTACGTCACGGAACGAATGTGAAGGGCGTCCTTCGTTACATCGAATGCAAAGAACGTCCAAGGATGTGGCCAGCCCGGGCTCTCCTTGGGGCCGGCGGCAAGGTTCATGAGGCTTTGATTGCCAACGAGTGACTCAAACCCCATGTATCGCTCGACTTCGGTCTTCGTCTCTCGCCAAACCATCGCGTACCGGAGTCGGTCTGTGGCGCTTATCTTGAGCTGCCCGACCTGATCATCACCGGCTCGGCACCACCACGTCCCAAGGAGGGCACGGTCCACTGGCACCCTCGGCACAGAATCCAATGGAACGTCCGAATAGCATCCGACAAGAGAAACAGCGACGAACGCGATCGCGATTCTCGTCGTCATTATTTGCGAGCGTCCGACAAGTTAATCAGCCACAGTCGAGTACCGGATGACCACCTCGCGCGTCGTCCCTTGCGTGCGCCAGTATGACGCACGTTGAGGCCCGACCCTGCGCTTCAACCCGAGTGTCGCGGGGCGTAATCGCGGATGGCCTCCAGCAGACGTAGCGTCACCGGCCCGGGGCGGCCATGACCCACCGGGCGCCCATCGATCGTCGCGACGGGCAGGACCTCCTTGAGCGTGCTGGTGATGAACACCTCATCCGCGGCGAGCAGGTCCTTGACCGCGATCGGCTCCTCACGCAGCGGCAGAGCGAGACCGCGGGCCAGCTCGAGCACGACCAGCCGCGTCACCCCCGAGAGGATCCCCGCTTCCAGCGGCGGCGTCAGCAGCGTGCCGTCCTTGACCATGAACACGTTCGCGCTCGCCGTCTCCGCCACCTCACCGATCTCGTTGAGCATGATCGCCTCGAACGCGCCTTTGGCCTGCGCCTCCTGCACGGCCAGGATGTTGTTGATGAGGTTGCAGGACTTGATGCCGGGGTCGAGCGCTCGCGGATGGTTGCGGCGCACGGACGAGAGGATGACGGGGACGCCGTCCGTGTAGTGCTCGGACGGGAAGGACGCCAGGGGCTTGACCACCATCACGACCGTCGGCCCCTGGACACGCTCGAAGTGATAAGAGATGTCGCCGCGCCCGCGGGTGACGATGATCCGGATGTACGATTCTGGATTGGCGGCCCGCGCGAGGAGCGCGTCCAGATCGCGCGTCAGCGCGCCGTCGGCCGGCATCGGGATGGCCAGGCGCTGCGCCGAGCGCCGCAGCCGTTCGAGGTGCAGGTCGAGATGGAAGGGGCGGCCGGCGTACGTGCGCAGCGTCTCGTAGACGGCGTCCCCGAACGTGAATCCGTTGTCCAGCACGGAGACCCGCGCCTCCTCGGCCGGCGTGATCTCCCCGTTGACGGAGGCGTAGAAGCCCATCGATCGTGACCACCATGGCGGCGCCGCCGCGGCCCCGCGCCTGGCCAATTATTATCGACGAGGACTCTCGACATGAACCCAGGCGGAGACGTGACGACCTTCCAGGCCATCGTGCTGGGCATCGTCCAGGGCCTGGGCGAGTTCCTTCCCATCAGCAGCTCCGCCCATCTCGTCGTCACGCCGTGGCTGCTGGGCTGGCCCGACCCGGGCCTGGCATTCGACGTGGCCCTCCATGTGGGCACGCTGGCCGCCGTCCTCTACGCCTTTGCCGGCGACTGGGCGCGAATCATCATGGCGGCGTTCCAGGGGCTGTTCCGGGGCCGGCCGTTCGAGGGGGACGCGCGCATGCTGTGGCTGCTGGCCCTGGCCTCCGTCCCCGGAGGAGTCGCCGGCCTCGCCCTGGAGGATTACGCGGACACCACGTTCCGCTCGCCTCTCCTCATCGCCGCCACCATGGCCGGCGTAGGGACGGTGCTGCTCCTGGCGGATCGTCGCGCCGCCCGTCTCGCGGACGGCGCGGGGACCCACGACGCCCTCCACGTGACCACCCGCGACGCGCTCCTGATCGGCTGCGCGCAGGCGCTCGCGATCGTGCCCGGCGTCTCGCGCTCCGGATCCACGATCAGCATGGCGCTCTTCCTCGGCTACCGCCGGGAAGAGGCGGCGCGGTTCAGCTTCCTCCTCGCGACTCCGATCACGCTGGGGGCGGCACTGCACAAAGTCCCGCACCTGCTGGGCGCGTCCAGCGGCCACATCGTCCTGCTGGGCATCGTCGTCTCCGCCGTGGTCGGCCTGCTCGCGATCCGCGTGCTGCTGGCCTACGTCCGCACTCGGGACTATCGGCCGTTCGTGTACTACCGCTGGGCCTTCGCGGCCATGCTGGTGGTCGTCTACTTGGTCCGCCAGGCTCGCGTCGGATAGCATCTCCGGATGAGGCCGGTGCTGACAGCGGCGCAGATGAAGGACGCCGACCGCCGCACCATCGAGGAGATCGGCCTCCCCGGCGCCGTCTTGATGGAGAACGCGGGGGCGGCCGTGGCCCGAGCGCTGCGGGCCAGGCACCCGGGCGCGCGGCGGCCCCTGATCCTCTGCGGACGGGCCAACAACGGCGGTGACGGGTTCGTGATCGCGCGTCACCTGTTGGACCTCGAGCCCTCCGTGTTCCTCTTCGGCTCGCGGCAGGAGGTGCGCGGGGAGGCGCGCCTGCACATGGGCGTGCTCGAGCGCTCCGGCGGCACGCTCGTCGAGGTGAGCGACGAGGCGAGCTGGGCCCGCGCGCGCGCGGCGGCGGCGCAGGCGGACGTGGCCGTGGACGCGCTGCTGGGCACGGGCCTGCACCAGGCCCCCGCGGGAGCGATGGCGGAGGCGATCGCGCTGCTGCGCGCGCTGCGCGCGGAGCGTGGTGTCCCCGTGGTGGCGGTGGACATTCCGTCCGGGGTGCCCTCCGATGGGGGCGAGCTCGGATGGGATGCGGTGGACGCGGAGCTGACCGTCACCTTCGCCGCTCCCAAGTACGGCCATGTGCTCCCGCCCGCCTGCGATCACGTTGGCGCCATGATCGTCGCCGACATCGGCATTCCCGCCGCCGTCCTCGCGCAGACGTCTCCGTCCCTGTGGCTGGCCGAGGAGAGCGACGTCGCCAAGGCCTACCCTCCGCGGGCGCCGAACGCCCACAAGGGCACCTTCGGACATGTGCTCGTCGCGGCGGGTGCGGTGGGGAAGACGGGCGCGGCGATCCTCTCCGCCTCCGGCGCGCTCATCGCTGGCGCGGGACTGGTCACGGTCGCGACCCCGGCGCCCGCCCTGCCCACGGTCGCCCACGCCCGGCCAGAGCTGATGACGGAGGCGCTCCCCGTGACCGGGTCCGGCACGCTGGATCGCGAGGCGGCGGCGCGCGCCACCTCCCTCGCGAAGAAGCGCAACGCGCTCGTGATCGGGCCCGGCCTCGGCGGCGACGCGCCCGCGCGCGAGTTCGTCCGCGACGTGCTGCGCGCCTACCAGGGTCCCGTCATCGTGGACGCGGACGGCCTCAACGCGCTGGCGGGTTCCGATCGCGTCCCCCGCGCGACGGATGCGCTCCGCCGCTCCGCCCCCGTGGTCGTCACGCCGCATCCGGGCGAGATGGCGCGCCTCGCGGGTGTCTCGACGGCGGAGGTGCAACGGCGCCGCCTGGAGACGGCGCGCGCCTTCGCCGTGGAGACGGGTGCGGTCGTGGTCTTGAAGGGCCAGCGCACCGTGGTCGCGCGGCCCGATGGCGCGGCCTGCGTCAACCCTACCGGCAACCCGGGCATGGCGACGGGCGGCACCGGCGACGTCCTCTCCGGCATCGTGGGCGCGCTGCTGGCCCGCGGCCTCGACGGCTGGACGGCGGCGGTGGCCGCGGTGTACCTGCACGGCGCCGCCGGCGACGACGCCGCGCGGCGCCGCGGGGAGGAATCGCTGGTCGCCTCCGACATCCTCGACTCCATCCCGGCCGTGCTCCGGCGCCTTCGGCCGCCCGCCTCGCGCGAGGGCGCGTGCGATGGGGGCACTCATTCGTAGCGTCGTCACGCGATCGAGCGGCGAGACCGAACAGCTGGCCGCGGACCTGGCCGCGCGCTTTCACGGTGGGGAGGTCGTGCTCCTGTCCGGCGAGCTGGGCGCGGGCAAGACCGCGTTCGTCCGCGGCCTGGCCCGCGGGCTCGGCTCGGATCCGGAGGAAGTCGCGAGCCCGACCTTCGTCCTTCTCACCGCCTATCCGGGGCCCCTCACCCTGCATCACGCCGACCTGTATCGGCTGGCCGGCAACGGCGACGAAGCCGAGCTCGGTCTGGAGGAGCTGCCCGGACCGCGCGGCGTGCTCGCGATCGAGTGGGCGGAGCGGCTGGCGGATCCTCCCTGGTCCCGCGTCCATCGCGTCCATCTGGAGCACGCGGGCGAGGACGAGCGGCGCGTCACGATCGAGGAACCGCGGGCATGAGACGCGCCTCCATCCCCGTCTCCGTCTCCGTGCCCGTCTCCGTCTGTTTAGCGCTTCTAGCCCTGTCCTGTCGGGGTGACTCTCGACCGCCTTCGCCCCGTCCGAGTCTCTCGTCTCCGCGGTCGGGTAACGGCCTCAGCGTCCTGCTCATTACGATCGACACCCTGCGCGCCGATCACCTGGGCCTCTACGGCTATCGCCGCGCGACGAGCCCGCACATCGACGCGCTGGGGCAGCGCGGCACCGTCTTCGATCGCGCCTACACGTTCTGGCCCAAGACGCGGGGCAGCTTCGTCATGATGATGACGGGGCGACGGCCGTCCCAGAACGGGTACAGCAAGACGCACCCGATCCTCCTCGACTTCAATCCGACCCTGGCCGCGGTCCTGAAGCAGACGGGCTATTCCACGGCCGCCGTGCTCGACAATCCGAACCTCGCGGCCCAATACGGGTATGCCCGCGGCTTCGATTCGTACCGCGAGACCTGGGAGGAGAAGGCCCTCGACACGGAGACCGCGCGGGCCCACGCCATCACGGAGGACGGGATCGCCTACCTGCGCGGCGCGCGTCCGGATCGGCCCTTCTTCCTGTGGCTGCACTACGTGAACCCGCACGCGCCCTACACGCCCCCGCCTCCGTTCGATCGTGCCTTCACGGACGGCGCGACGGCCGGTCCACGCCTGGCTCCCGTCTCCGGGTTCCACGGCGGGGGGAAGAAGGAATGGGCGGTCCAGGGCAAGACGCTCGGGTACTACGTGTCGCAATACGACGGCGAGATCGCATCCGTGGACGCGGAGGTGGGGCGCGTGCTCGACGCCCTGGGGGCGTCACCGGCGGCGGGCAAGACGGCGGTGGTCTTGACCTCCGACCACGGCGAGAGCCTCGGCGAGCACGATTACTATTTCGATCACGGCGAGGACCTCTTCGACCCCTGTCTGGCCATCCCGTTCATCGTCGCGATGCCGGGCGCCAAGGGCGGGCAGCGGTCCTCGGAATTCACCTCCACCCTCGATCTCGTGCCCACCATCCTCGACGCGGTCAAGGTGTCCTACCCGCCCGACCTCGCCGGGACCAGCGTGCTGGGCGCGGTGACGGGCGGGATCGGTCCCGGGCGCACGCGCCTCTTCGCCCAGAACGACCGCAATCTCAGCGCCACCTTCGACGAGCGCTACAAGCTCGTGGACACGCCGCTCGACGACGGGGGCACGCGCTCCGCCCTTTACGACCGCCTCCGCGATCGCGCGGAGACGCGCGACGTCGCGGGGCGCGAAGGGGAAACCCTGCGCGTCGCGCGGCGCGAGCTCGACCTCTTCCTCGATCGCGCCCAGCGCGAATGGGCGCACACGCGCCTGCTCGCGCAAGGCAAGGAGGGCGAGAAGCCTCCCACCTCGGATGCCTGCGAAAAGCTGCGCGCCCTCGGCTACGTCGATCACTGTCCGTGAGGGAGAATGAGGGCATGGAGGAAGCCCGATGAGCCGCTCGTTCGCGGGGGCCGGCACCGCGCTGATCACTCCGTTCACCAAGACCGGAGCCCTGGACGAACCCGCCTTGCGCCGGCTGGTCCGGCGCCAGGTGGACGCCCACATCGACGTGCTCGTGCCCTGCGGCACGACGGGCGAGGCCGCCACCATGACCGTGGACGAGCAGAAGCGCGTGGTCGCCCTCACCCTGGAGGAGGCAGGCAAGGTCCCCGTCCTGGCCGGCGCCGGCAGCAACGACACCCAGACCGCGGTCGAGCGGTCCAAGGCCATGGCCGCCCTCGGCGCCCACGGCATCCTGTCCGTGGGCCCGTACTACAACAAGCCGACCCCGGAAGGCTTCTATCGCCACTTCGCGACGATCGCGGATGCGGTGACCGTGCCCATCGTCGTCTACAACGTGCCCGGCCGCACGGGCAGCAACATCGACACCAAGACGCAGCTCCGCCTGGCCGCGCATCCGAACATCAGCGCGGTCAAGGAGGCCTCCGGCAACCTCACGCAGGTGATGGACGTCCTGCGCGACCGGCCGGAAGGCTTCGAGGTGCTCTCCGGCGACGATGCGAACACGGTCACGTTCATGGCCCTGGGCGGAGAGGGCGTCATCTCGGTCGCGGCCAACGAGGTCCCCGGACCGATGCACGACCTCGTCGCGGCCTGCGCGCGCGGCGACTTCGCGGAGGGGCGCCGCATCCACTACCGGCTCCTCCACCTGATGAACCTGAACTTCGTGGAGTCGAACCCGATGCCGGTGAAGGCGGCCCTGGCGATGATGGGCCTGTGCGAAGAGAGCTTCCGCTTGCCCATGTGTCCGCCCAAGGAGAGCACGCGCGAGGCCCTGCGCGCGGCCTTGAAGGAGCTCGAGCTCCTCCCGTGACCGTGCGCGAGGGCCTGGCCGCCCAGATCGAGGCCTACCACGCCCTGCCCGCGGAGGCGCTCGGGGACGAGGCGCGCGCCGTCTTCGACGAGCTCCTCGACGCGCTGGAGCGCGGCGAGGCCCGCGCCGCCGAGCCGACCGCGGACGGCTGGCGCGTCAACGCCTGGGTCAAGAAGGGCATCCTGCTGGGCTTTCGCCTGGGCCGCGTCGTGGCCACCGAGCCCGCGGGCCCCCTGTCCTTCCTGGACAAGGACACGTTCCTACCCCGGCGCTTCTCCGTCGGCGACGGCGTGCGCGTGGTGCCGGGCGGAACCGCCGTGCGCCACGGCGCGCACGTCGCCCCCGGCGTGATCGTCATGCCTCCCGCCTACGTCAACGTGGGCGCCTACGTGGGCGAGAACAGCCTCATCGACTCGCACGCCCTGGTCGGTTCCTGCGCGCAGGTGGGCCGGCGCGTGCACCTCTCCGCGGCCGCGCAGCTCGGCGGCGTGCTGGAGCCGGTGGGCGCGCTGCCCGTGATCGTGGAGGACGACGTGCTCGTCGGCGGCAACTGTGGTGTGTACGAGGGGACGATCGTGGGCCGGCGCGCGGTGCTCGGATCCGGCGTCATCCTCACCGGCTCCGTGACCGTCTACGACGTCCCCCGCAAGACGACGTACCGGCGGCAGGGCGACACGCCCCTGCGCATCCCGGAGGGCGCGGTGGTCGTGCCCGGCTCGCGACGCCTGAGCGATCCGTTCGCGGAGCGAAGCGGCCTGGCCCTGTACACTCCCGTGATCGTCAAGTATCGCGACGAGAAGACGGACGCGTCGGCGGCCCTGGAGGACGCGCTGCGATGACTTTCACACGGAGGCCCGTCGCTTGAGTCTTCCCTTGCTCATGACCGCCGTCCTGGCCGCCTCTCCGTCCCCGTCTCCGTCCCCGATCCCGTCTAGCGTCGCGTCCCCGTCCTCTCCTGCCAACCAAGCCCTGTTTCCGATCTACAAACAGCTCGTCGAAATCAACACCGTCGATCCCAGCGGCGACAACACGCGGGCGGCATTGGCGATGGCGGCGCGGCTGCGGGCTGCCGGCTTCCCCGCGGCCGACGTGCAGGTCCTCGTCCCCCAGCCGCGCAAGGGAAACCTGGTGGCGCGGCTGCGCGGGACGGGGCGCCGCCGGCCCCTGCTTCTCCTCGCGCACCTCGACGTCGTGGAGGCACGACGCGAGGATTGGTCGACCGATCCTTTCACGCTGCTCGAGAAGGACGGGTACTTCTACGGCCGCGGGACGGGCGACGACAAGGCCATGGCCGCGATCTGGATCGCGACCCTCATCCGCCTGCGGGAGGAGGGCTACCGGCCGGACCGCGACATCATCGTGGCTCTCACTTCCGACGAGGAGGGAGGACCCGCGAACGGCGTGCACTGGCTGATGGAGAACCACCGCGATCTCATCGACGCCGAGCTCGCGCTCAACGAGGGCGGACGTGGACAGATCAAGGACGGCCGCTACCTGGCCAACGGCGTGCAGGCCAGCGAGAAGGTCTACGAGAGCTTCCGGCTCGAGACGACGAATGCGGGCGGGCACAGCTCTCTGCCGCGCAAGGACAACGCGATCTACCGGCTCACCGCCGGCCTCGGCCGCCTGGCTGCGTTCGATTTCCCCGTCCGTCTCTCCGAGGTGACGCGCGCCTATTTCGACCGCATGGCGTCCATCGCGCCGGGGCCGGAAGCGGACGACATGAAGGCCGTCCTGCGCACGCCCCCGGACCCGGAGGCCCTGGCCCGCCTCTCCCTCTCGCCGTACCACAACGCGCTCATGCGCACGACCTGCGTGGCCACGCGCCTCGAAGGCGGGCACGCGGACAACGCGCTGCCGCAGATGGCGCGCGCGACCGTGAACTGCCGGATCCTGCCCGGGACGCCGGCGGGCGAGGTCCAGGCCGCCCTGGTCAAGGCGGTCGCGGACGACGGCATCACGATCACGTCGCTGGCCCCGGCCAAGCCCAGCCCGCCCTCACCGCTCCAGCCCGACATCATGGGCCCGGTGGAGGCGGTGACACGCGAGCTGTGGCCGGGCGTGCCCGTGCTGCCCATGATGGGCACGGGCGCGACGGACAGCCTCTACCTCCGGCAAGCCGGCATCCGCGCCTACGGCGTCTCCGGCATCTTCGGGGACGTGGACGACAACCGCGCGCACGGGCGCGACGAGCGCGTGGGAGTTCGCCAACTCTACGAGGGGCGCGAGTTCCTCTACCGGCTGGTGAAGCGGCTCTCCTCGGGCCCGTGAAGGTCCATCTCGTCGACGGCACCTACGAGCTGTTCCGCGCGCATTTCGGCGCGCCCTCGGCCACGAGCCCGGACGGGCGCGAGGTGGGCGCGACCCGGGGCCTCATGCGGTCGCTGCTGGGCCTGCTCACCGGCCCCGACGTGACCCACGTGGCCTGCGCGTTCGACCACGTCATCGAGTCCTTCCGCAACGGCCTCTACGACGGCTACAAGACGAGCGAGGGCGTGCCGCGCGAGCTGCTCGCTCAGTTCCCGCTGGCGGAGCGGGCCACGCGCGCCCTGGGCATCGTGGTCTGGCCGATGGTGGAGTTCGAGGCCGACGACGCGCTGGCCACCGCCGCCGCCCGATTCGGCGAGGCGCCCGAGGTCGAGCAGGTCGTGATCTGCACGCCGGACAAGGACCTCGCGCAGTGCGTGCGCGGGACGCGCGTGGTGATGCTGGACCGGCGGCGCCGCATCGTGCTCGACGAGGGCGCGGTCAAGGCGAAGTTCGGCGTGCTGCCGGAGTCCATGCCGGACTGGCTCGCCCTCGTGGGCGACAGCTCGGACGGCTATCCCGGCCTGCCCGGCTGGGGGCCGAAGACGGCGGCCGCGCTCCTGACGCGCTACGGGCGGCTCGAGGACATCCCCTCCCTCGAGGAGGGCTGGGGGGTGAACGTGCGCGGGGCGGGCGGGGCGGGTCAGGTCCTGCGCGACCGGCGGGCGGACGCGCTCCTCTATCGCCAGCTCGCGCGCCTGCGCACGGACGTGCCGCTCACGGAGACGCTGGAGGACCTGCGCTGGCAGGGATCGCGGCGTGGGGAGCTGGAGTCGGTCTGCGCGGAGATCGGCGAGGCGGACCTCGCGTCCCGCATGCCCCTGTGGCGGGAGTCCTAGCCGGGCGGACCCGGCGGCGCTACTTCAGGCCCATGCACTTGGCGCACACGTCGAGGAGCCTCCCCTCGAGCATGTCCTGCTTGCGCTGGCGGACGGTCTCGCTCCTCCAGACCTCTTCGATCGAGGAGGCGAACACGTTGGCGGTCTTGGTGAGCCCCTCGTAGTCCGTACAGCACGACACGACGTCGCCGTTCCACTGGATGACGAACTGGTCGTAGGGCGCGGGGCAGTACGTGTCCCGCGTGTGACTCGAGTGGGGAGGGGCCCCGCTGCCTGCGCCGGCGTTGACCACCGCCGCGAGCTGATCCGCCGCCTCCGGGTCCACGTGGTGCTCGCCGATGACGTTACCCCAGGAGTGGCAGCGCTTCCAGATCAGCTCCACGCCGGCGAGGAGCTCGTATCGGCTCCCGTTCTCGTCCTGGTCGAGGAAGTGGCGCGCCCGGAGGTGCTCGGGATCGTGCGCGCGCGGAGCCAGGTTGTACTTCTTCTCCAGCTCGCGCGCGAACGCGATCCAGTCCTCGAGGAAGGCCATGGCCTGCTCGTCCTCGCTCACGATCTTGTAGGAGTCCGCGTACTTCGTGTTCATGATGTCGATCTCGAGGTGGGTGCGCCCCCCGAGGGCGACCTTCTTCTCCACCGCCAGGCGCACCTTGTCCCGGTAGGCGTCGAAGGCGATGCGCGGCGCCTTCCTCGTCTTGAAGGAGTCGGCGTCGGGAGTCTGATAGGACAGGATCAGGTTGGTCAGGCCCGCGCGGTAGAGGGCCTCGATGTTCTCCGGCGTGATGAGGCCGCAGTTCGTGTTGAGCTCGATGCCGACGCCGAGGCTCTCCGCGTGCGCCACGATGGCGGGGAGGTCGGGGTGCAGCATGGGCTCGCCCATCTGGTGGAGCTTGACCGGGTAGACCGGGCCCAGCCAGGAGCGCTTGGCCGCGATCTCGTCGAGGATCCCGAACACCTTCTCCTTCTTCATGAAGCCGCGGCGCCGGCCCATCACGTCGTCCGGGCACCACGTGCACTTGAAGTTGCAGGCGTTGGTGATCTCGATGAAGAGGTAGTTGATGGGGTAGAGGCGCCCCGGCATCTTGCGGAGCTCGGGAACGGGGGCCACGCGGGTGAGCGCCTCCGCGTCCGCGGGCGGCGCGATGCTGGCCGTCACCCGCGTGATCAGGACCTCGCGGCGGAACTCGAGGCGGAAGGACGCGCCCTGGTTCTGCGTGCGCGCGGGGTCGAAGTCGGGGAGCGGGAAGAGCGCGCGCCGGAAGCGGCGCAACCCGACGGCGTCCCCGTCCCAGCGCTGCTCGGCCGATTTGTAGAGGCCCCCGTGATCGGCCTCGCCGTCCGTCGAGGCGTACTGGACGCGGAACTCGCCGTAGCGTTCGCCGAGGTACTCGATGTCGAGCCACAGTCCCGATCGGGCGCGAGCCCGCAGATCGGGCGGGAGCACGAAATAGAGGTAGTACGAGCGGTCGTCCGGGGAGAGGCAGGGGCGCCCCTGCACGGTGCGGACCTCCCACACGCCGTCGCTTTCGCGGGGAACGCGGATCTCGCCGGTGGGACCGCCCGGCCCCACTCGCATCTCCGCCGCGTCGCCCCCGTGCACGAGGCGACCCAGCGCGCTGCCGAGGCGACTGAGGACGGTCGTCACGGCGCGGTCACCTCCGGTCCGATCCTGAGCGTCGCCGCGATCATATCGCACCAATGCGAGACCCTCGGATAGATGTCGTCCCGCGCATCGCAGGCCAGGGTGTAGCCGCGGCCGTCCGCCACGCGGAAGTAGCGCTTGGCCCGCGTCACCGCCACCGGCGTCTCGGAGTGCTGCACGTCCACGTAACCGCCGCGCCACGGAGTGTGGCTCAGCACGGAGACGGTATCGCCGGCCTTGTCCATGGTGGCCTTGTAATACGCGTCCACCGTGCCCTCGCCGCCCGCCGGCTCCACGGTGAGGGTGAGGGACGCGTGGACGGTCTGGCGCTTGTCCGCGCCGAAGGCGGGGCTCGTGTACTGCTGAAGGAACGTGGTCCCACTCGAGAAAGAGCGCGCCTGCCGCCAGGAGGGCGGCACGCGCCAGGCGAAGGCGAACTTGTCGTTACGCTCCTCCGCGTATTGCGCCGGCCGCTCCAGGGTGAGGCTGCGCGCCATCTCCTCGACGAGCGGCAGCTGGGAGTCGAAGGCCGCGGCCTCTCCCTGCGCGTAGAGGCCGTAGACGTACGCCACCGGCGCCGCCGCCGGCAGCGGGGGAACGGGAGTGGCGATGGGGGTCGGCGAGGGGCGCACGGTGACGCTGGCCCTGGCGGGCGGGATCGGCGACGCGCTCGGAGACGGCCGCGGCGTGGCCGTGGGGGGGAGGCCGGCTCGCGAGGGGGCGCCCTCCTCCAGCAGCAGCAGCGCGAACCGCGTCTTCCCGTCCGCGGAGGCGAAGAGATAGTACTTGCCGCGCGCGCCCGGCCGCGACTCGTCGCGCGAGGACTGCACGGTGTTGCCGGCCAGGTACGTCTGCGCGTACTGGTCGACCCCGACGCCCAGGGGCCCCGCGACGAGCGTCACGGACACCGCGGGCTTCCTCTCCGGCCCGGCCGGCGGAGCCAGGAAGTAGCGGTACCAGACGCCGTCCTGCTGTGCCTGCTCGGTCTTCCAGCTCGCGGGATAGTGGAGGGTCAGGGCGTGCTCGGGGTTGAAGTACGTGAGGAGCGGCTCCTGCGCCCGTCCGAAGCAACTCGCGGCGAAGGCGGCCGCCGCGAGGGCCAGGGCGCGCGCCCTACTCCAGCCGGTAATTGGGAGCTTCCTTGGTGATGATGACGTCGTGCACGTGGCTCTCCTTGAGCCCGGCGCTGGAAATGCGGACGAAGCGCGCCTTGGCCTGGAGGTCACGGATGGTCCCGACGCCGGTGTAGCCCATGCCCGCGCGCAGCCCGCCCACGAGCTGCCCCACCATCGCCGAGAGCGGGCCCTTGTAGGGGACCATCCCTTCGATGCCCTCGGGCACGAGCTTCTGGGTGTTGCCCTCGAACTCCTGGAAGTAGCGGTCGCGCGAGCCTTCCTTCATGGCCCCGATCGAGCCCATGCCGCGGTAGCTCTTGAACGACCGGCCCTGGCGCAGGATCAGCTCGCCCGGGCTCTCGTCGGTGCCCGCGAAGAGGGATCCGATCATGACCGAGGACGCTCCCGCGGCCAGCGCCTTCACGACGTCGCCCGAGAACTTGATCCCGCCGTCCGCGATGATCGGGATGTCGGCCTTGGCCGCGGCCCGCGCCGCCTCCGCGATGGCCGTGATCTGGGGCATGCCCGCCCCCGACACCACGCGCGTGGTGCAGATGGAACCGGGACCCATGCCGACCTTGACCGCGGCCACCCCCGCCGCGATCAGCTCCGCCGCCCCCTCGTAGGTGCCCACGTTGCCGGCCACGACTTCCGTCTCGGGGAAGCGCTTCTTCACTTCCTCGATCGTGCGCAGCACGCGCGTGGTGTGGCCGTGCGCGGTGTCGATGACGAGGACGTCCACCTTCTCCTCGACGAGCGCGGTCGCGCGGTCGAGCACGTCCGCGGTGACGCCGATGGCCGCCCCCACGCGCAGCCGGCCCAGCGAGTCCTTGGCCGCGAACGGGTACTTGATCTGCTTCTGGATGTCCTTGACCGTGATCAGGCCCTTGAGGTTGTAGTCGCGATCGACGACGAGCAGCTTCTCGACCTTGTGGCGGTGGAGGATCTCCTTGGCCTGCTCGAGGGTGGTGCCCACGGGTACGGTGATGAGGTCGTCCTTCGTCATGAGCTCGGAGACGGGCAGGTTGGTGCGCGTCTCGAAGCGCAGGTCGCGGTTGGTGAGGATGCCCACGAGCTTGGTGCCGACGGTGACGGGCACGCCGCTGATGCGGAACTTCGCCATCACGTCGAGGGCCTCGGCCACGCGCTGGGTGGGGGCCACCGTCACCGGATCGACGATCATCCCCGACTCCGAGCGCTTGACCTTGTCCACCTCCGCCGCCTGCGCCTCGATGGTCATGTTCTTGTGGATGATGCCCATCCCGCCTTCCTGGGCCATGGCGATGGCGAGGGGGGCCTCCGTGACCGTGTCCATGGCCGCGGAGATGATGGGCGTGCGCAGGGTGATGCTTTTGGTCAGGCGCGTGGAGATGTCGACTTCGGAGGGCAGAACGTCGGAGCGCTGCGGCACGAGCAGCACGTCGTCGAAAGTGAGCGCTTCCGCGATCCTATCGTCCAGCACGCTCTCCTCCCGTCATTGGCCGTGGCACTTCTTGTATTTCTTCCCGCTCCCGCAAGGGCAGAGTTCGTTGCGGCCGACCTTCTTGCCCTCGCGTCGCACCGTCTCTACGGCAGCGTCGTTCCCGCCGTGCGCTTCCTCGGGCTCGGCGGCGCCGAGGGCGGAGCGCGAGCCCGAGAGCAACTCTCCCGGATTATTGAAGGTGAGATTGCGAGGCATGGGGCGAGCGCCTGCTAGCGCCATCTCGGGCTCCCTCACGCGACGCGGCTCAGCGGCGCGTGCCGCGGCCGGCGGGGGCTGGGGCCCGCGACCCGGCCCGTCCGTTGGAACCGCTTCTCCCGCCGCGTCCGGCGGCGCCATCGCCTGATACAGGAACACCCAGCGCAGGATCTCCTCGTCGATGCGGTCCATGAGGGCCTGGAACATCGCGAACGACTCTTTCTTGTACTCGACGAGGGGATCGCGCTGCCCGTAGCCGCGGAGGCCGATGCCCTCCTTGAGGTGGTCGAGCGCGTACAGGTGGTCCTTCCACTGCGTGTCCACGATCTGCAGCATGATCATGCGCTCGTGGAAGAGCATCAGCTCCGGACCGACCTGCTGCTCCTTCTCCTCGTACTTCGCCTTGATCCGCTCGGAGAACGAGTCCTGCATCTCCGCCGCGCCCATGCCCTGGAGCTCGTCCGCGGGGACGTCGAGGCCGTACGTCTCCTTGAGCGCGGTCTTGAGGCCTCCGAAGTTCCACTTCTCGGGATCGTCCCCGCTCGTGTACGACTCGAGGTACCACTCCAGGACTTCCTTGGCCAGGTTCAGGATGTAGTCGCGGGTGTTCTTGCCCTCGAGGATCATGCGGCGCATGTCGTAGACGGCCGTGCGCTGCTTGTTCATCACGTCGTCGTACTCGAGGAGGTGCTTGCGGACGGCGAAGTTCTGCGCCTCCACCTGCTTCTGCGCGCGCTCGATCGACTTCGTGACCATCCCGTGCTCGATGGGCACGCCCTCTTCCATCCCGAGCTTCAGCATCAGGCCGCTGATGCGGTCGGAGCCGAAGATGCGCATGAGGTCGTCTTCGAGGGACAGGTAGAACCGTGACGAGCCGGGGTCGCCCTGGCGGCCGGCGCGGCCGCGCAATTGGTTGTCGATGCGCCGCGCCTCGTGCCGCTCCGTGGCCAGGATGTGCAGGCCGCCCAGCGCGACCACGCGCTCGCGCTCGTTGGTGTCGAGGAACTCCTCGATGCGCGGGAACTCCGGGGCCAGGGCCAAGCGGTCCAGGTCAGCCTTGAGCGGATGGACAGCGAGGAAGTCGACGGGCTCCTCGCCCTGCGGGTAGAAGCTCTTCGCGATCTTCTCCTTGGTCGCGCGGGGCAGGGCCTTGGCCACGGTGAGGTAGGCGCTCAGGACGGGGAAGTCGGGAGCGAAGCCGTCCATGACCAGCACGGACGGGTGGTCCGGCGCGAACGCGGCCAGGATGCCCACGTAGCGCTTGGCCAGGAGGTGGCGCTCCTCGGTCGGGACCTTCTTCTCCGCGAAGGCCTTCTTGAACTCCCGGCCCATCTCCTCGGCCACGTGGTCGATGGTCAGCTTCTTCTCTTCGGGCGAGGCCAGCTCGGGGTCGAGCTTCTGCTCGATGAGCTTGGCCTTCACGCGATAGTCGGGCACGCCGCCGAGGATGATGTCGGTGCCGCGGCCGGCCATGTTGGTGGCAATGGTGACGGCCCCGAAGCGCCCGGCCTGGGCCACGATCTCCGCCTCGCGCTCGTGGTACTTCGCGTTGAGCACGACGTGCTTGATGCCGTCCCTCTTCAGGAGGGTCGAGAGATGCTCGGACTTCTCGATGGAGATGGTGCCCACCAGCACCGGGCGGCCGTTCTTGTTGTACTCCTCGATCTCCTCCAGCACCGCCTCGAACTTCTCGCGCTCCGTGCGGAAGACGACGTCGGGGTTCTCCACGCGGATGAGGGGTCGGTTGGTGGGGATGGCCAGGACTTCGAGCTTGTAGATCTTGTCGAACTCCGGGGCCTCGGTGTCGGCGGTGCCCGTCATGCCCGAGAGCTTCCCGTACATGCGGAAGTAGTTCTGGAAGGTGATGGTGGCGAGGGTCTGGTTCTCGCGCTCGATCTTGACCTTCTCCTTCGCCTCCACCGCCTGGTGCAGGCCGTCCGACCAGCGGCGGCCGGGCATGAGGCGGCCCGTGAACTCGTCCACGATGACGACCTGGCCCTCGTTGACCACGTAGTCCACGTCGCGCTGGAACAGGGTGTGCGCGCGCAGGCCCTGGTTCACGTGGTGGAGGATGTCCATGTTGGACGGCTCCCAGAGGTTCTGCACTCCGAGGAGCTTCTCCACGTGGGCCATCCCCATCTCGGTGAGGGTGACCGTCTTGGCCTTCTCGTCGACGATGTAGTCGCCCGTCTTCTCCAGCTCCTCCCGCTCCTCCGCCTTGCGGTCGCCGCTGATGCGGGCGCCGGGGTTGAGCTTGGGGATGATGGAATTGATCCGGTAGTACTTGTCCGTCGACTCCTCGGCCGGCCCGCTGATGATCAGCGGGGTCCGCGCCTCGTCGATGAGGATGGAGTCGACCTCGTCCACGACCGCGAAGTAGTGCCCGCGCTGGACGTAGCTGGAGAGCTCGAACTTCATGTTGTCGCGCAGGTAGTCGAACCCGAACTCGTTGTTCGTGCCGTAGGTGATGTCGGCGGCGTAGGCCACCTGGCGCTGGGCGTCGTCGAGGTTGTGCTGGATGACGCCGACGCTGAGGCCGAGGAAGCGGAAGATGCGGCCCATCCACTCGCTGTCGCGCTTGGCCAGGTAATCGTTGACGGTGACGACGTGCACGCCCTTGCCGGGCA
>WNFM01212877.1_pt2 | contig 25671 bp, 20 predicted proteins | sample 5400271 | NCBI WGS metagenome assembly WNFM01 (sample SAMN13153352, study PRJNA577476) | soil metagenome | isolation source: 60 cm saprolite on Douglas fir-dominated hillslope | place: USA:California | collected 2013-09-17 | reverse complement strand
GGCCACGAGCTTCGGCTCGAACGGATTCGGCATCACGACCTGGAGGTAGGTCCAGCCCCGATCGACCTGCAGCGCCATCAATGTCGTATGGTTGAATGCGGTTTCATGGATGCGCCGCAGATTGGCGGCGGCGCTTTGGGCGTCGTTGACGGCCATGGAACGGTGGCCCCGAAACTTAGCGGCGAGCGCGAAATAGCGATCGACCTCGCTCTCCTTGACCATGGAGAACATGGCATCGCGGCTGCCGTCGAAATATGTGTTGAGCCGCTTGTAGTAGGGCGCGCGATAACGTCCGCGTAGGTCGGGAAGGTCGCGATGCAGTCGATCCAGGTCTCCGCCGGAACGAGCTTGAGCTGCGCCTCGATGATGATTCCGGTCGTGCCCCAGGAATGAAGAACTAGCCCTGTGTCGTCGCCGGAGAGCGTCACGATCCGCGGGGATTCCTCTATGCTCATGATTCTGAGCGACTCGATCATCCCGGAATCGCGGATGATGCCATGGCGAACCGAGCCGATGCCGGCAAAACCGCCACCGAGATAGCCTCCAATCGTGGCCGAGCGCATGGTCGACGGATACATCATCAATTGTTGGCCCGATGCCAACGCCGCCTCGAGCGCTTTGCCAATCACCGCCCCGCCTTGGACGCGAATGTGGCCGCGTTCGACCGCGACCACTTTGTTGAAGCCGGTCATGTCGAGGAGCACACCGCCTTTGAGCGGTACCGATTGCCCGTAGTTGCCCGTGCCGCCGCCCCGCAGCGTCAATGGCATTCGATGCCTGACGGCTGCCGTCACCACGGCGGCGATTTCCTCCTCGCTCTGCGGCCGAACCACGACGTCCGCCATGCAATTCTCGAGCTGGGGGGTCAGCACCGGGCTATACCAGTGGAAGTCGTGGGACTTCTGGCGAATTTCACGCGCGTCAACCGTCGAGCTGACAGCGCCGATGTCGCGGCGGAATTGCTCGACGAGCGTTTGACTTGTCATCTTGTCCCGTGGAGGGTTGGGTGTACGTCCCGGCGGCTCGACCAGTCGCGCCGGCGCCATCATCATGACGTGCGCGGCACAAACGATAAAAATGAAAATAAAGGCCGTCCAGTGGCCGCACGGAACGGCGTCAGGCGATGGGAACCCGCCGTGTTGCGGGCTCTAGCCCGGCAATGGCAGCACGAACGTGGGTCTACGGGCCGCCGCGATAGGTGATGCGCCAGATCGTGCCGTTGCCGTCCTCGCTGACGAGGAGCGCGCCGTCGTGCGCGACCGCGATCCCGACGGGACGCGCCCAGACGGAGTTGTCGTCCACGACAAAGCCGGTCATGAAATCCTCGTACTCGCCGCTCGGAACGCCATCTTTGAGGCGCACACGGACGACCTTGTAGCCGGTGCGCTTCGCGCGGTTCCAAGAGCCGTGCTCGGCCGCAAACGCATCGCCACGGTATTCCGAAGGGAATTGGTCGCTATCGTAAAAGACCATTCCCATCGATGCTGAATGCGCCTGGATCAGCACATCGGGTACGGTGACCTCATCCCTCAGGTCGGGTCGTTCGCCGCGATGGCGCGGATCTTCGTTGGGGCCCAAATAGTACCAAGGCCAGCCGTAGAACGCGCCGTCGCGCACGCGCGTGACGAAGTCCGGGACGAGGTCGTCGCCAAGATCGTCGCGCTCGTTGGTCGAGCACCAGACGTCGCCCGTCTGCGGATGCACGGCGAGCCCGACGCAGTTCCGCAGCCCGGTGGCGAACACGCGCCGATTTCTTCCGTCCGGATCGAAGACGAGCACAGCCGCGCGATCGGTGTCCGCGCCCCAGGCGCCGCCGAGACCGTGCGCCGCTTGCCAGCGTGCGATCGCGGCGGCATCGCGTTTACCCATGCCCTCGCCGTCATTCGTCGCCGACCCGACCGAGACGAACATCTGCCGGCCATCCGGCGAAAAAACGATGTCGCGCGTAATGTGGCCGCGCTGCACTGCACGGCCGCCCGCACCGGGAAGATCGCGCACGATCACCTCGGGCTTGCCGCGCGCCTTGAGGTCGCCGACGCGGTACGCATAGCGGATCACGGATCCGGTGTTCGCGACGTATACCCACTGCGGATCCGGCCCGGGCGGGTAGAAGGCTATGCCGAACGGCTCATTCAGCCCGGAGGCGAACACCTCGTTGCTTTCGGGCTTCGATGCGCCGTCGGCGGCGCGCAGCACGCGAACGCGCCCCGGCTCCGATTCGGCAATGAAGATGTCGCCGTTCGGCGCGACGCGCACCGTGCGCGGATCGCGCAGATTGGAGGCGAACAATTCGGCCTGGAAGCCGGGCGGGACCTTTGGCGCGGCGGACGCAGGTCTCGCGATCAGGCGGGGAGGATTGGATGCCGAGCGCGTGGCGTAGGGCGGGGGCAGCTCGGTGATCTTGCGCCGAACCAAGGGCGCATCGGTGCGCCAATCACCCAAGGCCGCCTTGCCGACCAGCAGCTCGCCAAGCGCATCGGAGGCCGGCTGAGCAAACATGCTCGACGCAAACAGCAGCACGCACATTGCGAGCGCCGCCGGCGCAACCGCAGCCATGATGGTGCGCAGGACCCGGGCCGAGCGGCGTCTCAGGCTGGGGTTGCGATTAGCCTTGGTGACCCGCCTAGCCGCGATGAAATGCCTTGCCGTCTGCATGTGCCCTCGGCCAAATGTTGGAGCGCCATGCCTATAGATAGGGTTTTCGCCTTCGTCATGCCGCTCAAGCCGAGAGCGCGATGGGCGGCTCGCCGGCTGCATCCTGCAGGATCATGTCGGCGCCTTTTTCGGCAATCATGACGATGGCCGCATTCGTGTTGCCGGAGACGACGGTCGGCATGATCGAGCCGTCCACCACGCGCAGCCGGTCAATGCCGCGCACGCGCAGCCGCTCGTCGACCACGGCAGTGACATCGCTACCCATGCGGCACGTGCTCGTCGGATGGAACACGGTCGTGGCGGTCTCGCGCGCAAAGGCGAGAAGCTCCGCATTGCTCGCGCAGGACGGGGGCGGTGCGCGCTCTTCCGCGATGTAGCGGCGCATGGCCGGCTGCCGCATGATCCAGCGCAGAAGCTTCATCCCGGCGACGACGGTTTCGCGGTCGGTTCGGCTGGAGAGATAGCGCGGCTCGATCGCCGGCGGCTTGGCTGGGTCCGCCGACGTGATGCGTACGAAGCCGCGGCTTTCCGGCCGCAATTGACACACCGATGCGATGAAGCCCGGAAACGTGTGCAGGGCGGCACCGGCCGCGTCCGCGCTGAAAATGATGAAGTGCACCTGCACGTCGGGTATCGCAACCAGTGGGCTCGTGCGAAAGAATCCGCCGGCATAACCGGCGCCGATCGCGAGCAACCCTTTCCGGAAAAGGGCGTAACGCAGCCCTGCGCCGGTTCGATGCCGCCAACTGTGGATCACATCGTTCATGGTGATCCGCTCGGTGCAACGATATTGCATTCGGACCTGAAGGTGGTCCTGCAGGTCGGCACCGACGCCTGGCATATCGGCGATCACTTCAATGCCGAGCGAACGCAACAAAGCCGCTGGCCCGAGCCCAGACAGCTGCAGGAGCTGCGGCGAGTTGAATGTGCCGCCGGCGAGGATGACCTCCCGGTTTGCATAAGCAATGCGCGTGACCTCGCCCTGCCGGTATTCGACGCCAATCGCACGCCGTCCCGAAAAGACGATCCGGCTCGTCAGCGCGTTCGCTAGGACGGCGAGGTTTGCCCTTCGGCGGGCCGGACGCAGATACCCGACCGCGGTCGACCAGCGGCGGCCGCGGCGCGCGGTGAGCTGAAAATAACCGGCGCCTTCCTGGCTGGGTCCGTTGAAATCGTCGTTGCGAGGAAAGCCCGCCTGTTGCGCGGCGGTGATGAAAGCCTCGCACAGCGGATGCGGTTCGCAGACGTCGGAGACCGCAAGCGGCCCGCCGACCCCGTGCAGCGCGTCCTCGCCGCGCCCTTGATCCTCGGCGCGACGAAAATACGGCAGCACGTCCTCGAAACTCCAGCCGGCATTGCCAAGCTGGCGCCAATGATCGAAATCCGCCGGCTGGCCGCGGATGTATAGGAGACCATTGATCGAGCTCGACCCCCCCAGAACTTTTCCGCGCGGCTGGATGATGCGCCGGTTGTTGAGCTCGGCCTCAGGCTCGGAGGTATAGAGCCAGTTCACCTTGGCATCGGTGAATAGCTTGCCGTAACCGAGCGGGATGTGAATCCAGATGTGGCGATCGTGTCCGCCCGCCTCCAACAGCAGAACGCGATTTCTGCCCGAGGCGGTCAGGCGATTGGCGAGCACGCAGCCGGCCGTGCCGGCACCGACGATGATGTAGTCGAAGGAGCCCGCATCAGGCTTCATGTTGGGTCACCCGGCAGCAGTTCTGCGGCAAAATATACTTTTGCGGTGGGATGCGAAGCTTTCGCCACTCAGTGCTCCCGGCCCTGGTCGTTGGGATTTCTTTTTCCTCTGAGGTTTGCTTTCGGTCCGCCATGCGACTTCACCGAAGTCTGCGATGCGCCGACCACGGCGCCAGGGTTGGTTCGCGCTTGTCCGCCCGAGGGGTCGACCGCGATCAGCGCCGCTGAAGCCGCAATCAGTACCACCAACTTGCGAGTCATTGGATCCTCCGCGTCAGATTGTTGATGCGTCAATCGAAAATAATTCCGAACAGCAGTGTCAAGTTTCATGCTCGAGCCGACGCGCGGCTTCAACGTGGCTCCCCGGCGAACGCCTGCTGCAGCGCCGACAAGCGCTCGAGCGCGGCTCCCGGCAGCGGGCCTTTTCGAACCGCGGCGAGCGCATCCTCGAATTGTCGCGGCGTTGCCATGCCGACCAGGATCGTGCCCATCGCCGGATGCGAGAGCGCAAACCGCGCGGCGGCTTCGGTGAGACTCGCGGCAAACCCCTCCGCCACCAGTGGCATGAGACGCCGGGCGCGCGCGACGTCGGCATCGTAGCTCATCGCCGAGCCGATCGGCTCGGGTGGCGGAGAAGCAATGGGATGACGTTCGGGCGATCCCGATAACGCACCGCCCGCGAGCACGCGGATGCCAACCACCCCGACACCGGCCGCCTTGATACGATCGAACAGCCGGCCATAATCTTGTGCCGGATAATTCGCCGGCAGGGCGGCGGCCGCGGAGGGATTGAGCATATTGTAGACCACCTGCGCGCTGTCGAATACGCGCGCGTCGATCACTTGATGCAGCGCCGCCGTCTCGCCGACTGCGGTAAGCCCGAGAAAACGCGCCTTGCCCTGCTGGCGCAGCCGCTCGAACGCGGGCGCCACCTCGCCGAGCACTTGCCGGACGCTGAGCGCTTCTCCGCCGCCGCTCTCTGTGATCGCATTGTGCAGGTGGAAGATATCGACCCGCCCGAGGCGCAGCCGCGCGAGGCTGCCCTCGAGCGACTTCGCTACGGCTTCGCCAATGCGCCCGAAGTCCGCGCTCGGCAAGCGGACCTTTGTACCGACGGCCACGTTGGGCGGTTTGAGCTTTTGCAGCACACGGCCGAGATTCTTTTCCGATTCGCCGTTGCCGTACTGCACTGCGGTGTCGAAATAGTTCACGCCGGCCTCGATCGCCCGCGCCACGGCGCGCTCCTGGTCAAGCGGATCGCCGCGCACCATCAGTCCGCCGACCGCGCCGCAGCCGAAGCCCAGCACCGAGAGCTGCATTCCAGTGCGCCCGAACACCCGCATGTCCATGGCCGCTCCTCCGCGCGCCAGCCGCCTAGCCGTGATATTCAAAACTACTCGCTGAAGTGTGCCCTTATACCGTCACCGACGCGCCCCGTCGGGAATAATTCAGGCCATCCGGTGTCTCGCTAATGCGCCCAGTCGGAGCAGCGATTACGTTTTAAACGGACCAGGAGGCAAAAATGTCAATCACGATAAGATTTGCGCTTGCCGCTGCCATTGTTCTTAGCAGCGTGGCTGCAGCAGGGGCTGCGCCCAAGCGTCAGACCGTCTATCGCAGCAGCCCGCGGGCGCAAGCCACCGTTCCGCGGGCCGCACCGTTTTCCAACCCGGACAGCCCCGCTGCGACAGGTGGCGGCAACCTCGGCTACAATCAAAACATCTACAACTGGTGATGAACAAATACGACCACCCGGCCAGCGCGACCAGTCCGCGGATTTCGCTGCGCTCAATCCGGGCTACTCACGACAATCAAAGGATCCGGAACCGGTGATAACGAGCCTCGCAACACACTCGCCCAGCGGGGGGTCACGGCGATTACCGTGGGCAACAAAGGCCTCGCCGGGCATTCAGTGACGACCCCTTCATTTTAGGCCGGCCGCCTTCAAGATGGTGTCCGTGTCGGCCAGCCAGACCTTCTCATCCTTGTTGAGGCGCGAGAGAACACGCCGCAAGGCGGCCGCCCCGTCGGGAGTCCCGATCACGAAAGGATGGATTCCAATGACCGCCGTGGTCGCCCCGCGCGCGGGGTCGGCGCGTGCCTCGTTGGCCAACTCCAGCACGTAATCCACCCAGAGCGTCTCGATGTCGGCGGGCGTCTTCATGCGCGCGAGTTGCTGGCCCATATCGACAGTAACGACCGGATAGGGCAGCAGGACGAGCGCGCCGTCCGGAGTCTTCAACGTCGAAATAACGTCGGAATCCATTTGGTCGATGGTGTGGGTGATGCCCTCGGCGGCGATCGCCTGCATCGTATCGCCGTTTGAATAGACGCTCGGAGACGACCAGCCGGTCGGCCTCACGCCGGTTGTGCTGGCGATCAGGTCCAAGGTCTCGCGGATGTAGGCTTTCTGCGCGGCAAGCCCACGGCCGAGCGGCAATATGCGGCTGGTGTTGTTCATGCCATGGGCGATGATCGGCGCGTTCGGCTGGGTCGCGCGGAACTCTTTCCACACGGTCCCATGCTTGCCCGGAAACTCGGCGTTCAACACGATGCTGAGCGGAACATCCAACTCTTTGAATAGGCGCCCGACCCTCGAGATGCCCCAGTCGATCGCGTACTGGCGAAATGCCTCATTCACGAGATCGGGACTGCGGGTCGCCAGATCCGGACGCAACACCGGCCCCTGGCCGAAGCCGAACTCTTCGACGAACAGGGCGAAGCTGACGGCGACCTTTCTGCCGCCGGGCCAGGCGGCAACATGGACCGGGGCGCGCGGGAACGCGGTCACCCAGTCGGCGCTCTCCTGCGCCAAGATCGCGGAGGGATGGTGAAGAGGAAGCAGCGCCGCTGCCGCGCCGCCGAGCAAGATGATGAACGCGCGCCGCTTCATTGTCGCTCCAAGGCTCCGGACACGGGAAATGCCGACCCTAGCACATGCTCGGCATCGCTAATCTCCTGATTTTAGGATCATACCGGAAGCTTCGATGAAGATCGAACAGCCGAAATATCGATGCGACAATCGTTCGAGCTGCGATGGATAAGTTGCTCACGCGACCGCCACGGCGATGATCGGCGCGGATGTCCCACAACGATTGGGGGCAGACCCCGTTGGGGACGAATTGTTGATCAGTAGAAGCAGGTCGTTTTCACCAAGACCGAAAAGCCAATGATCCTGCGCGACATAGGCGAGCTTCTCGCGTTGTTGCGGGCACTCATGCTTGAGACCGAGCACATTTTGAAAATGATGGACCATCTCATGAACGAGAAGAGAAAGCTCGAACGGTGTGCTGCCCTTCCAGTCTTCAGGCAGATAGATGGTATGTGTGGCGTCGTCATAGAGGGCCAGCGTATCGCCTTGCGCGAATGCCGTCTTTTGATCGCTGGCGGCGAACCCGGTTCCGGGAAGAGAGAGCAATCCCCTAAAACGCAGCGCTGCAATCTTCGCCGCAGGCACGAACCTCAGAAGGGGGTGCTCACGGATTGTCGGAAGATCGAATTCGGCCGAAAGCCAGGCTTCAACGGCCGGAAGCATTTGTCGCGAGGGATTGCGGGAGTGCCGAAAATGCGCCTTCGCCCGGACTTGTGTGCCGTCGGTTTGCGGTCTTATCGATGGAAAGCTCGCCGGGTCTTCGGCGCAGAGCGACCCCGCCATTGTCATCGTGAGGAGTGCCACCGCATATAACGATGCTTTCCACATGGCTTTGCTCCCGCGTGCTCCGGCAAACGCCGGGCCGGACAATTCGAATTCAGGGCATGTTCAGCGGCGAAGCAAAAAAGACTCCCGCATGAAGAAGAACGAGGGTCGCAGCAAAGCTGATCAAAAGCGCCGTGCCGATTTTCAGAAGCAAATCGATGCCGATTGGCGCCGGCTTGGTCTGCGTGGGCATGCGTGTGGGGAAGTATCGGGAGGGTTTGGGCATAGGGGGGCCTCCGTCGGGTCGAGAACGTGCCGATTATCGCCTCCCTGACCGACCCCCGAATGTGCGGTGGTTCACATTTTTTCAGCCGCGCGGCTTTTTTTCTCAGCGCACACCGAACACTTTTTAGAGCAAGACACGTGCCAGACCAACGCGAGGGCTCCTAATGTTTAACCCGCACGGTTTTCAAAACTGTGACAGTCGGCTGCTCGACCGCAATATCTTGCGCACGGATTGGCGCACGACCCTGTCATGGCAATGCATTAGGCAGCCTGCCGCAACTTGCGGCATAGCGCCTTATAGTCTTCTGACCGCCGCTTACCCGAATGGTGTTGCGTAGCCATGACGGCCGTTAACAGCAGCCCCTGAACCGACCCTTGCCCACCGCATACCGGGCCTGCTGCCGTTCACGGAAGAACTCCACATAGGTCATGATCGGTTGGTTCGGATGGTTGGCCCGCCGGTGTGCAACATACGTTTCATAATCGGGAACTCCCACCATCAAACGCGCCGCCCGCGTGGTCCAATAGAGAGTAGCGCCCGCTGCCCGCGCGGAGCGATCGAACAGGTTCTGCAGGTCAGCCATGACCGCCTCCCGCTGCTGCGCCGGCGAGCCCGACTTCCATTGCGGTCGCCTGCGGACTTGCCAACGCCTTCCAGATGCTGATCAGCCCATAGATCACCGTGGCAACAACGACCAGCACGAACACCGCAGCAAGCGCTGCATCAACGTAGTCGTTGACGACGATACGGGTCATCTCCGCCGCTGTCTTCGCCGGGGCCAACAGCTGCCCGGCCGCGATCGCATCCGCATATTTGAGCGCGTGACTGATGAATCCCACATTCGGATCCGGACTGAACACCTTCTCCAACCCGGCGGTCGTCGTGCATACGACGAGCCAAGTCGCAGGTGCAATCGTCACCAGCGCGAAGCGCTCGCGTTTCATCTTGAACAATACGACCGTGCATACCGTCAGCGCGATTGCCGCGAGCATCTGGTTGGCGGTGCCGAACAGCGGCCACAGCGTCCAGATTCCACCGAGTGGGTCGATCACGCCGGCATAGAGGAAGTACCCCCACAGGATGACCGAAAGCAGGGATCCGATCAGATTGTTGGTCCAGGACGAGGTCTCCTTGAAGGCGGGAATCGCATTGCCGATCAGGTCCTGAATCATGAATCGAAGCACGCGTGTCCCGGCATCAACCGTGGTCAGGATGAACAGCGCCTCGAATAGGATCGCGAAGTGATACCAAATGCCCATCAACGTCGGTCCGCCGAGGAATGACGACAGAATGCTCGCCATGCCGACCGCCAGCGTCGGCGCGCCGCCGGTGCGCGACATAATCGTGGTTTCGCCGACATCCTTGGCCATCTGCGCAATCTCATTGGGTGTCACCACAAACCCCCAGGATGAGATGACCTGCGCGGCATGGTCGGCGGTGGTGCCGATCACCCCCGCCGAGCTGTTCATGGCGAAGTAGACGCCCGGATGGATGACGCTCGCTCCGATCATCGCCATGATGGCGACGAACGACTCCATCAGCATTCCGCCATATCCGATGAACGCGATCTGACGTTCGTTCTCGATCATCTTCGGCGTGGTTCCGGAAGCAATGAGCGCATGCCAGCCAGAAACCGCTCCGCAGGCGATGGTGATGAACAGGAACGGAAAGAGGCTGCCGGCCCAAACCGGACCAGTGCCGTCGACGAACTTCGTCACCGCGGGCATTTGCAGATCGGGACGCACGATGAGGATGCCGACGGCCAGCAGCGTGATGGTTCCGATCTTGAGGAAGGTCGAGAGATAATCCCGCGGCGCCAGCAGCAGCCAGACGGGGAGCACGGAGGCGACAAAGCCGTATCCGATGATGATCAGTGCGAGCGTCTCGCCTCTAAAATCGAACAAGGCGGCGAGCGCGGGGGTCTCCGACACGGTCCTTCCATAGATCAGCGCCGCGAGCAGCAGGACGCAGCCCATGAGCGACATCTCGCCGATGTGGCCCGGCCGGAGGAACTGATTGTAGATCCCCATCAACAACGCGATGGGGATTGTGCAGAACACCGCAAAAGTTCCCCACGGGCTGCCGACCAAGGCCTTGACGACAACGAGAGCAAGAACCGCAAGCACGATGACGCAGATCAGGAGAATGCCGATGCCGGCAATCGTGCCCGCAACCGGTCCCATCTCGGCGCGTACGATATCGCCCAGCGAACGACCGTCGCGCCGCGTCGACAGAAACAGCACCGTCATGTCCTGGATCGCGCCGGCGAACACCGCGCCGGCAAGAATCCAAAGAGTTCCGGGCAAGTAACCCATTTGCGCGGCAAGCACCGGACCAACCAGTGGACCCGCGCCTGCAATCGCCGCGAAGTGATGGCCAAAGAGGACGTATCGATTGGTGGGAACGTAATCGAGGCCATCGTTGTGCCGATAGGCGGGCGTCGGTCGCGTTGCATCGACGCCGAGCGCCCTCTCGGCGACGAACAGCCCATAGAACCGATAGGCGATGAAATAAACGCAGACCGCAGCGACGACCAGCCACGCCGCGTTGACCGCTTCGCCCCGATTGAGCGCGACAATCCCGAACGAAACGGCGCCCAACATGGCGAGCGCTGTCCATAAGAGCTTCGTCTGCCACGCCGATGTACTGCTTAAGACGGCACGCATCGATTTTCTCCCGCACTGCAATAACAGCGCTATAACTCCAGGCTAACCTACTGCTCGCGTGCCAACGCACAATAGCCGTTTACGTGCCGGCTGCCATTCGATTGAAGATGGTACCAGGATCGCGCGTCAGGACGCCCTAACGTTCGTGCGCTTGGTCAGGTCCTTGCTCGGGGACGAACATCCAGACGCGAGAGATAATCCTCCAATGCAGCGACGTCCTCTTTGGGAGCTGCGAGTCCCACATGGCCGTCCGGGCGCACCAGATAAAGCGCGTGCTGCTCCAAGCCGGCAGCGCGCGCGGCCCGGCTCCACGGAAACTGGCGAAGCCACAAACCACGTTTCTTACAGCACGTCTCGAGGCTCTTCGGGGCCTCAGTATAGACGTGTACTTGCCACTCGAGATCGCCCAGGCTTTCGTGATTGTCTGCGCCGTCCCCCAACCGGAACCAGGGCAGACGATCCCCTCCCCGCACGCGTCCGGCTGACCCGCCGCTGATCGGGCTCTCCCGGTACGCGAAGGCTATTTGTGAGATCGCGCGAAACATGAATCGGCGGACCGCGCCGATCCGCATCAGCGCAGGGATCAACGGCGTCAGCCAGCGCCGTGCCATGCGCATGGCCCAGGACGGGCTGACCTGAAAGCTGAATATCCGGTCGGTCGAGCGGACGATGCGATACGCGATTGCAATGCGTTCAGCGGGATAACTCTCCAGAAGCGTCGCTGCCGCACGCCGTTGCAACACGGCCGCAAGCTTCCAGGCGAGATTGCTGGCGTCGCCGATGCCGGTGTTCATTCCCTGTCCGCCTGCCGGGCTGTGGATATGGCCGGCGTCGCCGAGCAGGAATGCCCGTCCTTTCCGAAATTCTCCAGCGACGCGATGATGCACGTGGTAGGTCGAGAACCAATTGACCCGTGAGGCTTCGAGCGCCGCCGTGCGCCGGACTTGATCGGCCACGTCATCGTAGCCGATATCGTGAATGTCCTTAGTGACGTTGCGCGGCACGATGCCGATCAATCGCCAGCTCGCGCGCCGCTTGAGCGGAAAGATTCCGAGGATCTCACGATCGGTAAGTGCAAAATGGACATCGTCATCCGCTGTCGGCCCGGTGACCACAGCGTCGGCAACGAAAAACACCTGCTCGTAGGTGCCGCCGGGAAAGCTGATCCCGCACTTTTCGCGCACGCTCGAGTGGGCGCCGTCGCATCCGCACAGGTATTCGAAGCTCGCGGTTTCTTCGCCTCTTGTCGTTCCGAGCCGCGCCAGAATGGAATCGTTTCTCTGCTCGAAGTCGAGCAATTCGCAATTGCGCTCGACCAGCACGCCAGCCCTTTTGAGCTCCTTTTCTAAGAAACGCTCGTGCACGTCCTGTGGGAGCACGAGCATAAACGGGTAACGGCTCAGTCCTTCTCCGAAGTCGCCGAACGGGATGCGCGCAAAGGGCCTGCGGTCGAGATGGCCCTCGAGAAGCCTGGCCTTTTCTCCGGCTTCGATCACCGCGTCGGCGATTCCGAGCTGGCGGTAGAATTCGAGGCAGCGTGCGTGAACGACCATCGCGCGCGACGTCGTACCTGCTTCAGGCGCCTTGTCGATAATGCGCAAAGCGACGCCGAAGCGGCTGAGCCAGAGCGCCAGGACGAGCCCGGTCGGCCCGGCGCCGACGATCAGGACTTGCCGCTGTTCCATTTCAGCGCGGAGCGATTTCGTTCAACCGCATCACGATTGGCGCGTGATGATGGGAGGTGTGGGCAGGAAACGGATTTCCGCGCACAGCGGGTCCCCGCGACGCTTGCGTCGCGGGGTGCTCCTCGCGGGGACGACAACATATGAACTGATGAGTGGATCGGTATCACAGATCGCCCAGCCCGTATTCCGACCAACGGGCTCGCACGCGCGCCTCGTCTTCAGGGGATGGCCGCACGGTGGGCGGAAAACGCTCTCCGCCCCACTGCGGACGCCGCGGATTCTTCCAAGAGCGCGTGGCGTCGATCAACATCCGGTTCCAGAGGCCGGTGCCGAGCTGTGCAACGTCGCGATCCTCCATCGGCGTGCTGGGATCGATCGGCGAGCCGAAGATCCCCGGAAAGATGACGACGCCACCTTCGCCGGCGTTCACCCGGTGAGCGAGCGCCCATTCAACTTGCTCGTCGTCCGCGGGATCGATGTCCTCCTCCACCACAATGACGTGCTTGTAGCGGTATTGGGCGGCGCTGTTGCCCCAGAGCGCCGCAGCTATCTGCTTGGGCTGCCCTTGGTAGTGTTTTTTGATCTGGATGCGGATGTTGACGCCATTCGTAATCGGCGGCACGTAGACGTCGAGAATACCGGGTATGCCGGCGCTGTTGAGAATGTTCCAGGCGATGCCCGCTCGCTGCACCGACGACATGACGCTGTTCTCGCTATAGGACCCTGGCAGGGTGCCTTCCAGCGAGCCGCAGAAGATCGGGTCGCGGCGGTGAGTGATGCAGGTGACTTTCATCGTCGGACGCGGCGTGGGAAGGTCGGACACGTAGCCGGTGAACTCGCCGAACGGACCTTCAATCTCGTAGCTTGCCGGATCGTCGCTGATATATCCCTCCAGCACGATCTCCGCTGTGGCGGGAACCTCGAGATCCACGGTTTCGCAGCGGACCAGCTGCGCGGACTCGCCGCGGTAGGCGCCCATCACATCCCACTCGCATACCCCGGCCAGGACCGGCGATCCCGCCAGGAACGGCATGATGGGATCCCAGCCGATCACACAAGCAACCGGCATGGGCTCTTTGCGAGCGGACCACTTCGCAAAATGCGCGCCCCAATGCTGGCCGCCTTTGATGAGCAGAAACGGCGCCGTATCCTTGTGGCCGATCATCCCCCGGTAAATACCGACGTTCATCACCCGCGTCTCCGGATCCCTCGTCACGACGCCGGAGAAGGTGTGGATGTAACGGCCGCCTTCCAGGTACTGCCATTGGGGGACAGGAAATTCAGTCTGATCGATGGCATCGCCGCGCACGATGATCTCCTTCACCGGCCCCGTTTCGACGATGACCGGCGCGATCATCTCACGATTTTTCTTCATCACGTACTGAATGAGGTCGCGATTGGCGACATCGCGGCCAAAACCGAGAGCAAGCGCCAGGCGCGATTGGGCCCCCAGCCCGCTCGCAAAAAGTTTGGTGCACCGACCATTTCTGTAGCCCTTGATGCTTTCGAACAGCAGCGCGGGCCCCTTTTTCTCGAGCACCCGCCGAGCAATGGCGCCGATCTCGCGGTTCCAGTCCACTTCGGCGGTAATCCGCCGTAGCTCACCCTCCTTCTCGAGCAGGGCGATCCACTGCCGCATGTCCATGAATTTCATCGTCTGCTCACCGCCGACTCACGCTCTCCTCAAATCAATCTGCCTTCGCTCCCGAGAACTTCACCACCTTCGCCCACTTCTCCGTTTCCTCTGCGATCAACTTTTCGAATTCGGCCGAGGAGCCGCCGAGCACCGTCTCGCCCAGATCGGCAAGCTGCGCTTTCAACTTCGGATCGGTGAGACCCGCATTGATCTCCCGGTTGAGCTTGGTCACGGTCTCGGTGCCCGTGTTCTTGGGAGCGCCGATACCATACCACTGGCTCGCCTCGTAACCGGGCACGAATTCGCTCACCGTCGGAACGTCCGGCAGCGCCTCCGAGCGCTTTGCGGTCGTCACGGCAAGCGCCCGCAGTTTTCCCGCCCGGATATATTCGATGGCGGCGGACATCGGTGTGAAGTAGACCTGCACTTGGCCACCGAGCAGATCCGTGAGTGCGGGGCCCGCCCCGCGATAGGGAACGTGGACCATGTTGACGCCGGCCAGCATCTTGAACAGTTCGCCGGAGACATGAGACGGCGCTCCGTTGCCGCCCGATGCCATGGTGATCTTCCCAGGATTGCTCTTTGCATAAGCTATGAACTCCGCAAGCGATTTCGCCGGGACCGACGGATGCACGACCACGACGCTGGGCTCACGCGTGAGGCTCGCGACGGGCGCGATATCGCGAATGAAATTGAAACTCAGCTTTTCATAGAGCGTAGCGTTGATGAAGTTCGCCGCTGTAACGAGGAGAAGCGTGTAACCGTCAGGGACGGCTTCGGCTACGGCCTGCGTGGCAATATTGGTGCCGGCGCCGGGCCGGTTCTCGACGACGAATTGTTGACCGAGCCGGTCTGATAACCACTGAGCGACCAAACGCGCGATGATGTCGGCCGAACCGCCTGGCGCAAAGCCGACAATGATGCGCACCGGCCGTGCTGGATAGATCTGCGCCTTTGCGTTTGGTGGCATCGCCGCAGTGGCGGCAGTAGCAGCTGCGAGATGCAAGAACTGACGCCGCGGAAGTTTCATTGTTGCTCTCTCGCGCTTCGTTACCGCTTGAAGGGAGGACGCCCACTGGTCGAAGTCGGCCTCGCGTGGGGGCGAATTCACGGGTATTGGTTCGGACTTGACCCCCGATAAGGATCGCCTCCCCGCCCACCCGCTCCGATCATCGGCGAAGATCCGCAACGTGGCCCCACCATGACCTGGGATATCCTAATCCATCGCGGCACCGTTATCGATGGCAGCAGCAGCCCAGGCATCGTCGGCGACGTCGCTCTTAAAGCCGGCCGCATCGCCGCGCTTGGCCCGGACCTGGCCGGTGATGCCAACAAGGTCATCGATGCCACCGGTCTCGTCGTCACCCCCGGATTCATCGACATCAAAACCCATTCCGACTTTGTCCTTCCCATCAATCCCAAGGCGGAAAGCAAAGTGCGACAGGGCGTCACCACTGAGATCATCGGCCATTGCGGCTTTTCGGTCGCGCCGGTGCTGCCCGGGAAGGCTGAGCTTCTCGCGGATTATCTGAGCGGAGGCGCGCCGTGGCTACCGTTCCGGGAAATGAGCTTTCCGCAATACCTCGATACGTTCCCGGCGGTCGCGGTCAATACCGGCATGCTCGTCGGGCACAACACGCTGAGACTCATGGTGATGGGACTCGAAGATCGCTCGCCCAAAAAGGCCGAACTGGGGGAGATGACGGCGCTGCTGGAAGATGGCCTGCGCGCGGGCGCGCTCGGCATGTCGTCGGGCCTGTTCACTCCGCCCGGCAGTTTTGCCCAAGCGGACGAAATCATGGCGTTTTGCGCGGTGCTGAAACGGCACAACGCAGGTTATTTCACTCATATCCGGGATGAATCGAACAACGTTATGGAGGCGGTGGAGGAGGCGATCGATGTTGCCCGCGCGTGCGGCGTGCATGTCGAAATCGTGCACCTGAAGTGTTCCGGCGTCGATAATTGGGGAAAGGCGACGCAGATCCTCGACACGATCGCCGCAGCACGAGCGGAAGGATGCGACATCGACTGCGACGCCTACCCTTACGCCGCAGGCGCCAATCCGCTGAAGAACCTGCTCCCGCCCTGGGTCCAGATCGGCGACAAAGGGACAATGCTCGCGCGGCTCGCTCTCCCGGAGGTCCGCGCGCGCGTTCGCAGCGAGCTCGCCGAGTGCGGCCTCAACAACTGGGGGCGGATTGCGTCATGGGAGGCGGTGCGGATCTCGATCTCGCCGCGTCTGCCGGAGACGGCGGGGCAGACGGTGGGGGCGCTGGCGAGCGCCCGAGGCTGCGACCCGGTCGACCAAATCTGCGACCATCTGATCTCCGATGACGGGGCTACCCGCGTTCTGATCACATCGATCTGCGAAAACGACATCCGCACCATCGTGCGCTCGCCGACTGCCCTCGTCGGTTCAGACGGAAATTGCGTCGCGACCTATGGCACCGTCAGCCAAGGCATGCCGCACCCGCGCTTTTACGGCACCTTTCCAAGAATTATCGGCCGTTACGTCCATGACGAACGGCTGATCCCGCTCGAGCGGGCGATTTACAAGATGACCGGCGGACCGGCGAAGGCGCTCAAATTGCGCGAACGCGGACTATTGAAGGAGGGCTACCGCGCCGACGTCGCGATTTTTGCTCCGGATGATTTTCGAGACGAAGCCACTTATGCCAATCCCCACCAGTACCCGAGCGGCGCGCGCACGACCGTCATCATCAACGGCGTCGTCGTCGTTGAGAATGCGACTCACACCGGCGCAACGCCGGGCATCGTGCTGCGCCGCCGCGGAGACGGAAGCGTCGGGTAGTACGGACAAATCTTGTGGCAACCTGACGCGTGCCGCTTAAGTTCGTCATTCCGGCCGAGAATATGCATTCCGGGTTCGCGGGCTTCGCCCGCGCCCCGGATTGACCAGTCGGAATTTATGCGGGTCGGTATCACGCCCGCAGCCGATCGAGCAACATTTTTGCCTCCTTGAGATCGGGCGTATCGAGCCCTTCCGAAAACCAAGCATGGATCGGCGCGAGAAACGCCAGCGCTTCGTCGCGCCTGCCCTGAGTGAGCCAAAGCGCGGCAAGGTCTTTCGCGGCTCGCAGCTCAAGCGACCGGGCGTGCTGGCTTTTGGCGGTTGTCAGCGCCCGGTTGAGCGATGACTGCGCATCGGCGCCCGGTGCGCCGCAGACCATCAATGCTTGCGCTTTCAGTCGATGCAGTTCGGCCTCGAATATGCGTTCGCTGTTGTGGCTTACCGCCGCAAGCCCCTCATCTACGATTTCCAGCGCGGCCTCGCGTTCCCCTCGGCGCAACAAAATCGGAGACAAGAGCACGTAGAGCGCCGTTATGCCGAGCTGATAACCAGCGCTGCGGTAGTGATCCAGCACGCCTCTGACTTCCTCGAGCGCGCCGGCCGAGGGATCGAGCGCGGTCATGCAGATGCCCCGAATGGCGCGTGATAGTCCGTGCCAGTGCCGGAATCCGTGCTCCTCGGACAAGGCAAGGCAGCGCTCCGCATGGCGCTGCGCGATCGAGGGCTCGCCGCGCAGGGCGTGCAGAATGGATGCATAGTAACAAGCATAAGCTTGTGTGTGCGGATGTCCGACCGCATCCGCGCGTTGAAGCGCGGCGGCCATTCGCGCCGCGGCCATGTCGACGTGGCCAAGGACCCACAGGGCCCACGACATCAGCGCTAGACCCGCCGCGCCGGCGTCCTGCCCAGCGGCCCGCGCCGCAAGTTTTTCGGACTCAGTGCTGGTGCTGAATACGACGATGGCGCGCTCGGTCAGTTCGCGCGCCTCGACCAGGCGTCCCATGAACAGGAGTATCATGCCGAGCCCGCGTATCGCGTTGATCAGCATTGGCCGATCGTTGCGTGCTTCGGCGAGTCCGAGCAACGTTGCGGTTGCCTCGCGCGCTTGTGGCAGCTCTCCGCGTATGACGCTGCCGGTGGCAAGCCAAAACAATACCTGCAGATATTCTGGCGGATCGCCGAGCCGTGAGCACAGCTCACGGCCGCGAGCGAAGGTTGCAATCGCCGTACTCGAAGCTGGACCCTGAGTGGCGATCAGGCAAGGACCGAGAGCGAACTGGAGATCAAGCTCGAGCCTGTCCCTCGCCGAGCTCTCCGGCAAACGGCATGCGGTCTCAATGCCCCGCTGCAAATGCGCGATCGCTTCTAGATTGGCGAAGCGCTGGATCGCGTTCTTGCCCGCCTTCCACCAATAGCTGACCGCCGTCTCGAGCAAACCGGCTTCGGTGAGATGGTGTGCCAGCGTCTCAGGCTCAGCTTCCACGATTTCCGGGAACCGCTGCTCGAATGCGCCGGCGATTGCTGTATGCACGCTCGCGCGCTGGGATTTCAGCAGACTGGAATAGGCGGCGTCTCTCACCAGCACATGCTTAAAGGTGTAAATGGCGTGCGGTATTTCTCCGCGGCAAAACACGAGCTCCGAGAGAACCAGCTGGCCGAGCGCTTCCTCCAGCTTTTGCGGGGAAAGTCCGGCCACTGCGCTCAGAAGTTCGTACGAGAACGAGCGCCCCACCACGGCGCCGATCTGCGCCACCTCACGTACCGGAGCGAACCGGTCGAGACGCGCTATCAGCGAATCATGCAACGTGGTGGGGATCGCCAGCGGCGGCAATGGGCGCTCAAGGACGTAATGGCCGTCGCGCTCCCGCAGAACTCCGCTTTCGAGCACTGTTTTGGTCAGCTCTTCGACGAACAGGGGGACGCCGTCCGTGCGAGCAACGATCTGGTTCATCACTTCGTCGGGCAGCGTCTTGCCGCCGGTGATTCGCTTGATGATGGCCGCCGCGTCCGATCGACGAAGGCGCGTGAGGGCAATTGTCGTCACGTGCGCATATCGCGGCCAGGGCGGTGCGAACTCCGGCCGTGCAGTGATGAGCAGCAAGACCCGAAGCTGCGCCACCCGCTCCACCGTCGTCGTCAGCAGCTCGAGCGAGGTCGGATCGATCCAATGGACGTCTTCGAAGATCACCAGTACCGGCTTCGTCGCCGCCAGCGCCTCGAACTGCCCTGAGAGCGCCGCCAGTGTCTTCTCCTTCCGGCTCTGCGGAGTGAGCTCCGGCAGACGATAGCGGTTGCTCGGTGGCAGCGACAGCAGGTCGGCCAGCACTGCCACCGTCTGATCTCCGTCACCGGCCGATCGCACCAGCAGCGTTTCGAGCTTGGCGAGCTTCTGAGCAGGCGAATCGCCGCGCTTGAAGCGGGCCGCCCGTTCGAGTTGGGCGACGAACGGAAATAGCGCGCTGTTGGTGTGGTGCGCCGAGCAGAAGTAGCGCAAGCTCGTGTGGGGCTCCGCCTGTAGCCGTTCTTGAAGCGCAAGCGCAACGTGCGACTTGCCGATACCGGGGTCACCAGTGAGCACGACGACGCAGCCTTCGCCCTGGGTAGCGCTCCGCCACCGGCGTAACAGCAGGTCGATCTCCTCCTCACGGCCGAACAGCGGTGTGGGCTTAGTTTCGTGCTGCGCCTCGAAGCGGCTCTCCACCCCGCTCGTCCCCAGGACCTGCCACGCCGGTACTGGTTGCGTCCAACCTTTGAGCACGACAGGTCCGTGATCGCGATACTCGAACTGTCCTGCGGTCAGCCGGCGCGTGGTTGCAGAGATCATCACCGTACCCGGCTCGGCCAGCGCTTGCAGGCGGGCCGCCAGGTTGGGCATGTCGCCGACCACCGCCTGCTCCTGCGCGCCACCCTCGCCGATGAGATCTCCAACCACTGCGAGCCCAGTTGCGATCCCGACGCGGAGCTGCAGCGGAGCATTCCGGCCGGTCTGCAGATTAGCCATGGAGTCGACGAGCGCGAGCCCAGCGCGCACCGCTTGCACGGCATCGTCCTCATGCGCTTGCGGATAACCGAAATAGGCAAGGACGCCGTCGCCCATATAGCGCGCGATTATTCCCTCATAGGCGCCGATAATTTCGGCGATGTGGTGGTGAAAGCGCGCGATGACCTGGCGCATGTCTTCCGGATCAAGCTGCGCAGCGAGGGCGCTCGAGCCGACCAGATCGCAAAACATGACCGTCAGTTGGCGTCGCTCGGCACGCTCCCGTCCCAATTCGACCGCCATTTGCGGTGTACTGCCGCCTGCCCGCTGTAGTTCGGCAATCGCGCGCAGCATTTTGCGGCGGTGCCCCAGCAGCACACCGAGCTCTTTGAGATCGTTTTCTGTCAGATCGGGTATGACGGACAGATCGATCGCATTCTCGGCGAAGCGCTGCGCGTATTCCCCGAGTTCGAGTGACGCCAGCCACTCTGCGACATCCTTCATGGGAACGCTCGTGGCCCTTTGACTGGGGGCTGCGGCCCTTGCCCGCGCGCGCATGTTACCACGAAGCGGCGATCGCCACTGCAGAGCCGCGGAGTGCTCGAGGCGAAGCGCCCCGGCCGGACCGAGGACGGATCATCGATGGCCGCGGTCGACGCATGCGCTCCGGCGCTGGCAAGAGCGCGGAACAATATGGTATTGTATCGGCGTTGTTATGCCGTTGGTTCCGTCACCGATGGAGGACCCAATGTGTTGGGAAATCGACTACAAATTCTTCGAGCAGCAGAAGAAAGCGCAAGAGGCCCGGATCAAGCAGGTGCAACGCGCCGGCGTCATCGATCAGCTCCTCACCGAGGCCAATGAACAGGGCCAAAAGACCGAAGAAACCCCGGTCAAAGAGACTGCACCTGCAAAATAGGCCGATGCGCCAAAAAGCCCCGCCCCGGCGGGGCTTTTTGCTTTAGGCAGGCAACAGCACGATTCCGGACGCCTCCCGCCGCGCTCCCCACACAAAGGGCCAGAGCATCGAGTTCCCTGCTCGCGCTGTTTTCCACTTCATTGAACCTATGCCGGTTGGTCCAACGCGTTCTCCGCGTTGCCGGTCGCGAAGGACGCGTTCGAAAAGCGTCCCGCCCACTAGCGCTGGTATTTACGTGGTCGTTACGGACGTCGCATCGCCGACGCATGAGAGATCGTCGTAGGCGGACGACAAAAGCCCTTGCACGCTAACGACTGCATAACAATTACGCATATCGACGCCATTAATTTGCGGGTGGCGCACTCGCTGCAAACATTCAGGTCCGTGCTCCGATTCAAGTGATGCTTTTCTGCAACGTGGCCATGACATCGGCATCGCTTTGCCGGCTTTAATCCCGTGGTCATGTTTCGGCAAGGTTCGTGAGACTAGCGATTGATGTCGTCAAAAGTCATTCGGAGCGTCGACTTAAACCCATCGAGAGGTCCGCGGCGATTTTCCGTGGGCATGCGCCATGAAAGTGGCTTGCTTCGTCAATCCGCTGGTGCACACGCGAGGGCCTTGCTTCAGCTACGGTCGGGTTGAAGCGCTCATCGAACTTGTCGAACCCTTACGTCGACAAGCTCGATGCGAATGCATGCTGATTGCGGGCGCCTGGTTCAAGGACTGGGCCCGACAAAACGGAAAAGCCCACCTCTTGACCGGACTTCGCACCGTCTGGCTGGACGAACTCTCGTTGTACCGAAAGATAAGAGAGTTAGGCGAACTCCCCACCGCTTTGGATCAAACGGCCCATCAAGCCGATGCAGAGCACCCGGCACTCCGCGTCATTGCGGACGTGCTGACGCGGAACGTCAACGGCTTCGAACCGGACATCATCATCGGTTTTGCGGGTGAGGCGAATTATCTTGCCAAGCTGTGGCCGGCCTCACTTCGGCTGCATGTTGAGCGCGGCCAGTTTGGGCGAGGTCCGTACCCGTTCAGCATGTATTTCGATCACGTCGGCACGCATGCACGATCGGCGATCGGCAGGATCGGAAAACGAAAGCCAGCGGATCCCATAACGCCGGATGGGCGTATGCTCGTGTCGGCATTTCGTTCGCGAATGGCAGCTGCCCTCAGCTCTCTTGATCCATTTCGTTGCCATGACTTTCGCAGTCGCTTTGATCGGCTTTGCCTTCTTCCGCTGCAGATCTCGAACGAATTTTCCTTCGACGGGATGGCAAACTACCGTACGCAATTCGAATATTTGTATGACGTTTTGGCTGCTGCTCCCGGGGATGTCGGGATCATCGTTACCGAGCATCCCAATGGCGAGCCCATTCTCAGACGATCCGGCCCCGTCTCAAACGTTGATGCGCTACGCGGAACATTTCCGAACATAATCTTTCTCGATGAATTCCGTCGGTACCAGTCGCCGGCCCAGTTCCTGGTGCCGCGAGTTGATGGCGTCTGGAGTGTTTCGTCGAGTGTTGGCCATCAAGCATTGCTGTTCAACCGCATTCTCGGATCTCCACCTTCAACGGAATTGTCCAATATTGCCGATGAAACGGCATTGGAGAACTTTTTCGCACGACTCGGGCAGTACAAGTCTACAAACCTCGATACGTTTTTGGCCTGGATGCTCGAGCGTTACCTCGTGCCAGCAGCGTTGCTGAACGACGGCCGCTGGCTGCACGACTATCTCCAGCGGCGGCTGGACGCGGCGCGCTCGACTCTCGATCCCATCGACGCTTTCGTACCGACCGCCGATACGGATCGCCTGATGGCTGCATGGATCGTTAACACGCCGGCGCCGTTAGCGATGACATCGCTGCAATGGCAAGATGATTCGGGAGTCGCAGAGCTACATGCCAATCTCCGCCATGTGCGGCGCGAGAGAGACGCACTGCTCAAATCGACGAGCTGGCGGATAACGGCCCCCCTTCGCCTGGTCATGCAAGGGATAGGTCTTGCTCGCGATCGTCACCATGGACTTGCGGGAATACGATCCCGAATGAGCCGACTTCGGGCGCGCTTGCTTCGCATGATCCAACTTGTGCCCGTCATCCGCGCACGCCCAACACCGACGCCGAAAGTCACGTCGGCTCCTGCCGCCTTCACGTGATGGTGGGATTGGCGAATTGTTGGCCGGGCCAAATATCATTCCATGGCGTTGCACCGCCTTCCTGATAAAGCTCCCCGCCGCGCATGAGCCGCCGCGCAATATCGGCGGTCTGCAGCGCCGCACGCTCGGTCGGCGAATGGGCGGCAAGATAGCGGGCGACCGCGATCAGAATGTCCCAGCCCTCGGCCGTGTCTCGCTAATCCCGGCCTACGAGCCACGTTGATCGATCATCGCTTGCCGCGGAACGCCTTCACTATGTCCGGCGCGCGGTAGCAAAGGATCGCGACGGCAATGATGACCAGCACCCAAGGCGGATCGAACCTGTCTAACAACTGGATGAAACTCCGGGCAGCCTCGGCGTTCATAGTCTTGCTCTCAGCTTTGGCTCACGCAAGCCAAATCGAGCCAACAAGATGCGCGAACGATGAAAACGAAGCTCAAACAATTCCGAGTTCGAGCCGGAATGACACAGGCAAAGCTCGCAAAGAAGGTGGGGGTAACGCAGCCCAACTACCACCGGTGGGAATCAGGCTCGGCACCTATCCCCGGAGAGCAACTTAAGAAACTCGCCAAAGTACTGAAGACAAGTCCTGAAGCACTCCTAGGTAGGCATCCGCCGAAAGAAGCGCGATTTTACGACAACTCGGCGGGGGATGACCTCAACTATTACGGTGAAGTAGCCATCCACTTCTGCGGAGGGGGAGCTCCGCTGTTGCTCTCGATCTCTGAGGAAGCATTTAGCAGCCTCCATCATGATCTTCAGCTAAACCACGCGTTCGTCACCGTAAAAAGCCTAGCAAATCAGACGGTGGCGATCAGGACGAAGGCCATCGCCGATTTGTACTTTTCGAGCGAGGCATATGACACCTACGGTCCTGAACACGACACGTACGCAGACCACGCGTCGTTGCAGATGCCCGATTCGCGCGACTGGGAAATCGTAGAGGCCCTAGGACATGCCATCGGCCTAGAGGACTTCGACCGTGCGGATGTACAACGCGTTCAACGGATGATCCTGATTACCGACGAGCAATACGCGCAGCTCGTGGCCGACGGCAACATCAAGCCAGAAGATCTCGAAAAGGAGCGGAAAAAGAATCAAGAAGAAACTGATAGAATATTTAAGTTGGCCTCTACGACAACGTATCAGCTCTCCAGTGGTCAGCGACGAGACGTGTACGTGGATGATGATGAAGACCTCTACGATGCCTTTTGTGAGTTGATCGAATTCGAAGGAGGCGAACCAGCAGATGATATGATCCTGCTGACAGCTGAGGGAAGCCACCGGATTGTATTTGTCAACAAGGGCGCCTTGGATTACGTCTCGATCCCAACGCACAAGTATGAGGCTGGGAGCGTTGAAGCCGCGGCCGCCACCCTAGAAGGCATGGAATAGCAGCTGAATAACGCACAATCTCTAATGGCGCGTACGTCGGGTTGGCCGGAGTACTGCCTGCCATCTGTTTCGACGGAACGGCGGATTGCGCTTCGTGAGTCCGCGCCACGGGGGCTCTGGCCTATAAAAAGCTCTGCTCCATCCGGCACGCCTCGGCCGGCGTCGTCACAACTCCCCAGCCTGATGAAGCTCCCCGCCGCGCATGAGCCGCCGCGCAATATCGGCGGTCTGCAGCGCCGCACGCTCGGTCGGCGAATGGGCGGCAAGATAGCGGGCGACCGCGATCAGAATGTCCCAGCCCTCGGTGCCGTTGCCCCACTCCGCGAACTGGCGCACGCCCGCTTCGAGCATCTGATAGGCGTGAAAGCCCGCGTCCTCCCGCAACAGCGCGCGGCCCAGTGTGGCGATGAGCGCCTGCGGCGGGTGGCCGAGCGAGAGATGGCGTGCCACCAGGCGCGCCGAGACCTCGATCTGCCGTTGCCGGTCGAAGGCGTCGAGCAGCGCGACTCGGAGTGCCTCGATACCGGTGGGAAGATCATCAAGACCGTCGCCACCCTCGCCGGGGATGCGCGCCGGCGGCACGTTGAGATAGCGGGCGAGATAGAGCGCGATCGCTCCGTGCAGGATGCTGCGCACGGCCTCGGCATGGCAGTCGGACGCGGCGACCCCAATCCGCTTGACCATCTGATGGACGGCATTGGCATGGGTGAAGACGTGGTGGGCTGTTTCCCAGTCCGAGTGCTCGTTGGCGCTGCCGAAATAAGCGACCCTGAGCGCCGCCGCATAGGCGAGCGCGCGGCCGAGGTCGGCGGGCACAGCGCCCGCGCTCACCGCTGCCTTGAGCGCATCCATAATGGCGAGCGGATCATCGCCGAGGAGCGCGCCGGCGAGCGCCGCGTGATCCGACCAGCAGGCCCCAACTCGAGCAGCGGCGAACAGGCCCGGTAGCTCCGTGGCTGTCTTCTGGCACAGTGCGACAAGATCTGCCGGTTGACGCCATGCGGTCGATTCCTCGGCGCCGCGCGCGGCAACCATCTGGCCGACGACGGTCGGAAGCACGGAGCCAGCGTGCTCCCAGCCGATCAGGTCGAGGCACTCGAACGCCTTGTTGATGAAGTCGAGCGAGTGTCCGCTGTC
>WNFM01178282.1_pt1 | contig 25674 bp, 21 predicted proteins | sample 5400271 | NCBI WGS metagenome assembly WNFM01 (sample SAMN13153352, study PRJNA577476) | soil metagenome | isolation source: 60 cm saprolite on Douglas fir-dominated hillslope | place: USA:California | collected 2013-09-17 | reverse complement strand
TCATTCTGGATGATGTCGGCGAAAACAATTTTAGGGATCAGGAACAATAAGGCCAGGATAAAGGCAATTGGGAGAAAACGATGAGTCCGCAAGGGAAAATTTAACTTCTGCATGTATCCCTCTGTTTCGTGAATGAAGGCAGATAAAACGCGATGGTCAATAGTGTTAAACGTTGATATGTCGGTTATTGGCACCCGACTTGTTCATTTAATTTCAGGTGTTTTCTCCTTCCCCAAACAGGACCGTAAAGAGCTATTTCCCAAACCTCTTACCAACCGATTGATGAAAATTAATGAATGGTTGGAGCAAGGTATATGGAACGTTTATATCTCTAACTTTGTGCCACTTTTGGTTGATGGGCACAGAAAAAATGGCCCATACAACCCGCCCAATTTAAGTCTAAGCATATGTACTTGCACAAGCCTAACTATCGTGAAGTGTTTGACTTACAGTAGCCTAACAAGTTTAGCGGAAATTAACAGGAGTGCTCGAAATGAGTCCCCTAGCAATAAAAAGGCCCGCCGTTTGAGCAGGCCTCAATTCTACTTGATGCACCCGCAGTCTGTGGGTCGTTATCCCGCTGAGCCATCGCCATGATCGGCGGGATGTGGCGCAACACTAACATCAGCCGTCGCGCCGTTGGAGCCATTCGATGCCGGTGTCGCCGCAGGATCGGTACCGCCATTTGCAGCGGGGATTGTCGCACCATTCGATCCAGTTACTACTGTCGGATCGGGTGCCGAAACAGCGGCTGTATCAGAGCTAGCTGCATTTGCAGGAGTCGTGCTCCCATTGCTGGCGGCATCAGGAACAGGCTGCGCTGTCGTCGAAATTACGGACCCGTTATCCGGTGTGGCATTTGCTGTGGTCGCGACGACAGAGACACCAATTTGAGACGATGGCTCGCTGGCTGTGCGGGCGTTTGGATAGAGACGATTGAGGTAAGCGCCTCGGCCTGACTGAGTATCGAGGCAGTCACAGTCGTTTGATTGGAGGTGTCAGGCTGAGCGAGCGCTGCGGAGGAGGCAGCACTTTGTGACCCACCAGCGCTTTTGCCAAGCGTTTGCTCAATAGCTTGCTGCGATTGGATCGCCTGCTGCATCCACTGTTCACGTTCAGACTGGAAAAGATCTTCTGCCGTCTTTACAAAATTGCCCATTAACGCGGGATCGCTTTGTTGGGCAGGCGATAAAATGCTCCACTTATTCAATTCGATTTCAATCTGGTTGGCAAGTGGATGGTAGATATTGAAAGTGCGCCCGTACATTTTCAATTCCATATAAGTGGCAAGCGCTGTCCCTAGTGCGGTTGTGACCGCGACGATTGGCTCGACTCCCAATGCGGCGACAGCAGAACTGCCTGCTGTGGCGGCCAGCCCGAAAACGCGCCAGCGCCGCATATTAGCATAGTCCGACTGTGATTTTTTAATATACCAATCTTTCTGGGGAAGGACACGATAGGTGATGTACTGTTCAGCCGTGAGCGGACTGAAACCATCATCAGCTTTGCTGTCCGTTTTGCCGACCACCGCGCTTGGAATATCGTTGTTAGTGGTTTGCAGATAGGGGTCGGGCGCGCCGATCTTGTTTACACGCTTATTCGCCTCATTGAGACGTTCCAAGAGCGTTTGCTGCTCGTCAAGCGCGTTTTTGCCCGCGTAATCGCCAGCCTGCATTCGGTACAGGTAAATTTCCCGGCGGACCAGTTCCGCGCCGATACGATAGGCCACCCATGAAAGGCTCGGCGCAAACTGGTATGCGTAAGTTAGCAGTCCAGCGATGATAATCGGAACGAAAATAAGAATGACGTGCAAAGCTTCCCAAAAAAAGTTGACTGACGCACTGAGTACTGGGCCAGAGTTTTCAGGTTTTGCAAGCGCTAAGAAAAACGCATTATTCCGGTAAGAGCTTATGACGGCGAGCGTACTTGCCATCAGCCCCAGGACGATGATCCAGGTGCGGACGCGTGTATGATGATCGCGCTGTTTGCCCGCCGCCGCATCGTAGTCCAGGAATCGTCGCCACGCGGCCTGAAGTGCCTGATCGGCTTTTGTACGTATGGTGTTCTCTGCTATTTGTTGATCGGACATTGCCAAGGCTCCCTGGTTAATAACTTCTAACTTAGTATACATCAGGCCACGCCATGCAATCCAGTCAGCAAATTTTACAGTCTGCACCTCACCAGGATAGCGATCCTTCGATCACCAATACGGCATTGCCGCCGATGCGCACCATTTCGATGTCGTCCGGTCCGCCGTCTACCTCGATTTCGATTCTGCTGTGGCGGCCCATTTCCATTCCCTGCTCGGACACAATATGCGTCGTCCCTGGCACAGCCGGAATCACGCGATGCTGGATCAAGTATGCGCCCAATCCGCCGTTAGCGCTGCCCGTCGCGGGGTCCTCGGCGATCCCGTCCACTGGTGCAAAGGCTCGCGCGTGGACGTTTGAGTCGGGTTGCACAGTTTCCGTACAGAAGACCATTGCCAGGTTATTGCAGGATTCAACTGGATCGATAGCATTCAATATGCGAGACATCCCTGCGACATCCTGATTATTAACTTTGAGCGCCTGAACTTCCCCCAGCGAACGTACCGGCACATATAGCTGCCGAATACCAGTCGAAACGGCCTGGACAGGCAATCGCGTATCTAATATTGCTTCAGGCGCAAGGCCCAGGCTTCGCGCCAGTTCCGCTACCTGGTCCGTTGTAGCCGTCGCATAAAATGAGGGTTTCTGGTGATCCATCACAACTTTGGCAACTTTTCCGGTTTGTACGTGCAGTGTTGCAGCACGCACCCCCACGCCGAGACTGAAAGAAACTCTGATTGTTGGCTCTTGCAGTTTGACTTTGCCAAGATGCGCCAGCAGCCAGTGTGTACCTACAACGGGATGTCCGGCGAAGGGCAGTTCCCGTCCAGGAGTGAAAATCCGCACGTTAAAGTCAACGCCTGCCTTGTCCGGCGGAAAGACAAATGTTGTCTCCGAGAGATTCATTTCGCGGGCGATGCGCTGCATCGTTTCATCGGTCAAGCCATTAGCATCAGGAAATACCGCCAGCGGATTGCCGCCGAATGGCTGGTTTGTAAACACGTCAAGCTGATAAAACGCATAGGTAGGCATCAGATACCCCAGTTTAAGGAGAAATAGCACAGCCAATCAGTATAGTTTGCGCGATATCTTTAGAAAAGAGGCCAACCTATGACATTTTCACGTTTTCATTGGGGACAAAATCGCGGATGTGCATAAGAATTGTAACGGGCAAGGGATTTGCTCTTATGGATATGTACAGGGTGTCATATCCTGAGTGGAGGACGATGGTGGACGATCTAGTATGTATCAGCCATTTGCGCTGGGACTTTGTTTGGCAGCGACCACAACATCTACTTTCGCGCCTTGCCCGCAATTACCGTGTGTTCTTCATTGAAGAGCCAGTCGCGAGTACAAAGGCAGGGCAACCTCGCCTGGGAACGTTCCCGGGCAAAGGCGTATCAAACGTCACCGTTGTACGTCTAATTCAGCCTGTGCGAGAAAAACGCTGGATCGGATACGGTGATCCGCTTACACAGCCAGCATATACCAAATTACTGACGGACTTCTTGACAACACAAGGAATAAACGATCCAGTGTTGTGGCTATACACGCCAATGGCGTCTGAGTTTGTGTCTGCAATCCCACACAAACTCTTGATCTTCGATGTCATGGATCAGCTTTCGACGTTCAAGGGCGCACCAGCCGATTTGGTGGAGCGAGATGAGCTTCTCGCGGAGAAAGCTGATGTCGTGTTTACTGGTGGAACCAGCCTGTACCGGGACAAGCGGCCACTTAACATGCACACGTATCTGTTTCCCAGTGGCGTTGAGACCGACCACTTTGCGCCGGCAAGCCATCCGAGCGCGTTCGAGCGCCCTGCCGATCTCGAAGGCATCTCCAGCCCTATACTCGGCTATTTCGGTGTGATCGATGAGCGTATGGACCTGGATCTATTGGCGCAGGTTGCCGAGCGTCATCCTGATTGGAATATCGTTCTGGTGGGTCCCGTGCTCAAAATCGATGCTGCCAACCTGCCACAAGCGCCGAATCTGCATTACCTCGGCATCAAAGAATATGTTGAATTGCCTGCCTACCTGGCGTATTTCGATGTAGCGCTGATCCCCTTCATGCTAAGTGAAGCAACACGTTACCTCAGTCCAACCAAAACTCTGGAGTATCTGGCAGCGCACAAACCTATCGTTTCGACACCTATCAAGGACGTGATCGAGCTATACGGTGACGTTGTACGCGTCGCTCATACGCCCGATGAATTCATTGCCCAGGTTGAGGTCGCGCTCGATGAAACAGAAGTTTTGAATCACGACAAAGAGGACAGACTGCTGTCCGTCTATACATGGGACAATATCGCGCAGGAGATGCACAACATCATTCAGGCGCAGCTATTAGCGGCATCGCCTGTCCAGGTAACCGTCTAGCTACTATAGCTTTGGTGCGATGAGAATCCGGTCCAGATATGTGGCAAGGTAACTGCAGTCGAGCAGAGCGCTCCTAAACGCGATGTACATATCTGGCTGGATCAAATAATAGCCTCCGTTTTGAATACCTAACGCCTCGTAAACAGTCTTGGTCTCCGGTATCAGCGGCATCGTCTCAGCAACAATCGCCCCATTGTAACGGCAAGCAACCGCGTTGCTGGGCGAGGCCGAAACAACCTGGAAGGACTTCTCGCGTATCCTCAAGGCGCAACCAGCACTTACGATTACGACCTCAGCGAATCCAGATAGCAAGGTTATCCACTCCATCAGCGGGTATGGGTTGGTTCAGGCAGGCATCAGACCGCTTAACCTCACGCGTGAAGGTCTCAACAGCAAGAGTCAGCAGGCACAGGCCAGCTAACTAATCCTACGGTATTGACGTACTCGATGGGCCAGGAATTCTCGGCCTTCTTGTTTCCCGGCGAATTGCAGCAAAACTGTTATAGCGTTCATAGAGATTACCTGTCTCGCAGACGGTAAAATGATACATGGGGGCAATGGAAATCGCGTTCTTAAGGCACGCCCGTAAAGCTCAGGTCTACATGAACAATCACCATTACTGGGTCAAAGCTATCCTGTTTCTTTTCATAACATCATTTACCATCAATCTAATAATGCCGAGTGCTGTCCGCGCTCAAGGTAGTGATACTCAAGGCCATCCAGCTCCGGCATCCACAGTTCGCTTCGGACATTTGACCGCAGATGATGGGCTGGTCGACAATTCAATAACGGCTATCTTGCAGGACAGCCGGGGTTTTATGTGGTTCGGTACGCCTAGCGGCTTGAGCAGATATGACGGGTATCGTTTTACCACCTACCAACACGACGACAAGAATCCCAACAGCTTGAGCCACAACAATATCAGCCGCTTGATGGAAGATAAAGACGGCATGATCTGGATCGCCACTCAAGGCGGTGGCGTCAACAAATTCGATCCTCGCACTGAGACATTTACACGCTATCTACCTGATTTCGCTAATCCAACCAGTATTCATAATATCCAGGGAGATCAGGTCCGTTCTTTGTATCAAGACTCTGATGGATTCCTCTGGTTTGGCAGCGCTCCTAACAACAGTCTAAACCGCTTTGATCCGCAGACCCAAACATTCAGTCACTACCTGAACAGCGCCGATAAGCCTGCGCCAGTCGGCATGATTTTTGATATTTTGGAAACGTCGCCGGGAGCACTGTGGCTCTTGAGCGACTTTGCTGTCGGCAAATTTGACGTTGCTACACAGCGACTTACACCATATAAACCTCCGGTTCCTGACGAAAAACACTTATCGCGATTGCATGAAGATGTTCAGGGAAACCTGTGGGCAACTGGTCAGCGTGGGTTGTACGAGTTCGATGCCAAACAAGATTCGTTTGTAAACTATCCGTTCCCGTCACAACTCAATAATATTCTGGATGATAACGACACGTTGTTGGTTGCCGGATCAAACGGTCTGTATCGCTTTGATCCAAAGACAGGGCATATACTTAAAAGCTATCAACACGACTCCAACCACCCGGATAGTCTCAGCAGCAGTAATATACAAGCGCTATATCGAGATCGATCTGGTGTGGTGTGGATTGGTACTGGCGATGGAGGCGTAAACATTTACGATCCGCGTCAGGCGCATTTTATCAATTACCAGCACGATACCGCGTCGGCCTCAAGCCTGAGTGACGGCGCGGTCAATTCTGTTTCTGCCGGCGACCAAAACCACCTGTGGGTCGGCGTCGGAAATGTCCTTAATCAGGTCGATCTAACAACTGGTGAAGTAGCACAGTTCACGCCGGACATTCTCACGGAGCCAACCGCCAGGATAAACGCAGTTCTCCAAGACCACTCCGGTATGGTGTGGCTTGGCTTGAGCAACCTTCAATTACTCCAGTTCGACTCCAAAACCAGTCAGTTTTCAGATTACCACTTCAAGAGTCAGGCTCCGCCGAATTTGCCGACGCCCCCAAAAGCGATTGTCGACCTCCATGAAGCGAAGGATGGAGCGCTGTGGATTGCGGTAAACCATGACGGTCTGTACCGTCTGGATGCGGAACGGAAAGATATCCAATTCTTTCAATCGCCTATCCAGGGTAAGATTCCGACTGGCAATTCTGGACCGAATAATGCCCCAAGACCGCCCATTGACGCTATTAGTGAAGATCACGAGGGCAATATCTGGGTCAGCAGTTGGAATGGGGTGAGCAGGCTCGATCCGAAAACTGGCACATACAAGCAGTATCGAACAAAAAGCGATGCCCATGGGCCTGACTACTGGTTTAACATGGTGTACGAAGATCACAGCGGAAAAATCTGGCTGGCTTCCCGCGTAGGATTGTTTCGCCTTGACGCCGAGTCGGGAGCATACAAGCAATACACTGAGGCAGATGGCTTGCCCTCCAGCAACGTCATCGGGATAGTGGAGGATGGGTCAGGTAATCTGTGGCTTGGCACGGCAAAAGGACTGTCCAAATTTACGCCATCCACGGAAGTTTTCCGCAATTATGATAAGGCCGATGGATTGCAACAAACTCCGTCTCATCCCCAATCAATGGCGCTTATCGCTAACGGACAAATGGTTTTCGGCGGAACAAGTGGGCTGACCATCTTCGATCCTGACCAGATAACTGATAATCCTTATCAGCCCACAGTCGTCCTGACCGATTTCCAGCTATTCAACAAGCCAGTTCAGTTTGGCAAAGATTCCCCGCTGGCACATCCGATCTGGGCAACCGAGAGTCTGACGTTGCAGCACGATCAAAACATTCTTTCCTTTGAATTTGCCGCCTTGAACTATGCTTCTCCGCAGAAAAACCACTATCGGTACAAATTGGAAGGATTTGACGACGACTGGAGTCAGACGGATAGTTCACGTCGTTTCGTCACCTATACTAACCTTCCGGCGGGCAATTATGTATTCCGCGTCCAGGGCAGCAATAACAATGGTGTGTGGAGCAATCAGGAAGCCGCATTAAGATTAAACGTCCTGCCGCCCTGGTGGGAGACAACGCCCTTCCGTGGCGCAGTCGCGCTATTGATTCTTGCTTTGCTGTGGGGCATCTATCGCTGGCGGCTGCGTGCTATCCAGCAACGCAACCGTGATCTGGAAAAACTCGTCACCGAACGCACTCAGACGCTGCAAGCCCGCGAGGAGCAATTGCGATATGCGCGTGATGCGGCGGAAGCAGCTAACCGGGCCAAGAGCGCGTTTCTGGCGAATATGAGCCACGAGCTGCGCACGCCGCTGAATGTTATTATGGGATTTGCACAGGTTACGAATCGCAATCAGTCGGTATCGCCCGATGCCAAGGAGAATTTGGATATCATTCTCCGCAGTGGTGAGCATTTGCTCACCCTGGTCAATCAGGTGCTTGACCTATCCAAGATTGAAGCCGGGCGCATGACTCTCAACCTATCGGATTTCGACCTGTACCAGGTGCTTGAAGACCTGGAAGCAATGTTCACGCTTAAGGCCAACGACAAGCATCTTAAGCTGCGGTTTGAGCGTTCGGATGATGTCCCGCGTTATTTACGTACCGATGAACTCAAGTTGCGTCAGGTACTGATGAATCTGATCAACAACGCCTTGAAGTTCACGGAACAAGGCAGCGTCACTGTAAGTATCCACATTCAAAATTTGACCAATGAACTGCACTTTGACATTGAGGATACTGGTCCCGGAATCGCGCCTGCCGACATGAACTCGCTATTTGAAGCGTTTACCCAGGCCAGGAATGGACACACGGGCCAGGAAGGCACTGGGCTTGGATTGCCCATCAGTCGGCGCTTTGTCCAGTTGTTGGGTGGTGACATCAAGGTTGAAAGTCAGGTTGGGCGCGGATCCACCTTTCGCTTCACTGTTACTTATCAGGCCGTTGACGCTACGAGCCATGTTCGCGGCTCGAAAAACCAGAGGCAAGTGGTGGCGCTGGCGGAGGGACAGCCACGTTATCGCATACTGGTTGTAGATGATAGGGCTGCGAACCGTCATTTATTGCTTAAACTGCTCGTGCCGCTTGGATTTGACCTGCGCGAAGCGGAAAACGGCAATGAGGCCCTTGAAATCACACCGATCTTTAAACCGCATCTTGTCCTGCTCGATATGCGAATGCAGGTAATGGATGGCTACGAGACTGTTCGGAGGCTCAGGACAATGCCCGACGGCAAAACTATTGTTGTAATTGCCCTGACTGCCAGCGCATTTGAGGGAGATCGCGCTGCTGTAATAGCGGCAGGCTGTGACGATTTTCTCCAAAAACCGTTTCGGGCTGAGCACATTCTGGAAATATTCGGGGAACGTCTCGGCGTACAATACGTTTACGCGGATAACCCACGGGTAGCTCAGCCAGGAATTGATGCCCCTAAACCAGAAATCCTTGCCGCTGAACTCAGTACCTTGCCGCGCGATCTTCTCACTCGGCTTAGTGAAGGTATCGAGCTAGGGGATGTTACTATAATTGATAAGGCCATCAGTGATATTCGAGGCCATAATTCAACACTGGCCGACATCTTAGGCTGGTTAGCCGATCATTTTGAATATAGCAAGCTGCTACATCTATTGCGGGAGACAGCGTAGTGGACGCGTCCATGGGAAAAACGATTGTTGTTGTCGATGATACTCCTGAGAATTTACGTTTGCTTTCGGACATGTTGAGCGAAGAGGGCTATCGGGTTCGTGTCGCACCAAGCGCCGAACGTGCGTTGGCGACTATCCAAAAAGAACGTCCCGATTTGATTCTGTTGGATATTGTGATGCCCGATGCAGATGGCTATGAAGTCTGCCGACAGTTGAAAGCCGATGCACGGCTAAAAGATGTGCCAGTAATTTTCGTCAGCGCATTGAACGAAGTTTTTGACAAGGTAACCGCGTTTTCGGTGGGTGCGGTAGATTACATTACGAAGCCATTTCAAATCGAGGAGGTTCTCGCCCGTGTCCGGACGCATTTGAGCCTGGAAGAAATGCGCATGATGCTCCAGAATCAGAATCAACAGCTTCAAGAACAGAATGGTGAACTTGAGGCTTTTGCCCATACCGTCGCGCATGACCTGAAAAATCCACTTTCGACGACGCTTGGCTTCCTTGAGCTGTTGCGAGACAGTACCGTTTGCCTTGATGAAAACGCGCAGAGCTTGCTCACTCACAGCATGAAAGGCGTCTATAAGATGTACAACATCATTGACGAACTTCTGCTGCTGGCGAGTGTCAGGCGCGAAGATGTGCAGTTATCCACCATCAATATGGGAACCGTCGTGGAACATGCCCTGATGCGTCTTACGGACATGCAGGATCGATACCAGCCGCAGATATCGCTGCCTGAGATGTGGCCCCAAGTCGAGGGATACGCTCCCTGGATAGAGGAGGTTTGGGTAAATTACATCAGTAATGCGTTGAAGTACGGCGGAGAGCCACCCCAACTGGAATTAGCAGCGGCCCCATATATAGATGGATGGGTACGGTTTTCTGTACGTGACAATGGACACGGATTGGATACAGCGGCGCAGGCCAAACTCTTCACCGAATTTACCCGGCTGGATAATATTCATGCCGAGGGACATGGCCTCGGCCTGTCAATTGTCAGGCGCATCATGGACAAATTAGGCGGTGAATTTGGGGTGGAGAGCGCTCCAAATCAGGGCAGCCTGTTTTATTTTGCCTTGCCATGCCCCCAGGTTGTTGAGTAAAGCATTAGCTTCGACGTGGTAAAATCATGCGTCGAAGATAGAAAGGAATATATTTTATGTCTGACCTTGTTCGGAATTATATTGGCGGGCAGTGGGTAGAAGCGCGTTCGGGCGAGACATTTGATAGCATCAATCCCGCCACCGAAGAAGTTATTGCCCCAATTGCCAAAAGCGGCGCGGAAGATGTCCAGGCGGCAGTCGAAGCGGCAAAGCACGCCTACAAAAATTGGCGGTTGCTTCCGGCTCCCCGGCGTGGCGAGATTCTCTTTCGCGTCGCTCAGCTACTCACAGAGCGCAAAGAACAACTTGCCCAGCTCTTGACGATGGAAATGGGCAAAGTCATTGCTGAAGCGCGCGGCGACGTGCAGGAAGCGATTGACATGGCGTTTTTTATGGGCGGTGAGGGTCGTAGATTGCACGGCTATACCGCTCCCGTGGAATTGCCCAACAAGTTCGGCATGGCGATCCGCGATTCAGTGGGCGTGGTTGCGCTCATCACGCCGTGGAACTTTCCGATTGCCATCCCAAGCTGGAAATCGCTACCAGCGCTGGTTGCCGGAAATACGGTTGTCTTCAAGCCCGCCAGCGACACGCCTAAGCTCGGTGCGGAGTTTGTCCGCATCTTTGCCGAGGCAGGCATCCCCGATGGTGTGTTCAATGTCGTGCTCGGACCAGGCGGCACCGTTGGCAATGCTATCGCGGACCACCCCGACGTCCGAGTGATTTCATTCACAGGCAGCACCGAAGTTGGCTACGAGATGTACGCCCGCGCCGCTAAAAAGGGTAAGAAGGTTAGCCTGGAACTCGGTGGCAAGAACGCGATCATTGTCATGGACGACGCAAATCTCGATCTGGCTGTCGAAGCGATTTTATGGAGCGCGTTTGGCACGACGGGCCAGCGCTGCACCGCCACCAGCCGAATTATCGTGCAAAATGGAATACGCCCCAAACTTGTTGAAGCGTTGGTTGAGCGGGCGAAAGCACTGAAGTTAGGCTACGGAATCGACCCCGATGTACAGGTCGGACCGTTGATTAATGAGCGGGCGCGGCAGACGGTTGCTGAGTATGTTGAAATCGGCAAAGGCGAGGGCGCACGGATGCTGACCGGCGGCGAAATCGCCGGACACGGATGCGGCGGCGTTGGCTACTTCTACCAACCCACCTTATTCGATAATGTCCGCGCCGATATGCGCATTGCCCAGGAAGAAATTTTCGGTCCGGTATTATCAATCATTGAAGTAAAGACATTGGAAGAGGCTGTCGAAGTCAACAACAACGTCAAATATGGCCTATCCAGCAGCATTTTTACGGAAAACGTCAATGCAGCCTTCCACGCGATCCGCGACCTGACAACCGGGATCGTGTATATCAATCATGGTACGATTGGCGCAGAAATCCAGTTCCCATTCGGCGGGACACGCGGCACGGGCAACGGAATGCGCGAGGCCGGACAAACTGCCCTGGATACGTTCACGGAATGGAAGTCGGTCTATATCGACTACAGCGGACGCTTGCAACGTGCCCAGATTGACACTGATAGCATTTTGGGCGACGCATAGCCGCCTTGTAACTTAACTCATCAAAGGACCAGAACTGATGGCTCATAGCCAGGATCATTTTGCACGCCTGTTTCCTACCAAACCCATCATCGGCATGATCCACCTTGAGGCGCTGCCCGGCTCACCAGCTTATGCGGGGAATATGCGGAACGTGGTGAAAAGCGCGTTGCGCGACGCCGAGACGCTGGAACAGGGCGGCGTGGATGCGCTGATGATCGAGAACTTCTTCGACGCACCGTTTTACAAAGATCAGGTAATGCCGGAAACCGTCGCCGCCATGACCGCGATTATCACCCTGATCCGCCAGCAGACGCAGCTTCCGCTTGGCGTAAATGTGCTACGAAATGATGGCCTGAGCGCCCTCGCTATTGCAACCGCCTGCGAGTGCCAATTTATCCGCGTGAATGTCCTGACGTGGGCCATGCTCACCGATCAGGGCATTATCGAAGGCAAATCGGCGCAGATTGTGCGCTATCGTCGTCAACTGTTATCCGATGCCCTGATCTTTGCCGATTGTCTGGTGAAGCACGCCGTTCCGCTGGCACCTCAGTCTATGGAATTGGTAGCGATGGATACGTGGGAGCGTGGCGGCGCGGATGCGCTGGTCGTCAGCGGCGTGGCGACAGGTAAAGAGACCGACTTTGAGGACGTGGTAGCCGCCCGCCAGGGTGCGCCCAATGCACCTATTCTCGTCGGCAGCGGCGTGAAACCCGATAGCCTTGAAAAACTGCTGTCGGTAGCCGATGGCGTCATTGTCGGAACGTATTTCAAGGAACATGGGCGCGTCGAAAATCCCGTGGATGCGTCACGGGTGCGCGGACTCACTGAGATCAAGAAAGCGCTGTACACGGCTTAGGACTTCGCTCTGGTCGGCTGCATTTGCGAAGTCCAGCGCTTCGCTTGAAAGCTCCAATGCCGGAATGCCGTCTTTAGCGACGGTGTGCTTCATCGTGCGCAGCATGTCGTCAAGCGCTTCGATATAGGGCAGATCGACGGCAGACACCTGATATTGCCAACCGCGTTGGTGCATCCGATCCCAACAGGTTTGAGGTGAGGCATTGACGAAGATGAAGGCATTCGCGTCAGGAACGCTGTAGGCTTGCTGAATTGTTTGGCACATTTCCTGATAAAACGTGTGTTCATCCTCGGTAAGGATGTGCTCTCTCCGCAAATAAGCCACGTATATCAGCCGGTTAGTCCAGATGCCAGCATCCACGAAGTGAAAATCGTAGGTGTGATGGCTGGTCGCCTCGTGGAAAAAGAGTGCGTAATCACGGAAATAGCGTAGTTGCGCGGTAAAACCCCACCGGGATTTGTCCTTCAAGTACAGCGGCAGGAAGGGGTTTTCGAGGTGTGGCTCGGAAACGTAGCAGGCGTTGACAAAGCGTTCGGCAAGCAGTTTTGCACAGGTTGTTTTGCCGGAAGCGATGTTTCCGGTCACGCAGATTGTGAGTGCCACGCAGTATCTCTCAGGAGCAAATGGATGGCTCCGTAAGATACTGCGCTATTACGGGTTCGTCAAACGTTGATTAGCCGCCCGCTTCCGTTGTTGGCGTGCCAGTGGGCGTGAGCGATGCGAGTGGCGTCCAGTCGGGAAGCGGCAGCGGTGTGATGGCCAGGGTCGCCGTCGGCCCATTCGGAGTTGGCATTCCAGTGTCAGTTGCCGTCGGGGTCTCAGTTAAGAATTGCCCTTCAGTCGGCGAAGGTCCCGGCGACGCCGTGAAAGATGGAATTAGGGTTGAATTTGTATTTACCCCCGGCATTTCTATCGTTGCCGTGGCAGTATCGGTTGGCGACGGGGCTGGTGTGTCGTTGTCTGATCCAGCGGCAGGCACAGGGTTGGACGGGCCGCTAGGCACAAAGCCTGCCCCATCGGTGGACGTCTCCACTGTCGGGAAAGGAGTAAGGGTTATCGTCGGTGGGGCAATCGCTGTCTCCAACGGGAGTACCGAGTTGGAACGAGCCGCAGGAGGCGCATTGAATACCATGCCTTGATCGGCACTCCCTATTGGTGGGCACGTCGCGTCGCTGCCTGGAAGTCCGAATTTTGCGCGTTCCTGCGGTGTGAAATCCCGCCAGACCTGTGAACAGGCATAGGCAACAAAATCTCGATTATCAGTGTTCCACAGTCGGAGCGTATGATCAAGACTTGCGGTAACAACGTAGCGTCCGTCCGGGGTAAAGGCCGCTGCATTCACCATATCGCTATGACCAATAAACGTTTGAATGGGATTGCCTGTGTTCAAATCCCAAAGTTGTGCCGTTTTATCATCGCTGGCAGTCACGATGGTGCGTCCATCCGGCGAAATTGCAACACTGTTGATTTGCCCTCGATGACCAACGAAGCTGCGTACAAGTACCCCTGTGGTCGTCTCCCAGAGGCGTGCAGTCTGATCGTTGCTGCCTGTCAGGATATAGTGACCATCGGGTGAAAAGGCTACGCCGTGAACAGGACCGATTTGGCCCTCAAAGCTGCGCAGAGTAGCGCCCGTGGTTACATCCCATAAGCGTGCGGTCTTGTCGGCGCTGCCCGTCAGAATGTAGTGTGTGTCTGACGATATCGCAACACTGGTAACCGCTTCGGTATGACCGCTGAAGGTGCGCACCAGATCGCCCGTCCCCAGATTCCATAACGTTGCGGTATTGTTACCTCCACCCGCCAGAACGTACCGCCCATCCGCAGAGAAAACCAGGCTGTTTGTAAAGCCAGTGACCGGGAGTGTGCGAACGCTTTCACCAGTCGCTACATCAAATACCTGCACCGACGCAAAAGCATTGAAGTAGCCGATTGCGAGGTAGCGGCTGTCAGGTGAAAAGGCGATAGAGGAAACATCATCACCGACTGCATAGGTCCGCAGGTTCTGGCCTGTTGTCATGTCCCATAGAACCGTGGTGCCTGAAAACCCCACCTCGGCGCTCCGGTCGAATCCGCCAGCCGCGAGATAGCGACCATTTGGTGAAACCGCGAGGCTGACTGGCGTATTGGGATAACTACTGTAATTGCGGTGCGACCCAATTTCCGAGGCAGGTTGCTTTGTCGTCGAGCCGAGGGTGCTGCTGTCGGTTGCCCATAACCGGGCTGTGCCATCACTACTGCCAGTCAAGACATAGCGACCATCGGGCGAGAACGCTACACTGTTAACCTCATCCGCACTGCCGCTGAAAATCTGCAAAGCCTGGTAAGTATTCGTATCCCATAATATGGCGGTACCGTCAGCACTGCCAGTAACTGAGTCCGAATGACCGCTAAAGGTGTGTAGCGCCTTCCCAGTCTTTGTGTCCCACAAAATCGCCGTCCGGTCACGATTACCCGTCAAAGCGAAGGCTCCATCCGGCGATAACGCTACAGCATTAACACCCGCCAGTCCCGACTCAGAATTGTCTTTTTCGAAGGCCGTCAGTTGTTGACCCGTCGCCACGTTCCACAGTGTTGCTGTCCCATAGGCGTCGGCGCTCAGGACAGTCTTACCATCAGAACCAAAAGCGACGACATTTACCGGGTCCTGATCGTCTTGAGATCCAAATTCGCGTAAGACATTGCCTGACTTTGTATCCAACAGGTGTGCTGTTCCACTATCTCCACCTGTCAGGATGGTGCGTCCATCCGGGGAGAATGCCGCGTCGTTACTTGCAAGCCCGGCATGTATGTCGGCGGAGCCTGGTACGGCCTGCCCGGTTGCTATATCCCACAGTTTAAATTTGGCATCAGAGGTATCGGTCAAGACATAGCGACCATCCGGGGTGAATGCCACAGTCGTAACTGAGTTTGAATGTCCGCTAAAAATCCGAACGGTCTGGCCCGTCGTCACGTCCCATAGCCGTGCCGTGTGGTCACTGCCGCCCGTCAAGACGTAACGCCCATCGGGCGAGAAGGCCACACTGTTGACTGGACCTGTATGCCCGACAAACCAGTTGATCTCATGATTGGATTCGAGCGCGTTATTCAAAGCCTCGACAGCCTGCGGACTATAGGCGATCTTCAATGCACGAATGCCGAGCAAGATAGCAGGAATCTTGTCCTCCGTGCGTGCTTGCACCAATGAGTTGACCAGCCCTGCCGTTTGTTGCGACGTGATTAAATTACTCACCGAAGTGAGGGTGGGCGGGATCGGAGTCAGGGTCGCGCCTGCCTGGGCGATTTGCCGGGAGGCAAAGAGCGTTGAACCCGCTGCCGCCAAGACTGCCACGATCCCAACTACGGTCAAGGCTATCGCCGCCAGCCGGAACGTGCGTATGCGTTGTTCGCGGCGAGCATCTGTTGCCTTGTCCAGGTCTTCGGCCTGACGGCTAGTCTGGATATAGGCGATCTGCTCGTCGGTGGGACGTGGATCATCCCCCTGAGCCAGGCTCGCATCGCGCCATTGCTCATAAGCGACCAGTTCGTCACCACGCAGCAAAGCACTGGGGTTTTTGCCGCGCGTTTGCCAATCCCTGACACGTTCCAGGAGCTGCGTGTGCAGACTGACACGCTCAGGATCGACCGCCAGGGTTGCCAGAACCGCTTCAATCGTTTTTCCGACATCAGCCAGCGCCGTGAAATCAATAAACTGAATTTTCTTGACGGCTTTCCAGTTTTCATGAGCCAGCGCCGCGTATTGTTCAAAGGCTTTATTGGTGTACCAGCCACCAATAAGCTCTTTTTCATCGATACTCTTGATCAGAAGTGGAACAATACGCTTGGACTGCTTTCGTGCGTGGTCGATCTCATCATGACAATATTGCGAATTGAGCGAATCCGGGCTGATCACCAGTACAAAATTATCGGCACTCTCAATGCCATGATAGATTTCGTCATTCCACTGTGTCGCGTAGTCAATCCCACGTCTATCGACCCAGACGGCCCGTTTATGCACATTAAGCGCATCAACCAGTTGCTGTACGAGGTCAGTATCTCTGTGTGAGTACGAGATGAATACGTCGTTCACATACCGCTCCTGTAGTGCATGTTAATGACAGCGCTTACGACTGCGGCGGTGTTGTCGAAAGATAGATTTCACTTCCTTCGCCCTTAGCAATCCAACCTACCAGCGGACTGCTGATCTTAACAAAGATGTCGGAGGATTGCGGCTCGACCTGAACCTGAGTTCGGTATGGCAAACTCTTGAGAACGGTTGCCGCCTTGCTTGGGTTGTCATGAACGCGCAAACCATCCGGTGTGACAATATACATCACCTGTATACTGGCGGCTGGCTGTATGTTGGACGCCTGTACAGCCTGTGGTGCTGCCCCCGAAGTCTGCTGTGCGTAGGTTTTGAGATCGTCTTCGGTGCCATTGAACCAGTCCAGATCGACGGGTGTGCTCACGCCGCCAGTCTGCCCCTGGCCGCTGTACTGCCAGAATTTCCAGGTTGTCCAGGCATGGGGTAGTAAGGGCGATGGCGGCCCATAATTGGCGATCCACAGGTCGTAGTCGGCCCAATTGAGCGAGCCATGAACATGAGCATTCCAGTATGAGGGTGCGGTATAAAGCAGTGGCTTCCGTCCGGTGCGCTGAGTCAGCAGCGTTACAAAATCGGTGACAACTTGAGTCACGTCGGGCGGATCGCTATCCACGGGCTTTTCGACATCAAGCGCAATAGGCAGATCGGGTTGGCGGTTCCCTAAAACCTGGAGCAGGTGCGCAAGCTGATCCTGCGCCGCGAGTGTAGGATTGATGAAATGGTAAACGCCGACAAGCAAGCCAGCCGCTTTAGCACCGTCCCAGTTAGCGGCAAACTTCGGATCGGTGACAGTGACTCCCTGACTGCACTTGATAAAGGCGAAGCGATTACCAGCAGCGAAAACCTGACCCCAGTTTATTTCTCGCTGATACAGCGAAACATCAATACCCGGTGTGTGAGCCATGTCTTTTTGTCCTCTGCGATAGAAACCAGTGTGTTGGGTACGTCATCAATCCCCAATGTGCCGGGTGGCAAGGTTTTCCTGGCATATATTTACTTGGCGATTGGTGAGTTAAGGTAATTATATACTTTAACGTTTTCAATTCAATTCAGGGTAGGTTGAGGCGTTACATAGGAATTAACAAATGAGATTTTACGGCTATCTGGCACTCGGCTAGAATTACCGTACAAATTCAGTAAGGAAGCAAATTCCGATGTTGAGTTGGCTGCATGTAGTCAGTAGCTGGTCCATTGACTGAAATCACGACGTTGTATCGGCCCGTCGGGCAGCAAGAGCTTGATCTTATCCGCTCAAGTGCCTTTACTGCGTTTCCGCCGCGCTTGCCAGAGCAGCCGATTTTCTACCCTGTGTTGAACGAGAGCTACGCAACACAAATTGCCCGCGACTGGAATGCTCAGCAAAACATGCCCAAAGTCGGCTATGTGACTCGCTTCAATGTTAGCACTGATTATCTGCGACAATTTGAGATACACACCGTTGGCGCGGCAATCCATCAGGAATATTGGATACCTGCCGAAGCACTTGAAGAATTCAATCGTAATATCGTGGGGGCAATTGAGGTCATTGCCGAATATCATGGCATAGATTAAGCCTGGTGATTGCAGACGAATTCGGAGTATCGCTTATGGTAGACGAACGTGAATTAACCGACCGCATCGAGCGTGTTCCGGCTGCGCCAGATCACATTGCCGAAATGCAAGATTACACGGTGCAACCTGGCAGCGAAGATAATTTTGAAGCACTGTGGCACGATTTCGCGGCGGAACTGTCTCATCAGCATGGCTGCATTTTGCTACGGTTGCATTGCGATACTGAAAAGCCATCGCATTATGTGACCTACACTCTATGGGAGTCGCACTGGGCATTGGTTGACTCCATTCGTTCAATGCCTGAAGCGCCAGTCTATCCTATCTCCGGGAAACCACACCTCACCTATGTTCGCACTGTCATCCATGTACGTGGATCGCAACTGAATCCAAATCATGCCGCGTCAGGGCAGGTTGCCAGTCTGCGCGGTTTCTACCTCAAAGTGCGCTCGGAGCCGCGCTTTGAGCGGTTATGGAGAACCTCAGCGCGAGCAGAAGCGCATCAACGGGGCTGCCTGTACAAGCGCCTGCACCGCGACCTGAATCTGCCTACTCACTATATCAGCTACAGTTTATGGGCCGATAGCGATGCGCCGGAGCAAGCTGCCAGCAAACACGCCCATTGGCAGGGACAGCACGAACCTTATCCGCTCGCCAGTCCGGTTGTGCGCATGATGCTTGAGGTGCGTGGTAATTACATAGGCGCTGGTCGATAATTCTTTTGCGTCCTGCCACAGCACGAGTCACAATGGAATTGCTTCTGTCGTACACCAACGAGTGTAACTGAATGACGACTGCCTATATTACCGATACACGGTTCGCAGCGCATACACTAACCGGACATGCCGAATTTGCCGGACGACTTACGGCGGTCCACGAGGGCATGAACGAGCACGGATTGCCGGGCCGAATGCGCGAACTGACTCCGGTTGCGGCTTCCGATAAACAGTTGCGGGCCGTCCACACCGATGATTATCTTCAACTACTTGCCTGGACCGAAACGCAAAAAGGGTTGCAACTGGGGCCGGACACCTATGTATTGCCCGTGTCTTTTGGTGTGGCGAAGCTGGCGAGTGGTGCCGCGATTTGTGCAGTGGATGCTGTGCTAAACGGCGAAGTCAACAACGCGCTGGTATGTGCCCGCCCACCCGGTCACCACGCCACGCAGAACATGGGTATGGGCTTTTGCCTGCTCTCGAATATCGCGATTGCAGCACGTCACGCCTGCAACGCACACGGCCTTTCGCGTGTGATGATCGTGGATTATGATGTGCATCATGGAAACGGGACGCAGGACGTATTCTATGCCGATCCCGGCGTGATGTTCCTCTCGACGCACCAGTATCCGTGGTATCCCGGCACAGGTGCAGTCGAAGAGACTGGTGAGGGTGCCGGAGTCGGCACGACGGTGAATGTGCCTGTTCCCGCAGGCGCTGGCGACGAAGGCTACGCACAAATCTTTGAGCAAATAGTATGGCCCGTGGCGAAGCGCTTCCAGCCCGAACTACTCATGGTTTCCGCCGGGTTCGACGCGCATTGGGCGGATCCACTCGGTAACATCCAGCTAAGTTTACCGGGCTATGGTCATCTGACCCGTGAATTGATTAAAATTGCCGATGAGTTGTGTGGCGGCAAGATCATCTTTGTATTGGAAGGCGGTTACAATCTGACCTCGCTCAGTCATGGCGTGCTCAACGTAGGGTATGCACTGCTCGGCGAATCACAGGTCCTCGATCCGCTCGGATTCCCTCAAGACAAAGAAGTTGACCTCACCAAACTGATTAATCAGGTAAAAAGAATTCATAAGCTGTAACGATGATCGACTGGTGACTAGGCAGGAGAATGACGTGGCGAACATCAAAAGTATTGTCTACAAGCCTAAGGCTATGCAATCCGGTCACGGTGACGTTGGCTATGTACGTGAGCCGCTGACCGAAGCCAACCTGATCGAGGGCTACGGCATTGAAGGGGATCGCAAAGGCGGCAACCCAAATCGCAATCTGAATTTGATGGATGACATAACCCAGGCTGAACTGGCTGGTGAAGGTTATCCAACCGGGCCGGGAATGCTGGGCGAGAATATCATCCTGACCGGACTTGACCTGCGAACGCTGCCCGAGGGAACACAGCTTCGGCTCGGCGATGAAGCCGTGATCGCGCTAGGCAAGGCTCGCATTCCCTGTGAGCAGTTGACTCCGCTGGATGGTCGAATGCCCGACTCGGTAGAAGGCCGGGTTGGCACGATGTGTCGGGTTATAAAATCAGGCCAGATCAAGGTCGGCGATCTAGTTGAAGTTATTCGCGAGTTGGTGCAATAACTTTCGGACAACGGCGCGATACCTACTTTAAGTTGGCGTGAGAATTCCGGGAACGGACTACACCTTCATAAAGGCCCTCTAAATACAATGTGCCGAGGGCACGGTCATATAGTCCATAGGCAGGTCGTCCCGTTTCTCCCCAGATCATTCGTCCGTGATCTGAGCGGAAGGGGCCGTCATATCCACTATCCACGAGACTCACCATCACAGCGTACATGTCCACGCTGCCAAAATCAGATGGATGTGGCACCTCGTGGAATTCCTTTTCGCCCGTCAACTTGACGTTTCGCATATGAACAAAGTTGATTCGTCCGGCGAACGCTTTCACCATTTCCGGTAAGTCATTTGCCGCTGTTGACCCCAGAGAACCTGTACAGAAGGTCAACCCATTGTGCGGATCATCGACTGCCGCAAGGAGCCGTTGAATCGTCGGCAGATCTCGAACGATGCGCGGCAAACCGAAAATTGACCACGGTGGATCATCTGGATGGAGCGCCAAATAAACGCCAGCTTCTGCCGCTGCGGGAACAATCGCCTTTAGAAAATAGGCGCAGTTTTGGAACAAGGCATTTTCATCGAGTGCTTGATACTGCCTGTAAATCTCGTGAAATAGGTCCGGGCCGAAACGATTTGCCCAGACGGGCAGCATCGGCATTCCGACTGCCAGATCATATTGCGCCAGCGCTTCGTGCTTATACGCCAACGTAGTTGAGCCATCGGGCAGTGGCATGGCAAGATCAGTCCGCATCCAGTCGAAGATCGGCATGAGGTTGTAACATAAGACCCGAATTCCTAGCCGCCCCATATTGCGAATGCTCTGGCAATAGTTATCAATGTAGTGATCGCGTTCCGGTGCTCCCAATTTGATCGCTTCATGAACCGGAATGCTTTCGATGACTTCCAACTGCAATCCAGATGCTTCAATTTGTGCCTGCAAGCGGCGCAATTCCTCCAGCGGCCATACCTCGCCCACCGGAATGTCGTACAGTCCGCTTACAACCCCAACAACGCCCGGCACCTGACGAATGTGCGGCAGCGAAACGGTATCGGAAGGGCCAAACCAGCGCATAGTCATGCGCATTGATCATTCTCCTGTGACTATCGCTCAACCTGTAATCTTGAGCAGAACGGTCTCGTGAGGTTGGACACGTTGAGTCAACGCAGTGGTGAAATCGGCAATGTCCACCTGCTTCCATAGATCGCGTGCAACTTTCGGCGTATCCAGCAGGCCGATCTCCCCCGCCTTCACGGTGATGTCAACGCCTGATGATCCGCGATTTAGTAGTGCAACCGCTACGGACCCATCTGACAGTGGCTTGCGCCACACATCGCAATTGTCGATCTGCTTTACGCGCCGGGCAGGTTTGCCCAATTCATCCTGATTAATGGCCAGCACTTCCCGATTCAAAAGCAGTGTTGCGGATTCTTCATCGAGTGCCCGGACGTCGCAGCCGATCATCAGTGGTGAACAGGCCATGCACCATAGCGACATATGCGATTGATACTCGAGAAATGACATCCCAGTACCTACGATATGACCTTTGCCTTTCAGCCCGACGACCAGCATATCCAGATCGTTCCAACCGCCAAGACCGCTGTATTCATAGAGTTCGGCGGCAATATCAACCGACACATCGACCCCCAGTGCATAAGCATTCCAACTAGCCATCCAGATGTTGACCCAGGTGTCGATGACGTCGCCCGAAACGCGCCACATATGTCCGCCGACACTGCGTCCCCATAAATGGGGGCTGCGACCACCCCATTCGCACAGGGAATAAAGAATTTCGCGATCCGTCTTGCGCAATGCCTCGCCCATCCGCGAATATCGCTCGATAGCAGTTGCCTGATCGGTGGGCGCATTGCAATAGTCATACTTAAGATAGTCGAAACCCCAAGAGGCCCATAATTGCGCGTCCTGATCTTCAAAACCATAACTGCCAGGATAAGTAGCACAGGTCCAATCTGCCGCGTCTGAATAGATGCCAACTTTGAGTCCCCGGCTATGGACATAATCCGTCAACGCCTTCATACCGTTAGGGAACTTGATCGGGTCTGGGACCAGATCGCCGTTGGAGTCGCGCCCCTCTTTTTGGGACCAGCAGTCATCAATCACGACATATTCATAGCCACAATCCTTGAGTCCCAAACGAGCAATTGCGTCGGCGGTTTCTCGGATTGCTACTTCATTGATGGCGCTCCCCACCATGTTCCACGAATTCCATCCCATCGGGGGCGTCGCAGCCAATGATTTTGCCAATGTATTTGTGTTTCCTCTTGAAATTGGAGTCTGACCAATGGTAGCAAGAAAGGACTACGAGGGAAAGGTGAGGCATCAACCTCCCAGCTTCCAAAATCGAATTTCTATGTCTACGGGTCTCTGAACACGGCTTCCATCATCAAAAAGAAAGCTTGGCCTTCCGTCGCAACGCCGGGGCGATCAAAGTTTGGAGCGCCGCAAACGTTATGGACGAAGCCATACGCATCAACCTGAGCGAGTGCCGCCGCTCTCATACGATCCGCATTTGACTTATAGCTGGTAGCCAGCCAACCCGCCTTGACACTGCGGTAAATTGAATAAGCCAGCATTTGAGCTAGATTAACTTCAACAAAAGTCTCAGGCTTGTCTATAACGTTATGGAATAACCCATCGTCGCGCTGGTAAACCAGACATCCATCAACCACCTGTTGCAGTGCGTTGATCAGGTCCGTTCTTTGGACCGTCATTGATTCCGGAAGTGCCTGAATAACGCGAACCAGGCCCGCTGCGGCCCAACCGTTACCCACGCCCCAATGGTCTTTCCGCTCGAAAATTTTCTTCTCATCGTTCCAAATATGCGAGTAGAGTTTTTTCTCAGAGTCCCACAGATAACGTTTCATGCCTTCGATCTGCTTAACGGCTTCTTGTGGATAGCCAGCCACCGCCAAAAATGGCGGAGCCATATACATAGAATCGATCCAGATTTGCGGGGCATTCGTTACATGATACAGGATGCCGTCGAGCGTGCGTGGCGCTTTGTAAAGTAAATAATCCGCCATGCGTTGCGCGGCATACTGCAATGCTGTGTCACCTGTTATGCGTGCCGCCGTCAGGACAGCTTCACCATTGGCTGCAGGATCAGTAACCACATTCATACTTTCAGGCATCGCCAGACGACCATCCTCAAATTGCAGATAGGCCGAGTCCTTTGCCAGCAGAATCATCGTTTCCAGATCGCCCAATTCCAGGACCGCCTGGGCCGCCACGCCTTGCTCCCAGGGACGACGCTGCATCGCCAACATTGCTTGTTTTACCTTGAGCGTTGTCTCATCCATATTCACCGTTTCGCATGATGTATTCAATCGGAAAAAGGTATAGGGTACAACTCTGCGCAGTAAGCGGAGGGCACCATACAAGGGGAGTAAAGACGCTAATCTACGCCGTCCAGTTCCCCCTCTCCTGTTTGCGGAGAGGGGGCAGGAGGTGAGGTTGTTCGCTAGTCAGTTCTCGCTTTGATGAAGTAGTTGACGCATATACGTCAGCCAGGAGCCATCGGGGCCAAGCTCGCCCAGAATGCGCTGCGTTTCGGAGGGCAGCGTCTGGTCGAGGTGCTGATCCGAGTTGAGAAGCACAGCCGCCCAGGCGACGCTGGACCGAATGAACTGCTTCGCCATCAGGACAAAGCATAGTTGAGGCGTTCGCAGTGCGGTTGCCGCGCCTGGGCTAATCTCCCCAAGTATCATTTCCCGTGAATCCTGGATCACTATCAGCCAGCGCGTCGGCTGCGTCGGCAGGATATGGTAGCGATAGACGGTCGATTTGCACATACCACACGCGCCAGAACACCCTTCCAGGCAAATTGTCATTAAATGCACATTGTGCTGTTCGGCCTGATTGAGGCTTTCTGCCAGTACTTCCAATTCAGGATAACAGGCCGCAACAAACACATCATCGTGCGCGGACTCGATCATCATCCGGGCCTGATCGAGCATTGCGGTGCGGCCTATGATATTCCGAGTCAGATTTGTCTCGACTGGACTCGAAATCGCCAGGAGTGATCGCTGTGCGTCATCGAGAATATTCTGGTATCGATTTTCCAATTGCGGGATGAGTTCGGCAGGCGGAACAGGCGCATAGCGGACACTGGCATCGGTATCGACGCGAATGACGGCGTTGCGCGCCTCTAGCCGTTGGAGCACAGCATAGATATTGGCGCGAGGGATGCCCGACGTTTTGGCGAGTTCATAGCCATTGAGCGGACTTCGCTCCAACAGGGCGATATAGGCCCGTGCCTCGTATTCGCCGAAGCCAAGCTGCTCCAAAAGTTCCGCAGCGTTAGCCATTTTGTCTCCCTTGAAGCTGTATCATTGTGATCATTCTAATTCTGATTTTGTCTCACGGCAAAAGCGCTTGAGCATCGCTCTTGAATCCCGCCATGTGTAGAAAATCGGCGCGTATATCGGACTGGCTCGAAAATGCACCGCGTGATACCAGCGATGAAACCAGCCCATCTGACTTGATTCCGCGCATAACCATGCACATATGGACGCCGCTCACCAGCACCGCCACATCGGGCGAGTCGGTGACACGTTCTACCTCGTCGGCGATAGCACTCGAGATGCGTTCTTGCAGTTGCAATTTGTGCGCAATGCGATGCGCAATTCGGGCAAACTTGGAAAGGCCGAGGACACGATCCTTGGCGATATACCCGATGGATACATCACACCAGAATGGCAATAAATGATGTTCGCATAGCGAATAAATGCGTATGCCTGAAACGACGACCATCTGATCCGTCGTCACGGCCTCGAAGCTCGTGTCAGTGTTCCCCGGCTGGTATTCGATAAATTCTCGCCACCACGCAGCCCAACGGCGCGGCGTGTCTTTTAATCCTTCGCGTTCTGGGTCTTCGCCGAGTGCCACGAGCAGTTCGCGTCCTAGCTGCTGGATTTTCTCGTAGTCGACAGTCTTTGTCACCCGCTTCGGATATGCAGTAATCGTCTTGTTCTGACTTAGCATCTGTTCGTCTTAGCCTTCTCGATATTCCGCCCAGATTTTGGGCGTCTCCTGAACGCGAATAGAATAGAGATGTTGGGGCCACAGCGCTTTGGCCCTGTCGAATAACCATTTTGC
>WNFM01159539.1_pt1 | contig 25677 bp, 25 predicted proteins | sample 5400271 | NCBI WGS metagenome assembly WNFM01 (sample SAMN13153352, study PRJNA577476) | soil metagenome | isolation source: 60 cm saprolite on Douglas fir-dominated hillslope | place: USA:California | collected 2013-09-17 | reverse complement strand
TTTCGTGCGGCGCGCTTGACGGACTTCTTCGCCTTAGCGACGACCTTTTTTGCTGACTTCACCGCTTTCTTCGCCGACTTGACCGCCTTCTTGGCTTTCTTTTCCGTTTTCTTGATGGCGGTGCGGGCTTGCGAACGAACTTTGGTGGCGACGCGGGCGAGTTGCGCTCTTTCCGGCTCGAGCGACTCGGCAGTGCGCTTGGCACCAGCAACGATTTTGCCAGCAGCGGAGCCGATGTTTTCGCCAACAGTGGCGAGCAAGTCTTCTTCTGGAGCAGCTTCTTGCGGTGTGGGGTCAGTCATGAAATCTCCATTCGTTCAAACTTTAGCTCAGGGTTGTAAGTACAACGCTCAGGGCTTGCAAGGACAAGGCCTGAAACCCGGTTGCGAGTCGGGAAATCATACGCTGGCCAGTGTCAGAAAAACAGTGGGAAAAGCCTTTATTAGGGTTAGGGAAATATGGTCCCGGGGAGGCGCTATTCTGGGCAAGCGGCGCCGCCGTCGATCCAGAGCTTCATTTGGGCGACGGTGTCGGCACGGGTGAGCGGCGGAAGTGCGCGGCCTTCGCCGGGATTCCAGCCCCAACCGACCAGATCGTCAGTGGAGACATGCTCGAGGAGCTGGGCGAGCGAGCGGCCTCCGGTTTGCCTGGGATCTTTGAGCTGCCGGCAGAGCTCGGCGGGCGTGCGGCCGACGAAGACCATCTTGTGTTCGGGAGAAGGCAAGGACCACTTGGGATTGCCGGGAGGCATGTGCTCGCCGGAGAGATTGGCGGCCTGGTGACAAGTGTCGCAACGCATGCCGTAAACGCCATGGCCATTCTTGCCACGCTTGACGTTTTGCAGATGGGGGTGGCTGTCATCGCCTTGTAGCGGCGATTCGCCGGAGGGGTGGCAATTCTGGCAGCGAGGCGAAGTGAAGACTTTGTAGATTTGCAGGAATGCTTCACGAGAGGAAGCGGCGGCGGGAGCTCGGCGGGCGGGCGAAGCGTGCGAATTGGCAACAGCGACAATGATGAGCACCGCTGCAAGGATCGCCAGGGTCACGATCCGAACCAGCGCCAGATTTTTGCGGACATTTTGTAATTTCATGATTTGGCCTCGCTTTCCGCGAGCTCGGCGGTTCGAATCGGCAGCCGGCGAATGCGCCTGCCGGTGGCCGCAAAAATGGCGTTGACGAGAGCAGGGGCGACGGGCGGAACGCTGGGTTCACCCACGCCGGTGGGACTGGCTTCGCTCGGCACGATGTGAACTTCAATTGCGGGCGATTCGAACATGCGAAGCATCTGGTAATCGTGAAAATTTTTCTGCTGCACTCGGCCGTTTTCCAGCGTGATTTCGGTTTTCAGCACGGCGGTAAGACCAAAGATAATGCCACCTTCCATCTGAGCTTTGACGATGTCGGGATTGACAGCACGGCCGCAATCGACGGCGCAGACTACGCGATGAACTTTGACTTCGCCATTTTTGGCGACCGAAGCTTCGACAACTTGTGCGACATAGCTATCGAACGAGAAATGGGTGGCGATGCCGCGGCCGACTCCTGTGGGGAGCGGCTTGCCCCAGCCAGCTTTTTCAGCGACTAGATTCAGGACAGCCAACATGCGAGGTTCTTTCGCAAGAAGCGTTCGGCGCAGTTCGTAGGGATCTTTCTGACCGAGGTGGGCTACTTCGTCGAGGAAGGCTTCGACCGAGAAGCCGGTATGCGAATGGCCGACGGAACGCCACCACTGCACCGGCACGCCGATTTTCGGCGAGTGGAGATCTACCTGTAAATTGGGGATGCCGTAGAGGAGATCGGCGGCGCCTTCGACTGAGGTGCTGTCGACGCCATCCTTTACGGCGAACGATTCGAACGCGGTGCCGGCCATGATCGACTGGCCGACGATAGTGTGCGTCCATGCGACGGGATTGCCGTCGGCATCGACGCCAGCAGCGAATCGGTCGTGCCACTTGGGGCGATACCAGCCGCCAGCGAGATCGTCTTCGCGGGTCCAGACAACTTTTACCGGAGCCTTGGCGACTTTCGCGACGTGCACGGCTTCGACCACGAAATCCGAGGCAGGATTTGCGCGGCGACCGAAACCGCCACCAAGCAACGTAGTGTTTACTTTCACTTTTTCCGGCGGAAGGCCTGCGACTTTGGCGGCGTTGAGGCGGTCGATGGTTTCGAATTGGGTGCCGGTCCACAGCTCGCAGCTATCGGCACGAAGGTCGACGACACAGTTGAGCGGTTCCATCATGGCGTGCGCAAGGTAGGGAACGTCGTACTCGGCGGTGATGGCTTTTGCGGAAGTCTTGAGAGCATTCTGAGGATCGCCGACTCTTTTGGCGATGTTGCCGGGAGCAGCCGAGAGTCTGGAGAAGTCTTCGGTCATTCGGGAAGTGGAAAGCGAGGCATTTTGACCGTCGTCCCAGGTGATTTTCAACTTGTCGCGGCCAAGTTTGGCGGCCCAATAGCGATCAGCGACCACGGCAACGCCTGAGGGAATTTGTTCGACGGCGCGCACGCCGGGAATTTTGAGCGCTTCGGCGGAGTCGACGCTGGAGACTTTGCCGCCGAATACCGGTGGACGAGCGACGACGGCGTAAACCATCCCGGGAAGTTTAACGTCGAGACCAAACCGAGCGGTGCCATTGATTTTGGACGGCGTGTCGAGACGCTTGGGCGATTTGCCAATGAGCGTGAACTGCTTCGGATCCTTGAGCGGAATATTTGCCGGCGGCTTGAGCTGGGAGGCGGCTTCGGCGAGTGAACCGTACGAAGCTTTCTTGCCGGAGGCGGGGGGAATGACCACGCCTTTTTCGACGTGGCAACTATCGGCAGCGACGTTCCATTTTTGTGCGGCGGCCTCGATGAGCATCAGACGCGCCATGGCGCCCATTTTTCGGAAGCGCTCCCATTCGGATGGCGTAGTAGTGCTGCCGCCGGTCATCTGCACGCCGAAAACGGTGTGATTGTAGGCGGGATCAACGGGAGCGGCTTCGACTTTGATTTTCGACCAATCGGCTTCGAGCTCTTCGTTCAGAAGCATCGGCAGACTGGTGTAAATGCCCTGACCCATTTCGGAGTGATTGGCGATGACGGTGACGGTATCGTCGGGCGCGATGCGGACGAAGGCGTTGGGTGCAAAAACGCCCGAGCCAGCGGCGGCAAGCTCACGAGCGCCCGCGCCAAGTTCCGGAACATAGGCGGCGATGCACAAGCCGGTGCCGATGGTAGCGGAGGTTTTCAGAAATTCGCGGCGGCCGAAGGATTTCTTCGGCGAAAGTGTAGTGGAACTCATCATGTACCCTTCCCTGCTGCGAGCTCCGCAGCGCGATGAATGGCCCGTCTAATGCGCGGGTAGGTACCGCAGCGGCAGATGTTGCCGGACATGGCTTCGTCAATATCAGCGTCGGTGGGCTTGGGATTTTCTTTCAGCAGGACGGCTGCACTCATGATTTGTCCGGACTGGCAGTAGCCGCATTGCGGAACGTCGATTTCGATCCAGGCGCGCTGCACCGGGTGGGAGTTGTCGGAGGAGAGGCCTTCAACGGTTGTGACCTGCTTGCCTTCGACGCGGGACAGAGGCGAGACACAGGAGCGGATGGCACGACCATCGAGGTGGACGGTGCAGGCGCCGCAGAGTGCCATGCCGCAACCGAATTTTGTCCCGGTCAGACCAAGCGAATCGCGAATGACCCACAACAGCGGCGTGGCGGGATCCTCATCCACGGAAACCGGTTTTCCATTCAGGGTGAAGGAAGTCATGAAGCGCCTCCGGGGAAAGAGAGTCCTACAGCGCGGAATTGTCGAGCGGGGCCGGACCGTTGCCGCGATAGTTTTTATTGGAGCCTGGCAACCGACGGAAGGATACATCGCAAATTGAAACCAGGCAAAGAAATCTGGTCCCCTACACGCATCAATCGAAGAGAGATTCCTCACTTCGCTGCGCTTCGTTCGGAATGACGGCGTTGGCGTGGCTGGCGAATTTGAGATTTCGCGGGCGCTGCGAGTTATTTCTTGAAGAGGTTCTCGAAGGCCTGGCGGGCGTCGGGTGAACGGCCGGGAGTTGGTTCGGGAAGAGCGGCGGCAATCTGCGCGGGTTGCTGATAGGACGTGGGAGCGGTGTCCTTTTCGATGGTCATGCGAAATTCGTAGAATTTGCAGGTGTTCTTGCCGTCTTTGGGAGTGATGCGCTCGGGGACAGGCCGCGTACATTCAAACTGCGCGCCAGAATCGAAGAAGCGGCACTGCTTGCAGCAGTGAAGCTCGGCGTTGCACTTGGGGCAGGTGCTGGTGGCATCGAAGCCGGCGACCAGGACCGCGCCGCAATTGGCGCAGCGGGCCCGGGTAACCGTGCCAACCATACGCGGCGTGCGGGGGCCGAGATGATCGTTTTGACCGCGGGGACCGCCTTGGGGGGGCTTGCGTTCGGGGCGGGACTTCTTTTCTTTTTCGGCATCACGGTAGCCGCGATGGCTGTACTTACGATCCACAGATTCCTCCGGGCACAGGCCGAGCAGCGAGGCGAGCAAGCAGGACTCGCGTCACGGCTGACCTACCTTCTGGACATGGAAACGGGCGGTTTACGCACTGCACGCAAATGACCAATATCGGTTGTATCCAATCGGATTGCTACACTTGGCGCGGCACGCAATACTTTCCTGAGTATTTCTGGTTCAGAAGGAACTGCCAGCAACCAAGAGCAGGAGATGGGACAACATTGTTTGTAACTCTATGGGAATTCGAAGTCAAGCCGGGAAGCGAAAAATTGTTTGAACGGATATATGGGCCGGAGGGGGAGTGGGCGCAGCTGTTCCAGCGGGATCCGCGGTATCGCGGGACGCGGTTGTTGCGGGAGGTGGGCGCGGAGCGGGTGTATGTGACGATGGATGAGTGGGAGTCGCGGGCGGCTTATGAGGAGTTTCGAGTGAGGTGGGCGGCGGAGTATCAGGAGATCGACGCGAGGTGCGCATCGATCACTCAGAAGGAGTTGCAATTTGGCTGCTATGAGTCTTAAACGTAGTGGTGGTACTCCTCGCCTCAGAAATTGGTTTCTTGCGGCACTGTTACTTGCTCCGATACCAACTCAGTCCCAAGAACCCACGGCAAGGGATGGCGTCATACTGACGGACTTCTACGATGCGCGGATAGTAAACGCGACCTTCATTTTCAAGAACAGGTCTATCGCCGCTAAGAGCCAAGACGACGGCAGGTACACGATTGATCTAAGACCGGGCGTCTACACAATGCAAGCGCGAAGCCGTGGCTTCTGTACGATGAGACGTGGAGAATTTAGGTTAACCGACCGCGGCTCGGTCCAATTTGAGTCGCAGATGTGGGCCTGCCCTTCCGACATGCGGTTCGTTGCATATGTCGAATTAGAGGAACGGCCGGGTACTCGCCTTAAACCGCTCGTCCTCTAACTGCAAGGAAGAAGTGTTGGGAAAAGTGGGACGGTTTACGGGTCCGAACGCGACGGACGATTGGGACGCGGCATGGGCGGCAATACCCCGCCATCATCACCTTCAATCTTGTTACCTTGCGCGCCGACGAGCTCGAGTACGAACGCCTCAAGCCGGATCATCATTGCCTCCGGCAACGTCTCTTGTTGAGATGGAAGCAGATCGGCCACCGACCGCGCAGTCAAAATAGAACTCGACAGATCAAACCCCCGTGTCGTTTCTCTATCCAAATAGGCGGGAGAGGCCTGTGACGGGGAGATCGGGCTGAAGGAATTTTTGCGGGGCATTGGCAGAGCGGAGGACGGCTTCGGCGGCGAGGTAGCCGCTGCGCACGGCGCCTTCCATGGTGGCAGGCCAGCCGGTGGCGGTCCAATCGCCGGCGAGAAATAGGCCGGGAGTTTTGGTTTCTTGCGATGGGCGCCATTGATCGACGCCGGGTTCGGGTGAAAAAGTGGCGGCGGCTTCCTTGATGACGGTGGCTTTGACTAGCTGAGCATCGCGGGCGGCGGGCAGCGCCTGGCGGACTTCTTTTAGACACAAGTCGATAATTTCTTCGCGGGATTTTTTTAACAGGCCATAAGACGCGCTAATAACCAGCTGGAGGTATTGTCCGGCCGCCTTGCCCGTGCCGGCCGAAAGCAGATCCCTCGCTTCGCTCGGGATGACAATGGAACCTTTACTCTCAGGGGCGTAGTACAAAGCGATTTTGTTGAAGATCCACTGCGTCTGTGTGTCCAACAGCGTAATAAACGGCTCCTTGGTGACTTCACGGTCGAACCACAGATGCACGCCGGTGATGGGCGAGACCTTGAATTTCTCGAGATGGTCCAGCGCGGGATTCGCGAGTCGAATTTCGCGGGGCAGCAACTCGGCGAGCTTGTCGTGAGGAATGGCTAGGACGAATGCGTCGGCGGTCTCTTCCCTGCCGCCATCGAAAGCCGCCGCCTTGAGCGCATCATTTTCGAAGCACAGACTTCTTACCGGCGAGCGCAGGTTGACTTCCCCACCCTTTTTTTCGATGGCGGCGCGGCAACCGTCGTAGAGATCAGCGAGCGGGACGGTTGGCACACCGATTTTGTAGCCAGTGCGATTGGCCAGGAAAGCTTTCCAGAAGACGTCGATACCGAAGCGAGCGTCGGTGCGGTCGAGTTCTTCATCGAGTGCACTGACCAAGACCACGCGCCAGAAGCGCTCGACGGCAGCCGGGGTCTGTTTGCGGCGGCGCAACCATTCCAGCATGGAGATTGGCTCCGCGCCGTAGGCGTCCTTGGGCTTTCCGCCGGCGAACAAAATCGAGGCGAGCGCGCGGGCGATGGATATTTTGTCCGGATAGGCCAGCGGAGCAAAAAACAGAAAGGAGCCAGTCATGTGGATGGGTGCGGGAAGGAAATCCGCTTGCATGATGCCGGTCATGCCTTGCGGATCAAGAAAAACCAGGCGATCGAAGAATTTTATTTTATCGGAGGAGCCGACACGCTTGTAAAAATCCGCGAGGTTGGTGCAGCAGCCGAGGGTGACGTGCTGGCAATTGTCCACGTGCTCGCCATTCGGCAAGACGTAGGACGTTGCACGGCCGCCGAGATAAGGCCGCTGTTCGAACAGCCGTACGCGACAGCCAGCGTCAGCCAGCGCGACGGCCGGCCGCCAGCCCCGCCAGCCCGCCGCCAATCACTATCACGTTTTTCGAGGACATTATCCCGAGTGTGCCGCCCGAATTTTGCGCGGGCGATGAAGAGCATTTTCTCCGCCTTGTTCAGGCGGACGCGTTCGCCGAACACCGCAAAATCGAGCGATTCGATGCGGGCGAGCAGCGCGTTATAAGTATGCACCAGAAGCCAGAGAGTGCCGCGACTATCGGCGTCAATGAGATCTAGGAGCTCGGCGCCTTCTTCGTAGAGTTGCCAGGCGCGGTCGCCTTCGAAGCGTAGCAGTTCACGCACACCGAGAGTGGCTTCATTTTTTGCGAAGTCCTGCGGCGAGACGTTGTAGCGTGCCAGGTCTTCGTCGGGGATGTAGACGCGGCCGAGCGCAGCGTCTTCGCGAACATCGCGAATAATGTTGGTGAGCTGGAAGGCCAGGCCGAGTTTCTCCGCAAGGTCGAGAGCGCGCGGATCGCTGAAACCGAAAACGTGAGTGCAGGTGAGGCCGACGGTACCGGCCACTCGGTAACAATATTCCTTCAGGCGGTCGAAGGTCGGATAGGTCTTTACGGTGAGGTCCATTTCGGCCCCGGAGATGAGGTCATGAAGGTAGCGTGCTGGCATGTTGAAACGGCGCATGGTATCGACCAGGGCGGAGAGAACCTCCGTAGAACCATAAACGGATGGACGTGCGAGAGCCGAGCTGCCGTTAACTGTATATTCTGATCCGTTGACGGCGTCGTCGAGAGCAGTTCGCCATTTGGCGAGGCCGCGCTGTTTCGCACCGATATCTGCGCCTTCGTCAGCGACGTCATCGACCAGACGCATAAAAGCATAGAGTGCAGCCAGACCATCGCGTTTTGGCCTTGGCAAAAGATAGAAGGCGTAATAAAAATTGCTGCGGGCGGCGCGCGCAATTTGGTGGCAGTGTCCGTAAGACTCGGCGATTGAGGCAGAATCAAGTTCTGGTGCAGCGTTCGGGATTGCCGGATGGACCAAGGCAGGCGTGGCCTGCCGCCTCTTTACCGGCGGCTGCTCTGATGGCAAGACTTGCGTCAAGAGAACGCGGCCCAACAGCATGATTTGTCTAGTTTTGCTGATAGCGGGGCGGCGATTCAACGTGTCGAAGCCCTGGGCCTCAATGGCGTCGAGGACCGCGATTCCGCCGCGGCTGAACATTTCGAGGTCGATGCGGAGCTTGCCTTCGACTTGCTGAGCGAGCGGCAGGCCTTCGTCGAAGAGAATGCGAGTTCGGGCGATCAGGTCTTTCATAAGCGCGACGTAGCTTTCTGAAAAGTGTCGGGACATGATGTTGTCTTCGCTGACGCTGTGTTGCGCGCCGATATCGAGAGGAATGTAGATGCGGCCTTTTTCCAGGTCGCGTCCAACGTCCTGCCAGAAATTTGCGAGTTGCAGCGCGGTGCAAGTGGCATCGGAAAGTTTTTGCCGAGCCTCATCGCGATAGCCGCAAAGATACAGAACCAGCCGACCGACAGGATTTGCCGAATAGATACAGTAATCGAGAACCGCGTCCCAGTTTGCATAGCGTTTAACGGTCTGGTCCTGGCGAAAAGCCTTCAATAAATCGGCGAAGGGCTGCCTGGGAATTTCCTTCGCGACAATGGTTTCGCGCAGCGCGACGAACACCGCGTGCGATGGACGGCCCTGGTAGCAAGCATCGAGCTCCTGTTCCCACCAATCAAGAAGTTCGAGAGCGCGTTGAGTGTCGGGGACTTCGTCGCCGAGATCATCGGCCCAGCGGCAGTAGGCGTAGAGATTGTAGAAATGCTGGTGCAGCTCTTTCGGGAGCAGCCAACTGGCGACGTTGAAATTTTCGTAGTGGTGGGTGGCCAGCCAACGGGTGTACTGCTGCGCGGACTCCGCCGAGCACGCCGCGGGCGGAGCATTCTTCGCGATTTCGAGTTCGCCTGGACGCAACATCAGAGAAGCAGATTCCTCACTTCGTTCGGAATGACAAGTTTAAGAAATCGGACTGGGCAAAACTCACGGCCGGACGGCTAGTTTGATTTCGCCGCTGCGCGATTTCATCCGTTCGAAGGCTTGCGGCAGATCGGTCAGGCGAATTTCCTCGGTGACAAAATCCTGCGCGGAGATGTCGCCGCGACGCACCGCTTCCAGTGCTTCACGAATGAAGCGGGGCGTATGGTGAAACGTGGAAATAATCTTAATCTCAGAGTAGTGAATCGTCGCGGGCTCGATTTCGACATTGGTGCCGGCGGGCAAGCCGCTGAAGAAATTGACAACGCCGCCACGGCGAATCAGGCTCAAGGCTGTCTGCCAGGCAGCGGGATTTCCCGAAGCCTCGACCACGGCGTCAGGACCGCGCTGGTCTTCGGTAAGCCCTCGGACCGCGGCAATCACGTCAGGCGTTTCATTAACATTAATGGTGGCGACGGCGCCCAGGCGTCTCGCGACATCAAGAGGCGCGTCGCGGCGAGCCAACGCGATAACCCGTACGCCACGGCGCGAAAGCATGCGGACGAATTTCAATCCAATCGGTCCGCAACCAATCACCACAGCTGTATCGCCGGTGCGCACTTCCATTTCATGAATGCCGCGCAGCACACAGGCCAGCGGCTCAACCAGCGCGGCGCTCTGATCGTCCACCGAGTGCGGCACTTCCAGCATATTTTCGGTGACGATGCGGCCGGGGATACGCATGTACTCGGCGTAGGCACCGTTATTGAACAAAAGATCTTCGCAAAGATTTTCCTGGCCGCGGCGGCAGTGATAGCAGCGGAAACACGGAGCGGAGTTTGCCGCAACCACACGAACGCCCATCCGCCAGCGCGCATCAACACGCTTGCCTACAGCGACGACTTCGCCGACAACTTCGTGGCCGAATACCGCGGGCGGGCGAATCATCTTGGCGTGATAGCCTCGCTTCCAAACTTTCAAGTCGGTGCCATCGGTCAGCGCCAGGCGAACGCGTAGCAAAACTTCGTCGGCAGCCAGCGACGGCACGTCAATTTCTTCAATGCGGAGGTCTTCACTGCCATAGAGAACGGCAGCAGTCATTTTGGGAGGGACGACCCTGCGCGCCAGCGCTACCACTTCACCAATCGCAGCTTCGATTGTCTTCTTCGCGGAAGTTTTCATTGATGCGTTATCAAGACCTTGAGTGAATCGGAGGTTGGGTTCGCGGCCAGTTCCAGCCCTTCCTGGATTCTAGCCAAAGGAAAGCGGTGCGTGACGATCTCCATCACCGGCAGTTTCTTCTGCAGCACCAGCCCAGCCGCTTCTTCTTGGATGTCCACGGCGGCGCTGTAGCTGCCTAAGATCTCCTTTTCGTCGATCCCCACAGCCGAGGCCGGAAAGCCAATCCGAGTTACGGGATCGTTGGCGGCGAAAAGCAGGACACGTCCTCCCGGACGCGCTGCAGCTAGAGCTTCCTCCACCACCGCCGGATGCGCTACCGCTACCAGCACCGCATCCGCACCCCGTCCCTCAGTTCGGGTCTTGACCTCTTCCACAAGCTTACCATTTGTGGGGTCAAAAGACTCGACTGCCCCAAGCGTAAGGCTCTTGGCGCGGCGCTCGGGCATGGGATCGCTCGAATAGATGCGCGCGCCGGTTAATTTGGAAACCATCAGGAGCTGCAGGCCGATGGGGCCGCAGCCGGCTACCAGGACCGTTTCGCCTGCGACGACGCGGGCCTTTTGCACGGCTTTCAGGATGGTATTGATGGGCTCGAGGAAAGTGGCTTCTTCGAAAGAGACGTTATCGGGAAGTGGAATGATGCCGTGCTCGGCCACCCAAGGCATGGCTTTGACGTATTCCGCAAAGCCGCCTCCGTTCGGCGTAAATCCTGCCGTGAGTCCGGTGGTTTTGTACTGCTCGCATTGGGAGAACAGGCGGCGCTCGCAATAGAAACACCTGGCGCAGGGGATGTGGTGGAAGCTCATCACCCGGTCGCCCGGAGCGAATCTTGTTACGCCCGGTCCAGTGGCGACGACCGTGCCGGCAAGCTCGTGGCCCAGGATTTGCGGCGGCTCGACGTACCGCTGGAAGATTTTCTTGATGTCGGTGCCGCAGACACCGCAGGCGGCGACTTTGATCAAAACTTCGTTCGGGCCGACCTCCGGAACGGGGACTTCTTCTACCCGGACCACGCCCTGATCGCGATACACGCCGGCTCGCATGGTCTTGGGGATGGGCCCGAGGGTATGCAACAGTGAGCTTACGGTAGGTGTAGCGGTCATGGTGCTGCCACCTCCTGTAATTCCGGTGGCGGCCAGCCGTGAGTCGAGAGAGAAAGCTTTTTAATAAAAGCCTCCAGAAAATGAGCCAGCGCTTCCGCCGCCGTTTTGCTGTCGCGGCCCAGGCGGATGAGGGCCGGTAACTGAAGCGGATGCATGGCAACGTGACGAACTACGCCAGCAATTTTCACCCGCCCTTTTTCATCCACAGCAGTGTCCACGATGGCGGGCATGTCATTTCGAACATCATCCGAGATCGCGCGGATGGCAACGGCGGAACGCTTACGCTCATGGGCCGCAGAAAGGACGCCAAAACTTTCCATTTCGACAGCGTCCGCAAACGGAGCTAGGCGCTGCTTTTCTTCGGCGGTGCGCACGACGTGATCCGAAGTCAAAAACAACTTAACCCGCTTGGCGCCATCGCTGTGCGCGGCATAAACAAGGTTCCTGCCGCACTGCATGGTTTTCGCTTTTCCCAGAAGTCGCACGGCGTCAGCGACGAGGATGTGACCAACCTTGTGCTCTTCTTTCAGCGCGCCGGCAAAACCGGAAGTTATACAAACCTGATAAGGCTCATCGAGGAGCGCCGCGGTTACTCGGAATGCATTCTCGACGCCCATTCCAGTCACCACAAAATTCACTCGCGCGCTTCCAACTTGGGCGCGAAAAGCATCCGTGCCGGCAATCTTAATCTGCTCGAGATTACGCAGTTTTCGCCAGGGGGCGAATTCAGCTTCGACCGCGAATGTGACTAGGATTCTCATCGCTGCAATTCTGCCTGCAGGGCCGCAGCATGTTGCGCCCCTACTTGGCGCGATCTCGCGTATTACGCTGCTTTTGGCCCGGCAATCTTCTTAGCGCGGCGCGGCGCGATATATCCGTTCGATTGATACCAGCGCACCGCGCGTTCGAGCGCTGCGGTCGCCGAGCCGGGCTGAAAGCCGAGTTCGCGCGGCGCGCGCGAGCTATCCACAAACATCATGTGTTGCGCAATCTTGACGCCTTCGACCGGAATTTGCGGCGCGCGGCCAATCAGACGCGAAAAGGCCGTCTCGGCATAGGCTACACCCAGCGCCATGCGATGCGAAATTTTCCAAGTCGGCGCGGGCAAACCGGTAATGTGCGAAAGAATATCGAGGACCGCCTTCAAGGTCAGATTCTCGGAGCCCAGCAAATAGCGCTCGCCGACGATTCCCTTTTCCGAAATCAGAATATGGCCCGCGGCGCATTCCTCGACGCCCACAAAATTCAAGCCAGTCTCAACATAACCGGGCATCTTGCCGTTCAGAAAATCCAGAATAATTTTTCCGGTTGGCGTCGGCTTCCAGTCCCACGGTCCGACTGGCGTGGTGGGCATCGCAACGATTGCAGGAAAGCCGGCCTTCGCGGCGTCCAGCACTTCTTTCTCGGCGAGCCACTTCGATCGCTTGTAATGCCCAACCATCTCTTCAAGCTTGGCGTCTGTAAATTCATTCGGCGGTTCGGGACGATCGACGGCAATGGTGGCTACAGTGCTGGTGTAAATGAATTGTTCAACCCCTGCGCGCTTTGCCGCCTCCAGCAAATTCTTGGTGCCGCCCACGTTCGAATCGTAAATCTCCTTCGAACGCTTGGACCACAGCCGGTAATCGGCGGCCACATGAAAGACTTTCTGCACGCCAGCGACCGCACGATCTAGGGAAGCGGAATCGCGCAAATCCCCGGTAACATATTCGAGCGGAAGATCGGCAATGGCGCGATTGCTGCTCGACGGACGCAGGAGCACGCGGACCTCGGCACCGCGTGCCGCAAGCTGCCGGGTGACGTGGCTGCCTAGAAAACCAGCCGCTCCCGTGACCAGAATTTTCACGCCGCTCACGCGCTCTCCTCGCAGGCATTCGAGTCGCCACCGGTAACCGGCACCGCCACTTTTTTCTCACGTGGCTCGAGATAGGAGGATTCAAGCAGCGCCGAGAATTCCTCCCACCGGCTGCAACGCACCAGCCCGCGAATTTCTTCCAGCTTGCCCTGCACATCCGAAAGAGACGACGTTTCCGTGCGGCCTCCCGAACTGACGATGTATCCGTCCACATCGTAGCGGTCCAGGAATTCGAACAACTCCCCGGTCTCACAAACGTCGGTCTGCGAATTTACGGAAACATGGGAGCAGACGTGAAATCCGGAAAGTTTCGCAGCGCGAATACCCTCGATCACCTTGCGAAATGCTCCCGGCTGTCCGACCGCTCGGTCCTGCAGTTCTTCGCGCCCCGCGAGTTCCACAGTAAGAAACAACCGCGGGTCGGGACGAAATTCATGGATGCGCTGGCGAAGCCTGGAGCCGTTGGTATGCACAAAAACATTGCGGCCGGCTTGATTGAGCGCTGCAGAGATGCGCCCGATCACCGGATGCTGCAATGGCTCGTCACCACCTACCCACAAAACCGGAGCAGTCGTTTGCGCCACTATGCTCGCCGGAATTTTCATGACCGCCGCTTCGGGATCCGATTCGGCATCAATTTCTTTCTGGTCGGAAGCAAACGCGGTCGGAGAAAGATGCCGGATCATCGGGGCATCGCGGCCCTTGACTAGCGCGCCAGACACTTTGCCGCAAAGCAGGTCGAGGCTCAGCCGAAGGGGAAATTTCATTCGCGCCCTAGAAACCGCTGCGCAGGCGGAACTCTTCCGGGCGGAATTTGATGGCGCAGAATTCTTCCGCCGGGCTAGGCTGGTCGAGCGCTTCGCGGTCACGCACTCCGTTGTAAAAGCGCGCCAGCGCATAAACCGGGAACGAGTTGCGGTAGAGGTGGTATTTCAAATAAAAAACACAGGGAAAACCAGTGCCGGTGAAGTCGTTTTCTTCCCAAGAGCCGTCTTCATTTTGCTGCTGCACCAGATATTCCGCAGCCCTGGAAATCGCCGGATCGCCAGGATCGGCGGATGCCAGCAGACCGATCAGCCCCCATGCGGTTTGCGAAGGCGTGCTGTTGCCCTGCCCCTTCGAAGACTCCACATGATAACTGCGCAGCGATTCGCCAAAGCTGCCGTCCGGTTTTTGCACGGACTTGAGCCAGGCCACCGCGCGCTTGCAATATTCCTCGGTGTTCAGCGCAACGGTTTCGAGGGCACGCAACACGCCGCTGGTGCCATACACGTAGTTCACGCCCCACCGGCCGAACCACGAACCATCGTCGCACTGATCCTTCAAAATAAATTTCATGGCGCGTTGCACCGCGGGGTGCTCTGCCGGCCAGCCGTAGCGGCCGAGGCATTCCAGTACGCGCGCGGTAACATCCGCCGTCGACGGATCGATCATCGCATTGTGATCGGCGAACGGAATGTTGCACAAAATTTTACGGTCGTTGTCGCGATCGAACGCGCCCCAACCGCCGTCGCGATTCTGCATGCTCAGCAGCCACTGAATGCCGCGGCGAACCGCGCACTCCATGCGCTTTTCGTCCTGAAATTTCACCCGCTGTAGCGCCATCAGCACAAATGCGGTGTCATCGACGTCCGGATAATAATCGTTGCGAAATTCGAACGCCCAGCCGCCGGGCTCGGCGTCTTTGTTCTTCACTTGCCAGTCGCCCGGCCCAAGAATCTGTTTCGACAAAATCCAGTCCGCGGCTTTCACCAGCGCCGGATGATCGGGAGCGACGCCTGCTTCTTCCAGTGAAACCATTGCGATGCAGGTATCCCACACCGGCGAAACGCACGGCTGCAACCGGATAGTGTCCGCTTTTTCGATTTCGAAGCGCGAAAATTCGATGATCTCGCGGCGGGTCAGCGGATCGTCCGGCCCATGGCCTAGCGCCATCAGCGCAAAGATCGAATTCATCATCGCCGGATAAATTGCCGCGAGGCCCTCGGTCCGTTCGATGTGCGCCAGCATCCACTGCTTAGCTTGGTTTAGTGCGCGCTGGCGCAACGGTTTCCAGGGAAACTTCTCGTAAACCTTCAGCGCGCGGTCAACCACTAGGAAAAAGTTCTTCCAGGAAACAACTTGCTTACTCCAATCGAAGGCCGTTGCTTTGCGTGAGGGGTCCTTGAAGAGTTCGTTGACATGCGCGCTTTCCGGCACCCGCCAGTCCGGCCGCAGCGTGCAGAGAATGGTCATCGGGATAACGATCCCGCGCGTCCACGACGACATTTCGTAAATGTTAAGGAAAAACCAGTTTGGCAGGAGCATCAGCTCCGGCGGAATCGCAGGTACCAGTTCCCAGCGCACTGCTCCAACCAGCGCGAGATAGAAGCGAACGTAAGAATTGGTGTGTTCGAGACCGCCGAGCCGATGAATGGTAACGCGTGCTGCCGTCAAGTGCGGCGAATTTGGATCATCGCCAGCCAGTTTTAGCGCGAAATACGCCTTGCAGGTAGCGTTCAGCTCCGACGGGCCGCCGGGATACAGGTTCCAGCCACCGTCGCCAAGCTGCCTGCCACGAACGTATTTGGCGAGCTTCGCGATCCGCGTTGGCTCGGCCTTACCCAGCACAAAAAGATAGTAAATGTAGTCCGATTCGAGCGTGGAATCGGCTTCCAGCTCGCCTTGCCAATAGCCGTCGTTGGCCTGTAGCGAAAGCAGGTGCTCCGCGCCGCGCTCAATTGTTTCTGGAAGTTTTTGCGCCCAGTTTTGCTGGCGCCAGGATGCTGGCGCAGCAGTAGACGAATAATCTTCTTCTACTCGAACAAATGACGCCATCTATGCTCCCCCAGAGCAGTCAAACCGTTCGTGTAACGAACGCGAACCCAATGCGCCTTGGGCCACCGGTAACTCCTTATTTTACTTATGGTTCCAGAGTTATCGCGGACCGCTTGCAGGCCTTCCCCAGTTGCTTCATTAAGTATCGCCTCATTTGCTGGGACGGTCAACGCCCAAGATGTCTCGTTTTTTGGATTCGTTATCACACAAAAACGCTGGCCGGAGCCTCCAAAATCCGCTTTACCAACTGAAATAGCGGATCCGGAAGAGCCTCCCCTTCCCGCTGCAGCAGCGACGGCTTTTGCCTCAACAATTGCGCCGGCAACTGCATCCACGGAGGATTTGTGGGAGTGGCGTCTTCCAAGCCGCGCCGAAAAACAAATACATCCGCACGGTCCAACACTTGCCGGGCGGAGTCCTTGAAATCGTCGCGCGCGGCGTCGAAAACCGTCACGTAAAGCGACGGCTTTACGAATTGCAACAGTGTATTGCTTTCGACAATCACATTGATGCCATCGATTGTGTCGGAATTCCCGGCGTTAGCCAGAGCTTGGCGCAATGGCGGCATACCTTCCGCAAGATAGCCTTGCTTGGTTCGTAGCCAGAACGATCGCGCCGCGCCCGCATGCAGAAAGCGCGCGCTGTCCGTGCCGCTTGCGCCGTTCGATTCCCAGTTCATCGCCACAATATGCTCCGTCGGCGCGCAATCGCAATCGTGGCCGTTGGTCGCACAGACCCCGTGCCCATACTGGGTGATTTTCCCAGCGATCCACTTTGCATTCGGTAACGCCGCAATCAGATCGCACACCAGTTGCGTCTTGCCAATGCTGCGGGTGTGCCCGCCAACCACAATCAGCCGGCACGCCGCCGATTTTCGAGCTGCTTCAAGACTTGCCAAGTTTCGCCTCTAACGCCACTTCCAAGCTTTTGATGCGCGCACCCAGCTCCGGGAGACGTGAAAACCACGCGTTCAGCACTTTAAATTCATCGAGCGGCCGCACCGGCGTGCCCCAGACAATCTGCCCGCTGCGCACAATTTTGCCCGGCAAGATGCCTGCCTGCGAGCCAATCACCGCATGGTCCTCGACCGTGCAGTGATCACCGAATCCCACTTGCCCACCAATAATCGCGTGATGGCCGAAAACACAAGAGCCCGACACTCCAGTCTGCGCCGCAATCACGGTATGTGCGCCAATCTGCACGTTGTGGCCGATGTGAACCAGATTATCCAGCTTCACGCCCTCGGCGATGCGGGTGTCATCCAGCGAACCACGATCGATCGTGGTGTTCGCGCCGATCTCCACGTCGTCGCCAATCTCCACAATGCCCGCCTGAGGAAATTTCCAGTGCCGGCCTTCGCCGTACGCATAGCCGAATCCATCTGCGCCAATCACTGCTCCCGAGTGAATCTCCGCCCGATGTCCGATTCGAACGCTGTTGTAAAGCGTCACGCGCGGGTGGATGCGGCAGTTTTCGCCGATCCAGCAGCCCGCTCCGACCACACAATGCGCGCCAATCTGTGTGTTTGCGCCAACGTGCGCGTCTTCCCCGATCACCGCAAAGGGACCAATGCTGGCGCCGGGAGCGATTTTCGCCAGCGGCGCAACCACGGCTGTAGGATGCACTCCGTTCGCGATCACCGAAGCGTCGCACAGCAGCGCGGCAGCCTTCGCAAATGCGAGTTTCGCGTCTTTCGCGCGCAACACCGGTTTGCCCGTCACCGTCAATCCCGCCGGCAAAATCACGCATTTGGCCGCGGACGCTTCCGCGCCCGCCGCGTATTTCGCCGAATCCACAAAAATCAAATCGCTCGAAGAAGCGCGCTCCGGTGCGGCGACGCCCTTAAGCTCAACTGACCCGTCGCCCTCCAGCACCGCTCCAATCACTTCGGCCAAATCCTTTGCCGTGTATTTCATCGCGCCTCCCAGGCCAACGCTTCGCAATAATTCCCCAAAACATTCCTCACAAGAAATCGTAGAGCGCCGGCTCGCCTTTTGGCCGCGTTTTCCAACGCGCGTGTACCCACACCCACTGTTCCGGATATTTTCGAATAATCTCCTCGGTCACCTTCGCGAAAAGCTGGGTATTTTCTAAAATATCTCGCTCGGCGTCGCCGGTCCGAATCAACTCCAGCGGCGGTTCGAATCGCAGCCGGTATTTTTTCAGCGCTTCGTCCCACACTGCGTAGCCCGGCACTACTGCCGCTTCGGTGTGCAACGCAACCCGTTGTCGTGCACGCGGGCGTTCCGAAAAAATCCACGAACGCGCCTTCTTCCGGCAATGTATTCTGATCGGCGAGAATCCCAACCGTGCCCGCTTCCCGCAAAATCCTCAGCATCGCCCGCGCGGACTCATTCTTATAAATCGGCACGTTGCCCGAAAGCCCGCGATAGCGATTCACCAACCCATCCAGCCGCGCATTGTCCAGCGGTCGGGCCATGTAGTGCAGCGGATAGCCATACAACGCATGGGCGTACGAGGACAGCTCCCACGCACCCATATGCGCCGTCAGAAAAAGTACGCCTTTGCCGCGCCGCTGCCCTTCCAGAAAATTCTCGTTGCCATCGAGCACGATGACTTCTTCAATATTCTCACGCGCATAGCGCGGCATGCGCGCAAACTCCGCCGCCATCCAGCCGAGGCTACGCACCATTCCGCGTAGCGTCGTGTCTCGCTGTGCATCAGTCCACTCCGGAAACGCCAGCCGTAAATTAAAAGCAGCGATTTTGCGAAGCTTTGGCAGCAGCGCAAACAGTGCCCGCGCAATGCCCGCGCCCATCGCTCGCGCCAACGGACGCGGCAACGCGCCGGTAAACTTCAAAACGCTCCACACTACAGCGTAAGCCAGCCATTCCTTCATCGCAGGACATTATGCTAGAACTTACCTTCCGCGGCTTGCGAGAGAAAACAAACTGTCCATGACTGCACAAGCTCCCAGCGAAAACACTGCGACTCCGGCGCAGCGTATCGGCTGGGCCATCCTGATTCTCATCACACTCTATATCTGTTATTTCAGCCATCTCGGCGTGATCGGCTTTGTCGGCCCCGATGAGCCGCGCTACGCCTGGATCGCTCGCGACATGGCCGAATCCGGCGATTGGGTCACGCCGCGCCTTTACGGCAAGCCGTGGTTCGAAAAGCCGCCGCTGCTTTATTGGGGAGGCGCAATCTTTTTCGAATTTTTTGGTGACCGCGCACCCGAAACCGCCGCGCGCCTACCTAGCGCGATATCTGCATTGCTCGCCACGCTCGCACTCGCATGGCTTGCGTGGCGCACCTACGGCGAAGAGTGCGCCCGTTGGCTGCTGCTGCTTTTGCCCACAACCGTTGGCATGATCGGCTTCTCGCACGCCGCCGCGACCGACATGCCGTTCGCAGGAATGCTCACCATCGCCATGGTCTGCGCGGCCGTCGCGCTCAGGCTGACTGAAGGCGAAAACACGCCAATTCTTCCGCGCACTCCGTGGCTCGCCTTACTACTCTGCGGTTTTTTTCTCGGACTCGCGGTCTTGGCAAAAGGTCCCGCCGCCATCATTCTCTCCGGGGGCGCGGTCTTCTTCTGGGCCGTCTTCACCAAACGTTGGCGCGACGCGTTCCGTCTACTTCATCCCGCCGCAATCGCCGCTTTCTGTGTGACTGCACTCCCCTGGTACATCCTCTGCGCCCGCCGTAACCCCGATTTCTTCCGCATCTTCATCATCGAACACAATTTCAAACGCTTCCTCACTCCCGAATTCCAGCACATCCAGCCCTTCTGGTATTACGTCCCGATTCTTATCGTCGCCTTCTTACCGTGGTCGTTTCTCGTGATCGCCGCAGCCGCAACCGACCTGAAACATTGGTGGAGCACGCGCGAAATGGGCGCGTTGACCAGTCTGATTTTATGCTGGGCAGGATTTTGTTTAGTTTTCTTTTCAATTTCAAAATCGAAACTCCCCGGCTACATCCTTCCCGCAGTGCCAGCAGCCTCGCTCCTCGTCGCACATGCGATTTCAGATACAAAATGGCTTTCGCGTAAACTCGCTGGATATTCCTTAATCGCAAGCGCCGTTACTTATTTCGCAGCAACAATGTTCTTCCGATTTGGTTCGCACCTAGTCGGTCCGCGCCTATATTTCTCTTGGGAATTGGTTCTGATGTCATTCGTGATATTAGGGCTGTATTCGCTTGCCACATTTCTCGCCGGATTCTCTTTTTCGTTCGATCAAGATTCCCGCACTAGTATCTGGTTTCGCGTTGCGAGCGCGCTCGTAATGATACTGCTTATGCAGTTAGGACCTTTTGCCTTTAGGCGCACGCAGCTCGACGTCGTTTCCAGCAAATGGATCGCGAATGCAGTCAAAAGGCGTGTCCCGGAGTTTTGGAAACTCCGGACATTTCGACTTCGGCGTGGGAACTACTACACGCTGAACTTCTACTTGAATGGGGAGATTCCGGATTGGCAGAGCGACCCAATTAGAGATGGCTACGTGCTGACGGACTCGGCGAATTGCAAAAGCTTGAAAAGCTACGATAGCTGTACAAATCTCTGGAACTTGTCGGATACTTCCGGCCACTTGACGTTGCTAAGAATCGAACCAAACGATTCACTTGACCGGCCTGGCGGAGGGCGGCAGCCGCAGCAAAAAGAATGACACTACGCGGTTTTCGTACATGCGCTTCTCGTCTTCGCCAAGCCCAACATAATTGGCGTGCGGCAATGCAGCCAGTTCCTTCGGCTCTGGCGCCTTGGTAAAAAGCTGTCGCGTACTGTTTCCCAACTCAGGATCATCCGCTGGCTGCAAAAATAGTTTCGGAACACCAGCCAAATTAATTAAGCGCCCGGAAAGCGCCGGATCCTGCCGGTGCTCATAGTTCAACCAGTCAAAACTGAACTCCGCCGCGCGTACCATAAACGGAAATCCGCCCAGTCCGGTCTTACCCACTTCCACTTTGACCATCTGCTTTGGCTCGTCGTACACCGAATCCAGAATCAGCGCCTTCACCCGCTTGTCGCTTTCCGCTTCGTGCAACGCAACATACGCACCCAGGTTGTAGCCCCACACGCCAAAACTCGTTGGGTCCACGTCAATGCGTTTCGCGATGGTGTCCATCGCCGCTCTCAGCTCAGGAGTTTCGCGATACCCAAACGAAGTAGTGCCGGCGTTCGCCCCGTGCCCGACAAAATCAAATAAAAACACGTTGTACTGGTGATCTTGCAGCGCGGAAACCAGCGTCAGCAACTCGCCTTTGCTCGATTCATACCCGTGGCAAAGGATAATCGTCGGCGCGCCGCGAAATCCCGGGAAAAACAGCCCCGTGCGGCTCCCTCCCGGTGCGGGAACGTCAAACTGTACCTCTTCCGGACGCCCCGGAAAGCTCGCCAGGTTGATCTCCGAACTGACGCGCTGCGGCTTGACGATGCGGTAAACCAGGAAGCCGGCAATGGAAAGAGTCGCCAGTCCCGCGAAAAAAATCAGCGCGACGACCGCCGTAAATAGCTTCGTGTACCACTTGGTGGGATAGCGGAGCTCGAAGAGAATTGACATACGTGGCTTGCGCGACTCGGCGTACGACGCGCGCCCTGACCTTAACCTCGCATTAGATTCGCAACTATTTTGACTCTAGCACAGCTCTTCCGGCGCAAAACTCGCATCCGCGTACGGGTGTGTCGCATTTATATCGGGCAAGTGTTCCGTCCGCCCTGCTTTTTGCGATAGGGCTAGGTATGATAGACAAGCCGCAGGAGAAAGCGCGCATACTTTATCTTTCATGAATATTGTAGATCTGCGCCAAACCACCGTCCGTCAGATTGAGCCGTTGCTGGAGGAAGAGTCTCTGCACTGGCGCGACGAGCTCCATTGGGATTATCGCGGCGCCCTCGAACTCATCAAACGCTTTCTCGAAGCCCACGCGCTCTCCGGCTGCGTTGCCTACGAAAACGGCACCGCCGCCGGCTACACCTTCTACGTCATGGAAGAACAGAAAGGCCTGATCGGCGGCCTTTACGTTTCCCCGCAATTCGATCAGACCGCCATCGCCAAGCGCTTGTTGGAAGAGATGCTCTACGGCATGCGAACCCTGCCGAATCTTTCCCGCATCGAAGCGCAACTCATGCCCTTCGGCGGGCCGGTAGATCACCCGCTGCGCGAACTCGGCTTCACACTCTATACCCGCCAGTTCATGCTGCTAGATCTGAACAAGCAACTTGAAGCAACATCCGGCGCAACCACTGGCCTGCGCCTTTCCCGCTGGAATGACCGCTACTTCGATCCCTGCGCCAAGCTTATCTACCTCGCCTACGCCAATCACATCGATGGCGACATCAACGACCAATACCGCAGCAAGTCCGGCGCGCTGCGCTTCCTGAAAAACATTATTCTGCTACCCGGATGCGGGCAGTTCGTACCCGGCGCGTCTTTCGTCCTTCACATGCCGGGGAGCGACGAACTCCTGGGCGCAGTCTTAACCAGTGAAGTTTCCCCCGGCGTAGGCCACACCACGCAACTCTGCGTCCTGCCCGGTCACCAGGGCCACGGCCTGGGCCGCGCTTTGATGATCACAGCGGTAGACGCCTTACGTGGATTGAAATTTCATGAATTGACGCTGACCGTCACGTCAGTAAACCACGGAGCCGTCCAGCTCTACGAAAAGCTAGGATTTCGCACACTGAAGTCCTTCACCGCAGGCGTCTGGCCCCGTTAATACAAGCGACCAGAGACCAGCGATCAAATCCGCCGAGCTACGACTTCCGTTCCAGCAAACATCGCGGAAGGTTTTGGCCGCTGGAACGCTCGTGAATTTTCCCGATTCTTGTCGATAGCCAGCGGCTCGCTACGAGAACTCGAAACGCACTTCCTGATTGCGGAACGGCTGGGCTACGTTCCAGCTAACCGGGTGAGTTCGCTCCTGGCGAACATTGATGAACTAGCCTGGATTATCTACGCGATGATTTCCAAAATTAAAAACCAAGCCATCGGCACAAGAGAAGAAATCCTAATCGAGGAGTGACATCTTCGGACCAAAAAGCAAAACTAGCTGACGGGGGGTTGTCGCTGGTCTCTACTTCTTAACCCGATCCTTCAGCAAGTTCTTCAACTCCGCCATGAATTCCTGCACGTCCTTAAAATCCATGTACACGCTGGCAAATCGCACGTAAGCGACCTTATCCAGCTTCTTCAATCGGTGCATGATCATCTCGCCGATCTCCGTAGTGGTCAGCTCCCGCTCGGTAGCCTCATGCACCACACCTTCAATCTCGTCGACAATCGCTTCCAGCTTCGGCGTTGCCACCGGCCGCTTCTCGCAGGCCTTCAACAATCCCTGCAAAATCTTCTGCCGTTCGAACCGCTCGCGCCGCCCATCCTTCTTGATCACCATGTAAGGAATCTCATCAATCCGCTCGTACGTGGTGAACCGCCGCTCGCACTTCAAACATTCGCGCCGCCGCCGGATGGTATCTCCCACCCGTCCTTCGCGCGAATCAATCACTTTGTCGTCCAGATGCCCACAGAAAGGACACTTCACTCCGGCTACTCTCCTTTGCCGCCCGGCTCAGCGCCCTCTGCAGCGCCCCGTTCGACTCCCGGTCCCGCACTCCCGTGCGCGGCAATTTCCTTGAGCTCTTCCTTTTCGTGCTCCGCCAGTTTCCGCAATTGCCCCAGTGAAACTCCCTCTCGAATCAGCAGCGGAATTCCCGCGACCGCGCATCCGGCAAACGTCACCAGCCACAGCACAATCGCCGCGGCAACCGCACTCTCGCTCTCCACGCCGAACACTTTGGTGTATGCAAAAATCGCCAGCGCCTGCGAGCCTCCGCCCACCGCCGGCAATTGCACCGCCGAACCCACCAGCGTAAACGCCAGCACCAGCGTATTGTCGCCCAGACTCAGTTCCGCCAGGCGGCCGCCAAAACTCTGCGCGATACAGTAATACACCACCAACACCAGCGCCCAGTGAACCGCGGAATATAACACGGCGGCGATTAAATCACCCGCCGACCGCACGGTCTGAATCCCGCGAATAAATCCCAAAATGATTTTTGCGATGCTGGCTCGCCATCCCGGCGCGAGAACCCAGCCTTCCAGCCGCTTTTCCAGCAGCGCTGTGCCCTGCAGCCGCAAATAAATCAGAAACGCAATCGCGCCGCCAACTCCTACCGCCAGAAAAGTCCCCGCGGTACTCGCCGCTTTCGCAATCGTGACCGCCGCATCGCCCGAATGCGCACTTCCCTTAAACACCAGCAGCGCAACCGCTGCGATCAGCGCCATACTCGCGACGTCAAACAATCGCTCCAGCACCCAAATTCCAAAAATATCCGCCACCGGGTGCTTCGCACGCCGCGCCAACAGCAACGGACGAATCGGCTCCCCCGCGCGGCCCAACAAAAATACCGCCGCAAATCCCGCCAGCGTCGTCGGATAAATCTCCCAAAATTTCGCGTGACCCAGATTTCGCTGGAACACTTCCCAACGCAACGACCTCAGCGCATAACAGCCATAAATTAGAACGACGCCAGCCACTAGCCATCGCTGGTTCGTACTCTTAATCGCCGCCCACAGCTTCGCTCCGCTGAACCCCGCCAATCCCAGCGACCCGCTCGACCGGTACACCAGGTACCCAAGCACCGCCACCACCGCCGCTATCAGCAGCCACTTTTTCGACCTGGATTGCATGAGGGATTGAGCCTAATGGGCGCCAGCCTCTCACGTCAAGCCAACCGCTCACAAATCATTGGGATTGCTGGCTTTGTGGCAGCCCTGAGGCGCGTGCCATCGCCTGCCATCGGCCTTGTATCGGGGGCGGGGGCCGGGTAAGATGCCCGCAATGACCGCCGTCGGGTCATCCTTCATGTCGGCTCGTCGGTGCCCATCTATGCTAAGGGAACAATTCGGGAGCATTTTACGTTCCATACTGTGGCAGGCCGAACTAGGTATTCTAAGGGCCGCTCGCAGGGCGTCAAACACCGGATTTTCCAAGCCTTTCTGGAACCGGCGGCAACAATCTTTACGGTTTTCGCGCTCAGAGCAGCTCTTATGGATTCGAGGCTGATTTTACGTTGGAGCAGGAAGCCCAACTGGTCCAGCAATGCCTCCAGGGAGATGGCTCTGCCTGGGAGGAGCTTGTACGTCAACACTCGCGCCGAGTCTTCAATAATCGAACCGAAGCCGAAGATCTGGCGCAGGATGTTTTCCTCCGCATTTACAAGACCCTGGGCAGTTACCGTTCGGCGTACGGCGGCTTCGCCACTTGGATGACTAGCGTGACTCGCAACCTCTTAATCGACCATTACCGGCGCACCAAACGCGACCGCATCACCGACTCGCTCGATGACGCCATGCCGGTCGTCGAAAATAAGGCTTCCTCCGCGCGCCGCCCCGACGAGCAAGCGCTTCTCGGCGAGCTCAGCTCTCAGGTACAATCCGCGTTAACGCGGCTCTCCCCGGAGCTGCGCGAGGCGGTCATCCTGCGCGACTTGCAACAACTTGACTACAGCGAAATTCAAACCGTGCTCGCCGTTCCCGAAGGCACGGTAAAATCAAGAATCAACCGCGGGCGCATTGAGCTCGCGCGCATTCTGCAACAAATGGGGGTTCGCCCATCATGACCTGGACTTGCGAACAAACTGAACTGCAATTGATCGATTATCTCGACGGCTTGCTGCAGCCCGTGGAGCAGCGCGCTTTCGATCTGCACGTCAACGGCTGCGAACGC
>WNFM01348788.1_pt3 | contig 25687 bp, 2 predicted proteins | sample 5400271 | NCBI WGS metagenome assembly WNFM01 (sample SAMN13153352, study PRJNA577476) | soil metagenome | isolation source: 60 cm saprolite on Douglas fir-dominated hillslope | place: USA:California | collected 2013-09-17 | reverse complement strand
AGCCTGGGAAGCCTGGCCGGGGTCAAGACGACCGGCGACATCATCCCGCTGGCGAGCTTGCTGGCCCAGGCCACCTTCGGGATCGACCTGAGCCCGTCCCAGACCCTCGACGTCAGCCCGGCCATCTTCCAGCCCGGCCCTCGCGTCGACGTGACAACCACCCAACAGGGCGGCAAGTCGGTCGTGACCAGCATCCTGCGCCCCGGCACGGCCATGGTCGAGGGGATCCAGGTGGTCACCGTGCGGGCGAGGGGCGGCACCTTCACGCTCTCCTTCGACACCAACGGCAACCACACCGCCGATGCCGGCGAGACCACCAACGCGATCGCCTTCGACGCCTCTGCGGACACGATCAAGACCAGGCTCACGACCGACATCACCGGCCTGAGCGGCAAGGTGGTGAGCGTCTCCGAGGCGGTGACCCCCGGAGGCGGCATCTACACGATCACGCTCGACACGGCGCTGGGCGCAGCCCCGCCGCAGCTGGTCGCCGATGGCAGCCAGCTGGCCGCTCGCGACGAGCAGCAGCTGATCACTCCGATGAACATCACCGGCGGAACCTTCACCCTGAGCTTCGGCGGCCAGACGACCGCCGACATCACCTACAACGCCGACAACACGGTGCTCGGGCCGGCCATCGAGTCCGCCCTCCGGAACCTCAACAACGTCGGGTCCACCGGTGTCGAGGTGCACACGACGGACGGGATCGTGGTCGAGTTCGAAGGCGCCCTGAGCGGAACCGACGTGGGCCAGCTGGTGGACGCGGCCGGCCTCGACGGCTTCCAGACCACCGGCGTCCTGTCGGCGACCGCGAACTTCAGCGGGTCGCTCTTCACCTCGCCGGGCGTCGTCGTGATCCCGGTCCAGGACGGCAAGTCGGGCGCGAGCGTCGCGACCCGCGACCAGGGCGGCGCCGGGGTCGGCGTCAGCACCAAGGCCACCGGCAGCGCCACCGTCAACGAAGTGCAGGAGGTCACCGTTCGCGGGTCGGGCGGCTCCTACCGGCTCAGCTTCACCTACGGCGCGCCGACCGGGGTTTCCGCCAGCCCGGCCACTGGGACCGCGGTCGGCACCCTGGCGGCGGGTACCTACTACTACGAAGTCACGGCGATCACCCCTTCGGGCGAGAGTGTCGCCTCGGACGAGGCATCGGCCACCGTCGGAGCGAACGGCAAGGTCAACGTCAACTGGGCGGCGGTGACGAGCGCGACCAGCTACAAGATCTACCGCGGGCTGACGGCGGGCGCGGAGAACCATTTCTTCACTTCCGTCACACCAGGCTTCCAGGACATCGGTGGAGCCGGGACAGGCGTCGCGCCGACCTCGGGCACCACGGTCTGGATCCCCTTCAACGCGCTGCCGGCCGAGGTCCAGGCCGACCTCGCCGCGCTGCCCAACATCGGCGCCGGCAACGTCTCGGTCACATCCAGTGTCAGCCCGGCCGGAACGGTGTTCGCGGTGACCTTCCAGGGCACGCTCACGCACACCCACGTCACTTCGCTGGAGCCCAACTCGCTGCCGGTCACCACCGTGACCGCGGGTTCCGGCGGCGGCACTCCACACAATGCGGTCCAGCGGCTGACGATCCCCATTACGGGCACCTTCGTCCTGACTTTCACGGATCCCAACGACATCCCCGCCGCCACTCCGACCATCTCAACCACTGGCACCGCGTTGGCCATTGCCGCTGACATAAAGGCCAAGCTGCAGGCGCTGCCGAACCGGCCCCGGCCAGTTCGACGTCACCTTCCAGAACGCGCTCGGCGGCAAGCCGATCCAGCTTCTGGTTGCGACCACGATCACGCCGCACAGCGAGGTCCAGGTGCTGACGATCAGCGGCGCCACCGGGGGCACTTTCACCCTCCGCTACGACGCCAACAGCAACGGCATGTTCGACGCGGGCGAGACGACGGCCGCGATCACGTTCAATCCGGCCGCGGACACCTCGATGGACATCGCCGCCAAGCTGTCGGCGCTGCCCCTCGGCACCAGCCTCGGCTCGACGATCGGCAACAACCTTGCGGTTGCCAAGAGCGGCAACGACTACACGATCGGCTTCGTCAACGGGCTGGCAGGCGTCAGGTTCAAGCCGTTCTCGGTGACCGACCAGCCGCAGCCGGCGACGCTGACCACCCAGGACAGCAAGCAGACGGTGCAGCTCCTCGACGCAAGCGGCGGAACCTTCACGCTGACGGCGAGCGGCCACACCACGGGTCGGCTGGGCTACAACGCCCCCGCCAACGACACCGCACCTCGCGGCAGCCACCTACCGATACGTCGTGACGGCCATCACGGCCGCCGGCGAAACCATCGCCGGGGCGGAAGCCAGCGTGGTCGCGGCCGCCGACTCGACGGTGGCGCTGACCTGGACGGCGGTCGCCAACGCCGTCGGCGGTTACAAGATCTACCGGGGCACTGCGGCCGGCGCCGAGAACCGCTTCTTCACCTCCAACGCGGCGAGCTTCACCGACGACGGCACCGCTCCAGGGTCACCGGGAACTCCTCCTGTCCTCAGCGTCCAGACCGCCCTCAACACCGTGCTCGGTGCGGGCAGTGCAACCGTCACGGCGGCGGGCGGCATATACACGGTCGACTTCGGTGGACCGCTGGCGGGGACGAGCGTTCCCACCATGACTCCCGACGCCGGCCACCTGAGCAACAGCAGCCCCTACGCCTCGCTGACCAACGTCCGGGTGACCAAGGCGGCGACCCAGGCGGACCACAGCATGACCGGGCCGGTCCAGGCGGCCCTCGACGCGGCGGCGATCAGCGCCGGCGTGACGCCCGGCTTCCTGGTCTCCGCCTTGATCGCGAACGGAGCAACGCCGTGGGTCGCGCCCTCGGTGCCGTTTGGCGCTCCGGCCTTCGTGTCGCAGGGACCGACGTCGATCAGCGGCGGCCAGGTGAGCGGCATGACGGCACAGTCGGCTCCGGTCGCAGGCGCCGTCTCGGCGGTGGCCACGAATCCGCTCCTGACGGGCGTCATGTGGGTCGGCACCGTCAACGGCGGCATCTGGAAGTCGGTCGACGCTCTCAACCACACGCCGATACCGACCCCGCATTGGACGTCACTGCTGGAGGCGGGCCCGAGCATGTCGATCGGCGCTCTCTCGCTCGACCCGACCGACCCCACCGGCAACACCCTGGTTGCCGGCATCGCGCGCGTCACCAACTTCCTCGGCACCCCCAGCGCGATTGGCGGCCTGCTCCGAACCGCCGACGGCGGGACGACCTGGCAGTCACTCGCCGGGGTCCTCATGCAACCCCTGGACGTTCGCGGTGTGATCGCTCGCGGTGCGGTCCTCCTGGCCGCAACCCGCGACCGATCGGGTGGAACCGGCGGCGGCATCTGGCGCAGTGCCGACGGCGGAGCGACCTTCTCCCGGCTCTCCGGCGATGGAGTTTCCGGTCTGCCCGCCGGCGACGCCTTCGACCTCGTCGGCGACCCGAGTCACCTTGCCTCGCTCTACACGGCGATCGCCGGAGCCGGCGTCTTCCAGAGCGCCGACCTCGGTGCGACCTGGACCGGCACCGGCGGCGTCACCTTCGGCACCGCGACCACCTACATCAACGGGCCCTCCGTCGCCGGCCCGAGCAACGGTTGGGTCGCGGGTCAGACCGTGAACCTGCGGCTCGCCGTCCACGACACCGGATCGGACCTGGCCGTCTACGCCCGCGTGGTCAACGCCGTTGGTCCCGCCAGTAGCCGCGAGAGCGCGGTGCTCCGCTTCACCGGCAACCCGGTCTGGGTTCCGCTCGCGAACCCGGGCGTGAACGGCACCAGCGCCAACGGCCAGGGTGAGCCGAACTTCTCGATCGGGGCCGATCCAACCGACGCCAACACCGTCTACGTGGCCGGCGACACCAACGCCACCCAGGTCGATGCCGCGCTCGGCTCCACCGACTTCACCGGGCGAGTCTTCCGCTGCCAGACCGGCGTGGCGACCTGCTCGCCGATCGTGAACAACGCGACCGACGACCACAGTGCGCCCCACGCGGACACCCGCGCGATGGCCTTCGTGGCCAGCCACAGCTCAACCGGGACGGCGGTCACCGGAGCGGGCGCCAAGTCCGGCACGGTCTCCGCCGTCGCTGTTGGCGACGGCACGCTCACCTACACTACGACCGGCGCCGCTCCCGCCGTCGGTGACCTGTTCCAGGTCGGTGCCGGCGGATCGGCGGAGGTCTTCCAGGTGAACAGCGTCGCGGGCAGCGGCCCTTACGTGATCACCCTCGACCACGCCGCGATCCGCCAGCCTGATCGAGTCCGACGACGGCGGCGTTTACCTGCGCACGACTCCGAGGGCGAGCAGCTCACCCTTCGGTGTCTGGACATCGCTGATCGACGACCTCGCGGTCAGCGAGCAGCACTCCTGTGCCTTCGACTCCCTATCCAAGATCATCATCTGCGGCAACCAGGACACAGGCACCGCCGAGCAGACCGTGACGGGGAGCTCGGTGTGGCGCGAAGTCAGCGGCGGCGACGGTGCGTTCGTCGCCGTGGACAACAGCGTCACCCCTTCGCTCCGCTACTCGAGCTCCTACTACCTGAACTACCTGATCCACCAGGCCTGCGACGCGAGCAACGCCTGCCTGGCAATACCCAACACGATCGTTGCCTGCACCGGACCGACTGATCTGTCGACCTGCTATCCGACCCAGACCGTCGCAGCTTCGGGCGGGATCCAGCTCACCAATGTCATGCAGATGTACAACGGGACCAACTACCACGTCCTCCCGTTCTACGCACCGATTGCCTTGAACGCGACCAACCCGCGACTGATCGCGGTGGGCGCCGGCGCGGTGGGCGCGGCGGCGACGGTGTACACCTCTCCCGACCGCGCCCAGTCGTTCATACCGTTGCCAGGCGCCGGCGCCGGCGCCCCGACCAACAGCGTCTCGGCGCTGGTTTACGGCGGCTTCGCCGGAACCACGCCGATGCAGGATGTGCTCTACGTCGGTGATCAATCGTTCGAGGCCGTCCCCCACGGTCAGCTGTTCGTCCAATCGACATCGGCGGGCGGGCTCAACTTCGTGGCCGCCTATAAAGGCGGCTCGCCCACGGCGATCGCGCTGAAGCCGACCGACTGGCAAACGGCCTACATCACCGACGACACGCACGTTTACCGGACGACCGACGGAGGAGGGCACGTCGCCGACATCACCGGCAACCTGCTCGCCGGTCTCGGCGTCGCGCACGTCTTCAGCGTGGTCATCATCCCCGGTGGTCGAGCGGACGGAATCGCCGTCGGCACCGACATCGGAGTCTTCCTGACGACCACCGACTCGCTCCGCTGTGCCGGACTGGGCGACAACTGCGCGACGGTCTGGACAGCGTTCGGCTCGACGCTGCCGCGAACCAACGCCTATTCGCTTGCCTACGACGCGGGCACCGACACGCTGGTCGTCGGCACCCTCGGCCGGAGCGCCTTCAAGCTCGACAACGCGAGCAGCGTCGTGTTCGGCGAGAACCGGCTCTTCGGCGCCGCGCACGCCGACCAGCCGGTGGAGGTCGAGGTCCGGCTTCAGCAGACCGTCACCGGCTTCCAGGCGGTTTCGACCCTGGGAGCGACCGCCGGCAACTTCATCGTCACCTTCGACGGCAAGACGACCACCACGCTCGCGGTGGATTCGCCGGCGGCGGCCATCCAGACCGCCATCCGGGGCCTCGCGAGCGTGGGCGCCGTCGCCGTCACCGTCGACCGGACCGGCAACCAGCTCACCATCGACCTCGTCAGCCTGGATCCGACCAAGCTGACGGTCCAGGAGGTCATCCTGGGCACCGTTCGCCGGACCACCAGCCCGGCCGAGTTCGCAGCCGCCCTCCAGTCGCAGATGAATGACGTGCTGCACGCCGCCGGCGAAACAGGCGTCAACACCGCAGTGAGCCTCAGCGCAGGCATGCTCCAGATCGGCCAGACCGGGGCCTACCAGCTCCAGGTCCGGTTCCCGTCGCCGGTGGTCGCCCAGCTGGGTGGTGGAAAGATCTCCCTCACCGCCCCCGCCGTCACCTACACCGCAGGGCCCAAGGCGGCGGCGATCAACCGCGACCAGCGGGTGGGCGTGACGGTCGGCCTGAGCGGCCCCGGCTTCGTCTCCGCGACGGCGGTCGTCGACGGCACGGCTTCGCTGTCCTCGGGCACCTACCCATACGTGGTCACCGCCGTCATGGCCGACTCGGCCGAGAGCAACACATCGGCCGCGGTGACCGCCACCCTGACCGCGACCGGCAAGGTCGTTCTCCGCTGGAACGTCGTCCAGGGCGCCGTCTCCTACAACGTCTACCGCCTGCGGAGCGGCTTCTTCTCGCTGAGCCACCAGTTCACTGGGATCACAGCCACCACCTTCACCGACGTCGGAGCAACCGGTACCACCTCTGTCGCCCTTGACGGTCCGGGCAACGTCATCGCCACGCCGGCGCTGGACGCCACGGCCAATCTCGCGGCCGGCATTTACCACTACGTCGTCTCGGCCAACGTGCCCGGCGGCGAGACGAAGGCGTCAACCGACGTGTGGGCCATCCTCCTCGGCAAGGGCAAGGTCGCCCTCCACTGGGACACCGTCGGAGCGGCGACCTCCTACAACGTCTACCGCCTGCGCAGCGGTGGATTCCTCTCGGTCACCCGCCTTTTCGACTCGATCTCCGCCATCGTCCTGTTCCCGCCGACCGCCAACTACCGCCAGGATCCCGCCTTCCAGGAGCTGGGGCTTACCACCTCGCCGACACCGGCGAGCTTCGCGGACGGCACCACGCCCGACATCGAGTTCACCCTCCACGTCAGCACCGCCACCTCGGGCGGCCCGGTCGACGTGCGGGTCTACCTGCCGGGCGCCGACACCTACTCCACGCTCGATGACCTGGTGGCGGCCCTCCAGGACGCGGTCAACCTGGCGCTCGACAGCTCGACCCTGGGCAGCCATGACGCCAACGCCGACGGCGTCCCCGACATCCTGGTCTGCCGGCCGAACGACGATCCCAACGCGACCGGCGTGGCGGCGTGCCAGGGCACCGGGAACCGGATCCTCTTCCGGGGCGAAAGCGGCGTCGTCTCCAGCCTCTCGATCGACGTGCCCGCGGACCTGGACCAGGGCGACAACGCCGGCACGCCCAACGGCGCGGTCACGTTGCTCGGCTACTCGGCCTCCGGCGGCGAGACCCACCACGCCCGCGCCAGCCGCTTCTTCCTCGACAACGTCAAGCTGAGCGGGACCTTCGACCTGGTCGTCCAGAACCTTGCGGTCACCGCCAACGTCGGCTTCCTCGCCGTCAAGGCGTCCGCCGAGGGCACCCTGCCCGGCGGCCGGCTGCTCTCGCTGACGATCGGGGTCGAGCTCCGCAACCCGCTCGCCCACACCGGCGACGCCGACCAGAACCACCTCGACCTCCTCGTCCTTGCCAACACGGTCGGCGACGGTCACTTCATCTACGACTCGAACAACGCCGGCGGCAGCAACGAGCACCCGGGCACCGGCTTCTTCTTCGGCAGCCTCTCCGGCGGCCTCGGCGCGAAGCTTCGGCTCGCTCCCGACGGCGTGCTCTCCGGGCTCGCCGACACCCTCAACGCGACGCTGACCATCACCGCAACGAGCCCGAACTGGTTCCACTCTTTGCCGACGCCGCAGTTCCAGTTCCAGGGACCCGACTTCAACGCGATCCTCGACCGCTTCAAGCACCTGGACTTCGCGACCATCGTCCAGGCGCTGCAGATGATCGTCGGGCTCGTCCGGAGCCTCGACGGCTCGGGCGGCAGCCCCGCCATCGCGAGCTTCCTTGCCAAGCCGCTGCCGTTGGTGAACCGGAGCATCGCCCAGCTCCTCGACGTCGCTTCCGACGTCGCCAACAAGATCAATGCGGTCCTCCAGAACCCGGCGGGCGCGATCCAGCGGCTGAACAACATCCTCGCCAACGCCCTCGGCATGACGGTTCCGGGCATCGCCGTGAGCGATTCGGTCAGCGATGGAGGCACGCCCGGCACCGCCACCCAGAACGAGGTGCAGCACCTCGCTGTCAACCACGTCACCGGCGGCACCTACACCCTGAACTACTCCTACCTGCTCAAGCCGCAGGGCTTGCAGGTCAGCGCGTCGGGAGCCGGCAGCCTGGCGGGCGCTTACTTCTACGAGGTGACCGCGACGGTCGGCGGCAACGAGACCGTCGCCTCTCCCGAGGTGTCGATCACCGTCGTGGGACCGACCGGCCTCAGCCTCAGCTGGCAGCCGGTCGACGGCGCGACCTCCTACCGCGTCTACCGCGGCACCTCGAGCGGCGGCGAGAACGCCTACTTCACCTCGGCCACCCCGACCTTCAGCGACAGCGGCGCAGCGGGGACTGCGGGAGCCCCGCCGGCGAGCGACTCGAACAGCACGGTCACCCTGAGCCAGACAACCGCCCCGCTGGCCTACAACGCGGACGCGGCAGCCATCCAGGCAGCCCTCGAGGCGCTGGGCGCGATCGGTCCCGGCAACGTGTCCGTGTCCGGTTCGGCGGGCAGCTTCCTCGTCACCTTCCAAGGCAACCTCGGCATGCAGGCGATCCCGCTGCTCACCGCGGACGCGTCAGGGCTGGCCTACGTCCCCTCCGGCCAGCTGCCGCTCCTCGTCTATGACCCGACGACAGGCGAGCTCGACTTCAACTTCGACATCGGCACCAGCGTCCAGATCTCGCGGCCGTTCAGCCTCGACCTGTCCAACCTCGGGCTGCCCGACGCCTTCGCGAACGTGGTCAAGAGCCTGGTCGGGGTCGGCGCCAGCGGCAACCTCTCGGTCACCGCCAGCGCGGCCCTCCACGTCCGGCTCGGCCTCGACCTGAACATCGATTCGATCAGCACCACGACGCCGGGCACGTCGACCCAGAGCGATGTCCAGTCGCTTGTCACGAAGGCTACCGGCGGCAGCTTCAACCTCATCTTCCCGTTCGACCTGGCGCCCCAGAACCTGGTGGCCACCGCGGTCGCCGCCGACCCCATGGCGCTGACGACCATGCTGGCGGGCGCCCGCTACTACGTCGTCACCGCGATGCTCGGCAGCCACGAGACCACGGCGTCGTCCGAGGCCTCGACCACAGTCGACGCCGGCGGCAAGGTCAACCTGAAGTGGGCCGCCGTGACCGGTGCCAGCGGTGGCTACCGGGTCTACTTCGGCACCACCTCAGGTGGCGAAGGCGCTTATCTCTCGGCCTCCACCAACTCCCTGACCGACGATGGCTCGAGCAGCGGAACGACCGCGACCCCGCCGCCGGCGGCAACCGCGGATAACCAGACGACCGCGGACATCAACTGGAACGCCGACTCAACCGCGATGGCCGCCGACATCCAGGCCAAGCTGGAGGCCCTCGCCAACGTCGGCACGGGCAACGTGGCCGTCACCTCGAGCACCGGGGTCGTGACCTCGCCGGGCAGCCCGCAGACCTTCACGATCACCTTCCAGGGGGCCCTCGCCCACACCGACGTCCCGCAGCTCCAGATCGACGACGGCAACCTCAGCGGCAAGCGGGTGTTCTTCATCAAGACTGGTCCCACGGGCACCCATCTCCACTTCGACGCCCGCGCCTCGGTGGCGAACCTCAACTTCGTCGCCCGGATCGGGCCGTTCGGTTTGTTCGTCAAGAACGGCAGCGCCAGCATCGGCGCCAACCTCGAGCTCAGCCTGATCGACTTCAATGCCAACGGCCGGCTGGTGCTGGTCGGCTTCGGCGGCGACGGCGTCAGCAGCGACCTCGGCAGCCTGGGTTCCTTCGTCGGTGCCGGCTCGATCTGCCTGACAGGAACCGCGACTGCTCCAGCGCCGGCCTGCCCGACGGGACCGACCATGTTCGCGGTGGTCTCGCTGCCCCTCTTCGTGGGCACCGAGAGCTTCCAGCTCCCGATCAACGACCCGGTCTTCAGCGGCATGGGCGTCGCTGGCGGGAACGTGCTCGGCGTGAAGATCGGTATCGACGGCAGCGTGCTGTTCAGCGACCCGGCCAGCATCTTCATCTTCTCGTCGACCTCGGCCTGTCCGAGCTGCGGGTTCACCCCACCCGACTGGAGCAACTTCAGCCCCAACCTGCCCAGCATCTTCGCGCTCCTCGCCGACCCCTCCACGGTCGTCGACGGCCTCGACTTCTTCCTCCAGACGCTGCAGGAGGCGCTGAGCGGCCAGATCTTCGGCGTCAAGCTGCCGCTGCTCGGCAAGCTGCTGGACAACAACCCGCTCAGCAACGCCATCAGTGACTTCCGGAGCAACTTCCTGAAGCCGCTCGCCAACACGCTGCGGGACAACAACCTCGGGTTGGACTTCGTCGTCCAGAAGGTCCAGCAGCTCGCCTTCGAAGTCTTCTCGAACCAGCTCGGCATCCTCCTGCCGAGCGGCACGGAGACGGTGCCGACCGCAAGCGACATCCAGTTCAAGATGCTGAAGAACGACCCGGTGACGCATCGCCCGCGCGCCGTGGCAGCCAATATCTTCGACGCCCAGCAGGCGGAGTTCGACTTCCCGCTCGGCAAGACCTACACCTTCACGGCGGCGCCGATCTCGATCGACCTCGGCATCCCGGCGCTCGGCCTCGACGCCAGGTTCGTGCCCCAGATCACGATCAGCTTCGGGCTCAACTTCGGCTTCGGCGTCGACCTCAACAGCGGGTTCTACTTCGTGAGCGGGCACAACCGCGTGGGAGGCATCGACTCGATCACGCCCGCGCTGACGCTGGCGACCACCGTCACCTTCTCCGACGTCAGCTGCCCGACCGGCAGCGTCAACCGCGCCCAGATCGACGGCCGGCTCCTCTTCCTCGCCCTCCACCTGCAGGACGGCATCGACCTCAACGGCGACGGGTCGGTCTCGGTCCAATGCGCCGGCAACAACCCGAACCCGGTCGTCAACCCCCAGACCCAGGAGATCTCGACGCTCTTCTTCAACGGCTCGGTCAACCTGGGCGACCCCAACAACGACGGGATGCTGACCTTCAGCGAGATCACCTCGTCGTCGCTGAGCGAGATCATCCAGCCGACGCTGGCCGGCGGCGCCCTGCTCCGGGCCGACGCCTCGATCGACTTCAGCGTCCTGGGCGGCGACTTCGCCAACATCCTGCCCAAGCTCTCGACCAAGATCCTGGTCGACTTCGTCCTCAGCTGGTCGGCCGCCAGCGGCCTCAGCGTCGGCCCGCCGCAGGTCGTCTTCGGCGACATCACGCTCGACCTCGGCTCCTTCATCTCCAACTTCGCCGGCCCGATCCTCAACAAGATCGGGGACATCCTCCAGCCACTCGCCTGGCTGATCGGCCCCAACGGCTTCCTCAACATGAGGATCCCGATCCTCTCCGACCTCGCGGGTCACACGATCACGGGCAAGGACCTCGTGGTCCTGTTCGACCCGACCGACGGGCCCAAGATCGTCGCCTTCCTCGACTTCGTCCAGACGCTCTACCACCTGATCGACCTGGTCCACAAGGCGGCGAGCGAAGGCAACGTGATGCTGAACTTCGGCGACCTCGTCCTGTCGCACGCCAACCCGGGCGCCGCGGTCGCCAACTTCGCCAAGTGGAGCTTCTTCGACAACCCCATCCAGGGCATCGGCCTGCCCATGCCCGGGCCCGGTGTTGCGGGGGCTGACATCAGCCAGCTCGGCAACCTCGGCAACATCGCGATCCCCGACAGCCTGCCCGGTCCGTCGACCGAGGGCAACATGGGCTCGTCCACCTCCGACTTCACCTCCGGGGTCCAGAAGAAGGGCAGCATCGACTTCCCGATCCTGAAGGCCTCCAACGTCATCAACCTGCTGCTCGGCAAGCCGGCGACGCTGGTCGAGGTGACGCTGCCGACCTTCGGGTTCAACTTCTTCTACCGGCAGTCGTTCCCGATCATCGGCCCGCTGGTCGGCACCTTCGGCGGCGGCATCGGCGCCACCATCTCGCTCCGGCTCGGGTACGACACCCAGGGCCTGACCGACTTCCTGGCCTCGCACAACGCCGCCAGCCTGCTCGAGGGTTTCTTCTTCGACACCAAGGACTCGCTAGGCAACCTGCTGCCGGTGGCGATGCTCCACGCCGAGATCGCCGTCGGCGCGGCGCTCGACCTCGGCCTGATCGAGGCCGGCGTCGAGGGCGGCATCAGCGCCGACATCTTCTTCAACTGGGACGACCTCAACAAGGACGGCAAGGTGCGGCTCGACGAGATGAAAGCCAACATCCTGGCCAATGGCGGTGATCCCCTGGCGGTGTTCGACATCACGGGCGAGATCGACCTATTCCTGCGCGCCTACGTGACCATCAACCTCTTCTTCACGTCCTTCACCGAGACGTTCGAGTTCGCAAGGCTGAAGCTCTTCTCCTTCAGTGTGCCCTTCAAGCGCCCGGCCTTCCTCGGCACCCAGAACGGCGGAGCGCTGACGCTCGCGATCGGTCCGAGCTCGAAGAACCGGATTCAGGGCAACCTCGATGACATCTCGGAGTCGATCCACGTCGCGAGCGACGGCGGGTCGGGCAGGGTCAAGGTTTGGTCGGACCAGTTCAACCGCTCCGAGGCGAACGCCCAATCCTTCAGCGGGGTCACCTCGATCATCGGCAGCGCCGGCGCCGGCGACGACAACATCGACCTCAGCGGCCTCAACGACAACACGATCTCCATCGTCATCCACGGCGGCGACGGAAACGACACCATCTCAGGTCCGCGGCAGTCGAAGTGCGACGCCGACACCGGCTTCTGCGCGCAGCTCTTCGGCGAGGGCGGCAACGACACGCTCACCAGCAACAGCGGCCAGAAGGACATGCTCGACGGTGGCGATGGCAATGACACGCTGATCGGGTCGACCGATAGCGCCAGCACGAGCATCCTTCAGGGCGGCGCCGGCGACGGCAACGACACCATCAACGGCGGCGCCGGCGCTGAGACCTACGTCGGCCAGCACTCTGCCAGCGTGGTGGTGATCAACAACCCCGACAACCACGGCCACGGGATCCTGGACCTGAGCGGCCGCACCGAGAACATCACCTTCGTCGCCGCCGACAACAAGCTGATCGCCGGCTGGGGCGCGCCGGATCCCAGCTCGACCCCCTTCCTGAACGGGCCGACCGTCACCGTCACCAACTTCGCCCACATGATCGAGGTCACCAACCTCAGCTCGATCGGCACGATCAGGGGTGGTTCCGGTGCCGACACCTTCCGGATCTACCAGACGGGGGGCACCTTCACGACCCAGCTGGATGGGCAGGGCGGCAACGATACCTACGACTTCCTGAACGTCGGGCACGGCTCGTCGATCAAGGCCGAGGTCAACGACACCGGCCATCCCTGGGATTCCGGGAACCAGATCGTGATCGACGGGTCTTCGATGGCCGACAACATCGCCGTCACCAGCAGCCAGGTCTGCGCGCCCGATTGCGGCAGCCCGACCCAGCTCGTCACCTACGACGCGCCCGCCGCCGACGCCACCGTCATCTCCCTCCAGGTGAACGGAAATGGCGGCAACGACACCATCAAGGTCCTGAGCACCTCGCCGACGGTGCCGGTCCGCGTCGACGGCGGCGGCGGCAGCGACGTGATCACCGTCGGCGGCGGCACGCTCCAGGGGATCGCCGGCATCTCCCGGCCGGGTCTCGACACCCCCCTCGGGGTCGGGCCCCTGGTCGTCGTGGGCGGCGGCGGCATCAACACCCTGATCGTCGACGACACCGCTGACACGGTCGCCCGAAACGGGTTCCTGACCGCCTTCCTCGAGTCGCGGACGGTTGCTCCGAGAGGCGTCGAGGTGGGAGTCATCAGCGGGCTCGGGATGCAGCTCTACGCCGACGGCGCCACCTTCCTCGGCGCCGGCGCTGCGGGCGACGGACGCATCGAGTTCGAGGGCATCGAGGCCGTCAGCGTCAAGCTCGGCAAGGGCGACGACACCTTCTCGGTCGGCGGTGACAGCCTTCTCGGCAGCGGCGCCGGGAAGCTGCCCCTTACGCGCCAGGAGCACATCCTCCACTTCATCCAGACCCCGACCGCGATGCTCTCGGTCTCCGGCGGCGACGGCAACGACACGATCCGCGTCCTCTCGACCAACCAGGTCGACAGGACCCAGCTCGATGCCGGCGCCGGGCTCCTCCAGGTAACCACCGCGGTGCAGGGCGTCACCGGGACGACGAGTGCCGTCCAGCACCTCGACATCCAGGGTCAGATGACGGACACCACCAACCAGTACACGCTCCAGTACCTCACCGAGGTGACCGCCCCAGTGGCGTTCAGCGCCGGCGCGTCCGCGGTCCAGTCGGCCCTCCAGGGCCTTGCCTCGCTGGGGACCAAGGTCACCGTCGCCGCCGCCCACGGCGGTGGCTTCGACTTCACCTTCGCGAACTCCCTCGGACGCGTCGCCAACCTGGTCGCGCGGCTCGCGGCGCCCCTCGTTCGGGTGGTTACCACCCAGGAGGGCGTGGCCGGCAGCCTGCCCGAGATCGAGCACCTCAGCATCTCCGGCCTGACCGCCGGAGAGGGCTACTTCACGCTGAAGTACCACTTCCAGGAGACCAACGCCCTCACCTTCGGGATCAGCGCGGCCGACCTCACGACGGCGCTCCAGAACGCGTTCACGGTCGTCGGCGCGGCCATCTCGGCCAGCGGCTCGCCCGGCTCGTTTGACATCACCTTCGACTCATCGCTGGGCAACGTCGACCAGATCACTCCGGCGCTGGTGCCGCTGCTGGTCGCCGGTGGGGCCGGGGACGACCGCCTCCGCGTTCAGTCCGCCTATGAGGACCTGTTCTGGGCCGGCGGCGCCGGCAACGACTCGGCCGACCTGAACCGCAACCCGATCACGCTGGCGGCGTTCAACCCGACCGACGTGGTCGCCCACGTCGGCATCCGGGAGACGCACCTGGGCGGCGCCAGCCAGGACGAGACGCAGCTGATCACGCTCACCAACGTGACCGGCGGCACCTTCAACCTGGCCTTCGGCGGCAACCCCACGGCGCCCATCGACTGGGATGCGCCGGCGTCCGCCGTCACCGACGCCCTGGCCGCCCTGCCGGGCATCGGCAAGGACAGCACCGGGGCACCCAACGTCGGGGTCATCCAGACCGGCAACACCTACCTCGTCGAGTTCCTCGGCGACCTCAAGGACAAGACCGAGCCGCTGCTGACCTCGAATGTCGTCGTCTCGACGACCCAGGCCGGCGGACCGGGCGTCGACGCGATCCAGCACATAGCGCTCCAGAGCGTGACCAGCGGTGCTTTCAACCTCGACTACACGTACGACGTGCAGCCGCTCGGCCTCGCGGCCGACCCGAACCACGTCGGGACGCTGCTGCCGGGCACCTACTACTACGTCGTCACCGCCGTCGTCGGCACCAAGGAGACGCTTGCCTCGGCGGAGGTCTTCAAGGTCGTCGGCAGCAACGGCGCGATCCAGCTCGATTGGGGCGTCGTGCCGGATGCGCTGAGCTACCACGTCTACCGCGGCACAACGGCCGGTGGTGAGAACCTGCGCTTCGCGGCTGCCGGGCCGACCTTCCTCGACGACAACAGCGCGACCGGGACCGCGGCGACCCCTCCGACGACCACCACGGTCCACGCCATCCAGACGACGATCCCGATCTCCTTCAACGCCTCCCCGTCGGCCGTCAAGGCGGCGCTGGAGGTCCTGCCCACGATCGGCAAGGGCAACGTGCTGGTGACCGGGTCCGGCGGCAGCTACGCCGTCGAGTTCACCGGCACGCTGGGGAACCGCGCCATCGCGCTGATGACGGGCAGCGTCGACGCCCTGCGCTCGAACGGCATCCACGCGATCGTCACCCTCGACGGCCAGCAGGGGAGCGACAACTACGACATCAACCTGATCGGCGGCCGGACCAACTCCCTGATCAACGTGTTCGACACCGGCAAGAAGACGGAGGGCTCCGACGCCCTGACCGTCACCGGGACCGATTACCCGGACATCTTCCTGCTCCGCGCGTCGACCGCTGACAACGGGCTGGCCTTCATCGCCCTGATCAACGGCCCGACGCCGCTCACGCCGCTCGCCACCGACCCGGTGGAGCGGGTGAACTACACCTCCAACCTGGAGTCGATCACCATCGACGGCGGCAACGGCGACGACCAGTTCTACATCGACGACACCCGTGCCCGGATCACCATCAACGGCGACCAGGGCAACGACTTCTTCCAGATCGGCCAGCTCTACAAGTCGCGGCGGACGCCCGATCTCGCCGGCATCGCGCCGGAGGACGTCTTCGCCACCATCGACACCACCCAGGGCTGGCTGAGCAACGGCATCAGCAAGCCGATGACGATCAACGGCGGCATCGGCGACGACAGCTTCATCGTCTTCCACAACCTGGACACGCTGGACCTGAACGGCGACGCCGGGAACGACAGCTTCATCGTCCAGGCCTTTGCCCTGGCCGGCTCGCAGGAGGACCACCGGGCGCTGACCGACCTCAGTGGCGGCGCCGGTGCCGACCTCATCAAGTACGCGGTGAACGCCCCCGTCAACATCGACGGCGGCGACGGCTTCGACACCGTGGTCGTGATCGGGACCGAGTTCGGCGACGACTTCGTCATCACGCCCAACGGCGTCTTCGGGGCCGGCCTCAACGTCAACTTCGTCAACATCGAAGCGCTCGAGATCGACGGCGGAGCCGGCAACGACCGCTTCCAACTGGACGACCACGGTGACCGGCGGCCTCGGCTCAGACTTCTTCAGTGTTCAGGGGCCGACGCCGGCCAACGGCGTCATCAGCAACGACCTGATCGGCCACAGCGGAATCCTGACCCACGGGGTCCAGAGCTCGCTCGCCGATTCGGCCTACAGCGGGATCAAGGTCGCCGGCATCTCGGCCAACGTGGCCGACAACGACACGCCGGGGGTCGTGGTCGCGCAGACGGACGGGTTCTCGCAGGTGGTCCAGGGCGACGGCATCCACTTCTCGAGCGCCGACCAGACGCATGACTCGTACTCCGTCATGCTCACCCGCGCGCCCGATCCCGGTGTCACGGTGACGGTGGACGTCACCCCGCCGCCGGGCCTCGCCCTGCTCTCCGACAGCTCGCTGCTCGCGACTCTCCAGCGGACGATCAACAGCGCAACCCAGTCGGTGGCCCTGACCGGGATGTTCGCGGGCCACTTCACGCTGACGCTCGACGGCGCCACCACCGGGCAGCTCTCCTTCGACGCGACCGCGCCCGAGGTGCAGGCGGCACTCGAGCTCCTCTCGACGGTCGGCCTGGGCAACGTCAGCGTGCTCCAGGACGCCACCACCTACGCGGTGACCTTCCAGGGGACCCTGGCGCAGCAGCACGTCGACCAGCTGACGGCGACCCTCCTCGTCGACGCCCCGGTCGACGCCGTGATCAAGGTCAAGACCACTGTCGAAGGCGGCGTGTCGACCGCGAGCGGCGCGAAGCTCAACTTCACGGCCGGCACCTGGTGGGTTCCGCAGACGGTCTGGTTCGCGGTCGACGACAGGGCGGCCTCGATCCCGAACAGCGCCGACATCCAGAACGCGATCGAGGTAAGCGGGTCCAACGCGACGATCAGCGGCTCGGTCCAGGCCGGTTCGGTGAGCGTCGACATGAACCCGAATACGACCGGCGACGAGTACGCGACGCTGGTCACCTCGGGCAACCTCTTCGCGAACGATCTGCCCTCGGCCAGCCTGCCCGAGGGCCTCCGCGGTGAGACTCTCAAGATCACCGGCCTCGATACCGAGGCCGCCGGCCAGGTCCGGCTCGTCCTCGGCAGCTACCTCCAGAACCTGGTCGTCTCCGCCACCAGCGGCACCTTCAAGCTGGCCTTCGGCGCGGCGACCACCGCTGCCGAGGCCTACAACGTCGGCGCCTCCGCGCTCCAGGGCGACCTCGAGCAGCTGGCCGGCATCGGCGCCGGCATGGTCAAGGTCACCCGGGACACGTCCGGCTACCACATCGCGCTGAGGGGCGCCCTTTACCTCTCCAACGACCTCCAGTTCAGCCTCGACGCCAGCGGCCTGGGCGGCGGCGGCGCGACACTCCAGATCGACCCCAACTCACTCAAGGTGAACGCGCCTTGGTCGGTCGAGCCCACGCCTACGCTGGCCTCCTTCGAGGTGGGGCTCTTTTCGAACGTCCACGTCCCCAACGTGAAGGTGAGGGTCTACTCGCAGCCCAAGCCGTCGGTGGTCGTCTCCGAGAGCCAGGGCACCACCAGCGTGGCCGAGGGCGACACCTCGATCGCCACCAACAACGACACCATCCAGGTCCGGCTCTCGAAGCAGCCGGTGAACCCGGTCAGCGTCTCGCTCGACGACAACGGCGCCGGGCTGATCAGCTTCTCGAGCGCGACGCTGATGTTCGACGCGACCACCTGGAACACGTTCCAGACGGTCACCGTCTCCGCCGTCGACGACCACGTCGTGCGCGGCTTCCACCACGCCGACCTCGTCGCCCGGGCTGCCGGCTACACCGCCTACCAGTCGAGCGTCGCGATCGCCGACGACAACTGGACGGGGGTCCGCGTCATCCCGGGCTGCGGAGCCCCGACCACACCGCCATCGCTCGGTCTCGCGGTCGGCTGCGACCAGGCCGGCTCAACCGACGTCATCGAGCTCAACCACGGCGACCTGAGCCAGGCCCAGGCGCTCCTCGACGGGTTCCCCTTCCAGAGCACCTACGGCCTGGCCCTGACGAAGGCGCCAAAGGCAGGCGAGACGGTGACCGTCACCGCCACCGCGCAGCCGACGCGCGCCAGCCTGACCGGCGGCATCGTGTCCTTCAAGCAGGCGCTCCGAGTCTGCCTCCAGACCGGCTCGATCGACTGCTCGATGGACAGCCAGTACGGCCGGACGGCGGACGTCGCCTTCGATTCGACCAACTGGTACAAGCCGCAGACGGTCTGGGTCCGGGCGGTTGACAACAACCGCGTCGACGGCAGCGACACCCACGTCTTCGCTCCCCAGCTGGACCAGCTCAACAACATCCAGGGCCCGCTCTTCGTCAACGGCGGCCTGGGCAAGGACCGGACCGGCCTGCTCGAGCGCGAGCCGGTCATGCTGCCCCGGGAGCGGAACGAGACGCCTTCCATGGGCAACGTCGTCTCGGCCACGCCGGGTGCGCTCGACAATTCGGTCGCGGCTACCGTGACGATCGACCCGAGCACGCTCCCGTCGATCCTGGTGACGGCGCGCGACGGGACCGCCAACACCGTCCAGGAGATCGCCATCAACGCGGTCGGCGGCACCTTCACGCTCTCCTACGGCGGCGGCGTCACGCCGGCCCTCGCCGCCAACGCAGCCGCGGTCACGGTGGAGAACGCGATCAAGGCGCTGCCTGGGGTCCACAACGTCAAGGTGGCCCAGAACGGCAACGTTTACGAGGTGACCTTCCTCGACCCGACGGTCGGGGTCGCTCTGCTCGGGTTCGACGGCTCCAAACTCTCGCCGAGGACTCCCGCCGACCTGGTCAACCTGACGATCGAGATCACCCGGGGTCCGGCCAAGAACAAGACGCGGATCATCACCGGCGCGGTGACGAGCGGCGCAGGCTGGGTCCTGACGCTGGACAAGCAGTGGTTCAGCCCCTTCACGGGCGACAGCTCGGTGCCCGACGCCACGAGCCAGTTCACGCTCCACCAGACCAACCCCAACCTGCTGGTCAAGGAGGACACGCAATCCAACCTGCTCTACCTGTACGACACCTCGGACCCGGCGTCTTACAACGACCCGGCGCTGCCCGCCGGCCAGACCAACTCCTTCGGGCAGGGCCAGCTGTTCTATGACAGCCACCCCTTCGGCCCGCCGGACGACAAGGGCGTGGTGCCCAGCCTGAACCAGTTCCGCATCACCGGGTTCGGGATGGGCGCCAACCGCTGCATCGGCGGGCCGGCGCAGGCGGTGAACGCGACCGACCTCGAGGCGAACGCCTGCACCGGTCCGGTCGGGGCCAACGAGCCCGGCGGAGTGATCCTCAAGGGGATCCAGAATCTGGAGATCAACCTCGGCCCGGGCAACAACCACTTCACGATCAGCGACACCCCGCAGGGCTCGATGACCCGGCTGAACACGGGCGCCGGCGACGACGTCGTCGACGTCAAGAAGATCTCAGGCCACACCTTCGTCAACACCGGCGCCGGCGCCGACACCGTCAACGTGCACAACGATCAGCAGCGGCTGGCCGACATCGCCGGCCTGCTCACGGTCAGCGGCGACAGCCCGCAGGCCACCGTGGTCTCCCTCGCCAACGGCTCTCCCAGCCAGGGGACGGCGGTTGACCCGGTGGAGGCGACCCAGCAGCTGACCGTCGACGCCACCGGTGGCGACTATTCGCTCACCTACGCGCCGGCGCCGCTCAAGCTTTCAGCCGGCCAGAGCGCCGGCGCGGGTTCACTGGCCGCCGGCACCTATTTCTACTCGGTGACGGCGATCACTCCCGCGGGCGAGACGCTGCCCGGCACCGAGACCTTCGCGACCGTGTCCGCCGCGGCCGCCGTGGACCTCAGCTGGTACCCGGTGCCCTTCGCGACCGGCGGCTACCGCGTGTACCGCGGAACATCGGCCGGCGGAGAGAACGCCTACTTCGCCACGGCCGGCACCAGCTTCACCGACACCGGCGCGGCAGGCACAGCCGGCGCTCCACCGGCCACTGGCGTCACGCAGTCGGTGACCGTCGCCTGGAACGCCTCCGCCGCCGCCCTCGCGGCAGCGCTGGGCGGCCTGAGCCTGATCGGCGGATCCGCGAACCTGGTGGTCCAGAAGGCGGGCAACGTCTACAGCATCCGCTTCACAGGCCTCCTCGGCGGCACCGCGATCCCGCTGCTGCTCACCGATCCGACGCCGCTGAACGACCTGACGCCGTTGACGAACGGGGCGGGGGCGATCGACACCCTGAACGTGGTCGACACCGGGGCCACGGCGAACGACGCGGCGTTGCTGACCTCGGCCTCTCTGACGGGCCTCGACATGGCGACCCCGAACACGATCCAGGAGCTGACCGTCGACGCGACTAGCGGCACCTTCGGCCTCGACTACTCCTTCCCGATCTTCCCGACCGGGCTGCTCCCGGCCGCCGGCCTGGGCGGATCGCTGCCGGCCGGCAATCACTTCTACGTCGTGACCGCCGTCGTCGGCGGGCTGGAGTCGATCGCCTCCGCCGAGGGGTCGGCGGTCACCGCCGACAACGGCAGCGTGCGCCTGACCTGGGCCGCCCTCGCCGGCGCCAGCTCCTACCGCGTCTACCGCGGCGACCAGACCCGGGGCGAGTTCCTCTACTTCAGCGCGGCGGGTCCCAGCTTCACCGACCTGGGCGGCGCCGGCACGGCGGGCGCGCCACCGGCCAGCAGCGGGGTGGTGACCACTCAACCGCTCACCGGCCTGAGCTACGCCATCGGGGCATCGGCGCTCCAGTCGCTGCTCGAAGGCCTGGGCGGGATCGGCACCGGCAACGTGGTCGTGACCAGGAACGACGACGTCTACGTGATCCGGTTCCAGGGCTCGCTCAGCGACACCTCGGTCCTGCCGCTGGCCGTTCACGCGGAAGGCCTCCAGAAGGCGCTCGAGCAGCTGGGAGGCACGGTGGCGACCGGCCCTGGAACCGCCAGCATCTCGGTGCGCGCGCCCGGCTCCGCCGCATCCCAGACGAACCAGCTGCAGTTGTTGACGGTCGATGCGACCGGTGGCTCGTACGTCCTCTCCTTCCACGTCGGCGGCGTCGGCTTCCAGACCGCTCCCATCCCCTACAACGCCGGCGCCGAGCAGGTTCGGCAGGCGCTCCAGAACGCGATCGCGGTGGGGGAGACGTCGGATCCGAACCTCCGCCTCTTCATCCAGGACGCCGTCGACGTCACCGTCGACCGGTTCCCGAGCGGCAACTGGTACCCGGGACGCAACCTCGACATCTACGTGCTCAACTTCACCGTCGCGGTCGACGGCCATGCCCTGGCCGGCACCGCCGGTGTCACCACCCGGATGGACGGCATCGACTACTACGGGATCGAGCATCTCAACCTGAGCACCGGTTCGGGCGCGGACGTCGTCAACGTCCAGGGCACGAGCCCGGGCAGCAACGGCTCCGCCATGGCCGGCGTTGTGGCGGTGACCAACATCGCGACCAACCCGGCGGGCGCGACCGGGAATGACCGGGTTTACGTGTCCTCCAACGCCGACCTCGACCAGGCTTCGGCCGTGGCCCACAACTTCGACTTCCTGACCGGCAACACCGACGACGTCCGCGGCGCGCTCAACCTCGACCTCGGCGCCGGGAAGCATCGCCTCTTCCTGAGCGACGAGGGGTCGAGCGCGGCGGACACCGTCAACATCACCCGCGGCCTGACCGCGGCCCAGGCGACGGCGCTCGGGGTCGACCAGACCGCGGAGATCTTCGTGACCGGGCTCGCGCCGGGCGCGATCTCCTACAAGACCGCGGCCACCGGCAACCTCTACGACGGGGTCGTCTATTGGACCGGGTCGGGCGGCGACGTCATCTCGATCGACGCGACCCACGACCGGCCCGCGCCTGACAGCCACGGCAACGCCACCGAGCGGACGACCACCGTGCTCAACACCGGGCTCGGCGACGACACCGTCAACGTCAACCTCCAGGCGGGCACAGACGGCTTCTTGGTGCTCAACACCTCCGGCGGTTCGAGCACCGGGGACCCGTTCATGCACTCGGCCGGCGGCGTCTCCGACAACGACACCGTCGACGCCTCCCGCTCGACCCTGCCGTTGGTTATCTTCGGCGGCTTCGGCGACGATACGATCCGCGGCGGCAAGGGCGGCGACGTGATCGCCGGTGACTTCGCCCGAGTTCAGTACGCGATGCCCGGAACCGGAACCGTCGGCGACACCCTGCTCGCCCAGTTCGGCAACGGCGGGCGTGGCGACCTCATCAGCGACCAGGTCCTCGATCCGCGGTGGGTCTACAGCTTCGCGCCCGACCTCAACCTGGGCGGGCAGGACACCCTCTACGGCGCCTCCAACGACATGGTCGACGGCGGCGCCGGTGACGACCTGGTCTTCGGCGACGCCGTCCAGCTGTATCGGCGCGACGTCAACCCGTACGGGGTCGGTGACATCCGCAACCCGCGCTTCCAGACCCTGTCCGGGCCGCAGCTCTACAGCACCGCCACGGCGACCCTCGGTCAGGCGCTCAACGACGGCGTCGCGCGGGACTATCGCGACGGCAGCGGCACCTCTGCGCCGAGCTGGGCCGAGTACCTGGTCGTCAACCTGTATCAGTCGGACGCCTTCGTCACCCAGTACCTGAACGGCTGGGGTGCCGACTACATCGCCGGCGGACCGGGCGACGACATGGTCTTCGGGCAGCTCGGCAACGACGTGATCCAGGGCGACGGGTCGATCGACCTGCCGGCTGCGCTCCTACTGACCTGCACAGCGGGCAACGTCGGCGCGGCCCACACGCTGTTCGCCAACCTGGTCGGCGGCTGCCGTGACGCCGGGAACAACCTGCTGCTCAACCCCTCACGCGACGACGTTGGCGGCACCGGCACCGACGGCAGCGACTACATCGAAGGCGGTGGCGGCAGCGACACGGTCTTCGGCAACCAGGGCCAGGACGACATCATCGGCGGCAGCTCCAACCTCTTCACCTTGACCACGCCTGCCCAGCGGAATGATGCGCCGAACCGGCTCTTCGGCGGCTCCGGTACCGACATCGCGCGCAACGACGCCGGTGCCAGCGGCGCCAACGCCCATTCCCACGATTCGGACGTGATCGTCGCGAACAATGGAGACATCGTCCGGCTGGTCGGCACCGGCGGCACGCCACTGCCGGGCTTCCTCACCTTCACCTACGACAACTACGGCGGAAGCGAGCGGATCATCCCACGCACGGTCAAGCTGCTCGACTACACACCGGGCGGTCCGGACCTCCAGGGGAAGGCGGCGCTGGGCCCGGTCTCGGCGGGCGACATCGGCGCCACCGGCGTGGCCGGCGGCCAGGCCAAGGGCACCGAGATTCACGGCGAGAACGGCGATGACTTCGTCTACGGCGGTCCCGGCAACGACGTGCTCTTCGGCGACGGGCAGAACGACACCATCATCGGCGGCTACGGCAACGACTGGCTGTCCGGCGGCACCGGCGACGACGGCCTGCTCGGCGACGACGGCCGCCTGTTCGTGAGCCGGGAAGGACTCACCGAGACCCTCTACGGGATCACGACGGCGACCACGCAGTCGCTGATCGCGACCTCGGGCAACCTCCAGCAGGCGCTGATCAACGTGAACGGTGAGCTGCTCTACAGCGCCCTGCTCGCGCCGGACAACCTCGACCCGACGCTCACCGCCCCGCACACAACCATGCCCCGGCCGCTTTACGCGAGCGACATCATGTACGGCGGCCTGGGCAGCGATGCCATGCACGGAGGGGCGGGCGAGGACGCGATGTCAGGTGCCGAGGCGCCGGCGTTGTCGTTCACTAACAGCTACCGCAGCGACGGAACGCAGATCAACCTCACACCGATCGAGAGCGACTTCGGCCTCCCCTTCAACCCCGGCAACGTGCTCGGCTACAGCCCGGCCACGACCAAGTTCGCGCAGTACGACGCCAACGACCCGCGGCGGAAGGTGATGCTGAACCCGAACAACGGCTCGCTCTGCAAGTGGACGGCGCCGGCCTCCTCCACGAGCTGCGGAACCGGCGTGGTGTCCGAGAACTGGCTGCTGAACTTCGACGCCACCGAAGGGCCCCTCGACACGCAGTGGATCCAGGGCCAGACCAAGTACGCGGCCGTGCCGACCGACGGCAACGACGCGCTCTTCGGGGACCTCGGCAGCGACTGGCTGGTCGGCGGCACCGGACGCGACCGGATGTACGGCGGCTGGGGCGACGACCTCATCAACGAGGACGACAACCTCGACTCGCCCTGCGGTCCGAACAGCAGCATAACCACGGGTTGCGGCCTCAACAACACCACCGACACCAACCCGTCCTGGGAGGACCTCGGCTTCGGCGGCGCCGGGCGAGACGTGCTGATGGCCAACACCGGCGGAGACCGGATGATCGACTGGATCGGCGAGTTCAACAGCTACCTGACGCCGTTCCCGGCGTTCGGCTCGGCATCGGTCAGCGACCAGCTTCAGCCCGGGCTCCCCGCCTTCCTGTACCAGCTCTCCCGGAGCGACGGTGCCGATCAGACGCTGGCAGCGCGATACGGCAGCGATCCGGCCCGCGACGGCGAGCCGTTCGCGGAGCTCGGCCTTGTGCTTCAGCAGGACGTCGCCTACGGGGACCAGCGCGGTTCCCCGCGTGATCCGCAGGCCGGCAACCTGCCGAGCACGTCGCGTGACGTGCTCCGAACCTCCGGCACGCAGCCGATCAACTCGCCGGGCACCTGCTGTGACCCGCCGGTCGCCGGCGCTCCACTCGTGGTTGCGGCTCCAACCCGCGTCGACAACGGCGGCCAGACCGCGGTCCCGATGGTGGTCAGCGGACCCTCCGGCACCCTCGCCACCTTCAGCGTCTCGGATGGTGCGAACTCGGTCGGCGGATCTGGAACGATGGGAGGCGACGGCATGCTGCCGGTCGTGCTCGACCTCTCCAGCCTGTCTGACGCCGTCCTCACCACGACGGTTACGCCGATCGGCGCCAGCAACGGACAGGCCAGCGCGAACCTGGTGAAAAGCACCGCTGCGCCGGGAGCCCCCGGCGTGTCAACGGGCGCCTACGTCAACCGGACCAATGCCGGCGGAGACACGTTCACGATAACCGGGCCGGCGGGCATGTTCGCCGCCATCACCGTCTACGAC
>WNFM01188114.1_pt1 | contig 25694 bp, 26 predicted proteins | sample 5400271 | NCBI WGS metagenome assembly WNFM01 (sample SAMN13153352, study PRJNA577476) | soil metagenome | isolation source: 60 cm saprolite on Douglas fir-dominated hillslope | place: USA:California | collected 2013-09-17 | reverse complement strand
AGACAGATTATCTCGCTTCCGACAAGACCTACGCGGTTGACTATCATGAACCATCCAGCATTGCCACAGGACAGGTTCCAGGAGGATATAGTTATCTCACGGCAGTGTGGAATGCTCCTTCTGGGGAGGCAGTACAGGCCTATTGGAAAATCGATGGAATGGGTCATGCCTGGTCAGGAGGCAATCCTGCCGGTTCCTACACCGACCCGCGAGGCCCAGATGCGACGGTGGCCATGTACGAGTTTTTCATGGGCTATCCCAGGGAAGAAAATGCGCAGCAACAGCTCACTCCTCTCACAAGGTTACGCCACATGCTTACTAGCATTTTCCACATGAAAGCAGAGGAGTGAGCGACAAGTAGCAATCCGCTTAACGTATACATCTGGCCAATACCCGTTGCATAGAGATCGGGAGGAGGGAAAAGATTTCACCCGGTGCAAAGCAAAGTCACAGATTACCCTATAGTGAGTCAAGCATTGCCCGTATAAAACCCACAGCAATAGCGAGCCAATCAAAGGAGTGCGTCCATGTCACCCATTGCTCCTGCGTCGGCCAGCCGGGCCTGTAGCGCGGAATCATTTCCCTGGGCATCATTATAACCCACTTCGTTCCCTGCCCCAACCCGCCTGGAGTAATACGTACCGCAATATTGAAAACAATCTCATCTGGCAAGTGGATTTTCCAATCAGGCATACTCTTCAGCAATGGATCACGTCTCCAGGCACTGAACAGCGCAGGGTCCTCGGGTGCCCCACTTTCCGAGCGCCGCAGTGTAATGACCTGGCCTACTACCGCCGAGCGCTCCCACTCAGGAAAGCGCAACCATACAGCATAGCGATACTCATCAAGTCCCGCTGCCGTGATGAACGCACGGTATCCCTCGCGCTCGATACGTCGTTCAGTATCACTTTGCCAGATTCTGACCATGGCATCGAGACGCTTCTTCTTTTCCTCTTCATCCAGCTTAGCAAGAGGACCGGTGTCAGGCGTGTAATGCATCAAATCTCCCTCAGGGCTATTACTGGCCTCACTATATCGCCTCTCACAACCTGACGTCAATATACGGTTCCCTGCGGTTTTGTTGTGTCCTATCTCGGCGGAGTAGGAGGAAATTCATGGCTCAATTTGGCACTTGACACACCACATGCACCCCATGTATACTCTTCACAATACAAGCGAATATTTGAAAGCAATGAACAGGAAGAGTATACAACTCCACCTGGTTTCAGAGAGCCGGGAAAGATGAGAACCGGCGCCAGCGCAGTTGTTGAATGGACCTGGGAGCTAGAGACGAACCCTTGTCATCCCCGTGGATGCTGGAAAGTAGTATCTCTTCGGAATGTCCCCCGTTATCGAGGACAGGATATTCAAGCACATTCCCGCCGGGAATAGCCAGTATCCGGAAAAGAGGGATTACCCCAGATACCTGAGCGGCATCAACAGCGCCCGAGGGATCGAACGGGTAATCTGAACCAGGGTGGCACCACGAAAGCATCACGCCTCTCGTCCCTTCACCGGGAAGAGTGGCGTTTTTTATTGTTCTCTAAACCTGTCGATGGAGGAATAACCTTGCCAGTCCAGATGAATCAGGACATCAAAGCAGCACCATACAATGTCAGTGCTAACACTCCGGTCAAAAAACGTGTCTTCTCCGGCATACAGCCGACCGGCAACCTGCACTTAGGCAACTACCTGGGCGCCCTGCGCAACTGGGCGCAGACACAGGCAGAGTACGATAACATCTTTTGTATCGTCGACCTGCACGCGCTTACTATGCCCATCACTCCACAGGAGTTGCGCCAGGCCACGCGCAGCTTAGCGGCCTTGTACCTCGCCTGCGGCCTGGATACCCGGTATTGCAATCTGTTTATCCAATCACACGTACACCAGCACGCCGAGATGAGTTGGATTCTGGAGTGCTTTACCCCCATGGGATGGCTAAACCGCATGACCCAGTTCAAAACGAAGGCCGGTGAAAACCCGGATATCGTCAGTACAGGGCTCTACTGCTATCCCGTCTTGATGGCCTGTGACATCCTGTTGTACCACACCAACTATGTGCCGGTCGGTGATGATCAGCGACAGCACATAGAGTTTACACGTGACATTGCGCAGCGTTTCAACAGCCTGTACGGGCAGGAGGTGTTCACCATTCCGGAGGGACAAATCCGTACAGTGGGCGCGCGCATCATGGCGCTTGACGATCCAACAAAGAAGATGAGCAAGAGCGATCCGAACCCCGGCTCGCGCATCAATCTGCTGGATGATCCCAAAACGATCAAACAGAAGATTGCGCGCGCAACCACAGACTCGCAGCGGCTAGTCGCGTTCGACCCCGAACGCCCTGGCATCGCCAACTTGCTCACCATCTACCAGGCACTCACGGGCCAGTCAGAGCAGGAGATCGAGGCCGAGTTCGCGGGCAAAGGTTATGGCGACTTCAAAGCTGCCCTCACCAATCAGCTGGTGACAACGCTGGCACCCATCCAGCAGCGCCACAAGGAGCTAATGAGCGATTTGCCAACGCTGGATGCCGTCCTCAAACAGGGAGCCGACAACGTGCGCCCAATTGCAGCAGCGACGCTGCAACATGTGAAAGATGTTATCGGCCTGGGTTAAATCATTGTAAATGTAGGGGCGACCCTTGCGGTCGCCCTAGAGGCTGGGGAACTTGCTCGCGGTCTCCCGGTCGCCCTGGGGCTTCTGGGGGCTTGCTTGCAGTTTGCGGGCGCTCTCGGCAATCACTGTTAACCAACGCAACCATACTCAAACAAAAAGGTGGGCACGTCATGTACTATCCATCCCTTGAAGAGGTCAGGCAACTACACAAGGCAGAGGTAGAAACTCTCTCCGAGCCAGGCAAGAGGCCGCTCCTGCCCCTCTATCGCGACATCCTCGCTGACATGGAGACACCCGTTTCAGCTTATTGCAAGACTGCACGCGGGCCTTACAGTTTCCTGCTGGAGAGTGTTGCAGGCGGAGAGCGCATCGCGCGCTACTCTTTCATAGGCATTGACCCCTATATGGTCATGATACATGATGGCGAAAAGGCCAGAGTGTACAGGATGCAGGACCAGGATGGGTACAATACCAGTGCTTGCGAGGAGAGAGCCTGCTGCGATCCCCTGGAGGTAATCGAAGCAGAATTGGGCCAGTATCGCTTAGTCGAGCCCACAGGAATCTCTCACGGCGAACTGCCGCGCTTCCATGGTGGGGCCGTCGGCTACCTGGCTTACGAGTCCGTAGCTCGCTTCGAACGCCTGCCGGTACCCGAGAAAAATGTCGTCGGCCTACCGCTCTCGATCTTCAGCTTTACAAAGACTGTGCTTGTTTTTGACCATCTCAAACATCGCGTCAGGATTGTTACCCACTTGCATCTTGACGCGCCAGACCTTGAAGCAGAGTACCAGCGCGCGTGCGCCATCATTGACAATGTCCAGCAGTGCCTCCGCCAGCCTATGCGCTTACCAGAAGAGCCAGCTCCGATCGACGACCCGGCCGCACTACAAATCGTCTCCAACCGCACCCGCGCTGAATTCGAGGGCCTGGTGTGCCGCGCCATCGAGTATATCCGGGCAGGGGACATCTTCCAGGTCGTCGTATCGCAGCGTTTGAGCCGCCATGTCAACGCTGCGCCTTTCACTGTCTACCGGGCACTGCGCGCCATCAATCCTTCGCCGTACATGTTCTTCCTCGATCTACAGGACTTCCACATCATCGGGGCATCACCAGAGTTACTCGTGCGCGTCGAAGATGGTGAAGTGACCATCCACCCTATCGCCGGGACCCGCGCCAGGGGGACAGACATGCAGCGTGACTTGCAACTCGAACAGGAACTGAAAAATGATCCCAAGGAGCGCGCCGAGCACATTATGCTCGTTGACCTGGCGCGTAATGACGTGGGACGTGTAAGTATCCCCGGCACCGTCCAGGTAAACCAGCTTCTGGAAGTCGAGCGCTATTCGCATGTAATGCACCTGGTCTCAAATGTCACCGGGCAACTCCGTGCCGGTGTAAGTTCTTACGACGCGCTGCGCTCCGGTTTCCCAGCAGGCACGGTATCGGGGGCGCCCAAAATTCGCGCCATGGAAATCATCAGCGAACTGGAGGGCGAGCAGCGCGGCGTCTACGCGGGAGCCGTCGGTTACTTCAGCCACTCCGGCAACCTGGATACTGCCATCGCTTTGCGCACGATGGTCATGATGGATGGACATGCCTACGTCCAGGCTGGAGGGGGCATCGTCGCCGACTCGGACCCGGGCGAGGAATACCAGGAAAGCATGAACAAGGCCCGGGCACAACTACGTGCCCTCGACGAGGCAGAGGTGATCGCCCATGAGAGAAGAGAGGGTGTTTATGCTTTTACTCATCGATAACTACGACAGCTTTACATACAACCTGTACCAGTACCTCTCGGAACTAGGTGCGGCTATACAGGTGCGGCGCAACGATCAGGTAACGCTCGACGAAATTGAGGCGCTGGAGCCCGACCACATTGTCGTCTCACCTGGGCCTTGCACGCCCAACGAGGCGGGGGTATCCTGCAAGGTTATCGAAACCTTCGGGCCGCGCATTCCCATGCTGGGAGTCTGCCTGGGACACCAGGCCATCGGGCAGGTCTATGGCGGGCAAGTCATCCGTGCTCCCAGGCCAATGCATGGTAAAACGTCTCTGATGCATCACCAGGGTCAGGGAGTCTTCAGGAATCTCCCCGCCCCCTTTGAAGCCAACCGTTACCATAGCCTCATCGTCGAGCGCCAGTCACTCCCGGCCGGGCTGGAGATTACCGCCGAGACGGCGGATGGACTCATCATGGGTCTGCGACACCGCACCTACCCGGTCGAAGGGGTGCAGTTCCATCCCGAATCGATTATGACCCCTGTTGGTAAAGACCTGTTACGCAACTTCCTGGCAATGTAAGAGGTATCTCCCAGAGATACCTGGAGGAGTAACGACATGATCCGTGAGGCAATTTCTCATATCGCAGCGGGAGCTGCGCTTAGCGAAGATGAGGCAGCGGCGGTGATGGAGGAAATTATGACGGGTTCCGCTACCCCGGCGCAAATGGGCGCTTTTCTTACAGCGCTGCGCTTGCGTCCAGGAGGTGAAACTGTCGAAGAGATCGCAGGTATGGCGCGCATAATGCGCGAGAAGGCAGTGCAGGTGCACCTGGACGCGAAAGTTTTAACGCATGCCCTGGACACATGTGGCACGGGCGGAGATGGCGCGGGTACATTTAATGTCTCTACGGCCGCTGGCATTGTGGCAGCCGCTGCAGGCGCACACGTGGCAAAGCACGGCAACCGTTCGGCCACCAGCCGCTGTGGCAGCGCCGATGTACTGGAAGCCCTGGGTGCACGCATCGATCTCGGCCCCGAGCAGGTAGCAAACTGCGTACAGCAAGTCGGCTTCGGCTTCATGTTCGCCCCTGCCTATCACCCGGCTACAACATCCTCGGCCCGCTGACAAATCCTGCTCATACGCCCTACCAGGTGCTCGGGGTGGCCGATGGCTCGCTGCTGCGCAAGATGGGCGAAGTACTACTTCATATGGGCTGCCAGCATGCCCTCATCATCCACGGTGAAGACGGCATCGACGAGTGCTCATTGAGCGCGCCGACGCGTGTCTGCGAGGTACGCCACGGCGAGGAATTGCGCGAATATACCATTACGCCGGAGCAAGTCGGCCTTTCCCGTGCCAGCGACCCCAAGGCCTTGCAGGGCGGTGACCCTGCTTATAACGCAGACCTGCTGCGTGACCTGCTTGATGGCAAAGCCAATGGCCCGGCCGCCGATATGCTGTGCCTGAATGCAGGAGCAGCGCTCCTGGCTAGCGAGCAGGTGGAATCGCTGGCAGATGGGGTCAGGCTGGCTCGCACCACTCTGCGCGAAGGCAAAGCCAGGCAGAGACTTGCAGACGTCATTGCCTGTTCTCAGGCGCAGTCAAGGTGAGCTATGTTTCTCGATCACATCGTTACTCAGACCGTCATCGATCTGGAGCAGCGCAAGCTCGAACTGCCGCTGGAAAAGCTTCAGCGCCTCGCCGCTGCACAGCCTGGGCCGCGTAGCCTGTTGACTGCCCTGCAACACAAACGGCAGGTTCGCTTAATCGCCGAAGTGAAGCGCGCTTCGCCTTCCAAGGGCTTGCTCGCCCCCCATCTCGACCCGGTAGCACTGGCACGCACCTACGAGATGTATGGAGCGGCCGCCATTTCAGTATTGACCGAGCCACACTTCTTTCTCGGCTCGTCCGACCACCTTGTGGCAATTAAGCAAGCTGTAAGCGTCCCGGTGCTGCGCAAAGACTTCATCATAGACGAGTACCAGGTATACGAAGCACGTGCATGGGGGGCTGATGCAATCCTACTCATCTGCGCCATTCTCGACGATATCCAGCTGCGTCACTTGTTAAAAAGAGCGCATGCACTGGGTATGTACTGCCTGGTTGAAGTACACAGTCGCGAGGAAGCCCAGCGGGCGGTTGCAGCAGGAGCAGCCATCATAGGCGTCAATAGCCGCGACCTCGTGACGTTCCAGATACACCCTTACCTCATCCGCGAATTACGTCCACTCATTCCTGCTGACCGTGTGGTGGTGGCCGAGAGCAGTATACACCATGCCGCGGATACGCGTCGCCTGGCGCGCTACGATATCCAGGCCATGCTCGTGGGCGAGTCGCTGGTCGTTTCGCAGAATATCCCGGCCCAGATGCGCTCGCTCCTGCGGGGAGCCAACGAGGACATACAGGTGAAGATATGCGGACTGCGCACTCCCGAACACATGCGAGTCACCATCGCTGCGGGCGCAGATATGCTCGGCTTAATGTTTTACGAACCAAGTTCTCGCTACATACAGCCGCAGCAGGCGCGAACCTTACTGGAATCTGTTGAGAACGACGAGTCCGTAGGGGCCAATGAATCACGCCCCGCTCGAATGATCTCACCCGATATCGTGGGTGTGTTCGTCAACAAAGATGCCGCGTGCATTAATGAAGTCGCACAGCAGGTTGGATTACACGTCGTGCAGCTCCACGGCGACGAACCGCCCGAGTTCTGCCACAGCATCGCTCGACCCGTGATCAAAGCACTCCGCTTACAAGACATGAGCGACATAGGCAAGGTAAGAGCATACCGCGAAGTTGCCTGGCGCATCCTGCTCGACACGCCGGCTCCCGGCTGGGGTGGCTCTGGCATAACCCACGACTGGACCATCGCTCGCGCAGCCGCCCAGGAGGCCCCGATGTTGCTGGCCGGTGGCTTGACGCCAGAAAATGTGGCAGCAGCCATCCAGCAGGTCCATCCGTGGGGAGTCGATGTTAGCAGCGGCGTCGAAACCAACGGGCATAAAGACACAGGCAAAATACGCTCATTCATTGAGCGCGTACGCGCAAGCCCAGCGCCATAGGGGTGGGCATTAATATGTAGGAGCGGCCCTTGCGGTCGCCCTGTACCCCTGCGGTCGCTGTCCAGGGGGACGATGTGGCCTTGTTCGTTGCGGTCGCCTTTGGAGCCGCTAAATACCAATAGAAAAGGTTATACCCAATGCAAATTCAAAACCAACATAGCACACAGACATACCAGCACAATCTCTACCCCGACGCACGCGGGCGCTTCGGACCCTACGGTGGGAAGTTCGTCCCCGAAATCCTGATGACCGCCCTCGTCGAGCTGGAAAACGCATACTGGCAGGCACGCGATGACACAGCATTCCAGGCAGAGCTGCAGGCACAGTTGTACAGTTTCGTTGGACGCCCAACCACGCTCCATCACGTGCCGCGCTTTTCGCACATGGTCGCCCCTGGCGCCAAGGTCTACCTCAAGCGAGAGGACCTTGCCCATACCGGCGCCCACAAAATCAACAATGCACTCGGGCAGGGGCTGTTGGCCAAGCGCATGGGTAAGCAGCGTATCATTGCCGAGACCGGCGCGGGGCAGCACGGCGTTGCCACCGCCACGGTCTGTGCCATGCTGGGACTTGAGTGCATTGTCTACATGGGCGAGATCGATATACAGCGCCAATCGCTCAACGTTTTTCGTATGAAGCTGCTGGGTGCAGAGGTACGCCCGGTCACCAGCGGCAGCCGTACGCTGAAAGATGCCATCAATGAGGCCATCCGCGACTGGGTCTCCAACGTGGAAACAACTTTCTACCTCATTGGTTCTGCCGTCGGGCCGCATCCTTACCCGCGTATCGTGCGTGATTTTCAATCGGTCATTGGCATAGAGACGTGCGAGCAAATCCTCCACCAGGAGGGGCGACTGCCCGACATCGTAATCGCCTGCGTCGGCGGCGGCAGCAACGCCATCGGTATGTTCTACCCTTTTGCAGGCAAACCAGGGGTGCAATTGATCGGTGTCGAGGCCGGGGGTTCCAGCCTGGAACCTGGTCAGCACGCGGCAACGCTGGTAGCTGGCCGTCCAGGGGTGCTGCACGGTGCGTTCAGCTATTTGCTCCAGAACGACGATGGGCAGGTCCTGGATACGCAGAGTATCTCAGCAGGTCTCGACTACCCCGGCGTAGGCCCGGAACATAGTTATCTGAAGGAGACTGGTCGCGCCACCTACGTCTCCGCCAGCGATACCACGGCACTGCGCGGCCTGCAGGCATTGAGCCGCAGCGAAGGCATCATCCCTGCCCTTGAGCCGGCGCATGCCGTGGGTCACCTGCTGGAGATGGGCAAACAGGGTCAACTCCCGGCAGGATCACTTATCGTGCTCAATCTTTCAGGTCGCGGCGATAAAGATATGCTCACCGTCGCAAAGGCTCTGGATGTAACGCTATAGGAGCAAAGCATGATTGTCTTTCAGTACGATCCCGCTATACTGGCCCGCTTCCCCACCGTCGTCGGCGGGGTCATCCTGGCTCAGAACATGACGAACGGTCAGACTCCCGACAGATTGCAAACAATGTACCAGGCAGAACAGCAAGCAACCCTGCAACACATCGGCGCTACACCCTTGAGCCAGATCCCATCGTTGTCTGCCTGGCGCAGCGCTTTTCGCGGCTTCGATGTGGACCCGACCCAGTACCGCAGCGCTGCCGAGGCCTTGCTGCGCCGCCTGACCAAGAAAGGCGATATCCCGAGCATTAATCTGCTGGTCGACCTGGGCAATCTGGTCAGCATTCGTTACGCGCTCCCCGTCGCAGTATTCGATACCCGCACGCTGCAGGGAAGCGTCACGGTCCATTTCGCCGATGGGTCGGAGCGGTACACAACGCTCGGTGAAAGCGAGGTAGATCACCCGCAGCCGGGTGAAGTAGTTTTCTCCGATGAAAACAAGCTGGTGATTGCGCGGCGCTGGTGCTGGCGGCAAAGTGAACAGAGCGCTGCCAGCACGGAAACTCGCAGCGCTATCATCACCGTCGAAGCCCATCATGCCGCAGGGCATCGCGATATAGAGGCCGCGCTCAATGATTTGCTGGCGCTGCTGCAGGAGTACACAGGCGGAAATTTCATCTCGGCCGTGCTGGACGCAGAGCACCCGGCACTTATAAATTGAACTCATCACTATATCCAGGAGAATATCTATGCAAACGAGTACACTACCTGCCTCAAAGATCACGCTAGCCTTCGAACAAGCACGACGTGAAGGGCGAGGCGTACTTATTCCCTACTTCATGTGCGGCTACCCCTCGGCAATACGCAGCGTCGAGCTTGCGCTGGCAGCAGCGGAGGCAGGTGCTGACATCATCGAGTTGGGTATGCCCTTCAGCGACCCGCTCGCCGATGGCGCGACCATTCAGCATGCTGGCCACGTTGCCCTCGAACGCGGTATGACCATCAAAGGCTGTTTGGAGGTTGCCCGCCAGGTATCGGCTCAAAGCAACATTCCCCTGGTCTTGATGGGCTACTATAATCCCGTCATGTCCTATGGCATTGAACGCTTCTGCCAGGACGCGGCAGACAACGGCGCCTGCGCCCTCATCATTCCTGATCTGCCTCCTGAAGAGTCGACGCCATTGCGACTAGCAGCGGAGAAGCACGGACTCTCGCTCGTCTTCCTGATCCCACCAACAACATCTGACGAACGTATCGCTTCTATTGCTAAACTCGCCGCCGCTGGTCCCGGAACCTTTATTTACTGTGTCTCGCTTGCTGGCGTTACAGGTGCCCGCAGCACACTCCCTCCCTATCTGCGCAGCTTCATTGCGCGAGTCTATGGCTATACGAAAGACTACCACCTCCCCCTCGCGGTCGGCTTTGGACTTTCCACTCCTGAACATATCGCTGAGGTGACCGGCTACGCCGACGGCGCCGTGGTGGCAAGCGCCCTGATCAACCTCATCGATCAATGCGAGGAGGGACAGCAGGTGGAAGTAATAAGAAGTTATATCCAGAGGTTACGCTCGGCAAAATAAGCACCTCCCTATTGCCTACATCCCTTACAATAGATTTACATCTGTCTATCCTCTTGGGGCTGGACAGATATGCTACGTTCAAGGGAGTGAGACAATGTACTGCCGGGGCATACGAGGAGCAACCACCGTCGAGCGCAACGAAAGCGAAGAAATACTGGCTGCCACAAAAGAACTTTTGCAGCTCATGGTCGAACGCAATAATCTACGTTTAGAGGACATTGCCAGCGCCATCTTCACCGTCACAGAAGACCTGGACGCTGCCTTCCCGGCCGCTGCTGCTCGTGCCATGGGCTGGATGGAGGTGCCATTAATGGATGCCCGTGAGATCCCCGTGCCCAACAGCCTGGGCAAGTGTATCCGCGTCATGCTGCACGTCAATACAATGCGCAACGCTGCAGAGATACGGCATGTCTACATTCGCGGAGCGGTCAACTTGCGCGCGAGTTAGCACTGATCGTTGCTCGCCTTGCGTAACGAAAAACGAATAAGTAAAGTAGCAGGCAGTCATGACGATGCCGTCACGATGGACTGTAGCACTGGCCACGGTGAGCCAGTCACCAACCTTTCAAGAAGGAGCTATAGGTATGATAGTCGTCATGAAATCGCATTGCAGTGAAGAGTCCATCGAGCACGTACTGGCATTCCTCGAGAACCACGGGCTGAGCGGGCATCCCTCCCGCGGCGTCGAGCGCACCATCATTGGCGTGCTTGGCGCAGTCGGCCCGACCGGTACGCCTGGGAGCATCGGTGGCATTAATCCCGCCCTGGGGGAGGCGCTGGAAAGCTTCGCCGACGTCGAGAGCGTGCTGCGTGTCTCCAAACCCTACAAACTCGCCAGCCGCGAATTCCACCCCGAAGATACGATCGTTGCTATTCCCACTCCATGTATATCTGAAGGAGTGGTCCATATCGGCGCTAGTGCAGTCGTTATGATGGCAGGCCCCTGCACCGTCGAGAGCGAAAAGCAGCTTATGACCACCGCCCTGGCCGTGAGAAAGGAAGGCGCCGTCATCCTGCGCGGTGGCGCCTTCAAGCCATCAACCTCGCCCTATGGCTTTCGCGGCATGGGTGAAGAGGGCTTGAAACTCCTCGCCAAAGCCCGCGCCGAGTTCGGCCTGGCAGTCATCACCGAGGTAATGACCCCTGCCGATGTGCCTATGGTCTGTGAATACGCCGACATTCTACAGATTGGCACCCGCAACATGCAAAACTATATGTTGCTCGACGAGGTGGGACGTGTCGAGAAGCCGGTAGTTCTAAAGCGCGGGATGTCCGCCACCATCGAGGAGTGGCTGCTGGCAGCAGAATACGTGCTCTCGCAAGGCAACCGCAACGTCATCCTCTGCGAGCGCGGTATCCGCACCTTCGAGAAAATGACGCGCAACACGATGGATATCAGCGCCATTCCGCTCATCAAACGACTTTCACACCTGCCCATCATCTCTGATCCCAGCCAGGGCACCGGCCGCCGCGACCTCGTCATACCCTTATCACTGGCCTCGGTAGCGGCAGGCACCGACGGGTTACTCGTCGAGGTACACCCCAATCCCGACGAGGCATTGAAAGATGGCGCGCAATCGCTGACCCTTGAGCAGTTCCAGGGCCTGATGCCACAAATACAATCAGTCGCTCATGCCATCGGCCGCACAATAGTGACAGGATAACAAGGCCAGGATGTGGGTGGGGCCATGCGTCAGTACGTCCCCCCGAGCTTGCGGTGATCCCACGAAACCACCTCTGACGGCTTGACAAAGATCACCACACGCTTGGCTCCCTGGATCGCGACCGCCTGGCGAGCGCTTTCATCCAGGGGGCCGGTGTAGCGTTTCCAGATCTCCTCCCCCACGCGCTGGACAACTGTACGGTCATCGTTAATCACCCCGTGACCCTTGATCTGCACTCCTCGCAGTTCATCATAGCGTTCTCCCTCTTCGATCAGGCATGCCAGCCGGGAATCGCGCCGCAGGTTCACTACCTTCTGCGACCTGGCATACGTCCAGAAAGCCACTTCGCCGTCTATGAGCACATACCACATCGCCACCAGGTGGGGAAAACCATCGCGGCCGATGGTAGCTACCTGTAGTGTACGTCCCTCTTCGAGGAATGCGCGTACTTCCTCGTCGGTCATGCGAATGAGATCACGGCGCTTCATATGCACCCTCCCTACTTGAGAATTTGAGGGGTCTCTGTCCTTGCGGGGGAAGGTATCCGTAGGGGCGGGAGTGGTGCGGAGCGGAGTGGGGGCCTTTATGGCCGCCCGTGCCAGGGGACTGTGTGGCCCGCGTCGCTCTTTCCCCTTAAAGGATGTAGACCCGAATTTGATCGGTAATTTCAATCGAGAACGTTTACATAGAACCACGGGCTTTTAGAGCTTGTCAAGTCTTGATGAGGTATAATAAAGGAACATTTGCTGCTGAATAATATGCCTTGAACTCGACTGATCAACATCGTAAAGGAAGTGCATCATGCCTGATATCCGCTACGTTTGTCTTTCCGACATGCACCTGGGCGCAGATAATAGTATCCTCACATCCATCAAACCAAACAGCATAGAAACCGATCCTATGCTAGCCAGCCCCGTCTTGAGCCGACTTGTCGCTTGCCTGAGAGAACTCATTACACAGAACGAAAGCAAGGAAAAGCCCACGCTCATTTTGAATGGCGATATTCTTGAAATGGCCCTGGCTGAAACAAACGTGGCAGCAATGGTTTTTGAACGCTTCATCGAGCTGATCTTCCCGCGAGATGGCGAGGCGCTCTTTGACAAGAACATCCTCTATATCCCCGGCAATCACGATCACCACATCTGGGAGAATGGCCGCGAGACACAGTATGTAGATTTCATTTCAACCATCCCGGCAGGTACCGCCCTCGAGATTCCCTGGCATACCACAAAAATCCGCCCTCCTAATTTAGTGCCCGGATATTTCCTGACCAACTTGATTCAACGCTATCCACACTTGAAGGATGCCGTGATCAGCATCCTCTATCCGAACTTTGCCCTTTTGAGCGCCGGTGGACAGAAATCCATCATTTTCAGCCACGGCCATTATGTCGAGCCTATCTACTCGCTGATGAGTACCCTGAATACACTGTTATTTCCTAACCGTCGAGAACCAAAAGTTATCTACGACCTTGAAACGGAAAACTTTGCCTGGATTGATTTCTTCTGGTCAACGATGGGCCGCTCTGGCGATGTTGGTACCGATATCGGCCTGCTTTACGATAAGTTGCAGGACGAGAGACAAGTTGACAGGCTTCTTGGCAACCTTTCGCTCGGCCTGGTCGAGAAATATCACCAGCCCAGGTTGCTCGAAGGGATAGAGGCGAAAGCCTTGCAGTGGCTTCTAAATCTCACGGTTGGCAAAATAGGTATCCTGGAAAGACAGCAAACAGGTCAGTTGCTAAGCCCCGACGCTCAGCGTGGCCTCCAGTGGTACCTGGAAGAACCGTTATACGAACAGATCCTCAGAGAAGACCAGCAGCAAATACTGAATATGGGAACCACCTTTATTTTCGGCCACACCCACAAGCCTTTCTCACAGGATATGAACTTCACCGGCTTCACTCCATGGATGAAAGTGTACAACAGTGGCGGCTGGGTAGTAGACTCAATTAAGCCTTCACCCATTCACGGAGGAGCGGTAATACTTATCGATGAAGCGTTACACGCGACCTCGCTGCGCATGTACAACGAAGCCACCTCGGTAGAAGAGTATGCCGTGCGCGTCGAGGAATCGACACATCCCGGTGATACGGGCAGCAACCCCTTTCATGAGCGCATCAGCACGCTCGTCAAGCCATCGAGCGAGCCATGGAAAAGTTTTTCCGAAGCGGTGGCCAGGGCTGTAGATATCCACGCCAAAGTTCTGCAGACCAAAATTGATTTGTAAATTCATGTACGTTCGCACCATTCCCAAGCTCACAGTCGCCAATTAAGCTGGCCCAAATACTTCTCGATAGTAAGCCATCTGGGTAGGAGCCTCCTCTACCCCCACCATGATCGTGTGCAAGTTCGCAGTATTGTAGTCAGCAAGCGCCCGGCGCAACTCGCCGCAGATATATTCCGCCAGCCGCTCGGATGTGGAGTTATCAATTGGCAGCTCGACCACGTCCGAGCGGGGAAAAACATAGCGCTTCTCCTGGAAGCGTATCTCCCAGCTCCCAGGAGAAGTGACCAACTCAAGGTGAGGATTGTGCAGCGGCAACAGAAAACGGTGATTGAGCCGCTGGCAGACTTCCCGGGCCAGTCGTTTAATAATGGTAAAATCAAAGACTAGCTTATCATCATTGAGCGTTCCCTCGATCTCAACCAGCACGCCATAGTTGTGGCCGTGCAGGCGTTCGCACTTCCCACCAAACGTGATGAAGTGAGCCGAGCTAAATTTCAGGTTGCCGCCCTCTACTTTGACCTTACGCACAATCTGTTTATCTGTCATGACGCTTATTCTCCTTGATTATGTGTTTTTCTTCTACCTCGTCAAGCGCTTAATCTGGACATGCTTAGGCTCTGCCTGCTATACTACTATAGCAATGCAGGAAAGGGCCTTTCCTACAATTACGAAGAAGGAGTTAGCAATGACAATTAATGAGCTTTTCGAAGCAATGCCCAGCCATTTTAATGCTGCAGCTGCTGCAGGTATGACAAAGACATTTCAGTGGAACATCACCGGTGATGGAGCCAGCGTATGGGCTTTCAAAATCGTCAATGGCGAAGGTGAACTCGTCCCCGGCGGCGTCGAGAAGCCCGATATCACCATAACCGTCAGCGATCAAGATTGGATTTCCATCGTTGAAGGCAAATTGGACCCAACGAGCGCCTTTATGAGCGGCCGGCTCAAAGTGTCCGGTGACATGATGCTCGCCATGCGCCTGCAAAACCTATTTCCCAACCGTTAAATACACTTGATGCAATGGCTACCCTCGTGTCGCCATATTCGTGATACCCCATCAAAATGTAGGGGCATTACCTGCACCCCAGGCAAGGTATCCTCTCTGGGAGAGGTATCCTGTTCCCCAGACGGCGTCCTTGTCTGGGGGATGGTTGGCCCCCGCCAGACTCGCATCAAGAGCTATATTGCATACACAATAACGCTCGCCTGTTCGGATTACCCAACCTTGCGTACCCCCACCTCCTATGGTATACTTACCGTGGCTAAGTCTGCAATGAAGTACAGCTATCCGTAGAAAGGCGTCAACCATGGCACTTAGGAGCGATGAATTGCATCGCAATCTGCAGCACCTCAATGGAATGTTGACCACGCACGAGGCGGCCCAACAGCTAGACCTCAGTTACTGGCACTTCATGCACCTTGTGGAAGCAGGCAGGATTCCAGGTGTGCGCGTTGTCGACCGCTGGCTCTTCTCCCCGAGTGACCTGGATGCTTATAGACGTAGCAAGTATGGCGAGTTAGAAGACTTAGCAAAGACGGCCCTCGAACATCCAGCCATCGACCTGACAGAGAAACAAGAAACAATTTGTCGCTATCTAGTAAACAGCCAACGCCCATCCGATATAGCCCGAAAACTCCAGCAGTCCCGTCAAGCAGTCCACTCACAAATTACACTCATCCGCGAAAAAGTCTCTCGTATCAAGCCTAAAAAAGTAACCTCATCCGAAACCTCATCCAAGCCATCCTCTCGCACCACCCGCTCAAGAAAAGAACCTATTCCGCTGAGACCCCCTCAGTAGTTATATTCAAGCGAGCAACGAGGGCTCAATCATCGGAGCCATCTCTGGCTCACGATCGGCAAGAGCGCGCAGCAGCCCAAAACAGCCCGCCAGCATCATATCCCCATGTGGTGTTGCCTCGTAAGGATGTAGCCTTGTACCTCTCAGCAGTTCGCGGCGCGGGCCAGTGACCGCCAGGAAAGGAAAAGTCTCAGCGTTAAGCCTCGATTGACGCAGCACTAACGCTCCATGGCCGCTCGTCGTGAACACCTCCTCATTGGTCAGCGTCCCACCGGCCAGCTTCACCAGCATATCCTCAAGTTGGGCCTGGGTTATCTCCCCCGTATGGTGTTCAAAAATACCCTCGATGCGCCCGCGCACCAGGTGGAATGCCAGGGTATGAAAATTACCGATGTTACATAGCAAGCTATCACCCTGACCGCGTACAAGCGGGTCCTCCAACGCGCCCAGGGCCGCCGCTGAGCCGGTATCCATCAACAGGAGGGGAGCTTGCGGGTCCGAGCCGCTCAATTGCAGATAACGTGCCGTGCTTGCTGCGATAGCCTGGAGGCGTGTCAGACTGGTGGGTATCTCCTGAGCCAGGTAAGAGAAGGCGCTTGGCACAGGCTCGCGCTGCACCGTTTTTGCGATGAAATCGAAGCGGAAACGCCGGTCGCTGTAACCAGGAGGAGCAGCTCCGTGGTCAAATGCCGCGATTGCCAGCGCATCTACACTGGTATCGACATCGAAGGCCCGCAGTGCAGTGACAATAGCCTGGGCATCGAAGTCCTGTAGCTCGATGTGCAACAGATCTGGATTCTCTTCTCGCCGCGCAGCCTCGGCATCGTCGATAATCTCAAAGCCCATCTGCTCAACCATCGCCAGGTCATCATCAAAAGTACGCCCCGCCTCGGCCGTCACAGCCACGGCAAAACCGGCCAGCGCGTGATCACGCGCAGCCCAGTGACAGGGACCGCCGCCCATTGTCACCCCCGTCAACAACAACGGCCGTCCACGTTCAGTCGCTCGCTTGATGCGCTCGGCGACGATTATGGTTGGCGAAGGCATCACCATCTTGAAACAATTCTCGATCGTCTTCCCACTCTCGAAGAGCAAAATATCCTGTGTGCCGGTGCCGACATCCACAGCTAAGATACGAAGAGGCGATGACATAGATGCTCCTGCGTAGTATAATCTCCTTGTTCCTTGTGCCATTATATCACTGTTAAACGTGTTCACTATTTTAGGTGAAGTCGGCTTAAATTATGGCATAGAGGTATCATACGAAGGAAGAATCTATGGTGCAGACGCAAGAACCTATGGCGCAAGCTCAAAAGCAAGAAGCTCCCCAGCCACCAGGGACCTACCAGCCAATTGAAGACTACGCCGTCATTGGTAACCTGCACACGGTCGCCCTGGTCGGGAGAAACGGCTCAATTGACTGGTGTTGCATACCGCGTTTCGATTGCCCCAGTGTCTTTGGGGCGCTGCTCGACGCCCACAAAGGCGGGTACTTCCGCATCGCGCCTCTTGATTCACCCACCTTGCGACATAAACAACTCTATATACCAGAAACCAATGTTCTCATCACACGTTTCCTGACTGTTGACGGAGTTGGAGAGATCATCGACTTTATGCCCATCAAACCCGTCGGCAGTGCTGATCTCCAGCACCATATCATACGCTCGGTTTCGGTAGTGCGAGGATCGCTCTATTTTGAAATGGTCTGCCGGCCAGCCTTCAACTATGCACGTGACTCTCATATGGTCTACCTTGCAAAAGAAGGAGCTGTCTTCAATAGCGAGAGCCTCTGCCTCGGCCTGGCCAGCCCCGTGCCCGTCGAGCACGATGGCCAGGGTGGAGTGTTTGCCACCTTTACCCTGCACGCGGGCCAATCCGTACACTTCCTGCTGGAAAGCGCAAGAGACAGCGACATCGCGCCGCAGCGTCTCTCTGAACACCGCTATCAAGACACATTTGCCGGCACCGTACGCTACTGGCGAAACTGGATAGCCCAGTGTCGCTACCAGGGACGTTGGCGCGAGATGGTGCAGCGGTCGGCCCTGGTATTAAAATTGTTGACCTACACTCCAACTGGAGCCATTGTAGCAGCTCCAACCACCAGCCTACCAGAGACCATAGGCGGCGCTCGCAACTGGGATTACCGCTATACCTGGCTGCGCGATGCTGCATTTACACTTTATAGTTTACTCACACTTGGTTTCGCGGAGGAAGCCCGCGCTTTCATGAGCTGGCTCGAAGCGCGTTGCCATGAACTAGGAGAAAATGGCACATTACAGCCCATGTACGGCATCGATGGTCAGCACGACCTGACCGAATATACCCTTGACCACCTGGAGGGGTACCGCCAAAGTAAGCCTGTGCGCATCGGCAACAATGCATATAGACAGAACCAGCTCGACATATACGGTGAGCTTATGGACGCCATTTACATCTATAATCGCTACGAAGTCATTTCCTATGACTTGTGGCGCAATCTACGCCGCCTGCTGGATTGGCTGTGTGCCCACTGGCAAGAGCCCGATGAAGGAATCTGGGAGGTTCGAGGCGGGCCCAAGCCATTTGTTCATTCGCGCCTTATGAGCTGGGTTGCATTTGATCGCGCTCTGCGCCTGGCCCGCCAGCGAGGATTGCCTGCCCCCACGGACGAATGGATGCAAGCAAGCGCCGCTATCTATGAGCAAATTATGCACAAAGGCTGGAACGAGAAAAAACACAGCTTTGTCCAGTTTTATGGAAGTAATGCCGTCGATGCCAGTGCATTGTTCATGGTCCTCACCAAGTTTACAGGTCCGACCGACCCGCGTATCCTCAGCACCATCGATCACATTGAGAAAGAGTTGACCAGCGATACACTCGTGCATCGCTATGATCCCAAACTGGCGGCGGACGATGGACTGGGCAGCCGCGAGGGTACCTTTACACCCTGTAGTTTCTGGATGGCCGAATCGCTGGCTCGCGCTGGCCGCCTGGATCATGCGCGCCTGATGCTGGAGAAGACACTGACCTATTGTAACCACGTCGGGTTGTACTCCGAGGAGATTGGCCTCACGGGCGAGGCTCTGGGCAACTTCCCGCAGGCCTTTACTCATCTCTCGCTCATCACGGCTTGCTCTAACATTGACCAGATTTTAAACACCACACGCTCTAGCTAGACTTCGGTCTCCGGCTAGCGAGCGCTACTCGCAAATCATGTTCGACTGGCATCCACTCATCAAGCAGGGGTGCAGGGGACGCAGTCCCTTGCCGGAGCGCGAGGTGTCCTCGCCACACTCCCTTCTCTTAGAGCGGGCCGCAGGCTCACCAGAATAATTATGAGTGAATCTCAGTGTTCGAAGCTTGACGTTTCTTCCTGGAAGGGATACAATGTAGGCTGTAAGCAACGGTAAAAAGTCAACAAAATCGCCGGGCGACAAAAGCCGTCCGGTTTTCTTATGTTTTTTGGGGGAATCAAATCATTAAAAGTATGCAGGTTCTCAACCCTATGATCCAGACAGAACACTTAGTACAACGCACTGACATTCGCAACGTTGCCATTATCGCCCACGTCGATCATGGAAAAACCACATTGGTGGATGGCCTGCTCAAGCAGAGCCACATTTTCCGCGAGAACCAGCAGGTGGGCGAACTGATTATGGATTCCAACGACCAGGAGCGAGAGCGCGGCATAACCATCCTGGCTAAAAATACTGCCATTATCTACCAGGGCATCAAAATCAACATCATCGACACACCGGGGCATGCAGATTTTGGAGGCGAGGTTGAGCGCGTACTGAATATGGCCGATGGCTGTATCTTGCTCATTGACGCGGTCGAAGGCCCCATGCCACAGACGCGTTTCGTGTTACAAAAAGCGCTGGAACTCAACCTGAGGCCCATCGTCGTCATTAACAAAATCGACCGCCGCGATGCGCGTATCGACCAGGTAGTAGAATGGACACAAGACCTGTTCCTGGAACTGGCAACCATCGAAGCGCACCTCGACTTCCCCATCCTTTACGCCATCGCTCGCGACGGTGTAGCAATGTATCACCCGGCTGACGAACCACGTGACCTGGGCCCGCTGTTTGAAACGATCGTCAATACCATCCCCGCCCCGGTGGTGGATATCGAGGCTCCACTACAAATGCTGGTAGCAGCCCTGGACCATGACGACTATAAGGGGAAATATGCCATCGGTCGCATTGTACGCGGCCGCGTCTCTCCCAATGCTTTTGTGGCGCGCATCAACCGTGATGGTGTCGTGTCACGCCAGAAAATAAACCTTGTGCTCACTTATAAAGGACTCCAGCGCATCGAAGTCACGGAGGCGCTGGCCGGTGATATTGTTGCCCTGACTGGCATCGCCGACGCCAACATTGGTGAGACCATTGCAGATGTGGATGCTCCCGAAGCGTTGCCTACCATCGCCATCACCGAGCCCACTCTGAAAATGACCTTCAGCGTCAATACGAGTCCATTCGCCGGTCGCGAGGGCAAGTTCCCCACTTCCAGGCAACTTCGGGCGCGTCTCTACCGCGAGTTGGAGAAAAACGTTAGCCTGCGCGTGCAGGATGGCAGCTCAGCCGACGAGTTCATCGTCTCGGGCCGTGGAGAACTGCATCTCTCGGTGCTGATAGAAGATATGCGCCGCGAAGGTTACGAGTTCCAGGTATCACGGCCCGAAGTGATTACTCATGAAGAGGATGGTCAACTGCTTGAGCCGATCGAACAACTTGTGATCGACACCAAGGATACCTACATCGGTGCATTGACCGAGGTATTGGCCGCGCGCAAGGCGCAGCTTACTAACATGACCAATGACGGCTCTGGCAACGTGCGCCTGGAGTACCATATCCCAACACGCGGGCTGATCGGCTTCCGCAATGTCTTCCTCACACTCACTAAAGGTAACGGAGCCATGAGCAGCTTGCTGGTCGGTTACGAGCCATGGATGGGCAAGATCGGTACGGTGCGCATGGGAGTCCTGATTGCCTCTGAGATCGGCATAGCCATGACCTATGGCCTCAGCAACGCCCAGCAGCGCGGTGATACCTTCATCGAGCCAGGTACGCCCGTCTACGAAGGCATGATCGTCGGACTGAACACGCGCCCGGCCGATATGGCTGTTAATGTCTGCAAAGAAAAACAAAAAACAAATATACGCGCCTCCACCGCCGAAATCTCGGTGCGCCTGACGCCTCCCATTCTCATGAGCCTGGAGCAGTCACTGGACTTCATCAACAACGATGAACTGGTCGAGGTCACGCCACAGAATATCCGCCTGCGCAAGCGCTTCCTCACGCAGCGCGAACGAGCTCGCGCAAGAGAAGGGGAATAGCAGAAACCTGTTTCTTTCAGGCTTCTGTTGCTTTCTTCCCTTTTCCTCGCTGCCGCCGCAGGCGGCACAAGAAGACATCTAAGTTGTTATCCTCAAATTTAACTATTTATGGAAGATTAACAAGATTAGCAAAAGATTAGAACACACTTAATGTTTTATTGTTGACTTGCATTATCTGATCATCTTGTTTATGCTAATAACAGAAATACGTAACATTTTACTATGTTTCAAGGCTTATCCAATCAGCTATCAAACACATCCTGAGTCACAGCTTTTGAAGAAGTGTGAGTCTCAGAGAAACGGAAGGAGAATATAACAATGGCAGCTTTAGTTCTTGCAGATATCAGCCTCTCAGGCATCGTCTGGTGGCTTGTGGTTGGTCTGATCGCCGGCTTTTTGGCCAGCCTGGTCATGCGCGGTGGCTATGGTATCGGTGGTGATATCATCGTTGGTATTGTCGGCGCCATCATCGGCGGGTTCCTGGCCAGCCTGGTCGGTCTAGGATCCTCTGGCTTGATCGGAACCATTATCATCGCCTTTATCGGCGCTTGTATCCTGATCGCGATCCTGCGCGCTGTGAGCGGTGGCTTTAGACGCCGCACCTTGTAGTGCTTGCATAGGGACGTGTTCGGTCCCGCTTACAGCTTGTCCGGGCGGCTCAATTGAGCCGCCTTTTCTTACTGCTTCACGACCCTCTCCCTTACCCTGGATGTGTACCCATTATTCCTCAAATCTCTCCAGAAGATCGCCAGCCTGCTATGATAGCATTATTTCCGCTTTCACTCGCTCACGCCGTATATAGTACTCACAACCTGTTTTTATTTTTTACAGGAGGTGGATATGGCAAAAGCGCTTTCTCACCTGCAATTGAACCCTGTAGATGCTATTGGGTATAATGTTCACAAGCCAGGTTGGTAGGGCTTTTTGCCCAATCTTGAATGATGCCTAAGAAGATTCGAGAACTCAAGATGATTTTACGCAAGGCCGGTTTCTTCGCTCGATCAGCTAGAGGAAGTCACACGTTGTGGGAACATCCAGCCTTACCTGATGCAATTGTACTCTCTGGTGCCGATGGCGATGATGCCAAACCCTACCAGGAGAAGGACGTAAGAATGATTCTCAGAAAGTTAAAGGAGATGCAAGGTGAATGAGCAGTACAATCACTACTCCATGGTGATTCAGTGGAGTGTGCCTGACAAGGCATATATTGTCACTGTTCCTGAGCTTCCAGGATGCAAAACGCACGGTGATACTTACGAAGAGGCCGTAAAAAATGGGCAGGAGGTTATCGAACTCTGGATAGATGCGCTCAAAGCATCTGGAAAAGCGGTACCAGCTCCCAGGGTCCTGGTTAGCTAGGGTTCATATTCTTTATAAAACTACTGTCAGGAAATCGTAAGTAATAGTAATACCGAGATGAGCAGGTACACCACGGGCGCACCAATAGCAAGGGCGTAGCGCATGCTGCGCGGAATCTCTGACTTGCCAAATAGATAATAAGCCAGTGGCCCGAGCACTGGGACCAGGTAGACGACCGCCAACCAGCCGATGCGCATGCCACCTTTCATTTGACTGCGGCGCACAAGGTCCCAGGTGGCAACGCTCAACCAGGCCCCGTAAAGAGCCAGTGGCAGGTAGTACATATAGAAACCCAGAATGACCTCGAAGAACGGCGTTGCCAGGCCGAGGCCACCCAGTGTAATGCTCGGGGAGATAGCTGTAGCAGAGAGCGTCATATCGAGTGGTGTCCCTTCTATGGTGGTAAAGATGCCTTGCGGGTTGCTCGCCGCATCCGCCATACCGGGCTGTTGAGCAGGGGCAGGTACCTTCTTCCAATCGCGCGCGCTAAAACGGCCGAGGTTTGCCTGCATGAAGTGGTCAAAGAGCACGGTCATGACGCTGGGGTCACCTCCCCCGCCATGGGCAAAGAGGGAGCCACAGGCATGGGTAAACTGCAAGAAAGGCGGTGCCGTGCGCGCAACACTATTGCCGGAGAAGCAGTTATTCCCGGCTGAGAGGGCGGAGAGCGCCAGGTCGGCCACGCCGGAATTCGTGATCGCATTATTCTCAACCACGTTGCCACTTGGTTCCCAGAAGTGCTGGTCGATATTCGGCACAATCAGGATGCCGTAGTAAATGTGGCCGTTGATGCGATTGTTCATGATGTGATTGTTGTTGCCGCCGCCAATCACAATGCCGTTGCCGATGGATGGATACTCCAGTACCTTGGCCGGTGCGTTGAAATTGTTGTTGTTCTCTACCAGGTTGTTGATGATGGTAGTACCGTCCTCGGGCGGATTCGGTTCGGAGTCGAGCGTGTTTGGTGCAATCCCCGACATGTTATCGCGCCAGATCGAGTCACGGATCACCAGGTCTCCTCCCGCGTTCGTGCCGGAATATCCCAGGGCGTTATCCTCGGAGATGACGTGGCATGGCACGGATGGCAATCGCCGATGTAGAAGCCGGAGTCAGGCTGCCCTGCCGCCAGGTCGTGGTCGAATTGTCCCGTATTCGAGCCGTAGGCATAGATGCCGTAGTCGCCATTCGCGTAGGCCGTCAGGTAACTGCCCCGGAAACCTTTCACGCCTTCCCAGTAGAACCCATTGCCACTATAGTGCCGCGCGGTCATGTTCTCAATCACCACACCATCGGCTCCTTCTACCACCTCAAAGGCGTTGCCGAGCTTGAAGATGCCATCCATGATCACTCTATTGCGGTCCCGGCCCCGGATAATCAGATCGGGTGTGCGTACCGTCACAGCTTCGTGATAAATACCAGGAGCAATCGAGATCATGTCTCCGGCCCTGGCCGCGTTGACCGCCGCCTGTACCGTGGCATACTCCTCCGGCACGTGCAAAACAGTCGTCTGACCCTTGTTCACCCACGTCACCGTCTCCCCTACCTTGATATGCAGTACCTTGGGGCTAAACTCGTTATCAAGCTCTGTAACCGCCGGACCTGTAGGCGACGGATTGGAGCCGCCAAAACCAGCACAGCCGGCGAGTAGGGCTGTCCAGAGCGTTACCAGGGCTAACAGCCCTACCCACGATAACTGTGGCGAAAATCTTTTCTTGTACAGGATATTTCTGTGCGGCCGCAATTTGAGCATCATAACGAACTCCTTTTTACACCTTCATTGATGGGGGAGACGAAGTGCGCATACTCGACGCCGGGTATTGATCTGCATCTAAGTGTAGCCGACAGGCAGGATGAATGCAAGAGATTACAAAGGATGGTACATCAAAACCGGCGCTTGCCAGTGCCTGCTGACCATGTTATGATTATTCTGTCGCGAGACAGAAACATTTGGAGCAATTGAAGTGAGAAGAGCTATAGAACCATTGGCGCCCCGGGTTACATTCTACACCAAGGCCGGGTGCCACCTGTGCGAGGAAGCGCGCGATATGCTCGACGACATCGCAGCGCAGACTACTTTTGAACTGACTGAGATAGACATTCGTAGTGACAACGAGCTATTTGAGCGCTATCGCTATCGCATTCCCGTGATTATCATCGAAGATGATACAATATTAGAGGGCCGCATCGAGTATCGCGAATTGGCCAGGGCTTTTCACGTTTGAATATGCAGCCCTATGTCAAAGGTAGAACTACATGGCGACGCGACAGCTTGAAGAGACGAAAAGTATCATTGTTACGCACGAGCGCCCCCTGCGCCGCTTTGCGTACAGCTTTCTGCTTCACCTGAATAACTTCCTGCTCGAGTACTGGGCCACCATGCTCACTGCCATCTTGGGATTAGTCGTGCTTATAGCGCTAAGCATCCCTTTCCTCTCCTACTTTGGCTTGGATGCCATCGCCAAGCCTTTGTTTTTCTCGCTGCATTACGTCTGCGCCCAGATTCCTTCACACTCGTTCTACTACATCTTTGGGCACCAGCTTGGCCTCTGTGCGCGTAACCTCTCCATCTATAGTTCCATGTTCCTGGGCAGCCTCATTTTTGTGCTGAGCAAAAAACGCCTGCCTGGCATCCCCTGGTGGCTCTGGATACTGATGATCTTACCTATGGCGTTGGATGGCCTGACACAGATGGTCGGTTTGCGCGAGAGCACGTGGGAACTCCGTCTGATTACCGGCACTCTCTTCGGTTCCGGCAGTGTCTGGTTCGTCCTGCCTTACATGCAGAAGACGATTACGGAGCAGCTGTAGCATCTATCGACTGGCCCGCCAGGCGCGAATTTGCTCCGCATGCTCCTCGAAGTGATGCCAGGTCGAACCGCGTACCCAGGCGCGCACATAACCGTCCCACTGCTCGGGCGTGAGCGCGGATAACAGGCCGAAAAGACGATAGTGCGCGGTCTCGAAC
>WNFM01062493.1_pt2 | contig 25697 bp, 22 predicted proteins | sample 5400271 | NCBI WGS metagenome assembly WNFM01 (sample SAMN13153352, study PRJNA577476) | soil metagenome | isolation source: 60 cm saprolite on Douglas fir-dominated hillslope | place: USA:California | collected 2013-09-17 | reverse complement strand
ACCGGCCATTCGTGCATTTCATATCGAACAGTGGCTTCGGAAAAGAAAATGCGTCCGTCGTCGGCGATGTCGAGGTCGTCGGCGAGCCGCAGCCGGCTGTCATCGTTGACTGAATAGAGGCTGCGGTTGGTCTCGTCCGTTACCTTCTCGACTTTGCGATCGGGCGTGATGCGATAGAGGCCCATCCCGCCGATGCAGACATAAAGGTTGTCGGCGCGATCGAAGGCCATGCCGAGCGGCTGGCCGCCGATATGGGCGAACACCTCCATCTCCTGATAGTCGGGCGCCAGGAAGCGGATGATGTCGCCGTGGCGGGAACCTGCATAGAGATTGTTGTTGCGATCGAGGATGACGTCTTCGGGTGCTTCGATGCGGCCGAGCCCAATCAGCGTCACGTCGCGCAATTTGTCGTTTTGCGCGAACGGTCCGCTGCCGGGGGCGGTCGAAGCCGCCGGCGCCAGGCCGTGAAAGGTCGGGCTGACATAGACCTTGCTGATGATGCGGGTGCGATTTTTCAGCCAGCGAATATCGATGGTGGCGGCGACCAGCAGGACGCCGGCCAGCACCATGCGATTGACGCCGCCGCTGACCGACAGCGTCGTCAGGCCATTGATGACAAACAGAACGATCAGCGTGCCGACCAGCGCCTTTGCGACCGAGCCCTTGCCGCCGCCAAGGCTGATGCCGCCCAGCACCGTCGCCGTCAACACCGTTACTTCAAGTCCGACACCGACGTCGCCGCCGACGGTGCCGAGCCGGGCTGCGAAGAACAGCGCGCCGATCGCCGTCAGCACGCCGCTGGCGGTGTAGCACAACGCGATCGTGCGCCGCACCGGAATGCCCGAATTGTAGGCGGAGCGGCGGGAGCCGCCGATCGCGCTGACATGCCATCCCGGCCGCAAGCGGGTCAGGAAGATGTGTCCGAAGATGACGACGACGACATAGACCAGCACGACGCTGGGCACGCCGGCGATCCCGCCTCCGCCCAGGAAATTCCAGGAGGGGATGTCGGGAAAGGCGGCGGCGATCTTGTTCGAATAGTCGAACAGCAAGAGGTCGTAGGCGGAGCGGTAGATGATGAGTGTGATCAGGGTGGTGATGAAGGCCCGCAGCCGCAGATAACCGATCAACAGGCCGTTGATGGCCCCGAGCGCCGCGCCGCAAACAAGCGTTGCAACAATCACTGCCGGCACCGGCCAGTCGAAAACGTTGAGCACCGCCGACGATGACGACAAGGGCCATGCCGAGCACGACGAAGCCGATCTCGCCCGCCTGCCGCCCGGTATCGGCGAGGCCGCCGATGGAAAGAAAGCCGGGAATCGACCGGCTAAGCGCGATGGTGATGATCAGGAGAACGATGACCGGGATCGCCGTCTCGGTCCAGCGCTTGGACAGGATTTCGCCGAGGAGATGGTCCGGCCAGTAGCGGTATCGCAAACGAAGTAATGCGTCTTGCATCGGCGGCCTGGAGCGGGAGGAGAAATGTGATCGGGAGGGATCAGCGCATTCATTTTGCAGCGAGCGGCCATGCAAAGAGGGCCGCTCGCTGATTAGGGATGATCTACTTCTTCAGGTCGCTGAGATTCCAACAGGCCGTATCGCTCGCGGCATTCTCTTTGGTGATCGGGATCAGCGTCGTGTACATTGATCCCTTCACCGAACCCGGCTTGACGCCGGAAGAGACCAGCCACTTGATCACGCCTGCGAGGTCCGCGGCCTGCGTCGGCACGTCGTAGCTCAGGTTGAGGTCGAAGGCGCCGGACTTGACCAGTTCGCACGCGCCCCGCCGCTCGCCGCCACCGGAGGTCGCGACAAATACCTTGCCCGTGAGGCCGGCTTCCTTCACCGCGGCCGCGGTGCCGATATCCATGCCGTCCCAGAAACCGACGATGCCGCAGAGGTCCGGATTCTGCTTCAAGACGGTTTGCGTGATCGCCTTGGCTTTGGCGGCATCCCAGTCGGCGGCCTGGCTCGAGACCACCTTGATGTCCGGATTCTTGGCCAGCACGTTTTCGACGCCCTTGAGCGTGTAGGCGCTCGCAGCCGCCGACAGCGCCCCTTGAATGATCGCGATCTTGTTCGATTTGCCCTTGCAGGCATCGACGACCGCCTGGGTGTCGCGTTCGCCGATTTCGATCCAGTTGGCGCCGACGAAGGCTGAGCTGCGATAGCTCGAGCCCATATTGATCTGGACGACATAAATGCCTTCGTTCTCGGCGCGCTGCAGCAGTTTGGCGTAGGTCTGCACGTCGGGATTATGAATGATCATCGCCGCCGGCTTTTCGGAGATCAGCGTCGTCACTGCCTGCGCGCCGGCGTTGGTGCTCCAGTTCGGATCGCGCACGATCACCTTGACGCCATAAGGCTCCAGTTCCTTCTTGACGCCTGCGAACCAGCCTTCTGTAAGGTCAAAATTCATCGCGACCGGAACGTAAGCAACGGTCTTGCCGGCAAGCGACTGCTTGAATGAATCTTGAAATGGCTCATCGAGGCCTTTCTGCGCCAGCGCCGGCGTGGCAGCCGCCGCGACCAGGCCGATCCCGAAGAGCATCGACTTGAGTTCTGTCCGTCCAGTTATTGTCATACTTCCCTCCCGATTTTTTGTCTCGCAATGTTGCACGGTCTTTAACGTTTGAGCATGATCTTTTCCGGAAAACCGGTGTCCATTTTTCCGGATCATGCTCTAGATATCGCCTTGCTGCGCCGTCTCCTCGTTGCGCGGATTGAGGAAGGAATCCGCGATCACGGCGACCAGAAGCACCACGCCCTTGATTAGGTTTTGGGCGGAATAGGAGACATCCATGATCGTCATGCCGTTGAGCATGGTGCCGATCAGAAGCGTTCCGATGACGACATTGAGGACGCCGCCGCGACCGCCCGACAATCCGATGCCGCCGAGCACCACCACCAAAATCACGTCGTAAATCAGCGTCGAATTGAAGATGCGCGTCGGCATGCTGTTGACGGATGCCGCAAGGATGAGGCCGGCCACGCAGCCGATCATCGCCGCCGAAACATACTGCAGCACGATGATCGGGCGGGTCGGAATGCCCGTGACCCGCGCGCCGTTGGGATTATCGCCGATGGCGTAGATGTAGGCGCCGAGCCGCGTCTGCCGCAGAAAGAATGCCACCGCGATGCAGCAGAGCGCGAACATCACGATCGGCATCGGAATGCCCAATAGATTGCCCTGTCCGAGGCGTTCGAAGCCGTCGAGCCCCGGGCTCCATTGCACGACGTCGAGCTTGAAGAGCGCCGCCTGGCCGAGGCCTGCGAGAAACAATCCAGACGCCAATGTCGTGAACAGCGACGGCACCTCGGCATAGGCGATCAGCCATCCGTTGACGAGACCGAATGCCGCCGTCAGCGCAAAGGCCGCGGTGAGCGAGGTCGGCAGCGAGTGGCCGTCCTGGACCATTTGCAGGACGAGACCCGGCGGCACGGCCAAAGCTGCAATCAGCGAAATGTCGATGCCGCGACCGATCACGACGATCGCCATCGCAAGCCCGAGGATGCCGAGCACCGCCACGTTTTGCAGCAGCGTCAGCATATTCGCGGTGGTAAGAAAGCCTGGGAGGATGAGCGAGAAGACGGCAAAAAGTGCCGCAAAAACCGCAAATACGATGCCTTGTTGCCCGAGGCTCCTGATTCCCATCCCGGCTTCTCGTTTTCATTCTTTTGCCGAGATGTTGGCTCCCTTTGGTGCCGATTGCAAGCTGTCACGGCAGCCGGCGCGCCTACAGAACGCGCAGAAGCGTTGTTGGTTTTCTGCTCAGCGGAATTCAGCTGCCTCTAATGTTTGCATGGGGTGAGGGTCTTGATTGCCGTTTCGGCCTCGGCCCGCGATCTATAGATCGTGTCGCTGGCAACGGTGATGTTCGGTGAATCAGTGCGCGGCGTCTTGTCGACGACGGTGCAGGTCTTTGTCAGGGAATTCAGCACGACGTAAAATGCGGGCTCATTTTTCGCGGGCTGCGAGAAGCCGGAAGCGGCGAAGACCATCAGGAAGCCGAAGCAGAGCAAACCTCGTCTCATCAGAGCCTCCTTTGTTACTGAGTTAACCTCATGGCCGGGATTTATGTTTTGGACGTGCGCCACCGAAGGCTCCGTCTCTCCTTTCGCGATGCACGGCAGATGGTGGATGCGGGCATTTCACCCAAATGATTGGGCCCCGGTGCATCAGAGCATCGCGGGGCCCTTGATCTTCGCGCGTAGCGAAGGATTTCTGGTACACACCAGTTTTATGTCGAAACCTGAAAAGCGCGTGGCCTTTGCGCCCCGGGTCTCGCGGATATGTTTCAAATTGTCGGCGGCGCAATTGACGGCTAGCAGCTGCGGATCACCTCAACCTGCGCCGTGACCTTGCAGTTGAGCAAGGTCAATGCAACGTGCCCGGTGGCGTCATGCTCCTCACCATGTGTGAACCGGCGGACACTGCATGATGTCATACTGCATGATGTCATACTGCATGATGTCATACTGCATGATGTCATACTGCATGATGTCATACTGCATGATGTCATATAGTGTCCGCGTCTACTGCGCGGCGTCCAGACCACATGATCGGGCGCCAATGCCTGCCAAGCCGGGGGCCGATTACCCCTGAGCCCAGAGGTGCAGCACATCCAAATGCTGCGGCAGATGTTCGCTGGAGTCAAGTAACACCAGCAGCGAATGGAACCCGTCCAAGGCCGAGCAGCCGTGGTCGCCGGGGCGCGGCGAAGCGTTTTTCACGCCGCCAGCGCGTTGCGGTTGACCTCACGTTTGGCAACCCAGGTCAGCCGTGTATCCATCAGTTTTTCTTCCTCGAGACTCAAGTGCAGCAGTTTCTGTTCGTCGCGCAAATCCAGTTGACCGGCAAGCGCCGCCGCCGTGCCGTACGCGGCAATCTCGTAATGTTCGAGTTTCTGCAAGGAGGCAATGAGACCCGCATCGCGCAAATCATCTCCCGCCAGCATCGTAACCATCTTCTTCGTCTCGGTGATGAGCGCCTGCATGGCCTGGTCGATATGCGCCGCTGGATCGGCGTCATGCTTCTGCAGGATGGATACCAGTCGTCGTTTCTGGGTCGCTGTCTCCGTGTGGTGGCGGATCAGGAGATCCTTCAATGCCGGATGCGAGGCTGCTCCTGCCATGCGCAGCAAAGCGTCTGCGAGCTGGCTTTCGACGCTCACCATTTCCTGCAGCTCTGCAATGAACATATCTTTTAAGTTATTGATTTCCATGCCGGCGGTCCCTTTCATTCGTCCCACACGCGCCCGAATTTTCCAGCGAGGAAACCGGTGTGGTCCACCGCGGTTTCGGGATTCATTGCTGCTCAACGAGGTCGAAAGCCCTCTGTTCCAGCGAATCCCCCGTTGAATTTGGCGCATTTTTTTGCATCCAGGCTGACGCCAGGTCCACTGGCTCCTGGTAGTTGAGTGGGAGACCAGGAATTCCATTCAGCGGGCGCGCACTTCCTCAGCGGAAGAAATTCGAATCAGCACAACCGCCCGGTGGGCGTATTCAACTTCGTGTGTTGCACTGCGATGACGGCGTAGGGACAAGAAGGCTGCCATTTCCACACAGTAAATTGAGACTTCCGTCGCGATTCTGCTAAGGTATATGGGCAAATTTCGCTTCACGCCGCAGGAGTGGGGTTCATGAAAAAGCTCGTCGAAATTCGCAACCAGGAATCGATGTGCCGAGAGCGCGCCTCGCGGGATTCCGAACGTAAGGTTTTTTGGCTGGCACAAGCAGAGAAATGGGAACAGCGCGCGCTCGACGAGATCGCGTTTCACTTTCGAGAGTGCAACCGCGAAAGGGCCGATTCCTGACCAGCCGCGTCATCGCAGGCAAACGCGGGAAACTTTTGCACCCCTGTTACATCGCAGATTGCTGCGCGCCCGGTTCGATCCTCATGGATACGAACTGACAGCGGGCGTGAGCGCGCAGGGCGTGTGAGGCGTCAGTGCCGTCGTTCCGGCTTGACCACGGTCTGCCTGACCTCGGCGCCGCAATCGGAGCACTCATAAATGAAGTCGATCTTCGCCATGCTCCAATGCGGTTCGACGTCTCTGACAAACATAGGCTGCAAGCCCATGCAGCCGGGGCAGATGATCGGAGCAGTCTCGATTTCGTGATGCTGGATGTAGGCTGGCATCTCGGCTCTCCTTCACAGCGGAAGCACGGTCAATTTCAGCCCCGAGCTAACTTAACTGCGCATGGCCCGATCCCCATCATGAACTCTTTCGAACGTAAGAAGAACGTCGGCATAATGTTGGTGTGTGTTGCATTCCTGTAACAAAAGGTTCCGTGGATCTGCCTCGGATCGTTTCGACGTCCCCTGAGTTTCACGATTCGAGGCGCCGTCACGGCTACAAATGCCGACCACGGATTTGTGCCAGGGATTCCAAAGAGCCGTAGTCAGGGATGACGAAGTCAGGGATCATCGGAAGCGTCGTCGCGGCGCTCTTGATTGGTGGTGCGGTTGCCGCTTTTGCGATCACGTGGCGACCGGCGATCGCCGCGATCGAGCCGCCTGCACCGCAATCCTTCGCTGCCGATCTCGTCAGGCGCGGCCGCGATCTTGCCGCAATCGGAAACTGCAACGATTGTCACACGGTCCGCGGTGGCAAGTATTTTGCTGGCGGGCTTCCGGTGCCGACACCATTCGGCACCATCTATTCGTCGAATATCACGCCGGATGCGGAGACGGGGATCGGCCGCTGGCCGGAGGCCGCGTTCCGTCGCGCGATGCGCTCAGGCGTCGACCGCGACGGACGGCACCTCTATCCGACCTTTCCTTATGATCATTTTACCAACGTTACCGATGAGGATGACCGGGCGCTCTACGCTTACCTGATGACAAGAGAACCGGTTCGCGCGCCCGCGCGCGACAACCAGCTTCCGTTTCCGCTCGATCAGCGGTTCGTGATCGCCGGCTGGAAACTCTTGTTTCTTCGCCACGGGACCTACCAGCCGGACCCCACGCAGAGCGCGGAATGGAATCGCGGTGCCTATCTGGTCGAAGGATTGGCGCATTGCGGCGCGTGCCATACCCCGCGCAATGTGCTCGGCGCGGAACGTTTGAGCGCGCGGTTTGCCGGCGGCGATGTCGAAAACTGGCGCGCCTATGCGATCAACGCGCAATCCCCTGCGCCCATGCCATGGAACGCCGACGCGCTGTTTGCCTATCTGCGCAATGGATGGCACTCCGATCACGGCGTCGCGCGCGGGCCGATGGCGCTGGTGGTCAGCAATCTGTCGGAGGTTCCGGACAGCGATGTCCGCGCCATTGCAACCTATATGGCTGGCGTATTCGGCGCGCAGTCGCCGGACCGCAAACGCCAGGTCGATCAAGCGTTGGCACGAGCGAGGTCGCCTCCCGCACAGGCCTCGAAGATCGACCCGGCCGGCGCGGCGATCTACGCCGCGGCTTGTGCGACGTGTCACGAGGCCGGCAGGCCGTTGCCCTATGGCGGGGTCAATCTCGCTCTCTCTACTGCGATCAGCGATCCCGATCCGCGCAACGCCGCCAACATCGTGCTCTCAGGCGTTCGTCCGGTGGAAGGCCAACGCAGCCCGATCATGCCGGGCTTTGCCAGCAGCATGAACGACGGCCAGATCGCAGCGCTGTTGAATTATTTGCGGGCCCGATTCAGCACCCAAGCCGCGTGGAGCGGCGTTGAAAAGATCGTCGAGGACGCACGCCGCACCCAGACCGTTTTTCTCCGGACTACGCCTGAGCCGTACAACGTCCCAGTCGAACCAACGCAGCGAGACAAGCCATGATGACATTGAAGGTCAATGGTCACGATCATCAAATCGATGCGGATCCCGATACGCCGCTGCTTTATGTGCTGCGTGACGATCTCAAGCTCAACTCCGCCAAGTTCGGCTGCGGGCTCGGCCAATGCGGCGCCTGCACGGTGATCGTCGACGGCAAGGCGGTATTCTCCTGTCTGACACCGTTGCTTCTGCTCGAGGGCAAACAGGTGACGACGCTGGAGGGTCTCGGGTCCATCGAAGCGCCGGCGCCGATCCAGCGCGCCTTCATGGAAGAACAGGCGGCACAATGCGGCTATTGCATCGCCGGCATGATGATGCGGGCGCAGGCCTTGCTGCAGAAAAATGCAAAACCGACCGATGACGAGATCCGTAGCGAATTGGAGCCGCATCTTTGCCGCTGCGGCACCCATATGCGCATCCTGCGCGCGGTGCATCGCGCCGCGCATCTGATGCAGACTGCGGATGCCTCGAGCGTCCAGAGGAGCGCGCAATGAACGCCCCCGTCATTCTCGACCGCCGCCGCGTGCTCGCGGGCGGCGGCGCGCTGATCGTCAGCTTCTCGCTTGCCGATGCCTTCGCGCAGGACGCGCCGGCTGCTCCAACGCCAAGCCTTCCCGGCAGTTTGAAGACTTCGCCATTGCTGGATTCCTGGATTCGTATCGATGCCGATGGCAGCATTACCGCCTTCACCGGCAAGGCCGAGCTCGGCCAAGGTTTCAAGACCGCCTTTCAGCAGATAGCCGCCGAGGAGCTCGACGTTGCCTTCGAATCTCTGAAGGTCATCACGGCCGATACGCGCCTCACCGCCAATGAGGGTTATACTTCCGGCAGCCATTCGATGCAGGACAGCGGCACCGCGATCCAGAACGCGGCCGCGCAAGCGCGCGAGCTTCTGGTCGCGGAAGCCGCGCGGCGGCTTGCTCTGCCGGCCGAGAGCTTTCGGACTGAAAACGGTGTGGTGATTGCGCCGGCTGGACAGCGCTTCCGTTACGGCGACCTGGTCGCGCGCGACATGCTGCACGTAGAGGCGCGGCCGAAATCGAAACTGAAGGATCCGGCAACGTTCAAGGTGATGGGCCAGCCGGTGCCGCGCGTCGATATTCCGGCCAAGGTTACTGGCGGCGCGGCCTACATCCAGGACATGTGGCTGCCAGGCATGGTGCATGCCCGCATGGTGCGGCCGCCGAGCTATCGCGCGCAATTAATGGAGTGCGACACCTCAACGGTCGAAAAACTGCCCGGCGTCGTCAACGTGGTCCGTGACGGCAATTTTCTCGCGGTCGTCGCCAAAAAGGAATTCCAGGCGATCAAGGCGATGCGTGCGCTGTCGGCTGCGGCAAAATGGCAAGAGACGGCGAGCCTGCCGAAGCAGGACGACTTGCTTCACGTTCTCGCCAATCTGCCTTCACAGGACCAGACGATCTTCGAACAAGGCAATGCGTCCGTCCTCGGCCAAAAGACCATCGAAGCAACTTATACCCGGCCGTATCAGTCGCACGGGTCGATCGGCCCGTCCTGTGCCGTCGCGCAACTCGCGGACGGCACAATGACAGTCTGGACCCATACGCAGGGCGTCTATCCCGACCGTCAGGGCATCGCGGAGATGTTGCGCGTGCCACCGGCAAGCGTTCGCTGCATCCATGTCGAAGGCTCCGGCTGCTACGGCCATAACGGGGCCGACGATGCCGCGGCCGATGCGGCGCTGATTGCGCGCGCGTTGCCCGGCACGCCGGTTCGCGTGCAATGGATGCGCGAACAGGAGCATGCCTGGGAGCCGTTCGGGCCGGCGATGGTGACCAAGCTGAAGGCCTCGCTCGACGATAACGGCGCCATCGCCGACTGGAATTTCGAAGTCTGGAGCAACACCCATTCGATGCGGCCGGGCGGCGCCGGATCGATGCTGGCGGCGCAGCATATGGCGCAACCATTCGCGGTGCCCGCGGCCAAGCCCATTCCATTGCCGGAAGGCGGCGGCGACCGCAACGCGATCCCGATCTACAAATTCCCCAATGCGCATGTGGTGTACCACTTCATCCCTGATATGCCGGTGCGGATTTCGGCGATGCGCTCGCTCGGCGCCTATCACAACGTGTTCTCGATCGAGAGCTTCATGGATGAACTCGCCGATGCGGCCGGCGCCGATCCCGTCGCGTTCAGGCTGAAGCATCTTGAGGATCCGCGCGGGCGCGATGTGATCGAGAGGGCTGCGCAAGGATTCGGATGGCAGAAGGGGCAGATGGCGCCGCGCGATCGCGGATACGGTTTTGCCTTTGCGCGCTACAAGAATCTGGCGGCGTATTGCGCCATTGCCAGCGAAGTGGAAGTCGAAAGGGAGACCGGTCGCCCGCGACTGGTGCGCGCGGTGGCGGCGGTCGACAGCGGTCAGGTGGTCAATCCGGATGGGCTGATCAATCAGATCGAAGGCGCGATCGTGCAGTCGATGAGCTGGACGCTTTACGAAAGCGTCACCTTTGACGACACCAGGATCACCAGCATCGACTGGCAGACTTATCCGATCCTGCGCTTCAATTCGGTGCCTGATAGCATCGAGGTGCACATCATCAACCGGCCCGGCCAGCCTTTCCTCGGTAGCGGCGAAACCGGGCAGGGCCCGGCGGCAGCATCGATCGCGAACGCCATCGCTAATGCCACCGGAAAACGGCTGCGCGATTTGCCATTGACGCGGAAGAAGATCAAGGACGCGATTGGCGCGTGAAGCTTTAGCAATCGTCGTTGCGAGCCAACGGTTCGCGCGAATGCGCGCCCGATGACGGGCTCCGCGAAGCATGCAGCCTTGCTTTTGACGCCAACTAGGGCGCGTAGTCGTAAATCGAACTTGAGTTGCGCGACTCGTCGGAAATGGAGAGAACGCGGGCGAGATGCCGCATGACCGCCAAAAACTGTTTCTCGATGGCCCCCTCGGCAACGCGCTGATTCGCCTCGCGATCCCGATCATCTTGGGCAATGTCCTGCAGACCGGCTACCAATTGACCGATGCGTTCTGGGTCGGACGATTGGGCGCAGCGGCGGTGGCTGCGGTGTCGATCAGCTTTCCTGTCACCTTCCTGGTGATCGCGCTGGGTGCGGGCCTCGGCATTGCCGGCGCGACGCTGTCGGCCCAATATATGGGCGCGGGGCGGCGCGATCTGGTCAATCATGTCGCGGCGCAGACCATGATGATGGTTACGGTCACGTCCGCGGTTCTGGGCGCAGTGGGCTATGCGCTGGCGCCCTCACTGCTCGAACTGCTGGGCGTTGCGCCTGACGTCTATGCTGGCGCGCTCGGTTTCATGCGGGTGTCCTTTGTCGGTATCATTTTCATCTTCGTCTACGCCATGTTTCAAGCGCTGATGCGCGGCGTCGGCGAAACCAGAACGCCGCTGCTGATCGTGTTCGGAACCGTGGTGCTGAACTTTCTGCTCGACCCGTTGTTCATCTTCGGCCTTGGGCCATTGCCTCCGCAGGGCGTCATGGGCGCGGCGCTGGCGACGCTGACGACACAGGGGCTCGCGGCCCTGCTCGGGATTGTGATCTTCCTGCGCGGCCGCCATGGCATCCAGCTTTCGTGGCGCGGCTTTCGTCCCGACCCGGCCTACATCAGACGCGCGGTCTCGTTGGGTTTACCCGGATCGATCGAACTTGCGACGCGAGGCATCGGACCGATGCTGCTGTCATTTCTGGTGGCGGGTTTCGGCACGGTGACGCTGGCCGGCTATGGCATCGGGTCGAACATTCTGCAATTCGTCACCATTCCCGCGATGGGGATGTCGCAGGCGGTTTCGACCCTGGTCAGCCAGAATATGGGCGCGGGGAATCTGCAGCGCGCGGCACGCGTTACCGCTCTGGGCGCCGGCTCCAGCTTTGCCGTTCTCTCGATCGTGGGGTTGATTGCCTACATCTTTGCGCCCGCTTTGGTGGCGTTCTTTGTGCCGCGCGCACCTGATGTTGTCGCCGAGGGTGCGCATTTCATTCGGATCATGTGCCTGGCATGGGGCGGCATCGGCGTGCAGCTGTGCGTCCTGTCTGCCTTCCGCGCCTCCGGCAACATGCTGGCGGCTATGGTGATCGCGCTGGTCTCCCAGTTCATGTTGCAGTTTCCGCTGGCCTATATTCTTTCCAAACACACGAGCTTGCAGGCTTCCGGTCTATGGTGGTCGTTTCCGATCACCATCATCCTTGTCGCCCTCGTGTCGGTGTGTTGGTTCGCCCAAGGCGGCTGGAAAGCGACGGTGCTGACGGAAGAAAGCCGGCAGATCGCCCAGGTGGCCGAGGAGACGATCGCCGAAGAAGGCATTCGCTGAGCGCGTTGTTTGGCGCCTGAACACCACCAGCATCGGCGTCAGCGTGCCGCTCCGGTCGTTGACTCTCCAGGACCGGCGGCTGGTGGCGGGGGCTGCTCTATCGCGGTCGATCCCGGCGTTCCGCTTGGGCCGGGATTACTCTCAACATGGTTGGTGCTCCAGGGTCCCCAGGTGAGGATGGCGAGCACGAGAACGAAAGCTGTGGCGATAATGGCGAGCGTTCCGGCGCTGATCGAGCCTTTACGATCCTGACTATTCCGCATGCGGTTCTCCGTGAGGGTATCGGCGGAGAACGCTGCTGTCCGGGCGATGGTTCCCGGTGGCGCAGCCCGCCGATCACCGCTTCCGGCGTGGCCATGACCCGGTTGTGGGCGATGACGCCTCACAAGGCTGTTCCTTGCTGCAGGGGCTGCACATATTGTAATCATGCTGGCGGCTAACCAGCTCCGCTCCGACGCTTCCGACCGCTGTCATCCCACCTGCTGTCATCTCACCCCCAAGGAGTAACCCCATGACGCACGCCATCCGCTTTCATAGAACCGGCGGCCCCGAAGTTCTGGTCTGGGAGGAAGTCAATGTCGGCAAGCCCGGCCCCGGGGAAGCGCGCATCCGCCACACGGCGGTGGGGTTGAATTTCGTCGATATCTATTACCGTTCCGGACTCTATCCCGTCCAATTGCCGAGCGGCCTCGGCGGCGAGGCGGCTGGCGTAGTCGAGGAAGTCGGACCCGGCGTCACCGATCTGAAGCCGGGTGACCGCGTCGCCTATGGCGCCGCGCCGATGGGCGCCTATGCCGAAGAGCGGCTGATCCCCGCCGATCGTCTGTTGAAACTGCCCGACGGCATCGATGACAAGACCGCGGCTGCCATGATGCTGAAGGGCCTGACGACGCAATATCTGATCCGCCAGACCTATCGGGTCAAAGCCGGCGACACCATCCTGCTGCATGCCGCGGCGGGTGGCGTCGGCCTTATCCTCAGCCAATGGGCCAAGCATCTCGGCGCTACCGTGATCGGCACGGTCGGCAGCGATGAAAAAGCAAAACTGGCAAAAGCTCATGGCTGCGCCCACACCATCGTCTATACGCGCGAGGATTTCGTGAAGCGCGTCGAGGAGATCACCGAGGGCAAGAAGGTGCCTGTCGTCTACGACTCCGTCGGCAAGGACACCTTCCTGAAATCGCTCGATTGCCTGGCGCCGCTCGGTGTCGCCGCGCTGTTCGGCCAGTCCTCCGGCGCTGTCGAGCCGCTCAACCTCGGCCTGTTGGCGCAAAAGGGATCGCTCTACGTCACCCGCCCGACGCTGAACACCTATGCCGCCAAGCGCGAGAATTTGGTTGCCATGGCGAAAGAGCTGTTCGACGTGGTGCTCTCCGGCGCGGTCAAGATCGCGGTCAATCAAACCTATCCGCTGAAGGACGCCGCCAAGGCGCACGCCGATCTGGCTGCGCGCAAGACCACGGGATCGACGGTTCTTTTGGTCTGAGGCGCAGGCGCGCGTGGCGCGCGTTCTCATTCCACTGCCGGCGCAGGATTTCGATCCGAGCGAGGCTGCCGTGAGCTGGCGGGTGCTGGTGAATGCGGGACATGTCGTCTGTTTCGCCACCCCCGACGGCCGGCCGGCCGTGGCCGACGACATGATGTTGACGGGGAGGGGCCTCGACCCCTGGGGGGCCATTCCGCTGTTACGCAATTTGCCCCTCGTCGGACTTCTGATGCGGGCAAACCGCGGCGCGCGCCAGTCCTACGCTGAAATGATTGTCGATCCCAATTACCTCGCGCCGCAGCGCTGGGATGCCGTCGATCCCACCGCGTTCGATGCGCTGCTGTTGCCCGGCGGGCATCGTGCGCGCGGCATGCGCGATTTTCTCGAAAGCGAAATCCTGCAACGCCATGTAGCGAGCTTCTTCGACGACGAAAAACCGGTGGCGGCCGTCTGTCATGGTGTGCTGCTGGCCGCGCGCAGCATCTCCAAACGAACGGGCCGGTCGGTTCTTTGCGGATATCAGACCACCGCCTTGACCTGGGCGTTCGAGAGCAGCGCCTGGTCGGTCGCGCGCATCACGCGATTCTGGGATCCCGACTATTACCGAACTTATCTGGAGCAGGACGGACAACCGAAGGGCTTTATGTCGGTGCAGCAGGAAGTGACCCGCGCGCTGGCACGTGCGGAGGATTTCCGCGATGTTCCCAGCGACGATCCGCACTATCGCCGCAAGACCTCAGGCCTGGTGCGTGATTCTCTCGACGACGCGACGCCGGCCTTTGTGATCCGGGATCGCAATTATGTTTCGGCACGATGGCCGGGCGACGCCCACACCTTGGCCAAGATTTTTGCCGGGATATTGAAATAATCAACCGCGGTCTGGTTCGGCCATAGAAGCATCATCGGTGTGGTGGAGCGTCGCTCTCCGGGGCGCAGTCGCGGCTCTTCCCTCGGGCAACCGCGGGGGGTCTGCGTTGGGTATCCGACCTAAACTTCCAGGAGTTCCGATGCGGAACGATCGAGCCCATAGCAGGTTGCTGTCGGCTTGGTCGCTGCCCACCCTTGTCGGCGGCTCAGCGAGGAGAAATCCTGTTTTTGGGCAAAAGGAGGTTTTCGTGCGCACTCGCATCATCCATCTGATCAATCCGAAGACCGACTCGCTGACGACGCGACCAATATACTTCAATCGAGCGCTGTATTCTCCGCTGCGGGCTTGCTGGCCGTTGCCGCCTGTATCCCGAAAGACCAATACCAGGTGGTTCTCACCGACGAGAACATTGAGACGATCGACTTCGATCTGAAGGCCGATCTGGTGGGAATTTCCGCAATGACGAGTTACGTCAACCGCGGATATGAGATCGCTGAGCGGTTCCGCGTCAAGGGCGTGCCGGTGGTGATGGGAGGCGTGCACCCAAGCTTTATGCCGCAGGAGGCTCTGCAGCATTCAGACGCGGTCGTGATCGGGGAAGTCGAACTCGTGATCGACAAACTGCTCGATGATCTGAAACAGGGGTCAATGCGCGACACCTATAAATCCGACATGCTGCATCCGATGGTCGGGATGCCGATGCCGCGCTATGATCTGCTCAAGAAGCACCGCTACGTCAACAAGACGTTTGTCCAGACCTCACGCGGCTGCCATCAAGGCTGCACCTTCTGCGCCGAACCGCTGATGAACGGCCTCAAGTTCCGTTATCGTCCGGTCGACGAAGTTATCCATGAGGTGGAGAATTGCGGTGCGCGCACCATCTCGATCAACGATGCCGATTTCTTCGGAACGCCGGAGCGCCCAAAGGAGGTCATGCGTGCCTTGAGAGGACGTGGCATCCAATGGCAGGCCGGCGTTACCTCCAAGCTTGCGCAGGATGACCGCATGCTCGAACTCGCGGCCGAAAGCGGCTGCACGATGCTCAGCATCGGGTTCGAGTCGATCTCGCGTGAAACGCTGAAAAGCGTGCACAAGCATGTCAATCGACCCGAAAATTTCATGGCGCTTGTGGAGAAGGTTCATTCATATGGAATCATGGTATTCGGGTTGTTCATGTTTGGATTTGACGGGGACAACATTTCGGTGTTCGACGAAACCGTGAAATTCAACATCGCGGCGAAATACGATGCTTGCGCCTATTCGGTGCTTACGCCCTATCCGGGCACGCTCACCTGGTATGAGATGAAGAAGGCCGGCCGCATCGTCTCTTTCGACTGGTCGATGTATGATCAGGGCCACGTCGTTTATCGTCCGGCCGGCATGTCGGCGGACGAGCTTCGGATCGGCCAAGCCAGCGCCTACGAGGGGTTTTATTCGAGTTCTTCGATCGCGAGCCGTTTCCCGCTGCAGGGCAAGCGCCATCGCGCGCAATGGTTGATTTACAACCTTTTCATGCGCAAGGCCTCGCAAACCGAAAACATCGATTCGGTTGCGGCGCCGACGGCGGAATCGGATGTTGCGCCAATGCCTCCGATCCTGCCGGTGAAACGCGAGTGGCGTGCGGCCGTGCTGGAGGCAGCAGACGGTACTGGACCGCACCTGATGTGAAACCGCTGATGAGGCCAAAGCTTACTCCGCGGCCACCGTGGCGCGTTGTTTCGCGTCGTCCTGGCCGAGCAGCAATACGGCACCCATCGCGATGAGGCCCAGCGCCGCCAGCAACAACAACCCGCCGGCGTAGCTACCGGTGTGATCCTTGATCCACCCCATTGCAAACGGCCCGGCGAACCCTGCGAGGTTGCCGATCGAATTGATCACGGCGATCCCGGCTGCTGCCGCGGCGCCGGACAGGAACGCGGTGGGTAGCGTCCAGAACACCGGCAGGCAGGCGAAGATGCCGAAGCCGGCCACGCAAAGCGAGATCATCTTCAGCGTGGGGTCATCGAGCGCTGTCGAGACAGCGATGCCGGCCGCCGCGACGAACAGCGGGATTGCGGTGTGGAATCGCCGCTCACCGACGCGATCCGAGCGCCGGCCCCACCACACCATGCCGATCACGCCGACAGCGTAAGGCGTGGCGGAAACCACCGTGGTGAGAAAGGTGTTGAGGCCGAACGCCTTGACGATTTGCGGCAGGAAGAAGCTCAAGCCGTAGTTGGTTGCCACCGCGCCGAAATATACCAGGCTCAGCCCGAGCACCCGTGGGTTCACCAGCGCCTCAGTCACGGAATAACTGCGCACTGCCAGCCGCTGGCGCTGCTCGAGCGCCAGTCGTTCGGCCAGCCAGGCGCGCTCGTCGGGTGCGAGCCACGCCGCATCGGCCGGCCGGTCGGTGAGATAGAAGAACACCACGCCGGCGAGGATGATCGCCGGCACCGCCTCGATAATGAACAGCCATTGCCAGCCGGCGAGCCCGAGGCCGCCATGCAGGTAAAGCAGCACGCCGGAGATCGGCGCGCCGATCACGGTGGAGAGTGGGATGGCGGCCATGAAGTAACCGACGATGCGCGCGCGGTATTCGGCCGGAAACCACAAGGTCAGATAAAAGATGATGCCCGGAAAGAAGCCGGCCTCGGCGACGCCGAGCAGAATGCGAAGCAGGTAGAAGCCGTTCTCGTTGCCGATCCCGGTGGCGCGGGCAATGGCGGGGATGAATGCCATGGCGCCGGACAGGATTCCCCAGCTCAGCATAATGCGCGCGATCCATTTGCGGGCGCCGAATCGTTCCAGTAACAGGTTGGATGGCACCTCGAAGATGAAGTACGCGATGAAGAAGATGCCGGCGCCGAAGCCGAACGCGGTCTGCGACAGGCCAAGGTCCTGGTTCATTGTGAGCGCGGCAAAGCCCACGTTTACCCGGTCGAGATACGCAACGAAGTAGCAGACGATGAGGAACGGAACGAGACGTTTGGAGACTTTCGCGATTGTGCGGATTTCTACTTCATGCATATGACTGGGGCCTGACAGGTTTTACGATTGGTCGCGATGGCGGCGGCGCGGGGGGCACGCCGCCTTGTCTTAAGTTCACCACCGCGCCATTGACATGATGTGGCGGATTATTCCGGGGATGCCGGCATGGTGGTGGCGGCGAACATGCGTTCGCGTGGGAGCGGGCTGATCGGAAGTGGCCGGCTGACTGGAAGAAGCGCTCGGTTGATCGGAAGATGCCAGGCGGGCTGGCCCGATTGCCTCAAACTGCGCCTTCTGTTCGTCGTTCAGCTTGCTATAGAAGTCATCCAGCGCCGCGCGCACGATCTTGACCGCCCGCAGCATCGCGTCAAGGCGATTGGCTATTGCCTCAAGCCGCGCCGGCGGCGTGATCGGTTCCGTGGTCGGGCAAGAGGCCTTGAGAACATCCACCGCTTTTGCAGTAGCATCTCTCAGCGCCACAAGACTGGCACGCTGCTCGTCGGTTAGATGGAGCCTCGCCTCGATCTCAGCCTGGGGCCATCCCGGCACGCTCGCTTGCGCGGATTGGCAGCTTTCAACGAGCGAACGGTTGCCGGTTTTTGGGGTGTCGTTCCGGTGCTGATCCTGTGCGATCGCGTTTAGCCGGGCTCTCTGTTCATCATTCAGGAGATCCCAAAATTTCTGTAGCGCCGGTTGAACCGTCTCCACCGCCGATATCATCGCCTCGATGCGTTGTTGCATGGCCGCAAGCCGGCCCGGTGCCGTCAACGCGATTTGCGTCGGACATGCGGCTTTGATCTCCTGCGCCGCCTTGATGGAGGCGTTGGCAAGTTCATCGAGCGCGGCGCGTTGGGCCTCATTCGGCTGGATAGCTTGCTGAATTTGATCGACCGGCAGGCCCGCGATCTCGCGGCTGTCGTCACCGCACATTTCCCCCAACTGGTTGGGGATCGCGGTCGGGGCCGTCGAGCTGCCGCGCGCCCGACCAACCGTGGTCTGAGAACCGCTAGCCGCGACCTGAGAACCCCCTCCGCCTTGTGGCAGATAGCCTAGAAGGTCATCATAGCCGTACGGTGAGAACAAGCCGGCATAAATGTCGTTGTATCCGTAATCCCAGAACAGCGGATCGTAGTCATAGCCCCCGATCGCGTAGTCATAAACATCGTAGTAGGCGAACGGCCAAAATACGGGACCGACCCAGCCAAATCCGCCGTGGCGGTGTCGCCACCAGCCGTGGTCGTCGCCGCGGCGATCATGCCATCCCGCCGTGGCCGCGGCGGCAACGATTTGAGCGCGGGCGTTTGAATTGAGTAGCGCGGTTCTATTGTGCAGCGCGCCAGCGACCGCGTGCGAGTTCAGCGCGTTGCGCACAGCCTCTGCGCGTACGGCCGCGGTCCGATTTTGGTTGAGGGTTGCATTTCGGCCCTGGCCGAGCGCCGCGGCCCGATTGGCGTTCACCGTTGCCGCGCGATTGGCGTTCACCGTTGCTGCGCGATTTGTGTTCACCGTTGCCGCGCGGCTGGCGGCCTGGCTCGGACCGCCGCGAACGGCAACCGAGCGTTGACCGCCGGAACTCGGTCGCCCCGCAAACCTCGATATCGCAGGTCTGCCGGCAACGCGCGCCCCGCCGAAATGCGGCGCGCCGACGACGCGTGCACCGCCGCAATGAGGCGCCCCGCCGATGCGCGCGCCGCTGAAATGAGGTCCGCCGCCGCCACCGCCACCAAAATGCGGCGCGCCACCGCCGCCACCAATATGGACTCCACCGCCACCGCCGAAATGGGCTCCGCCGCCACCGCCCATGGCATGAGGCGCTCCGCCGCCGCCTCCGCCAATATGCACTCCTCCACCGCCACCGCCGCCTCTTCCCGGAGCCGCGTAAGCAGCGCCCGCCAGAACGGCCGTCAAAACGATAGCGCTATAGACTTGGAATTTTGACATGGCGAATTTTGACTTGGGGAATTTTGATATGGCGAATTTTGACATGGCACCCTCGAGTGCCCCCGCGCGTCACTACTGAAAGCAGCATGAAATAACCCGCGGACGATGCCAAAGTTCCCGGCGGCTTGCGTCGTCCGGCGCGGCTTTGGGTTCGCGGCACCCAAGTCGGGTTCCCAAATCCTGCGCCGAACTGTTTTTTGAGAATCATAATGACACCGTCGTGAAAACGGTTTTAAGATCATTTGGGCAGCGCGCAGGTGGAGGCCAAAATGCCAAAAATGAAGGACCTCGTTCGCTACCGCGCCATGGAATCCTTGTGCCGTCAGAGCGCGGTGTTTCATCCCCTCGAAAGCTGGCGACTGCTCGCTGAAGCCGAGATGTGGCACCACAAAGCGCTGGATGAAATGGCGCTGGATGAAATGGCGTCTGATGCGCTGGCACGCACCAGCCTTCCGGCTACATTTGCTCGAACAGAATCTCTGTCCAAGAAGGGCGACGCAAATCGATTGCCGGCGGGTTAGCCAATTCCGGCTCAAACAATCTTTCGCGCCCGAAAGCCGGCAATCGCCTCATCGTCATAGCCGTACTCTTTCAGGACTTCCTCGGTGTGCTCGCCCTTTTCGGGCGTCGGATGCACGATCTGGCTCGGCGTGCGACTGAGCTTGACCGCCTGGTTGACCACCTCGATGTTTCCAAGCGTTTCGTGGTGCACAGGTGCTGCCATGCCGAGATGCTGAACCTGCGGGTCGGCAAACACTTCATCCATGCGATTGATCGGGCCGCAGGGCACGCCCGCTTTGTTCAGCATCTCGATCAGCTCACCGCTCGAGCGGCGCTTGGTGACCTCCGAGATAATTTGATTAAGGGCGATCCGGTTTTTCGAACGGGAGGCGTCATCGGCAAAAAGCGGGTCCTCCAACAGACGAGCCAAATCGAGCGTCTGGCAAAAGCGTGAGAAGATATGCTTGCCCGACGCTGCGATATTGATGTGGCCGTCGCGCGTTGGAAACACGCCGGTCGGAATGCTGGTTGGGTGGTCGTTGCCGGCCTGGCCCGGCACGTCCTTGGCGATCAGCCAGCGCGCCGCCTGGAAATCCAACAGCGAGATTTGCGCGCCGAGCAGCGATGATTGCACCCACTGGCCCTCGCCGGAAACCTCGCGCTCCAGCAGCGCCACCAGAATTCCCATCGCGCAAAAAATGCCGGCGCCGAGATCGGCAACCGGAATCCCGACGCGCACCGGGCCCTGGCCCGGCAAGCCCGTGATCGACATCAATCCGCCCATGCCCTGCGCGATCTGATCAAAACCCGGACGCTCGCGATAGGGACCATCCTCGCCGAAGCCGGAAATCGAGCCATAGACGATGCGCTTGTTGATCGCGCGAATGGTCTCGTAATCGATCCCGAGGCGAAATTTGACGTCCGGCCGGTAATTCTCGATCACGACGTCGGCGGTCTCGACCATCCGTTTGAAGATATCGATGCCGTCTTTTTCCTTCAAATTGAGCGTGAGGCTCCGCTTGTTGCGATGAAGGTTCTGGAAATCGGGCCCGTGCCGCGGCCCGCCCATGTCGCTCTCGTCGAGGCCTCGCGGTAGTTCGATCTTGATGACGTCGGCGCCCCAGTCGGCGAGTTGCCGCGCGGCGGTCGGTCCCGCCCGCACCCGCGTGAGATCGAGCACTTCGAAGCGGGCGAGCGCCTTCGAGGCGGGAGTGAAAGACATGCAATTGGCTCCAGTTCAGTTCATTCAGGTTTGAATTCAGATTTGACCGGGTTTACGCGATCAACGCCATCTGACGTGGTTCGAATTCCAGCCAGGCGGCGGCTCCGACAGGAAAATCCTCAAGCGGTGAGGTCGTGACCCTGAGCGTCGACGTGCCCTCGCGCGGCCGTACCACATAATCCCAGTGCTCGCCAAGAAACGCGCGCTGAAGCACGATCACGCCAACGGGCGCGCAGCCGTTGCGCGCGGTTGGCGGCGCCTCCGTAAGCCGCATGCTGTGCGGCCGGATCGAAAACACCGTTTTTCCCTGCGCAGGTAGATCCCGTTCAAATCCGGCGCGCGGCAGCACAAAACCGTCGAACGAAATTTCTTGCCCGTCGCTGGTGCCTTCGAGGAAATTGGTTCGTCCGACAAAACCTGCGACAAAGCGCGTCTTCGGCTGGTCATAGAGCGCGCGTGGCTGATCGATCTGCTCGATGCGGCCGTGGTTCATGACGGCAATTCGATCTGACGTCACCATGGCTTCGGCCTGATCGTGCGTCACATAAACCGTGGTGACGTGAAATTCGTCATGCAGGCGGCGGATTTCGAAGCGCATCTCCTCCCGCAAGGTCGCGTCCAGGTTTGACAAAGGCTCGTCCAGCAGCAGCACCGAGGGCCGGATGACGATGGCGCGCGCCAGCGCCACCCGCTGCTGCTGACCGCCGCTGAGTTCGGCCGGGTAGCGGTCGGCAAGGTGGTTCATATGAACGACTTCCAGCATCTCCCCGACACGGCGTTTCACCTCGGCTTTCGCTATCTTTCGCAACTCCAGTCCGAACGCGACATTTTGTTCGACGGTCATGTTTGGCCAGATCGCGTAGCTTTGGAAGATCATCGACATCGCCCGCCGGTCCGGGGGAACCGAGCCGGCCGGCGAGGAAAGAATCCGGCCGTCCATCTCGATGGTGCCGAGCGTGGGGTCGACGAAGCCGGCGATCATCCGCAAGGTCGTGGTTTTGCCGCAACCGGAAGGCCCGAGCAGCGAGACGAATTCTCCGGATTGCAGTTCGATGTCGATGTTATCGACCGCGAGAAAATCAGCGTAGCGCTTGCTGACGCCGGTTAGTTTGAGCCTGCTCAACTATTCCTCCGCAGCATGAAGTCGCGTCCGATCAATTTCGACCCGATGCCGGCGATCGCCACCGTTGCAATCAGGAGTATGACGCCAAGGGCTGAGAGCACCTCGAAATTGCCTTCCTCCGACAGGTCGAACAGCATCACCGAGATGACCCGCGTGTTCGGCCCAACCAGAAAGATCGCCGAGGATAATTCCCGCGTCGCCGGGATGAAGACCAGGATCCAGGCGCCGGCGAGACTTTTCTTCAACAGCGGAATCAGCACCTTGCGGATTGCCAGAAGACGGCTGCCGCCAAGAATCCTCACCGCCTCTTCCATTTCCGGATTGATGCTGCGCAGCCCCGCCGCACTCGAGGTGTAGGCAATGGGCAGGAAGCGGGTGGTAAAACCCAGGATCAGGATCGTCGCGGTGCCATAGAGCGCAAGCGGCGGCGGCGCGTAGGCGGCGTAGAAGCCGATCGCAAGGACAATTCCCGGCACCACGAACGGCGCCACGCAGAGAAACGCCAGCACATTGCTCCAGGGCACCAGCTTTCGGCTGACGACATAAGCGATGGCCAGTGACAGGCTGATCGCAGCAAAGGCCGTCACGGCGGAATAAACGAAGGTGTTGAGGATCGTCTGTTTCGCCTGGGTTTGCTCGACGAGAAGATAATAGAAATTGTGGAACGTCAGATTATCGAGGCTGAAGCCGCGGCCCCAGGCTTTGGCGAAGGCGGCCTGAAGCAGCACCAGCATGGGGAGAAAAACCGACAACGCGCAGACCAGCAGCGCGTAAGCGAGCATGACCCAGCGCCAGGGCCCAAGCGCGATCATCCGCCGTTCGCCGCCCTTGCCGGTGACGGATGTATAGCCTCTGCGGCCCAAGATCGTGCGCTGTAACCAGAACATCAGCACGGTGATGGCAAGCAGCGGCATCGCGTAGGCCGCCGCCTCCTCGACGCGGACCGGATACTCGAAAAATTGCCAAAGCTGCGTCGATACCACGTTGAAACGCGCAGGCAATGCGATCAGCGCCGGCGCGCCGAACAGCGCAATCGCTTCGAGAAAGCTGATGATAATGCCGCCGATGATCGCCGGCGTTACCAACGGCAAGGTGACGCGCAGCGTCGTCCGCAGCGTGCGGGCGCCGAGGATGTTGGCCGCATCCTCCATTTCGGATGACACCAGATCGAGCGCCGAACTCGTAAAAACAAACGTATACGGAAACGATGTCACCGCGACCACCACAATCAAGCCGGTCATCGAATAGATATTGAAGATGCCGTGGCTTGCGCCGGTCAGCGCCATCCAGACCTTGTTGAGCCATCCGGAATTCGGGCCCGCCAAAAGTATCCATCCGATGGCCCCGAGATAGGGCGGCGTCACGAAGGCTGCGAACACCATCAGGCGGACGAACGCCTTCGCCGGCATATCGGTGCGAGAAATCGCCCACGCGATCGGGACGCCAAAGCAGGTGGCGAGCAGGGCGACACCGACGCCAAGCTCCAGCGAGTTCGCGAGCGCCTGGATATGCCGGGCGCTGCCATAGGCAACCCGGTAATTGGCGAGGGTGAAGCGGCCGGTATCGGTCTCCTGCAGACTGGAAATGATCAGCCGCAAAACCGGATTCAGGACCAGGAAGCCGAGCAAAACGCGATCAGCGCCAGCCACAGCAAGATGCTGGCGTCGAGCCGCCGCAATCGGGAAGCGACACCGGAGAAGCGTACGACGCGGTCGTCCAGAGTGTTGTCAGTCAATTTTGTCTGCCCCGTCGCGACCTAGACGCCGAACGTTTCGCGCCACTGCTTGATGACTTCCGGCACGCCCTTGGTGATCTCGGCGACCGTCGGCCGAATGATTTTGAGATCCTTGGCCGATTTGGCGCCCTTGGCGGCCGAGACTTCGGGCCTGATGGTTTCATTGAAATGAGCCACCCAGATCCGGGAGGCATCCTCGCTCAACAGAAATTCCATGAACAGGCGTGCGGCAATGGGATGCTTGCTGCCCTTCATGATGCTGGACGGCGCGATGATCAATACGGTGCCGTCGGTCGGGTAGACCATGGCGAGCGGGTTGCCCTTCTGCACGCTGTCGAGCAACACGCCGACCGGCCCGGATCCTGCGATCGCGCTTTCGCCCGCGTTGAGCATCGTGACGGTGTCGACGATCGAACGGCCTATGCGCGGATTGTTCTTCGCTAGCTTTTCGAAGAAATCCCAGCCGTATTGATTGCGCAATGTCAGCGCCCAGGTGCCGACATAGCCGCTGAAACCGGGATGTCCGAGCGCGATGTTGTTTTCCCATTTGGGATCGAGCAGGTCAGTCCAGTTCTTCGGCGCGTCGGCTTCTTTGACCTTGGCGGTATTGTAGCCGATGCCGATCATGCCGGCGGAGGTGACGAAGTAATAGCCGTCCGGATCATAGCCCTTGTAGATGTCGAGGACCTTGCTGGCATTGTCAGGAATATATTTTTCGAACACGCCTTTGGCTTTCAATTCGACGGAATGACCAATATCGGTCGAGCTGAATACGTCGCATTGAACCGCGCTGGCCTTGATTTCCTGGGTGACGCGCTGATAGGCAACCTGCGCCGTCGTGCGCAGCACATTGACCTTGAGGCCGGGATAAAGCTGCTCGAAGCTGCGGCCGAGTGCCTGCGCGGTGATATCGTCCGACTGGGCGGTGTACCAGGTCAGTTCACCACCGTCTTTCTTGGCGGCTTCGTAGAGTTCCTGCTCGTGAGGCGTCATCGTCGGTGCGCCTTGTGCCAAGGCTTTGGAGCCGGAGCCGAGCACAACAAACGCTGAACTGCCGATAATGAAATTGCGCCTCCGAATGGGGGACATTACCGCTTCCTCACCTTAAATCTTTGTTTTTTCGTTCAGGTGAGTATGCTGGCATTTCAGGCGGGCTTCAATTCATTCCGCCGGGAAATGCCTCACACTTTGGAAGGGCGCAGCGTTGCGGTGCACCAAATGGCTCGCCCCTTTATCCGATGCTATCTCAGGGCGTCGCCTGCGTGAAATCCTGGTCTGAAACGGAGGCGCCGCTCGGCACCCGGATTGCGACAACGCCGTGATTCAGGGCCTGGTGGCACGAGTTACATGCTGACGTCAGATCGGCATAGGCCTTGGTGAATCCAGCCTCGTCTTTCGATGCGATCGCGCTCTTGAGTTCGTTGAACGGTTGCTCGGTAACGGAAGCGATCATTTCCGGGAATGAAATGTCCTGTTCGGTCGGATGGGCTTGGCCCAGACGCCGGAATGCGCCTTGGAGGTTGCCAAGCTCATAAGCCGCGAAGGCCCAATCCTTGCTTTGCGCGGCGTGCCAAAGCCTGCGATGGCGCGGTTGGATCGTTGCGATCATCATGTCGCTGATGGAAGGCAGATATTGAGCGGCCTGAGGCAGCGCACCTTCCGGCCCTGCAGCCTTAGTATGCGGGACCGCCAGACCGACAGCCAGGACGATCGCCGCGGGAATAGCGGGGAGGACAAAGACAAGGGCACGACGTTTGGCCGGTGCTCTCATGATGCAGTC
>WNFM01143901.1_pt1 | contig 25725 bp, 21 predicted proteins | sample 5400271 | NCBI WGS metagenome assembly WNFM01 (sample SAMN13153352, study PRJNA577476) | soil metagenome | isolation source: 60 cm saprolite on Douglas fir-dominated hillslope | place: USA:California | collected 2013-09-17 | reverse complement strand
CGGGCTATCGGGCCGCACCTTAATAATTCCATTGATAATCACGACATCATCCGGTTGCAGTCCCGATTTTACTACCCGCAATCCCTCGGCCAGCTGTCCAGTCTTTACATGACGCAGCCGGGCGATGTTCTTGGAATCCACAACATAGACGAAACTTTGATCCTGATCCGTGCCGATCGCCCGATCAGCCACCAGGAGCGCGTCGTATTTCGGGCTGGAGGCCACTCGCACCCGGACAAAGTTTCCCGGCGCCAGAAAACCATCGCTGTTTGGAAATGAGCCCCGAATGAGGAGCGTACCGGTCGATGAGTCGAAAGCGTTATCTGAAAAATCGATAGTTCCCTCATGAGGAAACCCGGTTTCATCCTGCAACTGAAGATAGACCGGGACCTTGCCATCCTGAGAACTGGCAACTTTCCCTTCCCGGATGAGTCGCTGATAGCTCAGCGCCGCCAGCTCATCCACGCTGAAGTAAGCATAGATCGGATCGATGCTGACGATGGTGGTGAGTCGAGTGGAATCAGCTTGTACCAGGTTACCAATATTCACCAACTGATGGCTGACACGTCCGTCGATTGGCGATGTAACGTGAGTAAATTCAAGATTCAGTTGAGCCGAATTGCGGGCCGCTTGCGCCGAGACTACCTGCGCCGCGGCTTGGTTCTTGTTGGACAAAGCCGTATCGTAATCTTCCTTCGCGATGACCCCCGTCTCTCGCAAACGTTGTTGGCGCTCGAACGTCACATCCTGCAGTTGCTGATTGGCTTGCGCCTGCTGCAACTGGCCAACCGCCTGTTCGTAAGCATCCTGATACGGGCGCGGATCGATTTGAAAGAGCAAATCGCCTTTGTGGACAATGTCGCCTTCCTTAAAGGGAATATTGACAATGTAACCGCTGACCCGAGGCGTTACCGTCACCAGTTTGACCGCTGCGGTTCTGCCGGTGAACTCGTTCCAGTTCACTACTTCCTTCTGATCCGGTTTGCTGACCGTGACCTCCGGAGCTGGTAAGCCATGCGTTGCCGGCTGCTGGTTGTTGCAGCCCGCGAGCCAAAGACTTAGTGCGACAATAATCAAGCGCTCACTGCAGATGTGGAGTCGCCTGGCCGACGTGATGTGTTGCTCCGTCGCCGGAGAAAGCCGACGCTCTAACGGTGGACGTAGGAGTCGTTTAGGTAGCATGTCGGAGTAGTTCACTTCGTAGAGTTGTTTACTGGAACTCACTACTTTGAATACCCGCCGTTTTTTGTTCCAGCTGCCGCAATCCTTGTTCGAAAAAATTGAACATCGCCCCCTGTAACTGCTTGAAGTTCCTTGCAGCCCATGACGCACAACGAGTTTCTTCAGTACCCTTCGGTCTTTGGCTAAGCGATTGCGGGCGGCTAGGCGGCGTGTCGGTCGGTGTTGATGACCCGCGGCCTCGGGTGTCTCTCTCGGCCTAAGCTTTGTGGATGAGGTGAACTTTGCCGACCAACTGCGGTCAGAGCTCAATCCACTCGGTGAATAAAGCCGCTACGCCGTAGCGCCGGGACTTCAGTTGGTCGTAGTAATCTGACCACTGGCTAATTTTTCCATTCTTTATCTGCACGACCGATATGCCTTGCACGCAAATTGGTACTTTTCGCAGACGCCCGCCCAGAAAAGATTCAGCCTGGGTAGCCGTAAGCGTCCATTCACTAATGACGCGGTCCCAGCTGCTGAAGATGGTGTTGTCCCTTCTTTCGGAATCCGGGAAGCATTCAAATTCGCGAAGGTCTAGGCAAACAAAACCCCGCGGCGTCTCTCCGGCGCCCATTCTTTTTGTTTGCGATGATCACTCGAGCGTATCACCCGCGAACGCATCTGCGTCATTTAGCGCCTGATCTGCAAATGCTTTACACTGGCCAGTTAGGTCATACACATTATTAGATCCCCACTTCTTCTCTACTCCAGAAATTCGGCTGGCCAAAAGGAGGCCCGTCAGTGGTGCCTTATGAGTTAGTCCACACCGTCTGTCGTTCTTCGTCTGGTATCATGGCCGCAAGTTGTACCAGATTGGCCAAGCCAAAACAAAAATTCCGCCAGTTTTCCCCAGCGGTATACGTCATTCTCGTATTAATTTCATTGCTCAGACCTTATAGCGTCGAGAAAAACTAAACGAAATCTATTTAGCGCTGTGAGCTTGCGTTCGACCTCCAGGTCCATCATAGCAGCTGTGTAAGAGTCAGGGTTAAAATGATAGCTGCGACTTTCCCAATATTTGGCACGCTCGATATCGGTTACCTTGAGGTCCATCATACCGGCTGTATAGAAGTCAGGGTTGAAATGATAGCCGCGACTTTCCCAATATTTGGCACGCTCGATATCGGTTACCTTGAGGTCCATCATGGCGGCTGTATAAAAATCAGGGTTGAAGTGATAGCCGCGACTTTCCCAATATTTGGCGCGCTCAATGTCGGTTACCTTGAGGTCCATCATACCGGCTGTGTAAAAGTCAGGGTTGAAATGATGGCCACGACTTTCCCAATATTCGGCACCACCTCACGGTACCGAACCTGCGGCCCAGTAGCTTGCCCATTTGTAGGCCTGGCCCTGACCGCGGCTTCGCTCACCATCGAGCCGGCGCTGTCTTCGCTCCGCCTTAGGACGTTCAATGAATTCAAACAACTCACGGCATACTCCTTTTTTGTTCAGTCTTTTGATAGCGACGCGATCACGTCGATACGTGTCCTGCTTGACGAGCATACTAACGGACTCGGCATCCGAGTTCTTGCCGGAGCTTGCGTTCTTTGAGCCGATTCTTGCGGATATCCGAAACTGTCCCGGGCGTGACGCCGACGATCCGTTTGAAGTGAAAGGAAAAATAGCGTTGGTCCGAGAAACCGGCGCGGAGCGCGACCTCCTGCGCTGGGAAGGTCTCCGATATTTAACAGGTACCGTGGGCCAGCACCACCGACCATTTAACCGTAGAAGCAATCCGGATAGCCGATCATACGGGTCATACAGACAGGTGGTGGTAATCGCTTGCGTGGAACTTTGTGGGTCGCCGCTCACATTAGTGACTACGAATCGCTGATTAGCGCCTTGGACCGAATGCTCAAGTCGGATTCAAACACTAGCCGATCGTTCCAGAGAAGAAAAACGACTTCCTCAGTCGAAGACACCAAGCCTCTTCGCAGGCTCAAACACTAGTTGTCTTTGATTATTAAAGAACAAACGCTCGAGTACCCAAGCGCCTCTGGTTAACCGGCAAAACTGCGTCAACTAACTGTCACTTTACCGTTGAAGATCCCTGTCCTCAATGTGTTCTGGCTCGCGAGCACTTAGCTCTTTTTGCTCATCACCGTAGCTCTCGCAAAGAAGCTCCAGAAGGTTCTGAGCTGAGTTAAAATCTTGATCCCACCGGGTTTGGCAATTACTGCACCGATGCCAAACCTCCGCCGCCGAATTCCATTCTTCGATCAGTCCGCAATTGTGACATTTCCTGGTGGTATTGTGGGCAGGAAGTTTTTGTGTCGGCATTCGCTGTTTTAACAGAGCCGTCAACGACGACAGGTTGGCTACCGTCCGGTGCCACTTAGGAAGATCCGGCGGAGCGTCCTTAGCGGCATTCTTTCTAGTGAACGTGCGCAGATCAAACTCCTTAATTCCACAGATCGAATACGTCTTGGCGAGTTTGCTGACGAAGTTCCGATAGAGGTCACGCCGCGCCCGGTTGAGGCTTTGGCGGAGTCCACGCTCGTATCTTAAAAGGTGGAAATGCTGTTTTCGCCAATGCTCTAGACTAGGCCGCAGAGATGGGAATGCTCTCCAGAGTCTGAGTAAGGCGCTGGCGAGCTTGCGGCCATTGCTTCTCGGTAAGGCAAGTTCCGCGCTAACTTCCGGATGGGACGCCTTGATGGTCTTAACCATACCTTTGGTTTCCCGATCAATAATAGACCGAAGCGACTCCGCTTTTCGCTTCCCTTCAAGCCAATCAGTAGGCAGATATAGCTCTCTGAACTTCCCGTCTTCTCCAAGTGCAACGGCTACCCTCAGGCCCTGTTTAAAGAGCCGCCATCCGATTTCGATGACCAGCTTAACAGGCGCTGCCGGCTTAGCCAACGGCTCTTCTACCGTCAGACGTAGCGTGTAATCGTAGTCCCGAGTTAATGAAATGTATGTTTTACCAACTGAACTGGAGGATTTGTCCCGCTGCAGATGAGCCCACTTAAGAACCCCGTTTGCCGGTAGCATGCGGTGCATAGTCACATCCAAAGCAATCCAGCGTGGCGAGCCATCCTCATTCGATTGAACCCGATATAACGCCCGCACGTGCCGTCCCTGACCTCTGATCTGACCTCCAGCCCTCACCGCGCTTTCCGGTGGGGGCACCAAACGCAAACGGGTATCCTTGCAATCGAGGAGTTCGTCCCTTGTGAGGCCACCCTGGAACTGAATTGCTAAACTGCCATCCCCAGTCCAGCGGCGGAATTTTGGATCCATCCGCTGAAAACGCGCCTGTTTGGCCGATCGTTCATTATCAAGGTAATTGGGCCAATACAAGCCATGCTTGTTGCTGTAATGATTGCGCGTTTCCTTAATCGCGTTATCGACGGCCAAGTTAGCCTCCTCGATCGCTGGCTTAATCGCTGGGTCTTCTTTAGCCGCAATCTTCACGGCTTTGACCTGATTCCTTACGAGTCTTCTCTCAGCTTTTAACTCTTGAAGCTTTCCCGCCAACTTGGGATTAGTCTTCTTGGTCCGGTTTTCTTCTTTCCAATTTGCGAGCTGCTGGTAGATCGCCTCAATAGCGCCGGTGAGTTCTTCGTCCTTTCCTTCCAGTCCCTTAATGTCCAGGCCCAGGTGCTCCTTAATAATCTGCCGGTAACGCTTTCTCCCTTCGACGAGCGCTTCGGTCAACACATTACGGTGCCGGTGAGACAATGTCATTTGGTGCTCGACTAGTGCTGCGTCCATCGGATAGCTGATCTTGCACGCGTAACTGTGGACTTTGACGGTTGTGCCCTTTTCCTGGATCTGCTTTTCCGATGCCTCCGCTAGATAATGGAATTGATCGCACAGTTCGCCAGGCAATATCCTGTGAGCGGCTGTCGCGCTAGCTTGGGGGCGCCGACGGTACACGTAGCCTCCGGCCAAATTACCGAGCAACGTAGAAAGGCCGATGAAACCCAGGGGCAAGCCGTACAAGGGCCGGAAAGAGGGAGAAGCCGTTCTGCGGGATTGCGTAGATCACCGCATCACGATACCGAACGTGCGATCCAGTGGCTTGCCCGGTTCTAGCCCTTGGCTTAACGGCGGCTTCGCTCACCATCGAGCCGGCGCTGTGTTCGCTCCGCCTTCGAACGTTCAATGAATTCAAGCAACTCACAGCATACTCCTTTTTTGTTCAGTTTTTTGACAGCAACACGATCAAGTTGATACGCGTCCTGCTTGACGAGCATGCTAACAGACTCGGCGTCCGAGTTCTTGCCAGAGCTTGCGGACTTTTACGCTTTTCTTGCGGAAATCCGAAACTGACCCGGCGTGACGCCGATGATCCGCTTGAAGTGAGAGGAAAAATGGCTTTGGTCCGAGAAGCCGGCGCGGAACGCGAGAAGCCGGCGCGGAACGCGACCTCCGCCAAGCCGAGCTCACCGTCTCCCCGCAGGAGGTGCTGTGCTCGTTCAACGCGGCGCGCGATCACATACTGGTGCGGCGGCAACCCGGTGGCCGCCTTGAACTGGCGCGCGAAGTGATAGGGGCTGAGATGAACCACGGCAGCCATTTGCTCCAGCGTCGGACTGCCTTCGAGATTTTCCATGATGTACTCGATGACAGTGCGGAGCTTTCGGCGCGGAAGAACGCCGTCCGCCGAGGCTGGCAGCCGGTGCGCACCCGTGGTATGACGGATCAAGTGAACGGCCAAAACGTTGGCGAGTGACTCAACCACCAGCGGCCCGCCGACGTTGCCGGCTCTCAATTCGGCATCCACAGCCAACATCCAAGAGCGGAGTTCAGGCACGTTCAAGCCATCGAGCGGTGGCACCACCGCCCGGGTTGGATCCAATTCGAATGACTCGGCTCCGACGCCCGCGACCACGCTCGGCTCTAGTAAAACATGGAGCACGTCTATGCTCCCCTGACGACGCCACAGCACGGAACTCCAGGCTGGCGCCACCATGATTGAACCCGCGGGAGGCGGCATGTCCCGCTTCCCCCCCTCATAGCGCAGGTCCATCTTTTCCGGCGGCCGGACTAACAGGGTAAGTACATGCGTTCCCGGTGTGTGCGCCACACTAAGTTCCCTGCCGGAACTGTCCCGGTACCGAACCGCTTGCAGTCCCTTCCATCCCATCCCGTAGCTCGTCGCCAACGGGGCAAACGGGACGATCTTTTGCAGTGCTTCGAGTTCTTTGAGACTGTTTCCCTCTTGTGGTATCACCATGATAGGCCTTGCGCGTGGCTTCCTCCGAGTGAAGGGCGGAGCCATTCCGCCGTGTCGTCCACTCATTTCTGGCTATTAGACACAACACAAAGATTTGGAGGACCGGGCATTTTTTTTCCAGTTGCCGCAATCCCTGTCTCAACTGCCACGCGTCATCTTCGTCACGAACAGCTTTTTGTCAGGTCTGTCCACCTGCCCGGCTGTCAGCGGCTGCTCGCTTCAGCGTTGCGTGTTCAACACCGCATTAGCCGATTTCACATTCGCTGCATCGGCTCGGAATGCTTGGGCTTTGCCGCCAGTCCGCCTGGAGGTAAAGATGACTGAGTTTTTGCAGTGCCTATCAAAACTAACTGCGCTTGAAGAAAACCACCATCACCCCACGTCACCCCTCGTGTTGCACTAGACCATCACGGCAGAGCCTGGGTGAAGGCGACAGCGAAAGAGCGGAAACGAAGCCTGGTATCGGGTCGATGAAGCGAACCGGAAGTTGGTTGGTGTCGATGACGACGAGCAATCTGGTCGACAACCCTTCGCCGAGCGCCTTTAGAAACGCTTCCTTGGCCACCCAAATCCGCAGGAGCGCTAGGCGTTGATCGGCAGCAGGTAAATCTAGAATTTGGGTGTGTTCAGATCGTGAACAGACAGCTTTTGCAAGCTCCCTCACACTAAGCACTCTCGTTTCCTGCTCGAGATCAACTCCCACTGGAGCTGCATCGGTCGTGGCGATGAGACATTTTCCGTCAGCGTGAGACACATTGAAATGGAGACGCTCTCTGCCCAAAAACGGTTTACCATGTTTACCATATTCAAATACCAAGCGCTCCGGAGCACGATCAACGTAGTTTCCCAGAATCCTTCTCAAAGCGGAACGGCACACAACGTATCGGTTCCGGTCAGTCTCTTTTCGAAAGCGATTCGCTCGGGCCCGCTCACTCGATTCCAGAATATTCCAATCGGTCTCTCCGACGATACGATCCAAGGATAATGCCCAAACATCGACACTGCCTTGCGGGAGCACAAAGGTTTGGCAAGTCATCTCAGGATGCTCGGGAATCACTTGTTGAATCTTATATTCGTCCATCCAATCGGTAAGGCGGCACTCTCCCGTCCGTCTCTTGCCCTTTTTCAACCATATTCTCTAAAAGATAGTTCGCAATCAAAGGTCTCTTCGCTTACCCGCGTTAGTCAATCCCGTGCTTAACTAGACGGATAGATTCAAGCGCTCCGGAACCGTTCCTCCGGCGAGTTCGCTTGGTCAATCATGAGCGTCTATCTTCGTTCGGGAAATTGCGCTCGGGCCTCCCGCAGAATTATCGCCGAAGTAGCCCGTATTCGTCGGGAGGTGTAGTAAAGCGCCAGGGCGGCGGGCATCGAAGCCCTCTCCACAAGATTTATCTGTGGGCAGTTCGAGTGTCTCAACTACCATGCAATCGATGCCTTTCTGGCGCAGAGCGATCGCTGCAGCCAAACCGGCCGGACCACCGCCAATAATCATAACGCCCGCAAAATTTGCTCTTGTCGTCTGACTCGTCATTTGTTTGATCCCGACCCCTAATCAGATATGTGTGATCAACGCCCCGGCTTTAGAGAGAAATTGCTTGCCGTCCAAAATTGAGCGCATCGGTCCAGAAAACTTTGGAGGAATGCACCGTCTCAATCACGCAGCGAATCGACTCGATGCAAGACTGTATCTTTTGTTCGCTGGTCGTGAGCGGAGGCGCCACCTTCAGGACCATGAAGTTGTTTCCACAGATCTGCGTTAGAATGTTCGTATGATTAAACAGCCGCATCACCAGGAGTTGTCCGAATAATGCTGGATGAATCTTTTTGAATGCCTCGAAGGATATCCGCATTGGCAAATTGCTAGGGGCTTGGAACTCAATCCCAGTCAACATGCCTTGGCCACGCACCTCTTTCACCATCTCGTAGGGAGTAAGTGCTGCCCGCAGTTGCTCGCGAAATTCGTTTCCCAAGGATTCCGCGCGTGCAACCAACCGTTCCTGTTGAAGGACGTGCATCGTCGCAAGAGCAGTACGCATTGCCAATGAATTTTCACTGAACGTGGAGCTATGGATGAACGCCCTGCGTAGCGAGTGAAACACCGATTTATGTATCTCATCCGTCATCAGGACAGCGGCGCATGGGACCAGTCCACCGCTGAGCGCCTTAGCCATCACGATCATGTCCGGCTCTACTCGATATCGTTGTCCTGCAAGGAACGTACCGGTGCGCCCCATCCCTGTCTGTACCTCGTCCAGAACGAACAGAGTTCCGTATGTTTGGCAGAGTTTCTGAACTCCAGCAAGATAGTCCGCTGGCGGCAAAACGATGCCTCCTTCACCCTGAATAGGCTCGAGGATCACGGCCGCGATCGTTTTGGTCGCAAGCAACTTTCCCATGGCCACCAGATCTCCGAAAGGAACTTCGTGGGTGCCGCCTAACATCGGCCCGAAGCTCTCGCGCCAGAAGTCGCTTCCTACCAGGGAAAGCGCCCCGCAGGTCAATCCGTGGAATGCGCCGCTCGCATAAACCAGATCCGTCCTTCCCGTGTGTGCGCGAGCAAACTTGATGACAGCCTCAACTCCCTCGCTGCCCGAACTGCAAAAAAATACCTTAGAGACCTTACCGCCGGCGTTCTCACAAAGCATTTGCGCAAGGGTCCCAGCCTCTTTGACTAGATTGCTTTGGAGCATCGAGGGACTCTGACTTTGCAGTTCAGCCACCAGTGCAGCGACTACGAACGGATGGTTGTGGCCGACGTTGTGGACACAGTGTCCTGACAGGCAATCGAGAATCGTCCGGCCATCTGCCGTGTAGAGCTCCGATCCGCTGCAATGCGTGTAACGCACGTTCATTCCGGCCGCGTCAAGCAGCTTTACCCAGATCGGATTGACATAGTTCGCATACGTTCGTTGGTCTTCAGTAGAGGTAATATTCATAGAGATGTTATAGTCTGCACTGGTCGATCATAAGTGCGTGTATCTTCGCCTGGAAGATCGCGCGCTCGGGGATAATTCAGCACCATCCTCGAGGTAGCATCTGTTGCTATTCGGCTGTCAATCTTGCCGGATCTAACAACCGGCGTCGCTCGTCCGCGGCAGCAAACTAAGGGCCCGAAATCCTTCTTTCTTGGCGAAACACACCTTATACTTATCGTTGTCGGCATTACAGCCGGCGCGATTGCTCCCAGGCTCTCGATTGATGCTCACCACCTTATCAGATCTCTCCGGCCTTTGCCGCTCCCACCATCAAAAACTCTTCGCTTTCGGCAGAGTCAACGGCCTGTGTTTTTTTGGTGGCCCAAATGAAGCTACTAGTCCCTCCGTTCACTTTCTTCACGCTAACTTGGCTGAAATCTCGTTCGCTGAAGAACCGGGAAAGTTGTGTTACATGAGACTCCACATGGACTTCCATTGCTACTTGTCGGATTCGTTGCCAATCCTTTGCTTTGACCCCATCGAGAACTTCCCAATCAGCAAGCTCCGCGTCTAGCTTCAACAAAGCAATCGATTGGATATTGTCTTGCGAAATCGCTCCTGAAAGTGTATCAAATTGACATTTCACCCTCACTGCGGATGCCAAAATCTTTTTTACGGCGTTACGCACCACGGCCTGTTGGAGAGATTTAATTCCCAAGATCTTAAGAGCTCTGTATCGAACGGGAGCTGCGGTCCTAAGTACGCCAAGAACATCCTGAAGATTTTCCGCCATGAGCTCGAATTCGTCCTCGCGGGTATTCCAGGAATCCCAGATCGACATCGATGGATGGTGGAACATTATTTTCTCTTCCGATCGATCTGAGAGCCCAATATTCCTCGGGTGAACCATGTTATCTAAGCCGTGTAAATGGATGTTCTGTTGTAGTAATTCGAAGGTAGCTGGGATCGGTTCATATGCATATACATGCGCCCCTTGCTTCGCTGCGCAGAGTGCAAAAACGCCAATGTTGGCCCCAACATCAAGGACGATATCGCCCGGTGAGATAGAAACGCCTTCCTGGAAATAAAGTTTGTCTACCAAAATCTCATCCAGAATCAGACGGGTCTCCATTTCATTGCGACAATAGATTTCACCGAATGGCGGATAAGCAATCTTGCGGATGGCTTTCTTTTCTTTTGCTTTAACTGAATTTAATTTGCTCAAGTTGGATCTCCCTTGTTAGATAACGGTTCTTTGTATTGACTTGCATAACGGTTCTTTGCATGGACTTGCGCTTTGCCTAGAAGCGACAACTACTAAGGCTATTTATTGTTGACAGACCTACTGGTTGCTTGGTTAATCCGAAAGCTCGTTTCAGAATATCGACTGCCTTCGAGAGTCCGTTGGCCTCGCCAATCACCTCTCGTTCACCTCTTCACCGCCCGTTGAAATCGTCTTCGTAGAAACCCTTCAGGGAGTGCACTGGAGATAGAAAGCGATTTCCACCTTTAGGAATCCCTGGATTGCTTTCGAGGGAAAGCTAATAAAACTAGCTAATCTGCCGGTAATGCTTTCTCCCTTCGATTAGCGCTTCGGCCAACACCTTACGGTGCCGGTGAGACAATGTCATTTGGTGCTCGACCAAGGTTGCATCCATCGGATAGCTGATCTTGCACGCGCAACTGTAGACTTTGACTCTTGTCTTTTTCGGGATCTGCTTTTCTAGAGTCTCCGCTAGATCATGGAATCGATCACACGGTTCGCCGGGCAAAATGCTGTCACTGGCTGTTGCGCTAGCTTGGGGTGCCGACGATACACCGACCCTCCGGCGAAACTGCTGACTAACATAGGAAATCCGATGGAGACCAGCGTCAAGCCGTACAAGGGCCGGAAAGAGGTAGAAGCCGTTCTGAGGAATTGCGTAGGCCATCACCTCACGATACCGAACCTGCGATCCAGTGGCTTGCCCGGTTCTAGGCCTCGGCTTGACCGCGGCTTCGCTCACCATCGAGCGGCGCTTTCTTCGCTCCGCCTTCGAACGTTCAATGAATTCAAGCAACTCACGGTGTCATCCTTTTTTGTTCAGTTTTTTGACAGCGACACCATCACGTTGATACCTGTCCTGCTTGACCAGCATGCTAACGGAGTCGGCGTCTGAGTTCTTGCCGGAGCTTGCGGACTTTCGCGCTATTCTTGCGGAAATCCGAAACTGTCTCGGCGTGACGCCGACGATCCGCTTGAAGTGAAACGAAAAATGACTTTGGTCCGAGAAGCCGCCGCGGAGCGCGACCTCCGGCAAACCGAGCTCACCGTCTCGCCGCAGGAGGTGCTGCGCTCGTTCAACGCGGCCCACGAGCACATGATTGCACCCCGGTCGAAATGCGCCAGCATCTGTCACTATTCGGCTGTCCATTTTGCCGGATCTAGCAACCGGCACACTACCGGGAGAGTACTTTTGGTTGTCGTTGGGCGACCGGTCAGACTCTCTTGGCGAAAAACCTCGTACTTATCGTTGTCGGCATTACCGCCGCCGCGATTCCTCCCAGGCTCTCGATTGATGCTCACCACCTTAACAGATCTCTCCGGCCTCTGCCGCTCCCAACATGAAAAAATCTTGGCTTTCGGCAGAATCAACGGCCTGTGATTATTTTATAGCCCAAATAAAGCTAGTCCCTCCTTTCATTTTCTTCACGCTAACTTGGCTGAAATCTCGTTCGCTGAAGAACTGGGAAAGTGGCGTTAAGTCAGACTCCACATGGACTTCCATTGCTACTTGTCGGATTCGTTGCCAATCCTGTGCTTTGACACCATTGATAATTTGCCAATCAGCAAGCTCCGCGTCTAGCTTCAACAAAGCAATCGATTGGATATTCTCTTGCGAAATGACTCCTGAAAGTGTATCAAATTGACACTTCACCCTCACTGCGGATGCCAAAATCTTTTTTATGGCGTCACGCACCAAGGCTTGCTGCAGAGATTTAAATCCCACGCATTTAAGAGCTTTGTATCGAACGGGAGCTGCAGTCTTAAGTAGGTCAAGATGATACTGAAGATTTTCAGCCACGAGCTCAAGTTCATCCTCGCGGGTGTTCCATGAATCGAAGACCGACATCGATGGATGGTGGAACATTATTTTCTCTTCCGATCGATCTGAGAGCCCGATATTCCTCGGGTGAACAATGTTATCTAAGCCGTGTAAATGGATGTTCTGTTGTAGTAATTCGAAGGTAGCTGGGATAGGTTCATACGCATATACATGCGCTCCTTGCTTCGCCGCGCAGAGTGCAAAAACACCAATGTTGGCCCCAACATCAAGGACGATATCGCCGGGTGAGATAGAAACACCTTCCTGGAAATAAGGTTTGTCTACCACAATCTCATCCAGAATCAGACGGGTCTCCATTTCACTGAGACAATAGATTTCACCGAATGGTGGATAAGCAATCTTGCGGATGGGTCTCTTTTCTTTTGCTTTAACTGAATTTAACTTGCTCATGTTGAATCTCCCTTGTTAGTTCTCGGCTGGTTTATCGCCGCGTTCCCGGCGCTCGAAGCAACAGACAATACGACTGCGGTGGCCTGACCGTTTTTTGTTCCAGTTGACGCAATTGTTGACCGAATGGTGATTGGTGGCGTCATTGAAGCCCGCCTTCTGTCTTCTAACTCCTATTGTACCAATCGTGGGACTTCGACCGTGCTGGTTGCAGACAGGATCAGATCGGCCGCGCGACTCACGCCTCCGGCTTTTCGCAACTGCGTTCCCCAATGTTGAGCTCGTTCACGGAATCGGCTGTTACTGAGCAATTGTTCTAATTTTTTTGTCACTTCGTCAGCAGTGAAATCAGGCGGGCGATCCAACGCGAGGCCGACCCCGCTGTCAATGGCGCGCGCAGCAAAATCGAAGCAATCGAACCAAAAAGGCATTACCATAAGCGGTTTCCCGAAATAGATACCCTCATGGAACCCGTTTCCGCCGCCATGCGTAAGGAACACACGCACATTTGGATGGGCGAGAACGTCGAGTTGGGAAGGGACCCAGCGCTCAATCCTTACGTTGGCAGGTAACTCCTTTCGCGGCAAAAGAGCTTGTTGGGATTGGGACAATTTCCATAAAATATAGTGATCTGGCCCTAGACGCTCAAAAGCGCTGATAAGGACAGCTACTTGCTCTTTTGATAACTGCACTAAGGTTCCAAGACCGACGTAAATCACCGAAGGATGTCTATCGAGCCATTGCAACACTTCGTTCGAATCATCCCGCTTTATCGACAAATCTGGCACCATTGTTCCAAGCATATGCAAATGCTTCGGAGCCGGGAACGGATATTCTAAACCAAAGACAGAGTAGCAAAAGATTGCAGTCGCATTGTTGATGTACCGCTCACCGCGGCCAATCGGGAAGCTGACTCCCATTGCCTTCCGAGGGCTGATCAGTGGGGAAAATACAAATTGCCCAAGCAGAGCGGTTCGAACCTTGAGCCGATACCAAAGGTTCGCGACTTTCTGTGCAGCACTCATATTTCTAGGTAGACCTGAGCCGATAGCGGGATAATCCCATGGTAACTGCCCTTCGAAAAACACACTTAATACTGACGGCACGCTGAGAATAAAAGGAATGCGCCGCTCGATGGCTGCATCAATCGCGCCGAGGGTAGCTGTGTCGATAACCATGAGACGAGGTTGCACCCGGTCGATGTGCGCCAGCATTTGTTGATATTCGGCTCTCAACCTGGCCGGATCTAACAACCGGCGTATTAGCTCTAGACCACTTTTGGCCGTCATTGGACGATGGTTTGCAAAAGTCGCATAATAAGCAGGGTCTTTGTTAAACTCTTCGATTACATCGTGAGTGCCGCAGGAGATAAAGTGAATCGGGCTCCCATTAATCGCTCGCTCGATGCTTGTGCGTCGCTCGTCCGCGGCAACAAACGAAAGGCCGGAAACCCTTCTGCGCGACAGTTCACGTGCGATGAGCAAAAGAGAGTTTATTTGACCCGCGTGCCCGGTGCAGGCGAACAAAATAGGTCCATCCTGCTGTTCGAAATCCTGATCGGTTCCGTTTATGGTTGCTATCATAATTAACTACGAGGCCGCGCGAGCACGACATGACGAGTGACATTATCATTTTCGCCAAGAGCGGCTGAGGTATCCTTGTTTGTTTTATCCCAGCTGTGAAGGTGTTGTTTTCGAGACTATTCCTGCTCGTCTAATGGAGACGCGGACCGAGGAGAAATAGAACCGAACAGGCTGAATGCTAACATAACGCCGACCAACCCCTTTTTTTGACGGCGGCGCGATCAGGTTGACCTGCGTTCTGCGTGAGCAGCAAACTAATGGCGTCTCACGCAGAATCATCGTCTATTCCCGAAATAGGTTTCAGAGAAGGCCATGCTGAACATCAATCTTGCAGATCCGGACTGAGTCTGCCCTTGTTCAGGAAAACTGTCCGCCCGGCGCGGGCCGAAGCGTGGGAATCGTGTGTCACCATAATGATCGTCTTACCGTGTTCCGCGCGAAGATGTTCCAGTAAGTTTAAAACTTCGTCTCCAGATTTGCGGTCAAGATCGCCGGTTGGCTCGTCACAAAGCAACAACGTTGGATCGGTGACGATGGCACGGGCGATACCGACACGCTGCTGCTCTCCTCCGGAAAGCTGCTTCGGATAATGCCGCAGCCGGTGGGAAAGGGCGACCATCGACAATGCTATCTCGGCTCGCTGCTTTCGCTCCCGCCGCGAGAGACTTGTCAGCAAGAGGGGAAGTTCTACGTTCGCCTCCGCTGTAAGCGCCTGAAAAAGATTGTAAAACTGAAAGACATATCCTACGTGTTCCGCACGCCAGGCAGCCAATTGCTGAGTTGAGAGTTGATCAATCCGTTCGCCTGCGATGCTCACCGAACCTGCGCTGGGCCTGTCCAAGCCTCCTAAAATATTCAGAAGAGTGCTTTTTCCAGAGCCGGACGGTCCCATCAACGCGAGGAACTCAGCGTGTCCCACTTCAAGATCCACCTCCTCGAGAACAGGGACCTCTTCTGAGCCCCGACGATAAAATCGCTCTAACTGTTCTACTACCACGAGCGGTTCGCTTGAACTATACGAAACAACATTCACAGTTTTACCTGCTTAATCCGTGCACCTTCCGACAAGTCGGCGTGGTTATCGACCACTACCGCTTCTCCCCCCTTGAGCCCTGCCGACACTAACACCTGATCGCCGACATAATCGGCAACCGTGATCGTCTGTCGTTGAGCGTGTCCATCCTTAACAATCCACACGAACTGGTCTCCACCTTTATCCCGAAGCGCGAGTCGTGGAATAAGGACACCCTGACGACGGGGGGTATTTTGGGGTGGCTCCAGAAAAGCTACTCGTACTTCGAGTTGGTTAAGAATGCGTGGATCTCTACTATTGAATTTGATGCGGACCTTTACTGTCCCTTTGTTTCGGTCCGCCGTCGGGATTATTGTGAAAACCGTAGCCTGAATCGGCCAGTTTGGATATGCATCTAAGGTTGCGATCACCGGCTGACCGGGCGTCACCTTGTTCAGATGATCCTCATTGACCTCGACCTCGATCTCTAACGAGTCGGGGTCCACAATGGTGCAGAGACCCGTACGGTTGAACCCTCCCGGGGTTGCGAGTGGGGAAATCATTTCACCCGGCTGTGCATCTTTGGTAGTGACCACGCCAGAAAACGCTGCGCGGATGGTAAAATCATCCTCTTGCGCCTGCAAAACCTCTACTTGACGTTCGGCGACAGCAATTTGGGCCTCTTGCAGTTTCAGCTGCGCCTTAAGGCCAGCCGCATTAGCCTTTGCCTGGTCAAACCCTAGGTCTGTTTCAACCCTCGTCTGTGCCAGCGCCGTTTCCCTGACCAGAGTCCTTTCCGCTAAGTCCGACTGGACTTTGATTTGTTCTATGGCGCTGCGCGCAGCATCCAGCTGGGCCTTTGCCAGGTTGAGGCTTGCTAGGGTATCTGAATCGTCAAGACGCGCCAAAACATCTCCCTCTTTTACTCTCATTCCCTCCTCGAACAACAGATCCACCACTCTTCCAGTCACTTTTGCCCCGCAATTCGCTGCCCGCCGGGCCACAACGTAACCCGATGCGTTCAAGACGGTTTTTGGGCCCGTATCTGATACCGTTGCAATCGCGGTCCTAACCTCTGGGGCCCAAATCTGGGTGCGCCACCAAACAAAGGCGCCTGCTGCCACCAGAAAAAGGATGAGGACGAACCGAATCGGGAAACTTCTCTTTGTGCGTCGAGCCTTCCCCTCGATCCGCAGATCACTTAGCAAGCTTTTCGTTGAGTTCATCATCGATCGTTAAACTATTAAAGTTGTCGGCTGCAGCGCATCGCCGCGCACCCTGTCACGTTTAGGGTTGCTCATAATGTTTTCGGGTAACTCGTTCATTTCCAGGCGAGGTTGCATAAAGGTAAATTGACTAGCGGAGGGATCTCTATGGCTAATTATCACGCAGACCAGTTACGATCGGCAGATGAGCTGCGCGCATAGCCGGAAATAGTCCGCCAATAAAGCCGATTGATGCGGCACATAATATTCCTTGGAATATGAGCGATGGTGTAACGGCAAAAGTGAACGCCACTTGGCTATAGCTTTGCCAATTGAGCGTAGAAGCATGGAATCCGTTAAAAAGGAAGCAGGCTATTCCAGCTCCAACCATTCCTCCGGCCAGAGCTAAACAAAGCGATTCTACCATAATCGAAATAACGACTGGACCATTGCTAAATCCAAGAGCACGCAGCGTTGCTATCTCTTGGGTGCGGGACGCAACGGCATTGTACATGGTGTTGAGTGCGCCAAAGATGGCGCCGACGGCCATGAGACCGGTGATCAAGATTCCAAGCCCGGTGACGAGATTGTAGACCATGGCGGATTGGTCCGCATAGTAGTCACTCTGCCGGACTATGCGTACGTTTACGCGCGGATCCCTCATCAAAGATTCTCTGAAGTTCCCAAAAGCAGCCGGCGTGGTCAGGCGAGCGAGTACCGACTGAACAGTCGTGCCTCGATCGAAGGCTGCCTGCAGTGCCGACGAATCAGTCGCAGTAAAGATACCAACGATTTTCCAGCGCTCTTTGCCCATCTGCAGAGTCGCTCCCAAGTCTAGACCGGCAAATTCGCTTGCGGCACCCTGCCCGACAATCACCTCATTTCGACCGCCTTCAAAATTGCGGCCCTGCACAATCCGCACCTTCTGATGTACCATCATGGCGCTCTGATCGACGCCGCGAAGCGGCACGTTTGCATCGATGCCTGTACCACGCTTAGGCAGTTCCATCACTACCAGCGATTCCATGGACACGGCGGCTGTCTGCCGGTTGCGCAAGATGCCCGGAGCATCCTCAATAACGCGTGCCTGATCGCGAAGAAGGACGCTCATCATTTCTGTGTCGGCTCCACTACGCAACACCATCGCGATGTCCGGGGACGTTGAATTGGTCATCACTCGCCGGAAACCCACAGCGATCGACAGTACACCGACGAAAACGGCGACAACCCCGGCAATGCCGAAGATCGCCTCGGCGACGGAGCCTTTTCTGGCAGGGATAGTCCCCAAGTTAACCGTCGTAATCGAGGCGGCCTGTAAGATCCAATTGAACGAATTCGTCATTCTTCAGGTCCTCCTTAGCGCCTCGGCCACCTGGATTCGCATCGCCTGCATCGCTGGAATGATGCCAGTCACGGCTCCGAGCACTACAACCAGCCCGACGCCCATCAGAAGATCGAGGGTAGGAAATTGAAAAGCAGGCAAGCCGCCTCGGGTTGGATCACCGGCCGAGATCAGTAGCCAAGCTATTCCGAGGCCAAGACCACCACCAAGGCCGGCGAGAAAACACGATTCAGCAAGCACCAGCGCAATGATCCGACCATCGCTAAATCCCATGGCCTTCAAAGTACCTAACTCGGCCGTTCGTTCCCGGACCGATTGCCTCATTGTGTTTGCCGCAATGAGCAGAATGGTTAGGAAGACCGGACCAAGAATGCCGAGCATAACGGCACCGATGTCACCCACTTGCTTGGCGAATCCTTGGTTAAACGCCCCTTCGCTCTCCGTCTTGGTTTCGACGGACGAATCCGCGAATTCGTTATCGATGCGCCGAGCAACATCGACGGTGTTAGCTGATGTGACTTGGACGACGTACCACAGGACTTGTCCTTTCTCCCAGAGGCGGTCATCATCAAAATAGTCATCACGAAATAGAAACTCATTGGTATCCGTCCCTGGCTTGGCGCCGTCGTAAATGCCGACGAGAGTGAAATCCCAAGTGTTACTTCCATCTGCTTTCACCCAAATCGTCGCTTTTAATGGAATGTGATCACCCACTTTCCAGCCATACTTTTCGGCGAGGGGTCTGCCGGCGATGGCACCATTCTTAGTTGAAAACCAAGCCTTTTTCTCGTCCTCTGATACCAGATACTCCGGGTAGACCCGCAGATAATCTTCAGGCACAACCGCAAGTTGACCGAAGAAGTTCTTAGGATCCTGATAAATGCCGCCGAACCAGCTGGCATGCGCAACCGCAGTAACTCCTGGAATCATGGCAATCCTTCGACCGTAGGTACCTGGGAGCGGTTGGGTGATCGAGATCCGGTTCCGGACCACGAGACGATCTTCGGCCCCAGCACCAAAGTTCCCTCCGTCAAGAGCCACTTTGATGGCCGAGAGATAACCGTAAAGTAGAAAAGCTACCAGAATGGACAGGGCGGTCAACGCGGTACGTAACTTCCGCCTTCTCAGGTTTGACCAGACCAGACCTACGCTCGTCATTGTAAATTCTCCTAGCAGTTAGCCCGCGTTTCTCACAGATCAGCAGCCCGAGTAGTTCCGAGGCGCCCGATAGCTGTGGAATTCAGGCTCCGACAGCCCCGAATCTTTCAAGGCTGCTAATTTTGCAAAACAAACTTGGTACAGACTGAGAACTTCAACTCAGAACCTCTACCAGATTACCTTGGTTAGCTGGTAGTTTGCCCTGGTTAGCTGGAAGAATCTCCGCCAGATTGCCCTGTTTAGCTGGTGACGGGAGGTAACCCGCCGCAATGCAATACTCCAAATAACTAGACAATAGGTCCAAGTTGATTTTGGGGCACCTAACTCCCTTGGGCTCAAGAATATTTTGGACGTTCGCAATATCGAAGGTCGCACCGAAGTGAAACCGGTGATCGGCAAAATACTTTTCGAAGTGCCTCGCCATAGCGGTGAAAAAGGAGGAGTAAGCTTTTCCTTGATGAAGTACCCTACGTTTGCGGAACAGATCGACGTATTCGCCGAGCGGCAGGAACCGGATCCGGTAGCCATACTCAATGAGTAGGTTTACTATTTCGTAGAACGCTTTTACATCCGGGTTGACTAAGTGGAAGGTCTTGCCGAAGGCTTCAGGTTCAAAAATCAGCGCGACGATTGCCTCTGCTATGTAATCTACCGGGGTGATATCCAGACGATCCGGCTGAAACATTGCCAGTCCGGTCGTAGTAACGGTTTTAATGATGTCGTAATAGATGCCCGTAACAGTGAGGCTGGTTAATGGATAAGCGCCCGTTACACTGTCCCCGAAAATGTTCCCCGGCCGAGTGATGACCCACCGAAGTCCCTTATTACCGGCAGCGTGAATCAACTTTTCCGCTTCGAACTTGGATCGGGCATAGTGCAGAGTAGCAAAATCCTGTCCAACATCCAAATCCGATTCCCGAAAGACTAACCCGGGCTGGAATGCCAACATTCCTGCCACCCCATAAGTTGATGTGTAAACGAGGGGCAGGTTGGCCTCGAGGCAGAGTTCGATCATCTGAGCAGTGCCGCCCGTGTTGATACGTTCTAAAGATGACGGGGTGTCAAGCAGGTTCACGTTGGCGGCGATGTGAACCACACAGTCAAGGCCGGTTAGAACCTTGTGGTATGTCCGGCTATCCAGGCCCAGGCGCGGCAGCGACACGTCGCCTATCACCGGCTTAACTCGGTGGTTAAAGGCGGCAGAAAACTCGTTCGCCACATCATAGATCTGGAGAGCATTGGCAAGCCGCTCCTTAGCTAGTTCGTCGCTCCCAGCTCGGACGAGACAGTGAATCGTCGCATTCGTCGAACGAAGCAATTCATATAAAACGCGGCCACCGAGAACGCCGGTGGCACCGGTCAAGAATAGGGAATGAAGTGATGAGTTTGTGCGGAAATTAGGTGATGAGTTCATTGTGCGAGAATGAGGCGATGAGTTCAATGTGCGACTCCTGTGGTTGCAGCCTCGGTTGTTGTAATATCCTCCGTTCGAGCGATCCTATATTTTACTTCTTCTGGCGCTTCTGGCGCCAGCAGTCGCTCCAAGCCGAGGCGATAGCAATGAGCGGCACCGCTCATGATATGAAGGGCAACGTCTGCGATCCGCCGATTGCCGGGGTGTTCAAGATACGAGCCTGTTACCCAATCATTGAACGCTCCCATGGCCGGACCGCACCAGATTTGAAAATCTTGCTTTCGATCCTCGCTTCCTGAATTTGCCCAATCGGAAGAGAGTCCCAGATACCAACGGAAAACGAGGGCCATCTGCAGTTTCGCGTCCTGCTCAGCCTTCTGCAGCCGGCCAGGGTTACGCTTGGAAAAAAACGTTCTTGTCTCCTCCCAAACCTGTGCAATCGACTTTCTGAGAATTTGCAGTTCTAACTGGTCTTTTTCGGGCGCGGGAATAGCCTCGAGAGAGGAATACCGCGTATATAGCTCGTAGAGCTTCTGAGCCCGAACTGAAAACAGCGTCCCTTTGCGCAGGACCTGAACCTTTGCGCCCATTTCGAACATATCACCAGCCGGCGCCATGGCCACGTCCCCCATTCCAGCTTTGCTCAACATTTCCTTGACCAGAGCTGAAGCACCAGATTCTACACACGATTGGTTTACCGACCCAGTCACCACATAATCGGCACCGAGGAGAAAAGCGGCGGCAGCCGCTTCAGCGGTACCGATCCCGCCGCCTGCCCCAACATAAATTAGACGGCCATACTTACGTCTCGCCTCCTCAACGGCTCTTCGGATGAGGGGAAACGCGCAAACGAGGGCTTGATTGTCCGTGTGACCGGCGGAATCCGCTTCAACGGTGATAGCGTCGGCAACAGGCAACTGTTCGGCGAGCAGCGCCTGCTTTTCAGAAATCAAGCCTTGCTCAACCAGACCTTGAACAATCCGCTTCGAGGCAGGTTCGAGAAATCGCTTGGCAACTTCGACCCGCGATACCTTCGCGATGATCCTATTCGTTGTGATCGGTCTCCCGGTATCGTCTTCGCGTAAGCCTGCCAATCGATAATAGACCAGTGCTGAGCTTAACTCCACATAAGCTGATGCCTCAATGGCTTGGACCCCGGTTTCTAGATAAAGCCGTACGCAGGCCATTTCCGAGGCAGGATCTGCGGGATTGTAAATAAGATTGAAAAGGTAAGGCCCCTGAGGAAGGGCTGCTTGAATTCTTCGAATCGCCTCCCGGATGCGCTCTACCGGCAGTCCAGCCGCACCGAAAGAGCTGAGAAAGCCTCGCTGGCTCATTGCGATCACGAGTTCCTCTGAAGCGATTCCGTTGGCCATCGACACAGCCATATAAGCGTAACGAATGCCAAACGCCTTCTTGAACCCAGCACTGCCCAATTGCTCCGGCGACGGTATTGTTAGCTCACGTGACGGTGTTGCTAGCTCACGTGACGGTGTTGTTAGCTCACGTGACGGTGTTGTTAGCTCACGTGACGGTGTTGTTAGTCCATCACGGTGAGACCGGTTGAGGGCCACAGAATCATTTCGAGTAGGGGCCGTCAGACCGCGCGGAATAAGCCCAAGAGTTAGATTCTCCATCGTGCAAACGGTGCGGTTATCCCAAACGACTTCGGCGTTAGCCCGCAAGGCCGCCTCAGTCCCTTCAGTATATGAAGTAATCGAAATTAAAAACTGCAGAGTACCACTTTTCGGACGTACCTCGCCGAGAAATCGAGTTTTTGTGGACTCATTGGACTCATTGGGCAGGCAAACAAAGTCGACATCCGCAAATGGCCGATGTAGTCCGCAAAAATAGGCATAGAATTTGAGAACCTGAAAACATCCTTCGCAGTAAAGCACACCGGGAAGAACCGGATCGTTTTTGAAATGAAGAGGGAAAACCCAGTGGCTAGCATCGATCTCCTTTTCCGCCAGAATTTCCCCTAAGCCATCAGCTCCACCCTCTGGTTCAACCCTCAATACTTTGTCGATCATTGACAGTTGGGGGGCCGATAACGCTCCGGGGCGCCGTTTCTCAGAGACGAGGCCAAAACAGGCTGCGATATCTCCTTGCTTCAGTGATTCGATTTCCTCTCTCGAGAAAGATCTCTTCGAGCTTATCGGTCTGGGCTTGGAAATGGTGCTCTGCGACTTCATTTCCTGAGTGCGAGGTTTTATCCTTCGGTTTGAAGGCGCACTCGGTTTCGCCTCGTTCGCCGGAATTAAACAAAATTGAAGCTGCGAATGAAACGCGGGCTTGCCGTTGTTCAACCCGCGGTAGTCCGCATAGATCAGCAGCCGGTCTTGAATACGCACAAACGAACGAATCTTCATGTTACCGGTAAATCGGTCGCCGGTTTTGAAATTACATTCTGAAAAAACCGTATCGCTGCCCAGTATTCGGAAGCGAGAATTGCCTCCGAACATGACGTCGCACCGGATAACGCACAGCAGTAGTGTGGTGGTATGGGCCGACTCGAGCGGAATGATCCAGGGAACAGCTTGGTGGTTAGCGTAAAAAGCATCTTCGGGAAAATCATACTCCCACTCGATCTCACAAATCATACTCCCACTCGATCTCACAAGGTTCGAGCCGGTCCGCTTGCGCCGTCATCCTGGTCACTCGAGAAATAAACATGAACGGGGGCATTGGAGGGCGACACCTGACGGGAAGTGCATCAATTGCGGAATAGTCACTTCCCAGGATACGTGAAACGCTCCCCCCACAAAGTTCGAGCAGGTCAGCTTGTTCCCAAATCGAATTTTGGCTGGACGGCGGCGCGATCACCGGCAGGCTGTCCGGGATGACCACCGGCGGGCGCTCTGGCATCCAACCGCGAAAAAGATGCTGGATTGCCCGCAAATACGCGCCATGGGTCTCGTTGTTCCGTGCTAACTCATTGCGCAGAAACTCCTGTTTCAGCGCTTCTAGCGATTCAGCACCAATGCTCGTTAACGATCTGCTATCCATTGTTTGTTATATGCCCTCCGTTGCTTGTGAAAATGTAAAGACGCGACGGCTAGGAATGGTTTGCTCTTCCGATATCCAGTGGTATTTGGCCAGAGATGACGATCTGTCCCGCCTCAGTGTTTTTTTCGAGGAACTCGCGAATGAAAAATTCTGTTCCTACACTTTGTGAAATCAATTTGATCCCTCGGGCTTCGTAGAGTCGTTTCAGTGTTTCATTCATCATCCCGAAGTCCCAAGGGCCCCAACAGATGGCTACGGTTTTAATTTCGGGATGAAGCAGAGAAAATGAGACGGCGAACTTGTTGAGCACCTCGTTTGCGAGGGCATAGTCTGTCTGCCCTGCATTGCCGAAAACGGACGAGATGGAGGAAAACAGGAGCATGCGACGCAGCTTCGTTAGGTCGACGTGCCGAAGCACATTCTCGAGGCCTTTCACTTTGGTATCTACGACAGAAGCCAAGTCTTTTTCGACTTTTTGCTCGATCCGTTTATCAGCAATGTTACCTGCCCCATGAACAATCGAAGTGACAGGGCCATATTGTTGCTGCACGTTCTGCAAAACCTCAGCCATACTGTTACCGTCGGTAACGTCCACGGCGTAGTAGGCACACTCCACTCCGTTCGCCCGAATTCGGTCCAGCGTCTCTGGCGCCTGGATATCACTTCTCCAACCAGACGTTTTGCCTGCATCGGGGTCGGACTCGGATGATTCTGCTTTAAAAAGCCTAATGCCCTCTCATAAAGCTGCTCTGAGCTTGGCTCGCCGTTCGCCCATGCAGGTTCCTCTGTGTCCAGCGCAGTGCGTCCTAAGAGCACCACTTTTCCAGCGAACTTCGAAGACAACCCAACAATGCATTCTGCCGTAATACCTCGCGCTCCGCCCGTGACCAGTACCAGTTCATCCTTCGAGTCTTCTGACTTGAGCGTGCCCACGTCAGCTAACGGTTCGGGTTGCAGATCGATTCTCCAACGTTGGCCTCGTCGCGTGCGTCCGACCTCTGCAAGATTCGAGTCGGCATCAAAAGCCTCTTCGAGAACGGCCGTCGCAGCCTCGGACTCAGACATCTCGGGATCCAAGTCAATGTGCCGGCAATATATTCGGGGCCATTCTCGGCTTAAAGACTTCGTCAGACCAGAGAGACCAGCGGGCATAAAACTCAGTGAGTTGTCATGGGATAAACCCAAAGTACCGCCTAAGCGCGAAACCGAAATAAACAAGCCGCCTTCCGGTTTGTTCCACTTGGCAGCCAGCGCGAACACCGCTTTGAAAAAGGCATAGTCTTCTTCTCGGAAACCGTCGATCGGCGCGGTCAGCACGCTCGGTTTTCGCGCAAGGATCACGATACCGCCGATCTGCCCAACTTCCTCCAGGCCGTTGTTCAGTTCGCTCAAGGATAGCCGAATGGCAGTTTGGTCGCGCTCGGTGAGCTGTTGCGAGATCTGCTCCGCGAGAAGATCATCGCGATCCTGGCAGAAAATCGCCCATTTGCCCGTGATGTTTCGAGAAGCCCGTTCAATCACCGGTGCTCGTTTCAGCGTAACCCGAGACCTTGTAACGGGGCTGATCTCACGCTCTCGAACAGAGGCTGGAGTGGCTGCAGGTTCAAGGGTTTTTGCGAATTCCAGGATCTGATTGATCGTGCGAATGTTGGTAACCGCCGCGTAGTTGACGTCCGGAACGGTGATAAATTCCTGGATCTTTGCGAGGATCTCGAGCTTCCGAATGGAATCGAGTCCAAGATCAGCCTCGAGATCCAGGTCCAAACCGATCATTTCTTTCGGGTAACCAGTTTCGACAACTACCTCGAGGATCGCCTCTTTAAGTTGTTCCAAGTCAAGAGAAGTCCGTTGTTCGACCGCAGATGACTTGGATGCTAGTTGGTTAGCGGATGCTAGTTGGCTGGAGGATGTTAGTTCGTTGGACCGAGTTGGCGACGTAGGCGTCGCAACGGGTCCCTCCGGCTGCTGCATCAGAGCACTCAGCGCATTGATGATATCGTCCAACGTTTGGATCGGCATCGAGACATCGATTTGCTCCAACTTGATCTCCGGAAAGTCCTTGCTCAGAGCCGCCAAGATTTCAACCTTCATGATCGAGTCGATTCCCAGATCCGACTCTACGTTCATCGTGAGATTGATAGACTCTTTCGGATAACCCGTTGTCTCGCTGACCACTTGGATCAG
>WNFM01351948.1_pt5 | contig 25759 bp, 21 predicted proteins | sample 5400271 | NCBI WGS metagenome assembly WNFM01 (sample SAMN13153352, study PRJNA577476) | soil metagenome | isolation source: 60 cm saprolite on Douglas fir-dominated hillslope | place: USA:California | collected 2013-09-17 | reverse complement strand
GCGGGAGGAGTCTCCCCCAGCGCGCGCAGCTCGCGCGCGGCACGCTCGCGCACCGGCCGCGCCGGGTCGCCGGCCGCGATCTCGCGGAGAAGCGCCGCCGCGCGCGCATCCTTCTGCAGGGCGAGCAGCGGCACCAGCGAGAGGCGCGCGTCCATCTCGACGTCGCCCCGGGCGCGCGCATAGGAGGTGGCGGCCCCTTCGCTCAGGCCCGTGACCTTCAAGGCGGCGAGCTGGTCGGCGGCGGTCATGCGCACCGCGAAGTCCGGGTGGTCGAGGTGGCGGCGCAGGGTGTCGACGGAATCGGAGCCGCGCGCCTGGCGCAGCGCCTCCAGGACGTAGGGGAGGACGCGCACGTCGTCGTCCTTCAGCATCGCGAGCAGGCGCGCCTGGCTGGCCTCGTCGCCGGCGATGGCCAGGGCGCCGGCCAGGCCGGCGCGCACGAACCACACGGGATCGGGATCCAGGTTCGCCAGCACCAGCGCGAAGTCCTCGCGCTCCATGCGCGCCAGCGCCTGCAGGGCGGCCGCGCGCACCCAGGGCTCGGGGCTGCCCACTTCCGCGACGACGCGCTCGCGCAGGCCCCGGTCCGGAGGGAGGACGGCGAGCAGCTTGAGCGCCTCCACGCGAAGGGCGCTGGACGGCGAGCGCAGTAGCGCGGACACCGCCGGCACCGCGCGCGCCTCGCCCAGGAGGGCGACCGCGCGCAGCGCGTTGACGACGACGGTCTCGTCGCGATCGCGCAACAGGGGCAGCAGCGCGTCCAGGTCGGCCGGATCCTTCAGTGCGCCCAGGCCGCGGGCTCCGTAGGCGCGGGAGAGAGGATCGCTGGAGGCGACCGCGGCCAGGAGCACGGGGCGAAGGGCCGGGCTCTCCAGGCGCATGGCCGTCCAGGTCGCCGCCCACCAATCGAAGCGCGGCTTGCCCACGGACAGGAGCGCGGCCTGGGCGCTGCGCGCGTCCTTGAGGCGGGCCAGCGCGAAGACGCCCAGCCGCGGCTCCAGCCAGGGATCGGTCATGCTCGCGGGGTCGTCCCCGCGCACGGTCACGAGCGGCGCCTTGGGGGGCAGGGCCGCCACCACCATCTGCGCGATGGCGGGCGCGGCCCGGGCCTCGCCGATCTGGCCCAGCGCCTCCGCGGCCCGTCCGCGTACGACGGGCTCGGGGTCCTTGAGCGCGGCCAACAGCGGATCCACGGCGAGCGCGTCGCCGATGAGGCCGAGCGCGAAGGCCGTCATCTGGCGAACCTCGGGCTCGGGATCCTGGAGGAGAGGCACCAGGGCGGGCACCGCCGCGGCGTCACCGATGCGGCCCGCGGCCAGGGCCGCCCGCCGGCGCAGGCCGCGGTCGGCGTCGCCGAGGCCGAGCTTGACGTCGGCGGTGAAGTCGCGCCGATCCTCGCCGGCCAGGATCCGCGTCAGCTTCTCCATCCGCGGAGTCGGCGGAGGCGGAGAGGGCGGCGCCGCGAGGAGAAGGCCCAGGATCAAGGAGGTCATCGGCGCGTGAACGGAGAATTATATCTAGGCCACGGCGATCAAGTCGTCGCCGTCGCGAAGGCCGAGGCGCGCGGCGTGGACGCGGATCTCTTCGCGCGCACCGGGCTGGCCGACGGCGGCGAGGTGGAGCGCGCCCGCCGTGGCTACCGCCCCTTCGACCGGCACCACGGGGACGCCGTGGATGCGCTGGCCGAGGCGCCGCGGATGGACCTCGACGAAGGCGGCCACGCGGTGCCCGCGCGCGCTGAGCGCCCGCGACCATCCCTTCCCCACCGGGCCCGCACCCCACACCACGGCGGGCCGCTGCGCGAGGGCTCCCGCCTCCAGGGCCCGGATCTTGAGCTCCCGGAATCGCGCGGAAGCGTAGCGGGGATCGGTACGGGAGAGGCGAAAGGGCCCGTCGCGCCAGTCGAGGAGCACGGCCGGGAGCTTCGCGAAGCGCGCGCCCGCCGCGTGCGCGCGCAGCCACAGGTCGTAATCCTCCGGGCCGTCGAAGGCCCGGTATCCCTGGAGGCGCACCAGGAGTGCCGCTCGCATCATCACCGTCGGATGGGCGAGCGGCGATTCCACGAAGAGGTCGCGCACGATCGCCTCGTGCTCGAGCAGGCCGTTCAGCCAGCGCACGTAGGCGCGCATGCCTTCGTTCGGTCCGGAGGTGCCCACCAGGCGCACGCAGGTTCCGAGCACGGAGAGGTCCGCGTCGTCCTGGAGGCGAACGGCCTGGACGTGGAGTCTTTCGGGGTGACAGACGTCGTCGGCATCCATGCGCGCGAAGAGGGGTGCGCGCGCCGCCTTCCAGGAGGCGTTGAGGGCGGCCACCAGACCCTGGCCGGGATTGTCCATCACGCGCACGCGCGCGTCCCCGCGCGCCGCCGCCTCGAGCAACGCGCGGCTCCCGTCCGTCGAGTGATCGTCGACGGCCACCACCTCGTGGTCCGCGAGGGTCTGCGCGGCGAGGGACGCCAGGCACTCCCCGAGCGTCTCCGCCGCGTTGCGGACGGGGAGCAGGACGGAGACGCGAGGGGTCACTCCTGGCGGCCGACGAACGCTCGGGCCTCGCGCAGGGCGATCGCCGGCGAAGCCGCGGCCACCACGAAGAACGGGCCGGCGATGCCGGGGCGCCAGGTCTCGCGCGGCGCCCGGCGGATCTCGGCCTCCCAGCCCTGCTCGCTCTCGACCGGCTCGCGGATCTCGTACACCCATTCCTCGCGGCACACGGTCGAGTGGATCCCGTGCGTCGGGTCGGGAAGGGCGACGGCCATCGGCGCCGGACGCAGGGCGCCGGAGACGACGAGGGTGATGGTGGTGTGGCTCTCCTCCGGCACGAAGAGGAACTCCACTCCGTAGCCGCGGAACGGCCAGGCCACCTCGGGCGCCTCCCGCACGACGCGGCCGAGCGCCCTCAGCCGCGCGCGCACGCCGGGCAGGACGAACTCCAGGTCGAGGTCGGGCTCGTCCGCGAGTCGCAAGGGGCTGGCCAGGAGCATCCCGTTGACGCTGAGGTTGTGGGTGAGGCCGCAGAAGTGCACGCCACCCGCGTTTCGGGACGAGGCGACCACCTGGCCGCTGACGGGGACGCGGGCCACCACGCGCCGGGGAACGATGAGGAGCTTGGCCAGCGCCGCTTCGAGCGTGGGCCGCTCCAGCGGCCGCCGCAGCACGGCATTGGCGCCGGCCCTCCGCGTCTCCTCCTCGATCTCCGCCGACGCGCTCGCGGGGAGGATGGCCAGCACGGAGACCTCGCGCGTGGCCGGCGAGTTGCGGATGCGGCGCACGGCGTCCGGCAGAGCGAGATCGGGCAGCTCGGTGCCCAGCACGACCAGCCGCGCCCCGGTGGGGACGATCTCGCGCAGGAGGTCGCGGGCGTAGATCCGCTCCTGGACGACATGCCGATCGCGCTGCAAGACGGGCGCCTCCAGCAGGAGGCTGCGCGCATCCAGGCCGGCCACCAGGAGCGAGGACGGCATTTGGTAGGGAGTCTACGGCCGGCCACAAGGAGGGGCAACGCCAGGGGGGTCAGGCGTGACTCAGGACACCACGCGCTGGCTGCTGCGGCGGAAACGGAAGACCTGCTGGAAACGGTCCGGCAGCCAGCTCTTGAGGCCGAGCAGGGACGGGATGCGGTCGTAATGGAGCACGAGCCGCACGTCGCGCCGCCCGCCCTTGCCGACGTCCTGGACGAGGAATCCGTAGGGGCCGATGCGCACGGCCGTGCCCGCCTTGAGCTCCTTGCGCTCCCCGCCCTTGCCGTAGCCGACGAACTGCACGCGCGGGTCGAGCAGCGTCCGCCGCAGCGTCTCGTCGGAGAGGAGGTGGGCCTTGGCGCTGAGGAAGTCGGTGGCGCTGATCCCGCGGCGCGACGCCCCGGACGTGGTGAGGATGCGCTCCGCCTCCTTCGGATCCAGGTTCTTGGCCGTGTAGTCGAGGTTGAGGACGAAGATCTTCTCGTCCTTGGTCCCCTTCGCGTTGATGTCCTCGAAGGCCTTGCGCAGCTCGTCGAGAGGCAGGGGGAGGAGCCAGGCCACCGTGGTGTCGAGGCCCGTCGTATCGATGCCGGAGCCCGTGAGGTCGAGGGTGGCCGCCTGGTAGGTGAAGGTCGCCGAGGCTTCCTTGGTGTCGCCGACCAGGCTGAGGCCGGTGTTCGACCAGCCGCCCTCCACCTTGTGCAGGCGGTCCGCCGCCACGTGCACGGGCGCGTTCAGCGACAGCTCGAGCACCTCGACGTCGCCGGGGCCGGGGAATTGCCGCACCAGGATGCCGAGGAGCAGGGCGAGGAAGAGCACCATGGGCAGGATGAGGGCGCTGAAGAACTGCGCCTCCACGAGCGGCCGGGAAGGGGTGGAGATCCGGGTCACGATGGGCGCGATCTTCTTCAGGCCCTCCTGCGGCTCGACGCGGAACACGAACTTCTTGAGCAGCACCCCGTCGTCCTGGAAGAACGAGGCCATGCTCTGCGCGAAGGGCGCGGCCTTCTTGCCGTTGGCCGCCTGCACCATGTCCAGGATGAGCCCGGGCGCGCGCTCGGGGTTGCCCTTGAGGGCGACGACGGGCGGCTCGCCGACGAGGATCACGTAGAGCGGGACGTTCATCTCCTTGATGAGCGCGAGCGTTTTCTCCACCACGTGGGCCTTGAGGTCCACGCCCTCGGGCACGTTCATGTCCGTCCAGTCCGCGGGCGAGGGATCCAGGATGGCATCCGTGATGAGCACGAGGCGCAGGTCCGCGCCGGGGGGATAGTCGGCCGCGATGAGCTCGCGCGCCTTGTCGAAGGCGAAGTAGAAATCCGTCCACTGCCCATTGTTGCGGTACTTGATGGCATCGTCGACGAAGATCTCGCGCCGGCCGCCGAACAGGATGAGGCGGTAGGGCCGGCCCTTGAGGAAGGTGAACATCTTCTCGAGGGCCTCGACGCGCTTCTCCTCCGGATCCAGTGGGGGCAGGGACGCCGAGTTGTCGATGAGGAAGAGGATCGTCGGCCCCTTCGTGGTGCGCGCGGCGGGAGAGGTCGGCGAAGCCTCGAGGCTGAGGACCGAGCTGGGGGCGGGGAACGGCGAGGCCGGGCGCCCGGCGCGCGGAGTCGGCGCCGCCACCAGTGCGGGCGCGACGAGGAAGGCCAGCGAGAGGAGGGATGCGCCCACGGCCATGGGTTGGCGGATTCTACTACAGGCCCTCAGGGCGCTCCCGGTATAAGCTGGCAGACCGACCGCGAGGGCAAACCATACGTGGAGCGCGACGGCGCCGCGCAGCGGCGGCGGCGTGCGAGGGGGGTTTCAGGGGGGGTTCGCGAACGCCCATCGCGGTGACGCGTGAGTGCCCCCCCTGACTTAATAAGCAAGGTAGAAACAACAAGACATGAAAGTCGGCATCATCGGTCTGCCCTCGACGGGCAAGAGCACCCTGTTCTCACTCCTCACCGGCGCGCCGGCGGCCGCTCCCGGCGGACGGCCCGAGCCGCGGGTGGGCATCGCGCGCGTGCCCGACCCTCGGGTGGAGGCGCTGGCGGAGATGTACCACCCCAAGAAGAAGACACCGGCCACCGTGGAGTACGTCGACATGCCGGGCGTGGCCAAGGGCGAGGGGGCGGCGCTGGTGGACCTCCCCGCCCTCCGCGGGGTGGACGCCCTGGTGCACGTGGTGCGCGCCTTCGAGTCCGAGGTCGTGCCCCACCCCGAAGGCTCCATCGACCCCCTGCGCGACGCGCGCATGCTCGAGCTGGAGCTGATCCTGGCCGACCTGGGCACGGTCGAGCGCCGGCTCGAGCGCCTCGAGGCCAACATCAAGAAGGCCAACAAGTCCGAAGACGTCGCCGAGCGCGTGGTGATCCTCAAGATGAAGGACGCGCTCGAGGCGGAGAAGCCGCTGCGCGACCTCACGCTGAGCGAGGAGGACCAGCGCCGGGTTCGCGGATATGCCTTTCTCAGCGGCAAGCCCCTGGTGCTGGTGGTCAACATGGGCGAGGACCAGGTCCGCCAGGCGGCGCAGGCGCTGGAGCGCACGGGTCTCGTGGCCTTTGCCGCCGAGGGGAGCGCCCGTGCCGTGTGCGCGGTGTCCGCGCCCATCGAGGCGGAGATGGCGCAGCTCTCCGCGGAGGACGCGCAGGCCTTTCGCGAGGACCTCGGGCTCAGGGAGCCGGGACTCGACCGCGTCATCCGGACTTCGTACGAGCTGCTGGGGCTGATCTCGTTCCTGACCGCGGGGGAGGACGAGTGCCGGGCCTGGACCATCCGGCGCGGCGCGCGCGCGCAGCAGGCGGCGGGCGAGATCCACTCCGACATCGAGCGCGGATTCATCCGCGCGGAGGTCGTCGCTTTCGAGGACCTCATCAAGGCGGGATCGCTGGCCGCCTGCCGCGAGCAGGCGACCCTGCGTCTCGAGGGCAAGGACTACGTCGTGCGCGACGGCGACGTGATCAACTTCCGCTTCAACGTCTGATGGCCGCCGGCGGGGCCTGCCCACAGTGCGCGCGTCCCGTGGCCGCCGCCCAGCCACGCTGCGTCTACTGCGGAGGGGAGCTGCCCGCGGAGGCGGTGCAGGCGGCCGCGGCCGCGCGGGCGGCCCTCGAGGCGGAGTGGGCACGCGAAGGCGCGACCTCCACGGCCACCCCCGCGACCGTCGCGGCGCCGGAGCCGCCGCCGACGCCGCGCGTCCTGCTCGTGCTGGAGATCGCGAGCGCGGACGAAGAGGCGCTCGCGCGCGCTCTCTCCCTGTCCGCGTTCGAGGCGGGCCAGCGGCGGCGGCGCGGAGGACCGGACCTCCATCGCATCCTGCCCGCGGCCCAGGCCACGGAGGAGGCGGCGCGACTCCGGGCCCAGGGGCTGGAGGTACTCGAGATCGCGGAGGCCGAAGTGAGGCGTGCGGAGCCGGTGGGGATCACCCGCGGCACCGCGGAGTCGGGCGCGCTCGCCCTGGACGGAGACGAGGGCCCGCTCCGTCTCGCGGAAGCGGACCTCTTCCTCATCGTGCGCGGCGTCATCACACGCGAATACCAGAGCACGCCGGAGGCGCGGCTTCAGCGGCGCCTGGCCACCCTCGATCCCGGATACCGCGTGCACCTGCACCGGCGAGCGGATGCGCGCCCGGTGGAGCTCGATCCCGCCGCGTTGGACTTCGGGCCGGGCGGGGCGCCGAGCGGCGCGCAGCTCCAGGTCGCGAGCTGGATCGACCGGCTCTTTCCGGGCGTGCCCCGAGACGATTCCTTCCGGGTGGTGATTCCTGCGCTGGCCCCCGCCGCGCCCGTCGCCGGCGGTCACGCCGCCACCCTGGCCCAGCCGGGACGCGAACGGCGCGCCGTGCTCGACAACCTCGCGCAGTTCCGCTTCCATTCCGCCTGGCGCGGCGCCGCGCGACGTCTCCGCTCGTCCTGACCTTTCGCGACTGCGCGCGCTAACCGCGCGTCGGACCCCTGTGCTACCGTTCGGCGCGGATGAAGCTGATCGTCCAGATCCCCTGTCTCAACGAGGAAGCGACGCTTCCGGAGACGCTCAAGGCCATCCCCCGCACCATCGCCGGCGTCGACGCGGTCGAGGTGCTCGTCATCGACGACGGGTCCACGGACGCGACGTCGGGGGTGGCCCGCGAGCACGGCGCCGACCACATCGTGCGCTTCACCCGCCGCAAGGGGCTGGCGGCCGGCTTCATGGCCGGCCTCGACGCCTGCGTGCGCCTGGGCGCGGACGTCATCGTCAACACCGACGCCGACGCCCAGTACGCGGGGAGCGAGATCCCGCGCCTCATCGCGCCGATCCTGGCCGGGGAGGCGGACATGGTGATCGGCGACCGCGAGGTGGGCCAGGTCGAGCACTTCTCCTGGCCCAAGCGCCGGCTGCAGACCCTGGGCTCGTGGGTGGTGCGGAAGGTGTCGGGCACGAACGTGCCCGACGCCACCAGCGGCTTCCGCGCGCTCAACCGCGAGGCCGCCCTGCGCATCAACATCGTGAGCGAGTTCACCTACACGCTGGAATCGATCATCCAGGCGGGCAAGAAGAAGATGGCGGTCACCCACCTGCCCATCTCCAGCCGCCACACGCGGCCCTCGCGCCTCTTCTCGTCCACCTGGGAATACTTGAAGCGCTCGGTGGCCACGATCCTGCGCATCTACGCGATGTACGAGCCGTTCAAGGTGTTCGTCCTCCTCGGCTCCGCGCTGACCGCGGGCGGCCTCGTCCTCGGCCTCCGCTACGCCTGGTTCTGGCTCCAGGGCGAGGTCATGCGCGCCGCGCACCTCCAGTCCGCCATCCTCTCCGTCCTGCTCCTCATCCTCGGCTTCCAGACCCTGCAGTGGGGCATCATGGCCGACCTCGTGGCCAGCAACCGCAAGCTCCTCGAGGACCTCCTCTACCGCGTGCGCAAGGGAGAGCTGGAGAGGCCGGACGGCCGTGGCTGAGCCCGCCCATACGACCGTCGTCATCCCCGCCTTCAACGAGCAGGAGGCGATCGCGGACGTGGTCGGCCGCGTGCGCGGACGGGGGGCCTGGCGGGAGGTCCTCGTGGTCGACGACGGCTCCACCGATCTCACCGCCGAGCGCGCGGCCCAGGCGGGAGCGCGCGTGGTCCGCCATCCCTACAACAAGGGGAACGGAGCCGCCGTGAAGACGGGCATCCGGGAGGCGAAGGGGGACGTGGTCCTGCTCATGGATGCGGACGGCCAGCACGATCCGGAGGACATGGCGCGCCTGGTGGCGGGCGTGGGCGTGCACGACATGGTGATCGGCGCGCGCTCCGCCCGCGACCAGTCCCCTACCCGTGCCCTCGGCAACGCCATCTTCCGCGCGCTGGCCTCGTGGCTGACCGGGCGGCCCATCCCGGACCTCACCTCCGGCTTTCGGGCCGCGCGGCGCGACCTCCTGGTCGAGATCCTCCACCTCCTGCCCAACGGCTTCTCGTACCCGACCACGTCCTGTCTCGCCCTCATGAAGGCGGGCTACAACGTGACCTTCGTGCCCGTGGCCGCGCATCCGCGCGTGGGCACGAGCAAGATCCGCGTCGTGCGCGACGGCGTCCGCTTCGTCCTCATCATCTTGAAGATCGTCACCCTCTACAGCCCGCTCAAGGTCTTCTTCCCCATCTCCGCGGCGTCTTTCCTGCTCGGCCTTCTCTACGGGGTCTGGAACGTCGCCATGCACGGCAAGATCCCGATGGGGTCCGCGCTGCTGATCCAGCTCGCGGTGGTGGTGTTCCTGTTCGGCCTCATCTCGGAGCAGATCGCCGCCGGTCAAGACCGGGCGTGATTCTCCGGCGGGCGCGCCGCGACCTTCTCCTGCTCCTCCTCCTGGCCGCGATGCCCGCGCTGGCCTATGCGCCGGCGTGGACGGCGCGCCGGCTCCTCGGTCCCGGGGACGGCGCCGCCCTGCATTTCCCGCTGCGCGCCCTGGTGTGGGAGAGCTACGGGCGCGGCGAGTTGCCGGAGTGGAATCCCACGATCTTCCTGGGGACGCCGCTCCTCGCGGCCTATCGACCGGGCGCGCTGTATCCCCTGATGCCCGCCCTGGCCCTCCTGCCCCCGTTCGCGGCCTTCCAGGTGCTGGTCCTCGTCTCGCTGGCCGCCTCCGCCATCCTCGTCTTCCTCTATCTCCGGCGCCTCGGGGCCGAGCGTGTGGGCGCGTTCGTGGGTGGACTCTGCTTCGCGCTCGGACCATACCTGGTCGCCCACCTCGCGGACACCGCGACCCTGGTGGCCGCGCCGCTGCTGCCCCTCGTGCTGCTGGCCGCGGAGGACCACATGCGGCTCGGGACTCCCGCGCGCGCGGCCGGCCTCGCCCTCAGCCTTGCCCTTCTCCTTCTCGCGGGCTCGCCGGAGGCGGCCTACGCGGGAGCGGCGCTCGTCGCCGGCCGCCTGGTGGTGGGTCACGTCCTCCGGCCGGGTCCGCGCGGCCCCAGCGTGCGTGCGAGCCTGCTCGCCCTCCTGGCCGCGGGCCTGCTCGCCGCGCCCCAGCTCGTGCCCACTCTGCTCCTGGCCCGCGACGCCGGCCGGTCGGTGACGGGACTGGCCAACCGCGACCGTCCCCTGGCCGGGCTGTTCGGCCTCGTGCTGCGCTACGCGTCGCACACCCCGGCGGCCTCGCTCGCCCTGGCCGCCCTGCCTCTGGCCCTGACCCAGACCCCGATCCGCGTGCTCGGCCTGGCCCTCGCGCTCTGCCTCGCCTTGCAGTGGGGGCGGGGGCCGCTCTCCGCCCCGGGCGCGCCCGGGCTCGTCTTCGAGCTGACCCTGTGCGTGCTCGCCGGCCTCTCCCTCTCCGCGCAGTGGCGGGCGCGGCGGACGGCCGAAGGTGCGCGCCTGCGCGCCTACTTCCTCACCGCCGCTCTCGCCTCGGCGGCGGTGTTGTCCGTGGCCGCGGCGGCGGTGGGTCCACTGCCGGAGTCGCTGGCGGGGGCGGTGGGCGTACTGGCCTTGAGCCTCATCCTGTACTTCTCGCTGGCTCCCTCGCCCCACACCGTGCGCGCGGGCCTGTGGCTTCTCCCCCTGACCGTGTCCTTCATCCTTCAACCGGGCGGGCGTCGACCGTGGGATTTCTATCCGACGCAGGCGGATCTCTACGCGGGCAGCGCGACCCGGAGCGCGCTCTGGAATGCCATGGGCGCGGGCGCCCACGGGCGGGTGCTCGCCCTCGTGCGGGACTGGCCGCGCGACCAGGAGAAGGACCTCGCCTACGCGAACTGGGCGGGACTCGCGGGCGGCCGCTCCGCCAACGGCTACGACCCGATGGTTCCCCTGCGTACGCGCACCGCCCTGGGCGGGATGAGCGTCGGGGGTACCCTGCCGAACGCGTTCTTCCGCTCGGAGCCGGCGCGGCTGGAGATGCTGGGCGTGCGCTGGGTGCAGGTGCCGGCCACCTCGCTTGCCGCCCCGCGCATCGGGTTCGCCGGCGATCCCGTGGACCTGCGCCTGGAGCCGGAGCGGCGACGGTTCTTTCCCCTTCCCATGACGCCGGCCACCGAGATCCAGGTCGTCTCCCTGCTCTCGGACGCCGTCGGCGTCGCGCAGGGACAGGAGGTGGCGCGCGTGGAGGCGCGGCTGGCCACCGGCCGCAGCTTCGAGCTCAGCCTGCGCGCGGGCGTGGACACCGCGGAGTGGTCGTGGGAGCGCACGGACGTGCGGCCACGCGTGGCCCATCAGCTCGCGCCCGTCTTCAACACCTGGACCGATCCCGGAACGAGCTTCGCCGCCCACCGCTACCTGGGGCGGCTGCGCCTGCCCGGCCGCTATTTCGTCGACGGCGTGAGCCTGGAGGCGCGCCCGGACACGGGCCGGCTGATGCTGGCCCGCCTGGCCGTCTTCGACGCGCTCACCGGCGCCCTCACTCCCGTGTCGCTCCCGTCCGCCTTCGCGAGCGACGGCGGCGTGCTCGCGGAGCGCGCGGTCACGCCCCTCGTCCGGCTGTTCGAGGTCCCGGGGGCCGCGCGGGCCTGGGTGGCGGAGCGGCCGCGCATCCTTCCCGACGACGAGGCGGTCGTCCGCGCCCTGGCCATTCCGGCCGCGATCGGCCTCGAATCCCACCGCGAAGCGCTGGTCACCCCTGACGATGCGCGCGGCCTGAAGCTGGACGCGGAGTCTCGTTCCGGCCGGGCCGAGGTGCTCGTGCCCGCGGACCCGCGCCATCTCGACATCCGCGCGGAAGGCCCCGGCCTCCTCGTGGTGAGCGAAGGCTGGGACCGGGGCTGGTCCGCCGCCGTCGACGACGCGCCCGCTCCCGTCGTGCGCGTGAACCACGCGGAGATGGCGGTCGCGCTGGGGCCGGGCATCCATCGCGTGGTCTTGACCTATCGCACGCCCGGCCTCGCCCTGGGAGCGATCCTGGCCGCCCTGACCGCGCTCGTTCTCGGTGTCTCGGTGGCGCGCGGCGCGCGCGCCAAACGAAGTTGACCNNNNGGCCCCGAGTCTCTCCATCTTCTTCCCCGCCTACAACGACGCCGGCACCATCGCCAGCCTGGCCCTGATCGCGCACATGACGGCCCGCCAGCTCACCGACGACTACGAGGTCATCGTCATCGACGACGGGAGTCCGGACCATACCGGCGAGCTGCTGGACGAGATGGCGCGGCACTTTCCCTGGCTGAAGATCGTCCACCACGGGACCAACCGCGGCTACGGGGGGGCGCTGCGCACGGGATTCCAGACCGCGTCCAAGGATCTCGTCTTCTATACCGACGGCGATGCGCAATACGACCCCCGCGAGCTCACGCGCCTGTTCGAAGCGCTCTCCTCCGAGGTCGACTTCGTCAACGGCTACAAGATCGGCCGCAGCGACCCCCTCCACCGCATCGTGATCGGGCGCGCGTATCACTGGTTCGTGCGCACCATGTTCCGGCTCCACCTGCGCGACGTCGACTGCGACTTCCGGCTGATGCGCCGCAGCGTGTTCGAGAAGGTCGTGCTCACACGCTCGTCGGGCGTCATCTGCGTCGAGCTGATGAAGAAGGTCCAGGACCACGGGTTCCGCATCGGCCAGGTGCCCGTGCACCATTTCCACCGCACCTACGGGAAGAGCCAGTTCTTCAACTTTCCCCGCGTGGCGCGCACGCTGGTCGACCTGACGCGGCTGTGGTGGGAGCTGGTCGTGCGCAAGGAGCACCTGCGGTCCCCCGCCTCCGTCGTGCCCGCGGGCGCGCCCAAGACGCGGACGCACGGGGAGTGAGCGCTACCGACCACCGCGACTTCTATCGCGGGCGGCAGGTCCTGGTCACGGGCGCGCTCGGCTTCATCGGCTCCAACCTCTCGCGGGCCCTGGCCGACCTCGGCGCCCGCGTGCTGGCCGTGGACAGCCTCCTGCCCGACTATGGGGGGAACCTATTCAACCTGGCCGGCTACGAGGACAAGGTCCGCATCAACATCGCGGACGTCCGCGGCCACGCCATGGAATACCTGGTGCGCGGCCAGGACATCCTCTTCAACCTCGCGGGCCAGGTCAGCCACATCGACTCGATGGCCGACCCCTTCACCGATCTCGAGATCAACTGCCGCAGCCAGCTCTGGATCCTGGAGGCGGTGCGCAAGAGCAACCCCGGAGTGAAGATCGTCTACGCGGGGACCCGTCAGGTCTACGGCAAGCCCATGCGCCTGCCCGTGGACGAGACGCACCTGCTCAATCCCACCGACGTGAACGGCATCAACAAGATCTCGGGCGAGTTCTACCACCTCGTGTACCACTCCGTGTACGGCATCCGCGCCTGCTCCCTGCGCCTGACCAACACCTACGGGCCGCGCCAGCTCATCAAGCACAACCGGCAGGGCTTCATCGGCTGGTTCATCCGGCAGGCGGTGCGCGGCGAGGAGATCCAGCTCTTCGGCGATGGCCGGCAGAAGCGCGACTTCGACTACGTGGACGACGTGGTGGACGCCCTGCTCCGCGCGGGCGCGATGGAGGCCGCGGACGGCGAGGTGTTCAACCTCGGCGGTGAGGAACCCGTGGCCCTCATCGACCTCGCGAAGATGCTGGGGGAGATCGCGGGGCGGGGTGGCTCCTCCCGCCTCGTGCCCTTTCCCGCCGACCGCAAGAAGATCGACATCGGCGACTTCTACGCGGACACGACCAAGATCAGGGCCGCGCTCGGCTGGCATCCGCAGGTCCCGCTCCGGGACGGGCTGGCCCGCACCGTCGATTACTACCGCGAGCACGCCGAGCATTATCTTTGAGCGTGGTGTCCCGCTCGTGACGGCCGTCCCTTTCGGCGACCTCAAGGCCCACGTGGCCGCGCTGCGGCCGGAGATCGACGCCGCGGTGGCACGTGTCCTCGACTCGGGCTGGTTCATCCTGGGCCCGGAGGGCGAATCCTTCGAGCGGGAGCTGGCGGCGGCGCTGCAAGCGCGGCACGCCGTGGCCGTCGCGAACGGGACGGAAGCGATCCAGCTCGCGTTGGAGGCGCTCGGCCTCGCCGCCGGCGACGAAGTCGTCACCTCCCCGCTCACCGCCGCCTTCACCGCCCTGGCCATCGTGCGCGCGGGGGCGCGGCCGGTCTTCGCCGACGTGGATCCCGTGACCCTCAACGTCTCGCCCGAGACCGTGGAGCGGGCGATCACGCCGCACACGCGCGCGCTGCTGCCCGTCCATCTCTACGGCCATCCCGTCGACCTCGATCCGATGCTCGAGCTGGCCCGCCGGCGCGGGATCCCGCTCATCGAGGACGCTTGCCAGGCCATCGGGGCGCAGTACAAGGGGCATCCGGTGGGCGTGCTCAGCGGGATTGGCGCGCTGTCCTTCTATCCGACCAAGAACCTCGGCGCCTTCGGCGACGGTGGAGCGGTGGTCGTCGACGATCCCGAGATGGCGGCGCGCTTGCGGCGCCTCCGCAACGGCGGCCAGAGCGACCGCTACCACCACGAGATCGTCGGCCTCAACAGCCGGCTGGACGAGATGCAGGCGGCGCTCCTGCGGGCGAAGCTCGGGCACCTCGCGGCCTGGACCGACCGGCGGCGCGCCCTGGCCGCCCGCTACCAGGAGGGTCTGCGCGACGCCGGAGTGGAGATCCCCGTCGAGCAGCCCTACGCGCGCGCGGTCTACCACCTCTACGTGATCCGCCATCCCCGCCGCGACGCCCTGGCCGCCGCGCTCAAGGAACGCGGGATCGGCACCCTCGTCCACTATCCGATCCCCCTGCACCTGCAGCGCGCCTTCGCGGAGCTGGGTCGTAAGCCGGGGGACTTCCCGGTGGCGGAGCGCGCGGCGGCAGAGATCCTCTCCATCCCCCTCTTCCCCGAGATGACGGACGGGCAGGCGGAGGCGGTGATCCGCGCGATCCGGGAGGTCGCGCCGGGGCTGCGCTGAGCGCGTGACGCTCCCCGCGCCTTTCGCGTGACTCCGCTCGTTGCCGCCGGCCCGGCGCTGCTGTGCGGGCTCGTGCTGTTCCTCGTTCCCGGCCTCGTCTTCCTGGCCATCGTGCGCCGCGCGGAGCCGGAAGCGCTCTCCTTCGACGAAGCGATGTTCGCCGCCGTGGCCGTGAGCGTGGCCGCGTCCTCGTGGGTGGCCCTCGTCCTCGCGGAAGCAGGCTCCTTCTCGCTGGTGCGGGGCGCCGCCGCCGTGGCCGTCCTGACCGCGCTGGCCGCCCTCGCCGCGGCGCGCTTCGGACACGGGCCCCGTCGACCTCTGCCGCGCTGGCCCGGCCTGGCCGCGCTGGGACCCGCCCTCGCCGTCCTCGGGCTCGCCCTCGGCCTGCAGACGCGGCCCAGCGAGTACGTGATGGGCGGGCGTGATCCCGGTACCTACATCGCGGGCATGGCCCTCGTCGGCCGCACGGGCGGGATCAGCTACGTCGATCCCGTGGTGCTGTCGATCCCGCGCGCCGACGTCGCCCTCTTCTACCGCAACCCCGACGACGTGGACTACTCGTGGGGCCGTTTCATGGGCGTGCCCCTGGAGCGGCCGGACACGGGACGGGTGGTGCCCGAGTTCTTCCATCTCTTCCCCGCGTTCGGGGCCTACCTCTTCCAGGCCGTGGGCGTGCGCGGCGCGCTGGCGGCGCCCTGCGTCTTCGGCGTGCTCGGCACGCTCGCCGTCTTCTTCGCCTGGCGCCGGCTGCTGGGTACGCCGGTGGCTTTGCTCGCGTCCGTGCTGCTCGCGATCAACGTCATCCAGGTGTGGTTTGGACGCTATCCGGTCTCCGAGCCGATGTCGGAGTTCCTCCTGTTCCTCGCCCTCTGGGCCTTTGCGGTGTGGGAAGAGCGCGGGCTGGCGGCGATGGGGATCCTCGCCGGCGCCGCCCTCGGCCTGACGCTGCTCGTGCGGATCGACAGCGTCCTCGTCGTCCTGCCCCTGGCCGTCTACCTGTTCGTCCGCCGCGCGCACGGCGTGCTGCCCTGGGCGCGCGCACGGACGCTGGTCGTCCCCCTCCTCCTGCTCGCTGGGCACGCCCTCTTCCATGCCGCTTTCTGGTCGCGCAAGTACCTGCTGAGCGTCGTGAACCGCCCGTATTGGGCGCAGCCGGGATGGGTATGGGCCCTCGCCTTCGTCGTCCTCGTGAGCGGCCTTTTGGCCGCGCATCGGTTGGAGGCGCGCGTCATCCATTGGATGGACTCGCACGGCCCCCTGCTCCGGCGCGCGATCGTGGCCGGGGTGGTGCTGCTCGCGCTCTACGCGTACTTCTTGCGGCCGCATCTCTCCGCATGGGCGGGCGGCGACGGCAACACCACGCCCCCCCTCGCGCACCGCGGATGGCTGCTCGCGCTGGGCTTCCAGCGCCTGGCCGCGCACGACGCGCAATCGCTGGTGCGCCTGGGCTGGTTCGTGACCTGGATCGTCCTCGCCCTCGCCGTGGCTGGGTTCGCGATCCTCGTCCGCCGCGGGCAGGACCGCTGGCTCTTCCCGATGCTGGTGGCGGGCACCTACTCGGCGTTCTTCTTCTACAAGATCCGCATCTACAACGATTACTACTTCGCGCTCCGCCGCTTCATGCCCGTGATCGTGCCTTCCCTGCTGGCCATGGCGGCGGTGGCCCTCGTCGCCCTCTGGAATCGCGGGCGGACGGCGCGCGTCGCGGCCTCGCTGCTCACCACGGTCATAGCCGGCCTGTTCCTTCGCGACACGCTTCCCCTCGCCACCTATCGCGACTGGGAGAACTCCGTCCGTTTCGTGGACGACCTCGCGCGACGGTTCGGGCCGCAGGACGTCGTGATCTTCGAGCAGCCGCGCAGCGTGCACCTGCTTTCGTTGCCCCTGTGGGCGGTGTACGGAGTGAACGCGGTCGAGCTGGCGCGATTCGATCCCGATCCCGTCCGCCTGCAGCACCTCATCGACGCCTGGCGCGGGCGGTATCGCAACATCTACTTCGTCCACACCTACCGCACGAACGTCTGCGGAGTGTTCCTCCAGCACGTCGAGGACATGAGCTTCGGCACCTACGAGTGGGAGCGCACGTACGGGCGGAAGCCCCAGGGACCGGAGCCGCGCGAGCTCCACTTCCAGATCTCGCGCGTCGTCCCACCCTCGGACCTCCTCCGACGACGTCCAGGTCTCGGGGTTCTACGACAAGGAGGGCGGAGGAGCGCACACCTACCGCTGGACGGGCCGCTGCGCCTCCGTTTATTTGCCAGGCGCGCGCGGAGGCGACGACGTCAACGTCACCGCGGCTACCGGCCGACGCCCGGCCACGATGCCCGTGCCGATCTCCGTCTCCATCGCCGGCATGCCCGTGGGCCAGTTCGAGGCCGGACGCGACTGGGCCGAGCACACGCTGCGCCTGCCTGATCCACTGCCTCCGGGCCCGCCCGTGCTGCGGTTCGACGTCCCGACCTTCCGGCCCGCCAACGCGTGGCCGGACGATCCCGACACCCGGGACCTCGGTGTCATGCTCGATCGAATCCAGCTTACAATTCCCGTTTCCCGCGCCGCCGGAGGTTCCCCCTGAGCGCCAGTCGTACCCTCGTCGTCGTGCCGACCTACAACGAACGCGAGAACGTCGGGCCCCTCATCGACGGCCTCCCCGAGTGCGGGGACGCGATCGACGTGTGCGTGGCCGACGACGGCAGCCCGGACGGCACGGCGGCGGCGGTGCGCGAGGCCGCGGCGCGCCATCCCGGGCGCGTGGAGCTCCTCGAGCGGCGCGAGAAGGGCGGACGCGGCGCCGCCGTCATCGCCGCCTTCAAGCAGGGGCTGGCCGACCCCCGGCGCTACCGCTACCTCTTCGAGATGGACGCGGACTTCTCGCACCATCCGCGGGAGCTGCCCAAGTTCCTCGAGAAGCTCGCCACCTGCGACATGGTCATCGGCTCGCGCTACATCGAGGGAGGCGGCACCTCGGACTGGGGTGTCGTCCGCCCGCTGCTCTCCTGGCTCGCCAACAAGTACATCGGCCTGGTGGCGGGCATCCCCGTGCGCGACACGACCAGCGGCTACCGGGGCTACCGCCGCGAGGTGCTGGAGGCGGCCGACTTCGACCGCATCAAGATCACGGGCTACGTGGTCCACGGCGAGATGGCCTATCAGGCCTGGCTCAACGGGTTCCGCCTGGGCGAAGTGCCCATCCACTTCCGTAACCGGCGGCGCGACGCCTCCAAGCTCACGGCGGAGGAGATCTACCTGGCCCTCGTGAACTTCGCCCTCCTGCGGCGCCGCTACGGCAAGGTACCGCGGCGCCGGGAGGACGCCCGGGCCGAGACCTCCTGACCGGATGAACGTGCTGATGGTCGCGTCCTCCTACCCCAAGTTCCCGGGGGACGTCACCGCGCCCTTCATCGAGTCGATCGCGCACGCCGTCGCGGCGCGGGGCCACGCCGTCGACATCCTGCTGCCGCACCATCCCGACCTCCGCCGGCCGCCCGGCGAGCCCGTCCGCGTGCTGCAGTACGGCTACGCTCCGCGCGAAGAGTGGAGCCTCTGGGGCTACGCGCAGAGCCTGGAGTCGGACGTGCGCGTCCGCCGCGGCATGTACCTCCTGGCCCCGCTGGTCGCGCTCGCCCTCCGGCGCTCCCTGGGGTCGCTGCTCGGCGGCCACCGGTACGACGTCGTGCACGCCCACTGGGTCGTGCCCAACGCGGCGATGATCACGGACGTCGTCGCCGCCCATCGCGTCCCGTTCGTGGTCAGCGCCCACGGCAGCGACATCTTCCTGGCCGAGCGCTCCGCGGCCGTGCGCGCCTTCGCGCGCTTCACCCTGGAGCGGGCCGCGCGCGTGACCGCCTGCAGCGACGACCTGCGGCGGCGCGCGGTCGCCCTGGGCGCGCCCGAAGCGCGGACGAGCACGGTGCCGTACGGCGTCGACGGCGCGACGTTCAAGTCCGCCGCGGACACGGAGTTCCGCGAGCGTCTCGGCGGACCGCCGGGCGCTCGGCTGGTCCTCGCCCTCGGACGCCTGGTGGAGAAGAAGGGCTTTGGCCCCCTCGTGGAGGCCGTGGCCGGTCTCTCGGGAGTGCAGGTCGCGATCGCGGGCGCGGGCGACCTGCAGGAGAGCCTCGCGCGCCGCATCGCGGAAACGGGCGCTCCGGTGCGGCTGGTGGGTCCGCTCGACCGCGCGGCGGTCGTGCGGGCCCTGGCCGCGGCCGACGTGGTGGTCGTGCCGTCCGTCGTCGATCGCGCCGGAAACGTGGACGGCCTGCCCAACACGCTGCTGGAGGCGATGGCCGCGGGCCGCGCGATCGTGGCCTCGCGGGTGGCCGGGATCCCGGACGTCATCACCGACGGCGAGAACGGCCTGCTCGTGCCGCCGGGAGACGTGGCCGCGCTGCGGGCCGCGCTCACGCGCCTGGCCGCGGACGATGCGCTGCGCGCGCGGCTGGGAGCGGCCGCCCGCGCGAGCGCGGTGAAGCGTCATGGCTGGGACCGGACGGCCCGGCGTTTCGAGGAATGCTATGCCGAGGCGGCAGCGCTGGACGCCCGTTAGGGGCACGGGAACCCGCGTCGCATCGCCGGCCGAGCGCGCCCTGCTCGCGGCCGCCGACCTGCCCCTCCGCGTTCTCCGACAAGCACCGGTCGAGGGCGCGCCTCCGCTGGCCGTGGACCGCGTGCACGAGGTCCTCGTCCTGCGTCTGGACCGCATCGGCGACCTGCTGATGTCCCTGCCTGCCTTGACCGACCTGCGCCGCGCCTATCCGGGAGCGCGGATCCGGCTGGCCGTCGGGCGCTGGAGCGAAGAGATCGCGCGGCGGGCGCCCGTCGACGACGTGCTCGTGTGGAGCGCGCCCTGGGTCGGGCGTCCGAGCGAGGGGGCACAGACGCGGCGCGCCCTGTGGAGCCGCGCGCTGGGGTTGCGCGCCGAGCGCCTCGACCTTGCCCTGGACCTGCAGGGAGACGTGCGCGCGGCCTGGCTGATGGCGCTGACGGGCGCGCGCGAGCGCATCGGCTACGCCAACACCGGCGGGGCGCGCCTCCTCACGAGGGTCGTGCCGCTCGACGAGACCGTCTCCTGGATCGATCAGAACCGGCGCGCGGTGGCGGTGGCGGCGGGGCCGGAGGCGATCGGTGGCGGCGCGCCCGTGGACCTGCTCACCGCGGACGATCGCGCGCGCGCGAAAGGAGTCCTGGCCGCGCAGGGCCTGGACGGGCTCCGCCCCCTGGTCGGCCTGCACCCCAGCGGCGCGCCTGCAGCGCGAGTTCGGCGCCGCGTTCGTGCTGACGGGAACCGCGGCCGACCGCCCGCTGGCCGAGCAGGTCACGCAGGGGCTGGGCGGCGCCGTCCGCGACCTGACCGGCCGGCTTCCCCTGATCGATACGCTGGCCGTCATCGGTGCGCTCGACCTGTTCCTCTCCGCGGACACGGGCCCCATGCACATGGCGGCCGCGGTGGGTACGCCCTCGGTCAGCGTGTTCGGCCCCTCGGATGCGCGCCGCTATTTCTCGGGTGGTACGGGCGCGCCGGGTACCCGCCACGTCGTGGCGCAAGCGGACCTCTGGTGCGCGCCCTGCAATCTCATCCGCCGCCCGCCGGAGGAGTGCCTGGGTCCGGACGGGCCGGAGTGCCTCCGCCTGGTCACGGTGGATCAGGTGCACGCGGCGGCCGCGGTCCTGCTCCGCGCGGGAGGCTTCCCCCCACGCGAGGCCGGCGCGGCGTGAAGATCCTCGGGCTCTACGCGGGAGACGCGGCCCCGCCTCGTGCGGCGGACATGGTCGCCGTCGCCTGGGACGAGTCGGCGGAGCGGGCGCGGAGCGGGCCGGACTCCGCGCTGCGCGCAGTGGCCCAGGTCCTCGGACCGGAAGCGGCGGACGAGGTGGACGCCGCCGCCGTCCGCTGGACCAAGGAATGGGGCCGGCGCCCTCTCCTGGACGGACGCAGCTTCCGCGACCTCTATTCGTGGAAGGACGTGTCTCTCTGGTGGTTCGCCGAGCTGTTCCTCCATCACTCGACGGAGGCCACGCGTTTCGTGCGCGTGATCGAGACCGTCCACCGGCTGCTCGACGTCGAGGCGCCGGACGAGGTCGAGGCGCACGGCCTGCCCGAGGACGAAGCCCTCCTCGTCGCGCGGACGTGCCTGGCCCGCGGGGTCCTCTTCCATCGCGGCGCGGTGCGGCGCGCCCGGCATCGCAGCGTGGCCGACGTGCGGCGGCGCGCGCGCTGGAACGCGGTCAAGGCCCGGGCCACCGCGGCCAAGGCCGCGCTCTCCGGCGCGCCGACCGCGCTACGTTCCTCCGCGGTCGCGCTTTTCCTGTCGCACGCCGCCTTCTGGCGGGAGCGCACCGACGCGGCGGGGGGCCCCCCGCGCGCCTACGAGCATTACTTCGATCGCCTGATCCCCGCCCTCGGTGAGGACGGCGGGCTCCGCCCGTTCGTGGTGGCGGTGGGACCCCGCGCCGCGTTCCGCCGGCGCGGCCTCGGCGACCGCCTTTCCGACTGGCTCCGCCTCCGGGCGGAGGGCGAGGGCTACGTCCACGTGAACCGCTATTTCTGCGGCCCGGTCGCCCGCGAGGCGCGCCGGGGAGCCGCGCTGGCGCGTCGGATCTGGTCCGAGCTCTCCGGCCGGCCCGCCGTACGCGAGGCCTTCTCTCACCGGGGTGTCGGGTTCGCCGACCTGAGCGAGGCCGACCTGGCCGCGACGGTGCTCCTGCAGCTGCCGTGGGCCATCCGCGCGTACGAGGAGATGTCGGCCGTGCTCGCCGCCGTGCGGCCCGCCGTCGTCTGCCTGTACGCGGAGTCGAGCGGATGGGGCCGCGCCGCTCTCGCCGCCAGCCGCGCCGCGCACGTGCCCACCGTCGCCGTCCAGCACGGGATCGTCTATCGCAACTACTACTCCTACACGCACGAGGCCGACGAGGCGGCCTGCCCGCGGCCCGATCGCACCGCCGTATTCGGTGAAGAGGCGCGGCGGCTTCTCGTCGAGATGGGACATTACCCGCCCGCGGAGCTGGTGATGACGGGCAGCCCGCGGCTCGACCAGCTCCAGGAGTCGGCGCGGACGTGGGACGCGGCGGCCACGCGCGCGGCCCTGGGCGTCGCCGCGGAGGAGCTGCTGGTGGTGGTGGCCAGCCGCTTCCGCGGGATCCGGCGCACCCACCAGTCGATCGGAACCGCCTTGCCCGCCCTGCTGCGGGCGCTGGACGGGCTGGGCGTCCGCGCCGTCATCAAGCCGCATCCCGCGGAAGGGGCCGAGGACTACGCGCGCGTGCTGCGCGAGGCGAAGGGGACGCGCGCACAGGTGCTGCCGGCGAGCGCCGACCTCCTGCGCCTCCTGCACGCCTCGGACGCGCTCGTCACCGTCGAGTCCCTGGCCGCGGTGGAGGCGCTCGTCCTCGAACGCCCGGTGATCGTCCTCAACGCGCCCACCAACCTGCGCGCGATGGTGGAGGCGGGAGTCGCCCTCGGCGTCCCCGTGGGCGCCGATCCCACGGACACGCTGCGCCGGGCCCTGTTCGACGAGGGCACGCGCGCAGCGCTGCACGAGGCGCGCGCGCGGTACCGTCCGCAGATCGCCTTCGGGGCGGACGGCGCGGCCACCGCGCGCATCCTCGAGCTCGTCCGCGTCACGGCCGCAACCGGAGGCCATGGTAGGGTGAAGACGCCATGAGGCCGGCGACTTTCGCTCTGGGCAGCCGCACGATCGGGGAGGGCCAGCCCTGCTTCGTGCTCGCCGAGGTGGCCTCCGCCCACGGCGGGGAAGCGGACCGCGCGCTCAAGATGCTGGAGTCCGCCTTCAAGATGGGCGCGGACGGCATCAAGTTCCAGCTCTTCCGTTCCGACCTCCTGGTGGTGCGCCGGCATCCGGGGCGGAAGGACTTCGACCAGATCGAGCTGAGCGAGAAGGAGTGGCGCAAGGTCCTGCGCGAGGCGAAGGCGTCGGGGCTCACGGTGCTGGTGGAGCCGTTCGACCTGCCGTCGCTGCGCGTGGCCCAGGACGAATCCGCCGACGCCTTCAAGGTGCACTCCACCGACATGGAGAACCCGGAGTTCATCCGCGCCGTCGGCGCCGCCGGGCGGCCCGTGCTGTTCGCCACCGGCGGCGTGCCCGAGGACGCCGTGCGCGAGGCGTTGGAGCTGGCGGGCGCGGTGCCCGTCGGCCTGCTGCACGGCTTCCAGACCTTTCCGACCCCCATCGAGGAGATCCGCTTCCGCGAGCTGGCGGCGTGGAAGGAACGCTATCGGGTGCCCGTCGGGTTCCTCGACCACACGGACGGCGGCAGCGCCTTCGCGCTGCTCGCGCCCGCCCTGGCCGTGTCCTACGGCGCCGACCTCGTCGAGAAGCACTTCACGCTCGACCGCAGCGAGAAGGGCTACGACTACCAATCCTCCCTGAGCCCGGAAGACTTCTACCGGATGGTCGAGCTGCTGCGCCAGGCCGAGCGCGCGCAGGGCGACGGGCCGGCCGCGGCCAGCGACGGCGCCCATCGCTATCACCGGCTGATGGCGCGATCGATCGTGGCCGGCCAGCTCATCCCCCGCGGAGAGGTGCTGACCGCGGAGATGCTCGCCTTCAAGCGCACGGACGTGCGCTTCGAGCCGGGCTACCCCCCGCGCGAGGCGCACCGCGTCATCGGCCGCCGGGCCACGCGTCCCATCCAGGCCGACGAGACCATCCGCGAGGAGATGCTCGAGTGACGGCGCCCGTGTGGATCGTCGTCTCCGCGCGCATGGCCTCGTCGCGCTGTCCGGGCAAGGCCCTGGCCCCGCTGGCCGGCCGGCCGTTGCTCGAGGTCCTGCTCGACCGCATGGCCTCCGTCCGCGGCGTGGACGGGGTGGTGCTGGCCACCTCCGTGGAGGCGGAGAACGATCCCCTCGCCGACGTGGCCGGGCGGGCCGGGTTCCAGGTCTTCCGCGGCGACGAGGACGACGTCCTGCGGCGGCACGTGGACTGCGCGCGGGCCCTGGGCGCGGACCACGTCGTGCGCGTCACGGGCGACAACCCGCTCACCGACGTGGAGACGATCGAGTCGCTGGTCGCGCGGCATCGCGGGGAGGCCGCGGACTACACGTACGTCCCCGGCGATGCGCTGCTCATGGGCATCCTGGCCGAGGTCATCTCCCGCTCCGCGCTCGAGCGGAGCTGGGAGCGTGGGGACGCCCGCCACCGCTCGGAGCTCATGACCCTCTACATCAAGGAGCAGCCGCAGGAGTTCGCCATCGCCGCCGCGGAGCTGCCCCCGGGCCTCTACCGGCCGGAGTACCGTCTGACCGTGGACGAGCCGGAGGACGTGCGGCTGATGCAGGAGATCTTCGTGCGCCTGGCCGCACCCGGCCGGCGAGTGACGACACGCGAGGCCATCGCCCTGCTCGACCGCGAGCCCGCCCTGGCCCGCATCAACGCCAAGGTCCGCCACAAGGCGGCCAACCTGCGCTCCGTCGCCCTGGACGCGGGCATCGGCAAGATCGTTTAGACCTAAAGTATTTCGCGAGGCCCATGAAGTCCAGCTTCCTCATCAACGGCCGCACCGTCGGCAAGGGCGCGGCCTGCTACGTGATCGCGGAAGCGGGGGTCAACCACAACTGCGACGTGCAGCTCGGCTACAAGCTGGTGGAGACGGCGGGGGCGGCGGGTGCCGACGCCATCAAGTTCCAGAGCTATACCGCGGGCAAGATCGCCACCCGCGTGGCCCCCCGCTACTGGTTCGAGCCCGCCGACCCCCAAGGCACGCAGTGGGACTCGTTCGACAAGCTCGACAAGCTCTCCGACCGCGATTTCAAGTCGCTGCTCGGGCACGCGAGGCACGTCGGGCTGACCGCGTTCTCCACGCCGTTCGACGACGAGGCGGTGGACCTGCTGGCCTCCCTCGACGTGCCCGCCTTCAAGATCGCCTCCGCCGACCTGACCTGTCACGGACTCATCGACCGTGCCGCCCGCGTGGGCAAGCCCATGCTGCTCTCCACGGGCACCGCCACCTTGAGCGACATCGAGCAGGCCCTCGAAGTCTGCCGCAAGGCGGGCAACGAGCAGGTCGCCATCCTGCACTGCACCCTCAAGTACCCCTGCCCGCCGGAGGGCATCAACCTGCGCATGATGGAGCACCTCATGCGCGCGTTCCCCGAGGTGCCGGTGGGGCTCTCCGATCACTCGCTGGGGATCAGCGTCCCCCAGGCCGCGGTGGCCCTCGGGGCCTGCATCGTCGAGAAGCACTACACGATCGACAAGACCCTCGGCGGTTCCGCCGACCATCACCTCTCCGTCGACCCCCCCGAGATGAAGGCCATGGTCGCGGGCATCCGCACGGTCGAGAAGGCGATGGGCAAGGCGGTCAAGGGCGTCGAGCCCCTGGAGGAGGAGGCGCATCGCTTGGCGCGGCGCAGCGTGACCTCGAAGGTGGCGATCCCGCGCGGGACCTCCATCACGCGCGCGATGCTGACCTACAAGCGGCCGGGGACCGGCATCGACCCGCGCTCGATGGAGGTCGTGGTGGGCCGCGTCGCCCGCATGGACATACCTGAGGACACAACCATCACCTGGGAAATGGTGTAGCGCCGACCTACTTCGCCACCTCGAACGGGCGTGCGTTGGTGGCGGCTCCCGTCCCGTCGACCAGGGACAGCACGTAGCCACCGGTGGGCGCGGACGGGTCGACCTTCAAGAGGACCTGCAGGAGCGTCGGCCCCACGTAGCGCTGGCGCATCACTTCGATCCCGCGCGCCGCCTCCCGGCCGCGGGCGATGCGGGCCTGGTGGTCGCTCCGCAGTCCCACGCCGTGCACGTCCACGAGCACGTTCGCGCCGCGATGCAGCAAGGGCGGCGAGACGTTGGTCACCGCCGCCGGGGCCGCGGGCTCCGCCGGGCGGGCCGCCTCGCTGACCGCGGGGGCCGACGCCGCCGGCCCCGGGGTGGGCGCGGCCGCGGTGGGTACGACGGCGGGAGCGGCCGTGGCCGCGGGCGTGGGCACGCGGACGGACGCGGGGACGGGCGGAGTCGCGGCCGCCGGGGACCGGACGGG